>JAABUQ010004964.1_pt1 | contig 21914 bp, 23 predicted proteins | sample 5560001 | NCBI WGS metagenome assembly JAABUQ01 (sample SAMN10711888, study PRJNA513371) | rock metagenome | isolation source: Antarctica rocks | place: Antarctica: Victoria Land, Finger Mt nord | collected 2015-12-18 | reverse complement strand
TCCCTCATCCCCATTCAAAAAGCCCTCCACCTTCCCTCTCATCTCCCCCAACAACCCCCCACTGCTCCTCCGCCTCCGATGCCCACCCCCAGGTCTTCCCTCATACCCCTCTTCCCCCCTCTTCTTCTCCTTATTCTTCTCATGCCGCCTCTCCAACTCCCTTGCGCCGAGCGCGCCCGCCACGAGCCCCGCCGCCGTGCCCAGCGTATTGTGACCGAGCTCGTGGCCGAGTAAGGCGCCCGCTGCCCCGCCGACAGCGGTGGCGCCGAGGGATTTGTTGCGGGAGCGGGAGCGAGACTTTTTGTCTGCGTGGTCGGTGGAACTGTGGCGGGAGTGGGAGCCGTGATGGTGGTGGTGGGAGGAAGGGGGGCGGTTGGGGTCGAGGTGGTTGGAGGATTGAGAGAGGGCGGTTTGGGATTGCGGGTAGTAGGATGCGTTGGAGGGGCGGTGGGAGGTTGTCAACTGACCGTATTGGGAGGGGGCGTGGTCGGCTGGGTTGTAGGTGGATTGTTGTTGGGTTGCTGGGGGGTAGTAGGCTGGGCGGTAGGGGTCGGACATTTTGGCTGTGGGTGGTGGGGTTGTTTTGGTTCGGTGGAGAGGTGTTGGATAGATGTAGTATGGTTGGAGTGAGAATTTTTGAGTGAGAGTGTGGGGTATGATAGTGAATATATAGAGGGAGAGAATATTCGAGATGATCCCCAGGCAGTCACGCAGTAATGATTATCAAGACTCACCGGGAGGCGCAGTCTTGATAAGGCTGAAGGTTTAGCGTTAAAACTGCGGGATGACGCACAGGTCGTTAAGCTTCGGATCGGTCGAAACCTCGAAGACTTTTCCAATCTACGGTGAGTAGCAGAGATGGCAGCGGAGGATGGACTGCCCAATGGGGCTGAGCATATCAGCTCATGCAGGTCACCTAGAATCTAGCCATACCGGTCCCATCTTCATCTTCTACACCGATGGGCTTGTCTCTGGCCCACAATTTCACAGCCTCATTGGGGCTGCACGCCTTGGGTGCGACTCTCGCAGTCGGTGAAAGTCCAGATCTAAACACTGAAATGCCACAGTGCTGTGCCCACAATGTGGCAACTTAGCTATGTAACGGGTGCGAGAGCGGAAACCAGCAGCGTCCATCTTTCGAACACGCGCACTACATGGTCGAATCAGCGACGGATGGTGCCAAAATGTACACCACAACCCATGGCTTCTTCTTCACCAGCTCTTCACAGACCACCTATCCAGGTGCTGAATGCAGGTGCGTTGAAGTGAGGCCGTCTCTGATCGAAATCTTCATTGTTCTTGATGCCGACTACGACATCGACGATCTTGTCAAAAAGATGGGGCGCCTATCTCTCTCCATGGACAGGCGCTCTATGAGCTCTCCAAGGCGGATTAAGAGCGATGCGTATGAATGCAGGAGATCACATATAATGAGATGCAAGGTAAAGTACGCTCCTCAATCCCAATTCCCCTCCGCGGTCCTCTTACGGCAGAATGCCATTTCCGCGTCCTTGAGGTATGTCCTCGATCCTCTTCGCCAGGTCTTCCCTTGGTCGGAAAATGCTTTGGATGGGCTACCTTCGGCGCCGCAGCCACCTAGGTCTTTGCACAATAGCAAGTCTGAGGTAGCACCGCGCTTTCCGTCCTTAATTCAATCATCTTCACCCCCCATTATCTCATCCCAATATTCGGCCATCCGCTTGTCCTGATCAATACCAGATCCGCCGACGGGCTCGTGGTGCTATCATCAGAACTTTCAGAGGAGGCTGGGCTACGGAAAAGATGACAGGGCAGATGAGGCTGAAGGGTACTTGTGCCGAACGAAGAAACGCCACTAAGAAGCATTCTCATATCCAATATATGCACCTTGCTCTACACAAAACCGCCCAGCCGAGCGCAGATGAATCACGGATAAAAATGCTGGCGGCCTCCCCCAGAAACAGCCACAGACTCTCAATCTTTGGGTTCCTCTATTGAACATCAAGGAGATTCCCGACTCTACTTGGATCACAACGTCTTCGCCTACATGACATACCATTCCGGGATAGAAAAGCCACGAACCCCCCACACCCCCCCCCCCCACTTTTTCAATGTGAAACGCTTACCTATCAGCCAATTTAGGCCGAGGTGAGCCCAACGAAGAAAACATCACCATCGTAGGGCATACACATAATCGACTAGAGTTGTCCCTCCCCCCAAACTGTGACGTGACAAACTCTAGGTAGGTCTCGATACCACCGCTTGCTCATACAGAACTCGGTACTTTGCCTCCCGCCAAAAGGATGCAGAGCCCTCCATAGCGAATCCATTCGCGGACTAGCTGACGCGGGAGCCCGATAGTGAGATACAAGCACGGGAATTACAAGTACAGTCACCAGAATCACAATCTGAAATGACATGCGTCACCAGTGGCTTGAAGCTAGGGAAATGGCAAAATTTAGGTGTGTTCCGTATCAGAAATCAAAGGATATGGTATGAAAGGAAGGATCCAAAACTTCGGTGACAAAGCATGGCGGGTCCAGTCAACGGACGATGTCAGGAACGGGCGGTGCAACATCGCTCAGCTGCGGCTGAAGGGGTGATCCACTTGCATATGGTACATAGCTACCTGTACCCACCAACATCCCTCCCCTCAATATCTTACCACCAGCCCACTATCCAACCCTCCCCGAAGAATTCTCCTACCGCTTCCCTCCCTTCTTCTTCCCCTTAACAACCATGAAAGCCTCGGCTTCTTTCCCAGCCCCACCACTGCTATTCACACCCCCTTTCTTCGCAACCTCGCTCCAGCCGCTCGATCCCTTCCCTTCGGCATTGCTCGGCGAGGAAAAGCCAGTCGACGAGTTGGCATCGGGGATGATGCCTCGATCGGCTAATCTGCGACGACGGACGAACTCTTCAGCGAAGCGGCGACCGTCGAGCGTTTGAGAAGAGGCGTAGATGGAGTCGGAGATTATGTCGGCCTCTGGGGGCAGGTGGAGGAGGGAGTGGATGAAATCGTCGACTGTGTTGGCAATGTTATTTGAGCTTTGTCAGATGATGGGAGAGGAGCGGATGATGGTGGGAATGGAGGGGGATGTGGTTGTCGGAGTAAGTGGAGGTTCTGAAAGCGGTCAAAGCATACCTGGAATGTTCGAGTTGAGTCCTTTACTCAATGCGCTCCTTGTCCATTTCTGGAACTCGTCACTCGGATTTTGCTGGCCGGAGCCGGTCTTGGCTACCGTAGATACTGTGGGCTTCGGCTTTACAGCGGTGCTCATGGGTTGTACAATGCCGCCACTGGCAGTGCGCGTATTTAATGCTGGAGCCGGGGCAGTAGGCGGCTTGGCTTTGCCACTCGCGCCAACAGTAGTCCATGCAGTATTCTGAGATGTAGGTAGTGCGACCTTGCCGGCCAAGTCTGCATACCGCTTTCCGCCTGCTGTGGCTGTAACAGTGGAGGCCAAATTCGCCGAAGTTGCAGCTACTGTGGCTGCGGCTTTGTTCTTACGGGCTTCTTCCTCTTTCTGGATTTGGGCCAAGGTCTTCTTTGCTCCGCTTACAGGCGTTGTGGCAGTTGGCTTGCCATTTGCGGGTTTCGACCATGGTGAGGAACCAGTGGTGGCAGGAACAGCCGGAGATATACTGCTCGCCCAATTGGCAGACGACGGTAGACCAGGTGCGGGCGCCACAGGTTGATTCTGCTGATTCATGCGTTCCTGTTCGGCCGCCGCTCGGCGGGCAGCAGCGGCAATCTCGTCCTGTTGAGCAGCCTTACGAGCTTCCGTGGCCTGAATTTCCTTGAGCGAAGGCCCTTTCGAGGCATCCGTGTTCTCCTTCGCCCAAGGCGCAATTGCTGCGCTTGGCGTCTCGGCAGGATCGGGCTGAGGAGATTGTGACTCGGCGTTCAGCGCGTCAGCCACGCTTTGCCTGTTCCTTTGTGGAGTTGGAGCGGGCATCGGAGAGCTTGACTGAGGAGGAGGAAAAGGCTGTGGCATGCCGGTGTCAATCTTTGCCCAGGGTGATTGGGGCTGCATCCCAGGTGATTGTTTGGCCGCTGCTTTCTGCACTTGCTCAGAAAGCGATAATCGTTCCGGTGGTCGCTGACTGGTAGGCAGTGGGTCCTTGTCGTAATCAGGCTTTTGAGCTTGCGGTCGTCCGACTTGTCTACCGATCGAGTCCTGGTGTTTATAGTCCTGTTCTTGTTCTTGAGACCGCAGTTGATGGTATTGTTCGAGGCGTTCTGCCGTTCCTCGAGGTTCATCAGAGTCCCTTTGCATGACATACTGCTCCTGTTCCCTTTGCATTCTAGCTCTCTCTTGAAGCATAGCATTGACTTGCTGTTGATGATTCTGAGTTTCTTGGCTGTAAGATGAAGCACCGTACTGAGGCTGACCACCATGACCCACGTTCATTCGCTCCATGAAGGCAGGGAGATCCTCCTCACGTACTGAGCCTAGGGCATCAGTGCCTAAAGGGCCGGCATTCCTTGGCATGCCCTCGAAGAACCCTGGCACAGAAGGAGGCTGTATCGGTCCTCCATTAGGGGACGGTTGATACCCTGCGGGAGATGTGATACTACCATAGCTTGGCTGGCTCTGCAAGCTGTGCGCACTTGAATGGTGGTGTAGCTGTTGACCGTGAAGGCCACCCTGTATGTGTTGCATCTGCCTTTGTAGAACTGGCTGCATTTGCGCTAAGTGCTCTTTCTGTCGAGCCATAAGATATTGCTCTTCTTGCTTCCGCCTCTCCAACGCATTTTGCTGCTCAGCGGTCAATGTTGTGCCGAAGCTAGGGAAACTACCGGCGAAAGGAGGTTGGGCCGAGTTAGGCTGGGCTGCGGAAGGCGTTGCAGCTGGTATCGCAGTGGGAGCGGCAGTAGGAGGAGCGTTTGCAGGTCCATGAGGAATGCCAATTTGAGGTACCAGGAAAGGCTCGCGCGAATTGCCGATGCGTCGGATAAGCTGTGCCAAAGGTTCATAATCTGCGTCTTCAAGCTTCTTGACTTGGAGCTCGGGCGAGAAGAAACCGGCTTTGTACCAATCGTGCATCTCAAGTCCAGACCAAGGACCTTGCTGGTTGCCCTGAGGATCGCGGTAGATCCATCTCATTCGGTCAGGCATGACCATTTGACGTTGCTGTGAAGCGGGCATTTGGTTAGAAGCGGCCGAGGAATCCGAGTCTTGGTGCAGGCCAAAAATTCCTCCAGCTGGGGGGGCAGCAGTAAAGGGAGTAATTGCTGCAGCTGATGCTGGAATTTGACTCGACTCGGCAGTAGTGAACGGTGAACCGAGCCCTTGCATACTTCTTAATCGGTCCTCGCTGGCCAGGATGTCATCCAGTCCAGAGCGTCCAAGCTGAGACGAATCCAAATCACGTAGACCAGCACCAAAGCCAGGGGCGTTGTTACCAGATGCTCGCTGAAAGGCATCAACACCATCACCAAAGCCGGAATCTTGTCTGGTCTGTTCATTCCGTACTTGATCTTGCATGGCATTTGGAAACAATGAGCTAAGCTTACTCCCGCGTCCACTTGCAGTAGGGATGCTTTGGGCAGAAGGTCCCGCAGAACCAAAGAAACCTGCTCCACCAAAACCACCTTGAGCTGGTAAATTGAGATCGCCCAAGGCTGCGAATGGAGCATCACCAAAACCTCCTGGTGCTGGCTGAGCTCTGGTTGGGGTTCCTCCAGCACCTGGAGCTGCAGACCAAGGCCCCGTACCACTCAGACCGTTTAAACCGCCCAAACCACCAAGGCTCGGAAATGCACGCGAGGTGTTCCGGCTTGACGTCGAACCTTGTTCGCCCATACAGGCATCTAGCTGATTGTGGAATCCCCGGGCAAAGGACGCACTCCGAGGATATTGCTGGTTGTGCGTCTCCAGGTCATCTGGATCGGGTTCCCCCGGCATGGCCTTGTCCCCTTCGGGGCTCTGATACGGATTCGTGTCGGTGGGACTCATGGGCTCATGGACTTGATTCATTCCCGGATTGCGCTGTGGGGTCTGCTGACTGGTGTATTCCCGACGTTGTTGCATAAGATCACGAAACGGCGGCATATCGGAGGAGAGCCCAAGGGATGAGAATCCAATGTCCTCGTAAGAAGTCTGACGGTCTGAATCTCGGTATCTTGAGGACTGAGGAAGAGATGGGCCAGGTTCATCACCACCAAGGGCTGCACTACCTGCAGGGTACTGAAGATCTTCTTCATAGGAATTCTTGTCAGAGTCAGGATAGTGCGTTGCGCGTCCATCGTCCCATGGAGATTTTGAATGTTCCTTCTTCGATTCCGGTAGCCTCTCCAAACTACTCATCGATGCCTTTTCTTTCATTCTGCTGTTCATGCTCTCGGAACTTTCGCCACTCATCAGGCCCTTGAAACGACTCTCTCCGCGAAGGCTACCAAACCCAGGTTTCTTTTCTCCTGCTGTCGGAGTCGGAGCTAACCCAAAATTACCAAAAGCTCCCATAGGAGTGAATCCCGCGGACGCAGGCGCACCTGACCAGGGAGATGATGGTCCATTAAGGCTTGGCCCTAAAGGCTGAGTGCTAGTTCTCTTCAGAGGTCCAAAAGGAGCTGATGAATCGATATTGGGCCTGCCACTGTCTCTCTCTTTATCATCGAGACTCGGTCCAAAGCTCTCTTTATGGTCTGTTTTGCGTCTGAGGAGGGATGGTGACGGAGAAGAAATGCTTGACTCCTCTTTAGAAAACCTATTGCTCCTTGGAGACACCAAAGAGTTGCTTGATTGGAAGAGATCGGCGGAGTCTCTCCTTCTACCTGCTGGACGTGTCGATGGTGAGTCACCCATTTGTGATTGCGTTACGGAAGTTCTTCGATTTACTGTGGCACTGTTGGGAGTGCTATCTTTATTCTGCGCAGGAGGCTTCAAAGGTGAGTTGACTGAAGTAGAGAAAGCCTTCAATTAGTCAGTAACGTATCGGACTGCACAGGTTCCGCCAGAGAGTAGATACCTCTAGCTCTTCCTCAGTCACCTCAATCAGTGCCAGAGGGTGGACGGCACCCTCGTGATCCCAGCAGATTTCCGGGCCAGCATCTTTATGGTCGTCTCGTTTCCCCCAACCTCCGTTACTAGCTCCATTGATGGATTCGGGGGTCCATTCATCTACGAAGAGGTCATTAATGTTTGTTGCGGTCGGTCCAGCCCTGTCTTGAGACTTGAACATTTCTAGGAGCTGGTCCTTTGAGTATCGAGTATCGGACGATCCATTGCGGGAGAAGCTAGACTGGTAGCCCGAAGCTAAATGCGGTGGCACATAGGCACCGGCTGACGGAGGAGGATTGCTATTTGGCTGGTTACCATCTTTCTGCTGTGAGAGGTTTGTGGCCACGGATGATCGCCGAAAGGTCGTAGTAGCGCCATTGGTACGAGCCCGTGACCTAGAACGAAGGTGATCAGCTCGGAGAGTGCTCAAATGCATGATTGTATGGAGAGTGATATTGAATTTAGGTCGGGCCCCGAATGTTCACGTACCAATCCCCACTTCCACTGTTTCGGCCATTGGAGCCTCCTTCATTGCTCGTATTGCCAGCCGCAGCAGACGCAAAGCTGGAGGTGAAAGGCGAAGGCATGTCTGCAGTTTGACCGGTAAAATTCTGTGGGTGTGCGGAAACAGACGATTGGTGTCCACGGGTACCTTAGAGGTACTTTTTTGATGGGCGGGATCGTATGGTAATTTGATGCTTGCAAGGAGGGGCAAAGCAAGGTAATGTGGGCTAAGGAAGGCCGAAGAGTGGATGAATGCGCCGGAGCAGAGGTGGACAGGTTGAATAGAGTCGATATGCAAGATCTTCTTTACTAGGTGGGTGGGTAGCTGCAAATGGTAGGACGACAGGAGATGAGCTTCGAGGAAAGCATGGGGGTGAGAAAGGCTTAGCGTGATCAGAATAGCGCCAAAAACGCGTACTCGGCAATTTGTACCAAGTTTGCGAGTACAGGCACACGACCTTTTTTTCCCGTGGATGGTACTTCAGCTTCCCTCTAGTACGATGGTGCTCAAGGTACCTAGACACTGTGAAAATCATCATACTCAAAGCTCAGTGCATCCTACAGCAAATGAAATGAGGTCATGTTTTAAAAGGTAGCTCGATCATTTACACTCTCATCGGGCAGGTCAGAGCTGCCAAGACCGTCAATCATTTGCCCTCGTGCGCCCCGTTCTCGACTCAGGTCAATTCACTATACTATGTCTCCTACAATTCCGTGAACGACAAAGTTTGCCCTTCAAGTGTTGACTCAGAAGTTTGTATCCCATCTTCTGGGCGTACCCAACGCTTCTTTGCATATCGCCAACTCCTTGTTTTATGGTTTGCCGCCTGCTTGCCTCTTCAAAAACATGGACTGGACAAACATTATCGTGACCCCCTGTGTCGTGGTTGGGCAATCTAGAGTCCATCTGCTGTTGATACAGCAGAAGCGTTTGCAACGCAATTGTTTCCCACCGCCTATGATATCCACGCGCTGCCTGATTTATTTGAGTAAGAAGGCGATTTACCTTTTGCTGTCATGTTCTCGTTCCTCTTTTTGCCTTCAATCCCCCTTGTGAAGACCGACATAAAAGGCGTACCGCTCATCATCGACATAGTATCCGTATCAGCTGAGCTAAGAAAACACCTCAAGTTTACTTAAAGCCAGTTCCACTTACCTGCCTCCAGCGCCCCTGTTCCTTAATGGCTCCCCCTCCTCCTGTCCAACTCCCTGGGGCCGTCTTCTTCACCCGCCTGCTCGGCCTAGAGAATCAGCTGTGCACGAGCAAAGGAGGTCCGTCGTGGCGAGGATATGGGGAAAGAAACTCCCCATCATCATACAATGACAAGCACAGATACCCTGACATGGACGATTGTTTCCCAGAAAGCAGATATAACCCTCCTGGCGGCCCGCGCACTCATAACAATAGAACAGAGCGACATGATCGGCACGGCAGACGGAGAAGACGTGACAAGCCAAGAGCTCACCGACGGGGCCACAATCAGGATCGTGACCCATTTCGGAGGGGGAGCGGCCATCGAGATCGAATCTCACATGTGCGTAGCAACGACCGCCGCGGCGATAATCACCACCATCGCGAAGAGTCCTATCACCGCAGACGCGATCCCCGGGGTGGCAGACGTAGGCATGGCGGACGCGGAGATGACAGATCCAGCGACAGCAGCCCAGTCCCTCGGCACGGTCCTCGCATCCCACGTGCTCGGCCACTTCACGGTCACCGCAATCACATCCATGGCGGTGGGCACGGCCACCGTCGCCGCAGCCGCAGCCGCAGCTATGATTCCTCCTCCCATGACTCTTCTGACTCCTACGATTCTCTCGCATCGTCCTCCTCCTCCGAACGCTTTCCCCGAAACCGCTACCCCCAAGGTGAGTCCCTCCCCTATCCACAGGCCACTCCCCCGTTGGCGCCAGTGCACCCTACCTTCCTTCTCTCTGTCACGATGTCGTTGATAATAAACCAGCCTTATTCCCAAATCGCGACGCTTACGAAGGTCGGAGACGACGGATGCAGAGGAGGACAAGGAATGGTCGTCGTCGGGAGAGGGAGGTGAGGCATGAGGAGGATGATTCTGACGAATCGACAGTTGGGAGTGCTTATGATGACGATGACGACTTTTATGGATCGGAAGATGGTGGGAGCTCGAGGGATAGGTCGATTGGGAGAGGTGGACGTAGGGAAAGGAGGGGGCATCGTGTTTATAGTGATGACTGAGGGGGTGAGACAAGGGAAGGGGGGTTTCATGAGAGATGGATGGGTTTTGTTACACATGGATGCTCTCGCTGTGATCCTTAATCTTCATACACTTCAGCCAACTGTCCCCTCTAAACCCTTCTCGGTTATCAACCTCAGTCACTTTCTGTGTTTGAATTACAAGCAATATATCCCCTTTGCTCTTGACCATACTCCAGATAAACAAATCTATACCCTTTCCCCTCTCCGTTCCCAATCCAGCCCAAATGTCAAACCATCGTCCCGCCCCTGCGCACAATCACCAGTTTCTCTTACCCCTCACTTCCTGCTCTCCCCCACACCATCTCCACCCCCGCATGCACCAACCTAATAAGTCAAAGTCGGCTTCTCCCCGACCCATTCCCCCCCCTCCTTCACAATCAACTGCTCATAAACCCACCCCCCAACATCATCCCTCCGAATCGTATACCCCACCGCCGGACTCCGCTCCGTCCCCGTCCGCACACCCCCAACCGCCTCTCCATTCGTCAGAAGACTCATCCTCGGCAGCACAAACCCTCTAATCGCACTCTCCCCCTCCATTTCCTCCACAACCAACCTCTCCATCTCTCTCTTATCTATTTGCGGTTTCGCCAGCAGGGTGCGATACAGCGGGATCATCAAGATGGGCAGGTCCCCGTTGACGACAACAAGATAAACAGGGGTTTCGAGGGCGGGTTGAATTGCTTTAGCGCAGCGAGGATGTTGGTGGCAGCCGTGGCGCAGAGGTCGAAGGAGCTGGATGTTGCTTCCCAGAGGGTGACGGCGCCGATGCCGGAGAGGATTATGGAGGCGGGGCGGGAGTTGTGGAGGAGGGGTTTTGCGCAGGCGGCGCGGTCGCGGATGTCGCCTTGGGTTATGTGGAGGTTGGTGGTGAGGGTGGACTCGGGGACGCCTTTGGAGAGGAGGAGGGAGGTGAGTTTGGAGGGGGTGTGGGCGACTGTGGGGGGGTAAGTGGAGCGGAGGAGGGGCGAGGGGGGGGGTACGGACGAGCAGTGCATTCTTAGCCGGCGGTCAGGGCGGGGGCTAGGGCTGCTAGGAGTGAGCCGCCGGTTGCGCCGTAGAAGGCTAGGAGGGGTTTGGAAGACATGGTGGTGGTGGGGTGGGGATGTGGGTAGTGGTTGGAGGTGATATTGTGATGAGTGGTTTTCAAGGGGATGTGGAGGTTGAGTTGGTCAATGTACGAGTGTATGATGGTGATGCTGCCTCTTCATATCGTTGCGGAGGAATGGACTGGTCTTATATACTCGCACTCCGCGCAGCAAAGTGGTTGCCTGTTTAGATGGCGTGAGCACCTTTCATAGGACGCTACATTCTGCTTACCAAGGTGGTAGCCTGGCTGATGTAACGACGTGCCATCGGGCTCTGCATTGTCTCAATCCCGTCTTGATTAGGGTTTCGGCTGCGAGGGTTCTGAAAGTCTTTGATGTGTTTGGGAAAAGCGAAGCCCCCAGGGTCAATATTTGGATCCTGTAGAATAATTGCACCGAGTGAAGAGCAAGAGCTAGGGTAAGGGCTGGTCTAACCCAGAGTGGTGCGGTCGTCTTTTAGGATAATCGGGGATCTTGGTGATAGGAAAACGCAATGGGCAGACCCTTGGACCTCCACGTCCGTCCTCGACCCCAATCGAAGCATGAAGTATTTACCTCATAACAGACAGTTCCCGTCGCATATACTGTTGCCGACAGTATCCGTGACACTTTGGACACCTTAATAGAACATCTCGCAGCTCCCTAGTCTAGATTTGGCTCTTTCCCCGCATTTCAGCGATCCGCCAGATGACCCCACCAATTTATTATATCAACTGCGACGGCTCTTCTCTGTCTCTCCCCGGCATCGTGTACACAGCACAAACATCGTCAAGATGGCCTACTACAATGATAAACCACAGACTTACAGCGACGAGCCTGCTCCGTATGAAACAGAGCCGGCCAAAATGTCAATCGGAACGTACATTGCTACTCGCATCCCGACCCTCAAACCGCCGATGAGGAAGGCGCCAAATCCATTCAAATTGCTGGCCATGCTCAACTTCCAGCAATGGATGTTCTTTCTCGTTGCCTTCCTGGCTTGGAGTTGGGACGCTTTTGATTTCTTCACGGTATCGCTCACCGTGACACCATTGGCCAAGCAATTCAATAAGAAGGCTTCGGATATTACATGGGGTATCACTTTGGTGCTCATGTTCCGTTCTGTTGGCAGCGTGCTGTTCGGTAAGCGGCTCTAGTCCTACCTCCTCTGTCGGTTGGTATACTGATGCCGGATCTAGGCATCGCGGCCGATCGATATGGAAGAAAATGGCCTTTCATCGTCAATAACATCCTCTTCATCGTTCTTGAACTTGGTACTGGTTTCTGCAGCACTTATAGCCAATTCCTCGCTTGCCGCGCACTCTTTGGAATTGCAATGGGAGGACTTTACGGAAACGCAGCAGCAACGGCGTTGGAAGACTGCCCGGAAGCTGCCCGTGGTCTTATCAGTGGAATGCTACAGCAAGGCTATGCTTTTGGATACCTCCTAGCGGCAGCGTTTGCTAGGGGTCTCGTTGGCACCACGTCCCATGGCTGGAGACCGTTGTATTGGTTCGGAGCCTGCCCGCCTGTTCTGATCATCATCTTCCGACTATGCTTGCCGGAAACCAAGAGCTTTCGCGAAAGAGAAGCTGTCAGGATCGCAAGTGGAAATCTCACTAGCACATTCATCTCCGAAGGCAGGGTGGCACTCAAGAGGCACTGGCTCCTTCTTATCTACTTAGTCCTGCTCATGGCAGGTTTCAACTTCATGTCTCACGGCTCGCAAGACATCTACCCTCTGATGATTCAGAATCAGTACCGGTTCTCCCCCGACGCTGTAACAGTTACACAGGTGGTGGCAAACCTGGGTGCCATGACAGGTGGCACAATGGTTGGGTACTCCTCCCAGATCTTTGGACGACGCTTCAGCATAATCTTCATCTCCGTTATTGGTGGGGCGCTATTGTACCCGTACACCTTCATTGGCAATAAGAAGATTATGGCCGCGGCATTCTTCGAGCAATTCTGCGTGCAAGGAGCATGGGGTGTCATCCCCATCCATCTTATGGAACTATCCCCAGGCTCTTTCAGAACCTTCGTCGTGGGTACAACATACCAACTCGGTAATCTGGTGTCCTCTGCTAGCTCGACCATCGAGACGACCATCGGTGAACGCTTCCCACTCCCGCCCTTAGATGGTACAAAGAGATACCAATACGGTAAAGTCATTGTGAGTTCTTCCCCTCATAATAACGTGCCGTCTTTGCTGAGTGATATCACAGTGCATCTTCATGGGCTGCGTCTTCGCCTACGTCATCATCCTTGCCGTCATCGGCCCAGAGAAGCTGGGTCAGAAATTCGATGTTGCCCACGACCGGGATTTGGGCGAAGCAGCGGGCACTGCAGCGCTGGCCGCTGTTGTTCACAGAGGCGAAGCGGGCGTCGGGCATGCTGGCGATCGAAGCAGTGGTAGCGAACAGGATATGGAGAGGGGCGAGAAGGGCGAGCATGTGCACGCAGAGACGATGAAGTAGCTCTTCTGACGTTCCCGGCAGTTGACGAATGTTAAAGCGGTTTGGGGCTGGTTAGTCTTCTTGCATGTGTTTTTACAGGAGATTCATCTATATCCCAGCGTTGCTAGCCTTAGCCTTATGATAATGTTCATGTGTGATGCTTAATGATCACTGGAATGACATACCAGATGTATCCGAAATCTCAATAAGTGATGACAAAGTCGATCAACAACGCACTGATCTTTTATAAACTTGGCCCCCGACAAGGTGTGTCGGCCCGCGCCTGGAGGCTCAACCACGCCGCCTCCTCTCTGTTCTCTGTTCTCTAATGCTACCCACAGTGCCATACCATCTCCCTTCTTTCGGATCAAGTAGCTGACAGATTGAGCAGAAAGTGTGTGGAATGAGATCAGAAATACATAGTCTGATTGATCGATGATGGGGCATTGCGCCCTCATATACATCATGAGAAGCTGAATATGAATCGCACTAATTCGAGGAAACATCAAAAATCTCTGTCGGTGCATCTGGCAGTAACCATTTCTGGCTTGTGCCCCGACCTGTGTTCCACGACAATTTACGGACCTCCAAGAACGCGATCTGTTGCAGTTTCATTGTCCCTGGCCTCGACAAAAGCAGCCCGAATGGGCAGTGCGCGTTCTTCTGCTGAGGAATATCCTATATCTTCAAGGATTCTGCCCTTTTCCACACACGCAAGCGCTGTCGTGTTCTATTCGAGGCATTCTACCTTCAACCCAATCCAAAAATGGGCTTGAAACGAGGTTCAAACTCAAGACTCCAGAACATTTTAGCTTTCGTACGAAAGTCTGTTGTTTGATTGTTCCCTTGGATCTCCCCAAGATCTCGCCCCTAAACCAGTATCGTTCATTTGAAACAGCTCATCGAATTTAGTACGCAGACTACCGGCAGTTGCTTTTACCATTCATATGTCGCAGCCGGTCAGTGTATTGACCTCTTCAAACGTTACAAAGCGGCTAATGTCGATATTAGTTGCATCCGATGCACTTGCAGCATCTAGAGAGGAGCCCTTATGTGGCAATGCAAAACCCTGGTCTATACACGATCGACGTATTCATGCTCGTGCTCGCAGCTGTTTCAAGTTCAAATTATAATGGGCCCCTTTATCCGCCATCCAACATACAGGATGTTCCTTCGCTGCAAGATTGTAACAACAGTAAGCATCCACCGAGCTTGCTTCTGGACACCATTACTAACACCTGGATTAGACGGTCTGACCTCATACCAGTACAGTTTCACAGACGTCCTATCAGCGCTGAGACAAGGAGCTCGATATAAGCTGGGTCGTCAGAAAGCCAGTATGTCTCCCTGGCCCCATCAATATCCTGCACATTCCTAACAGCTCCGCTAACATCCATCTCCCCACACAGCCGAAGAAAAATATCCCGAAACCTTCAGAAACACCCCAGGCATCGATCTGGTCACGACAAACCCAGCTTGCGCTGGACAGGATGTTCAAGAATTTCCCATTCTGAACACCCATGATTTGCTGACCGGTGGGGGAGGAGTCCAGACAGATGTCGGCTCCGAACGCGTGTTGTTCACCGTCGATGCGGTAGGGAGACGCTGTATTGCGGGCTTACGACCCACGATACCAGTACGGACTTTACTGATAATCAGGGGAGGAAGCTCCAGCCGGCGGCGGATTGTGTGCCTGCGCCCGCTGCGTAGTGGCTTCATGCCTGGTTTTGAGTAGTACATGATTTTCTCATCGCTGTATATAAATAGTCAATGTACTGTTACTATGATATTCTCCCGACGGAGTAATTCATGGCAGAAATTGAAGATGAGGGGTGACGGCAAGCGCTCGTGCGTCTAGAAGAGCGGTCGTGGGGCGCTGCCAATCAAACCGCTCGTCCCTCTTCTCCATCGTCGAGAGACCGACTGCTGGAGGGATCCTTGCGTGCTCGCCTTCGACGAGATTTCGACGCCATTATTTGCTTTGGATGTCTGGATGGACTCTCAAACTTACATATTCGGACAAGGATGTGCCCATAGTATGAGACACATCAGAGGCCGCAGTCGGTTTGCGAAAGACGACATTGGCCTTTGAATGGAAGAAGCGTGTGAATGAATGATATCACTTTAATACGAGGAAGCAAAGGAATGATGACTGGCACAAAGATCAAGCTACCCGCCGAAGTTCTCGTTTTTCTCTGGTCATGAAAGACAGGATGTAGTGGAAAGATGGTCGAGGTTGAACATCCGACTTGTACCGCAAGCCAGCAAAAGATTGATCACTATGCGCAAGGGTAAAGGACCGAAGGATGATGTGTAAGGCTTTGTCTAAACAGCAACGTGGAGCTCATCCAAAAAGATTATGTTTCAGTACCGATATTTCGGCTACTAGAAAGTCACACGAAGAGAACTCCATTGTTCGTATGGCGTAATCTAGCTTGGCGAATTCAGAAGGCATTGCTGTCTGCCCGAATGATATTCCTGTAGCTTCGCACCTAGAGATCATTGGTTATACTTCCACTTGTAGACTCCTGCTCTCGAACAAAGACAGAGACCCTGTCCCTGGATCAGCAATTGAATCGGCAGATTCCCCGTCCCGTAAGATCGGTACATTCTTCGCTAGATGATTCTTGTAGGTCGGCAGAGGCCTCCACCCGAAATTCTCATTCTCCTGCAGCAGATTCTCAATTGCACTAGCCCACTTGATCAGACTTGCTTCCATGCCGGCAGTCTGGTGTAGAGACAAGCTGAAGGGAATTCCTGCAGAGTCAACTCCGATGGGGATGCAGATGATAGGGTAGCCTAGAGGAGGTCAGGATCTTTAACAGTCGATTTCTGGCAGGTTTCATCATACCTGCTTGCGCTGCGAGTTGTTGGCCGGCTCCCTTTCGATCGAAAATCAACAAAGCGTCTAGACGGCTAGTAAGGCCCCTTTCTTCGACCTTCAAAGCTTTGTCGATGCCATTTTCTCGTGTCTGCCTTTGTATATGGCAAAGTGCGTCTCTGTAAGTCTGATCTTCTTCTCCTCTTGCACTCAAGACTTTCCGGAAATTATCCTAGTAAACATTAGTATTGTCAATACTCCTCGCTGAAAATCATTCCATATACCTGTCCTGAAGGAAAAGCAGGATGATCTCCAGGCTGAGCACCTTCTGTACCGCGATTCTGATCATGGTACTGGACAATGTCCTCAACGGTCTTCATACTAGTGTTCGAGAGTTCCGAAAGATATCCATTGATGTCGTTGTAGGCATCCACTTTAACGACTGTGAACTCAGATTTCGAAGGCTCGCCATACTCCCTACAGCAATCAGCCAAACACGCTATTGAAGATGTCGATGGTATACCAATTCCAGATACCATCAGCGTCTATGCGCTCGTCTGCACATGGAATCTCCACCAAGCGTACCGCATTATCAGCTTGCTCGATCGCATTGATGAGCTGGATGGCAACTTCTCTGCGCTCACCCGTCACTAGATCCCAAAAACGCTTGTTCGGAAGGCCGAATCTGCCTCCTCTGGGAAGCAAGTCCGTACTCAAAGACCTCCTGTATTCTCCTACTGGAGGGTGTCTCAGTGACGTAGTGAATGGGTCTCTCACATCGCTACCTGCAATAGCGTCAAGCCCAATGGCCACATCCCGAACGGACCGCCCAAAACAACCAACAGTATCCATGTGTCTACTGATAGGAATGATTCCGCTCCTGCTAGTCAGGCCAACAGTAGGTTTGAGTCCAAAAATACCATTGATGGAAGCCGGTCCAATGATGGATGAATCTGTCTCTGTGCCAAATGCCAGTGGGACGATATTGGCGGTAACAGCAACGGCTGACCCGGAGCTTGAGCCATCTAGGGATCTGGACGTTAGCCCTGGAATACAGGTAGGTATGGTAACAATGACAATGTAAATCGCAGATGTGTGTGAACTCTGTCGATACGTAGAGATGTATCAATGTATGCACAAATGAATATATCAGATATGTATATGTGTAAGATTCGATTTCAGGTAACATTTCGAGGTAGACAGCCCTCACAATGTGGACTCACGTGGGCTATATGCCAGATCGTACGGATTTCGTGTCTGGCCACCACGAGGAGAATAGCCTGTGGACTCTTCCTTAGACCTTAGGGATGCCCATTCGCTCATGTTTGAATGCCCGATGATTATCGCTCCAGCTTGTCGCAGCAGCGAGACAATGTGGGCATCTCGAGGTACAACGCTACCCAAGAGTGCCCAAGATCCTGCAGTAGTCTGCATCTTATCTTGAGTTGCCATGTTCTACGTCCGTCAGTGACGTTACAGGAATAGAAGATCGTCCTGCGCACATCTTTGACAAGAATAGGGATTCCATGTAGCCTGCCTCGTATATTGCCAAGTCTTCTTTCGTGGTCTAGAGCCTCTGCAATTTGTATAGCATCAGGATTGACCTCGATGACTGACTCGATGTACGGATTTATCTGCAGGAAAGGGTCAATGGACTGAGACTGAGTAGCTTTTGCCACAACAGAAGGCCAAGTCATGCGAACATTGTGTATACGTTGAAGGCAGTGTTCCACATACTCAACGGAAGTCAAGACACCACTAGCATAATATTCCTGCAACACATCAATCGTGGTTTCGAAGAGGTCTAGCTCCTTGATTTTGCCCAAGCGAAAGACTGCTGGAACATCAACTTGGGAGATGCCATCGCGGTGGCGAGCGGGACGACAGGAGCATCGTGGCGAGACATCCATTGGGACAAATCGCTCTTTCACCTGAACGGAAGAACTTGTCCCATCATTGCAACAAGGCCGAAGGATAATTCTACGGGCAACCAGAATTCCGTAGTGCAGAGGGTCTCAAGGTCTCCCTTATGGATGCAAGAAGCCGCTAGAAGGTGGGGTTAGGGTGGTGGCCCCATGACCCTCCAGAACAAGTTATTGTCAATATCCGAAGCATATTGATCGAGCATTACCCTAATCTGCTCATGTACACTGCCATGTCAAAAGTCTGGGCCCCTACCCTATTTTATACCAAAAGTTGTATATTATACGTAAGTATTTTAACCCTTATATGAAAATTTAATATTCTAAAAAATTCAAATAGAATATTTATTTATATTATCTAATTTATTATGTATTTACGTTTATAATTAAATTACCTTTTTATCGTATATTATATAATTGAAAAACAAATATTTAATAATAATCGGATTTTGCGGGGAAAATCAACTTTTTAATTTATATATATTTTATAAATAAAATACGCAACGCTAATAGAATATTTAAAAATATATAATATATAAGATTGTTTACTTAATCTAGGTCCTGGTGAAATGGGCGCGCCTTTCGGCTTCCAGCCTGATGCGGGGCCTCTGCGGGAGATATCACCAAGCATGATAGACCATTATAGCTCCAACAGATAATCAAAATCTTCAGATTGAGAATTGACGCGAGGGAACCTTCTGCTCTTCCCTTGACCCAATATCCATCCGACAGGATATTCATCCGTTTCGCAATGTCAGACTCAATTAGGTACACACCTCTTGAGGAAGGTCACTTCAGGTTGGTAACCCTGTACCCTGGCGAACCCGAAGATGAGATCACTATCGAAGTGTTTCCAGTAGCCCTTACAGTGGTAGCCGACAACTATATTGCGCTCTCTTATTGGTGGGGAAGCCCCACACGGACCAAATTCGTACGGATTAAGAGCTCTCACGCCATGGTGCCAATCACTGAGAATCTCTGGGACGCCTTGGATGCTCTGCGGTCTGACTGGGACCTCAACTACCAAGATAAGCGATATAGGTGGATCGATCAACTATGCATCAATCAGGATGATTTGGAAGAGCGTGCTCTGCAAATTAACATGATGGGGGAAATCTACGCTTCAGCTCAGAGTGTCTTTATTTGGCTTTCCAAAGATATGTGGGGTTACGCTGGGCTCCCAGACGCATTGCATAGATATGTGAAAATGTGTGACAATATACGAACTGCTGGACGCGCCTGGCAGTATTGGTATCGCAAATCGCCCGGCCCTGAAATGAGTGATGTTCCACAGCTTTTCTGGGACATCTTGAAAGAGCTGTTCGCCAATGAGTATTGGAGAAGGCTTTGGATCGTCCAGGAAATCGTTAAGGCAAAGGATGTCAAAGTTCTCTGCGGTCGAGTTCTGATGTCCTGGGATTTGATGGAGTATGTCGCTTCGAATGTTACGAATGTATATACACCTCAGTGGTTACCCGGCTATTCTGGTCAAATTAGCCCAGGCGCCATAGCGTTCGACATGATCAACACTATAAGACAAGAGGCACGTCGAGAACCTAGCGCGGAATCACAAGACTACTCAACATTTTCTTTGGGGGAGCTAATAAAATGGACATGGGATTCCAAGACGAGCGAGCCTTTGGACAGATTCTTCTCATTACTGGGCCTTACAAACCCTTCATCGTACACGGATGGACAACAACTTCAAGTTGACTACAAAGCATCACCCCGTGACCTCCTTTTGCAAGTCTTTGCCGACGAGATCATTCATGGGAGTTGCGAAAAGTTCGATTTCAATCCTACACGATCTGGACAAGTTCCGTCATGGGTATGTGATCCTGATGTTGAGCGTCCGGTCCGCCCTTCGTTTTCGGGCAATCCGTATAACGCAGCTGCACATACATTGAAGTCTGTGAGGGCGGCGACCGTCAAACATGATAAGTTGAGTGTTGCGGTGCGGTTTATAGGACACATCCATAGAATCCGTGATATCGAAGAGCACAATAACTACGTCCCTAATGATTCCGGAATGGGAGGCAATACACAACAGGATAGCACAACGACTTCTCAACAAACTCATCCGCTAGAAAGCTCGGAAAAGGTTTCTCATCTGGAGGAGGGAACCATAGACGAGCACCACTTAAGCGAGCAAAGCGCTGCATCGAGCGATTTCTGGAAGGACCTTGCCTACTGGGCAGGGCACTTCTATACATTCGTCGAATTTGTTCTGAACAGTGAAGACGTGACAGAGCTCAACGAGAAACCGCGAGATGTGTGCACAGGCTTGGTTCTGTGATGTAATCACCGATATTCAACGTTTCCAAAGCCCTGTACAGCGTCTTAGAGACGCGCCTCGAGAGCTTCGAGACAGGCTTTTCAAAATTCTTTATTATGAACCGGGCACATAAATGAGCGAGGCTGACATTGAGCCATTCAAACATGCAGGATCCCAAATATTGGGCGTCTTGGCTATCGATCTTAAGCCCGCGGAGAACTTTTGTCTGCCAAACAACAAACCATTATTCGGGTGGGCTCCTGAAACTGCACAGATTGACGACTACCTTTGCGTTGTTCATGGTGTGAAGGTGCCAATGGTTATGCGCAAGAATGACGATCAGCATTTCGTGTTCGTTGGGCAAGCTTACGTTCATGGTATCATGGACGGAGAAGCGATCCAGTCAGATTCCCTTACGGACGAAATAATTTCGGTCATATAGTAAATTTTCTTTCCAAATCCCACATTATAGATAGCATTCGACCTTGAAAGCAAACGCACATCGAATATGTTGACTTTGTGGCATCTTCGCTCTTCATGTTAGGATGACTCTCGAAAGGCTAGCTAACATGACTTTCCCTGAGATACCCGATAAAGCTTTCAATACGGTTATCCCACACTCATTTCTCGGAAACATTGCAATTTCGGTAATGTATTGGTTGCTTAAGCCTTATTGGATTAACCTATTTGATGACTGGCTCAAAACTCCAGCCTCTTCTGCTGGTGGCTTTAGCAGCGCGCATCAGTGCGTTGAGGCGGCAATGGTCGCAAGAGGCCTGGTGCAAAAGCCGCTTAAAACGGCATTGCAACAGGCTGAAAACGGCTGCAATTTCACAAAGATTAAAGATGTTAGTTGCAAGTCGAATGAATAAGGGAGGAATGGTAAGGCTGAACTATTAGGGGGGGAAAGGGCATCTTTAACCGAGGTCGAAGAGCCATTTCAGGCCCCCCATATGGTGCGCCCCTGCACCGCCCCACAGTGCTCCCTTGCTGCTCTCTCTGTGCTTTTTCATATTCCTTTGCTGCTTCTTCTAAAACGGCTCTACTCCTTTTTCTTAAAGGTAATGGCTATTCGCACACCCCATTTGACTGCTCGCACACCCCTATTTCACTGCTCGCACACCACCCCGATTAGGTTGGATCCTACCTAAGCGAGCCAATTATACCTTCCCATTTATAAATTCTTGCAGCACAGCACTAAATGTAATATATACGTTTTTGGTATACAAGGTAAAAACGAAAATACTATAGAGATCCGAAGCTAGCGATAACTATAATATAATACAAAATAGCTTCAAACCAGTTCCGGAGCTAGTTATAATATCTATTTAGGAGGGGAACAAAGCTTAAAACCTATTAAATATATAATACTTGAGATTTAGGCCCCTAGCAAATAATATTGTTTCTAGTATTTCGATAGCGCTTCCGCCTTATATTAAAAATAGCTAAATTTCTAGCTCTTAGGCTTAGAATACCGTTAGAAAGCCTCCCGGTAGCTATATATCTGCAAATAGCCTTATAGAGCTCCCCCCCCTACTTCCTTTATTTCCTATATTACCCTTATATCTCCGGTTTGTACGTATTTTAGCTCTTGCTCTACCCCATTGTCGTTATAGTAGCTGAGCGAAAGGTTTTGGTATCTCCCTA
>JAABUQ010004963.1_pt1 | contig 21915 bp, 25 predicted proteins | sample 5560001 | NCBI WGS metagenome assembly JAABUQ01 (sample SAMN10711888, study PRJNA513371) | rock metagenome | isolation source: Antarctica rocks | place: Antarctica: Victoria Land, Finger Mt nord | collected 2015-12-18 | reverse complement strand
TAAAATTAAATAAAATATATAAATTTTTTTCTAATTATTATTAAATATAAGAATTTGAAAAGAAAATTTATTTATAATAATAATTAATTGTTAATTAATTAATAAGAATTTATTAATTATAATAAGATTAATAATTAATTAATTATAATACTTAATAGTTATATAAATTATTTATATAATATTATATTTTCTTTAATATTTTATTTTAATTTCAAATATATTATATATTATATTCAAAATTAAATTTGAAATATTATTAAAATATATATTAATTTTTTTAATTTTAAATATTTAATTTATTTTTCGATTATTATTAATAAATTTTAAATTATTTAAAAGCAAAAAATAAGTTAAATAACTTTATAATAATTTAAAAAATATAATTCTTGTTCTATTCGAATTAATTTTATTAAATTTTTAAAAAAAAATTAAAGTTTTTAAAAAAATTAATTTGAACCTTTTATAACTTTTTTATTTTTTAATAAATTTTTCTAAATTTTAAATTATTTAAAAATGAAATAAGCTAAATAATTTTATAATAATTTATAAAATATTATTTTTATTTTATTCGAATTAATTTTATTAAAATTTTAAAAAATTTAATTTAAACTTTTTATAACTTTTTTGTTTCTTAATAAATTTTTCTAAATTTTTAGTTATTTAAAAGCAAAAAATAAGCTAAACAATTTTATAATAATTTAAAAAATATTATTCTTATCCTATTCGAATTAACTTTATTAAATTTTCAAAAAATTTATTATATCCAAACTCTTAACTATTCTATTATAAATAATAATTTAATTGAAAACTTAATTATAATATAATAAAAATAGTTTATAATAATATATATATTTATATTTATATTTTTTTAAATATTTAATTTTAAAACCTTATTAAATTTAAAAAAAATAAATATTAATTAGAATTATATTTTTATTATATAAAACTTTTTATTTATAATTTTAAATATTAATATAATTATTTTAATTATTAATTATTTTTAATAATTTTTAAATTATTATATAACTTTTAATATTATTTAAAAATAAAATATTTAAAAACTATATAAATATTATTATTAATTAAAATAATATTTATTTCGAATAATTAACTTCGATTCTTTTTAATTAATAATAGAATTCTAATTAATTCTTATATAAAATCTATGTTTTTTTTAGCGTATATTATAAAAATACGCTAATTATATACTATTATATATAAATTATATATAAATTTTATTTAAAATTATATAAAATATTAACTTTGATCGAAAATTTCGATATATTAATTTTTAACTTAAAATAACTTTTTTGTTTTTAAACTATTTTAGATAATTTTCAGACTATTAAATAGCCCTAATTATTCTTTAAAGAAAGAATTTTTTTTAGCCTTATAAAGCTGAAATTAGGTTTAAAATAAAGCTTAAATATTTAAAAATTATTTAACGATAATTGCAAGAACTATTAATATTCTTAACTTTTTATATATATAATAATTTTCTTTTTATATATTTATTTATAAATATTAAACCGGATCTAAAAAGTGCTTATTTAACTTTATAAAAATAATTATATAAATTATAAAATCGGGTAAGTATTTCCTATTATATATCGATTCGAAGTTTTAAAATATATCGATTCAGTTTTGCTAAGCTAGCGCTAAATATTTGTATAAAGTTTTAAAATATATCGATTTGATATATTTTAAGGATAGGTAATAGGCTATGATACTTTTTATAATATTAAATATAAATATAATTAAAAATAAAGTCGGAATAAAATTTAATAATTTTATTTATAAAAATAATAATTATATAATATAAATAAAAAAAATATATATTATATATATATTAATTATAATTATATAACAATTACAGAATAAATATATAATAAATTAAAATAAATAGAATATTATAAAAATAATAATAATATATTAAAACTTATATTTATAAAAAGTATAAATAATAATAAAATAATATTTATATTATTTATTTTAATTTAAAAAGTTAAGTAAAAATAAAAAATATTATATAAAACATTTATATGAAAAATTGCAAAGTAAATATTATTATTATTTTTTTTATATATTAAATTATATTATTAATATAATATTAATAAAAAAAGTTGTATATAATAATAAATAATAAGTTAATTAATATTTATATTATAATTATTATATTTATTAAATAACGTTTAAAATATTATAATATTATATACTTTTTTCCTTTATATTTTTTATAAGTTTAAAAGGTTTTTGAAATATTATATTTATAAATATATATATAATAAAAATATTATATATATAAAAATTGTATAAAATATATTAAAACTTTTTTCCTTTTATAATGTTTATAATAAAAGTTTTTAATAAGTTTATAAAAATATTATCTTATTATTTAAAATATTAAAAATTAATATTTTAAAAGGAAAATAATTATAAGGTTATATATATTATATATATATTTTATATATATTTTAATATATAATTAGAAATTATATTAATACTAAATTTATTACCGGAAACTTTAAAGAATAAAACAATTTTATATTTAGTTTGTTTTAAAATTTTACTTTATTATTTTAAAAGTTTCCTATTCTTTTAATAATAATTGTTAATTCTTTTATCCTTTTAGAAAATAAAATTAATAATAATTATTTATTTATTACGTTTAATTTACGCTTTATTATCGTAATAATTATATCTAATTATTATACTTTATATTACTATTTACTATATACTTTAATAATTTTTATTTCAATTTTTATTTTTATTTTTATTAATTTATTTTAAATATAACTTTTATTATTTAATATATAATTTAATTAATTATAATTCAAAATTGTAATATATTAAATTAAATTTGATTTAATATTATTAAAAAATATTATTTTAATTATTTTTTAATCATTTCCAATACTTTTTATTATTTATAATAAAGTTTTTATATATTTTATCTTTTTTAATATAATAATCAAAAACTTTACTTTTGATTTTTATTATTATAACTTTATACCGAATTACTTATTATTGTATTATTTGTTTTGTATTTATTTACAATAATAATAACTTATATATATTTATGCAAAAGAGAACGGAGATAATACTAATACCTGCCCTAGCCCCAGACCTTAGCTCGTTCTATCCGTCTGTGGCTGTGCTGAATTTTGTGCTGCCTGAAGTCCCCCTACAGCTAGGACGAACGTCCAAACCGATTTTTGTTTCCCCGTTATATTATCAATCATAATCTCAATGGCAAACGCTTTAGGATCGCTCATCTCACATAATTAGTTTGGAATGTCTCACTTACTTCCTATGTTGCTCACGGGAAACTTGGTGGACGGTATCAATCCAATCGTAAGACCATCTACATCTGTGGGTGATGCCTATATAACCGGAAACGAGTGCTTCCGAATACTCGACCTACCGCGCGAAATACGTGACAAGATATACGACTTCACTCTCTCCCCACCCCCCACTCTACAAGGTGCCCAAGTCCTATGGCATGCCACTTACGGTCGCGCCCGCTCTTTCCACATCAGTCCAGCCCTTCTACTCACCAACAAACAAATCTCCCTTGAAGCAACGGAGTACTTGTACACCCAATCAAGCGCCATCTACCAGATCAACTTCTGGAGCTGGCCTAGCCTTGTCCCAAACGGCGTCGTAAGCAATGAATACACCACCCAACCAGGCTACTCCCCACCCGACTTATTCCGCAAGGACCCGTCCAGAGCTGAGGTCAAAACCATCCTTGACGAGCGGGATCGTCAACTACGGGAGCAGAGGCTAGCCGAGGGACGCAAGGCGATAAAAGGCGACCCGTTGGAATTCGGCATCGTAACCCGCAAGACACTGCTTCGTTTACGACATTTAGAGCTATCTTTCCAAGTTACTTTTCTATGGCACCGATGTCACAAGTGGGACAGGGGCAAGCAAAATTGGTCAAGCAAGGCCTTGATGTATATCTTGGAGGAACTCTCTTTGAGACGGGGGTGTAGTCAAGATCATACTCATAGCTTGACCCTTGTTGCTGGCAATTCGGGACATGAGTATCTTCCGGAAAGTTCGACGGGGGAGGAAATGTTGAGGAATAAGCGGATGGTGGAGCTTTTGCTGAAGATTAAGGAGAATGGCACTTGCGTGAGAGTTCAGCCAGTGAATTCGAATTTCAGTGAAGGGATCGGGGCTGTCTCAGATACGATAGATGCTAGGACTTTGTTCGGACAGGCCTGTAGCAAACAGGGTTGCTATTACTGCCAATGGACATGAAGATGAAGAAGCATAGACAGTGGCTACATAGCATGATCTTTGACTTCTAGCAGGACGACTGACTATGCGGACAGAAAGATAGGATTTTTATCATGTGGCCTCTTCTAAAACTACAGTCTCTGAGTCCTGCGAGGTTGGTAGCACGCATTGGTTATGTCGATCGCTTCTCTCATATTGCCAATACACGATGTCCAGAAAGCACGTACTCCTTTCCGACAAGAGATGTAGTTTGCACTCAAGCATTAAGCAATCTTCTTGTCAGGAGCTCTGCCATTAAATTCTTGATTCAACTCGAAATCTTTTCATGTTTGGCAGGAGTTTTTCTTTGGGCTCAAAACAAGATTGTTGGCTGAGAACAATAATTCGCCCTAGAAGCAAGGAAGAACTCAAGCCCTACAAGAGTCTGGCGTCGTAAACGACATATCGTAAGTTAAACGAAACAATCACAGAATCCATCCTGGTTGCCTGTGGGGCTATACTGTCATAATCATCGAAGTCAGTTGCATCCTTCACGTTTCATCCGCGGCTAGAGAAATCTTCATGGGCACAATCGTGTACGTCGTTGGGAATATTTTTTTCTTAATTTGTCGAACGGATCCCTAGGGTTCATTGTACATGACTGCTGCGGTGAACAGAAGGAATCCCAAATCCCCCACCAGATAATCTTCTAACACGACGCCGTAATGAACCGAGAGGCTGAATAGTTGGATCGCGCTCGTTGTGAAGATACAAGACTGTTCGACCCCTATTCCTCCGCGCACGCCTAAATAGCCCTCACCGCGCATGACTTCATCAACTTATCTCCTACATTCGAAGTCCCCGTAAGACATTACTTACCCGTTGCTTCCATTTATTCTGCAACCACTCATAAACCGTCCGTCTTCCGTCTCTCCCCTAATGAACCATGCCGCCTCCCGGCCGTCACGCTTCTCTAAAGCACCCTCGCCGCCACATCACCTCTGGTCTCCCAGCGCGATTACACGGAAGCCAACATCGTATTAGCAGCGGAGGAAGCATACGTGCAACACCTAGCACAGAACGGTAAGCGAGACAGCGTTCTCTCTCCGGCTCCCATGTGCTACTGAGCTTATATTGAATCCTTCCGTATCGACTCCTCTTCCATCGCTCGAACCATCTTGCTGCTGATATATTCATGGCTCACTCTCATCTGGGTGTACCGGCATCTCAAGCTGCAGTTGATGTGATCATGGCTGGGCTTCTGGCTGCCGCGGCAGAGAAGGTGAATAATACGGGGAAACCGCCGAGAACATGATTGAGGACGTGGAGGGGGAGTGGGTGCGATATTTATGCAGCGGAGAGGGTGGACGGGAGGGGGCGAAGGACTGGATCGATAGAGGAGAGGAGAGGAATGAGGGCAGAGGAAAAACGAATTGACTCAAGGAATATTGCAGATCTAGGTTTCCCCGTCCTTGACTTTCTGTGTACGGAGAAGTGTACTCGGGCAACAGGAGGTCTTATCCCACCCGAGTACAAACATGTCAAGACATGAAGTTCGGGGTGCATACGTCTCTCTTTTTTCATTGATAGGACAAGGGAACGCTCGTGACAAAGAATAGTCCTCCTTGTGCTAATGAAGCAGTGCAAGAGACCTCGTGCAAATGCATATGAGATAAAATTATCACAGCCTCTTCTAGATTGACGACCGCAATGCTCCGTCATTACTCCTTCCTCACTGACATCCCCACTTCCATCATATTAGACTCTTATCCTTTGATCTCACGCATGACTCCCGTATTGCCTTACCTAGCGCTATGGATTCAACGCCCTCGATACCAATCATCATGGGCTTTCTTCAAGGCCAATAGCCCTGCCCCTTACTCTGACGCACACTGCCCTGGACGCAATAATAATTCCCGCCCGCGATATCCATTTTCGGAGCCTTCATCTGAAAAGGCCCTTTTGGGCCATCATGATCTTTATTCACATCGTTAACGGTATATTGCGTATACGCAACACTAATCCAAACACAAGTATTCTCATTGAGAGCCCCATTATAAAGGTACGTATCGCCGCTCGCCCAGCTCTCGCTTACGCTTGCACCAATGCTGAGGAATTCAAGGTCGACGCCCCGTCACAAGCATTTCCGAACCTTGGTGTAGGACGACGCCAAGAGCCCAGGCAGCCGGAGGCTGAGCCTAGCAACAGTGCTTACGAATATTATTACGACGTGAGCAATTATAGCCGGGTAGGAGGCAGCCATTATAGGCACCTACCTAGTACGCCCCTGCACTACCCGCATCGCTCAGAGTGCGCTCAGGGATGCTCAGGCCGATACCGTCGGTGTTCAACACTATGACCAATTTTTAAATCATAATCATTTATTAATCTGATTAATAATTGATTATTAATTTAATTATAATTATACTTTTTATTAATTAATCATAATGATTGATTATTATCTTTGATAAATTTATATAATATCTTTGACTTTTTTAATCAAATTCAAATAAAATACAAATATTTTTAAACTTTTCTTTTAAAATTCTTTTTTTCAATTATTTTTTTTCAATTAATTTATTAAAAATATTACATTATAATAACTTTATAAATATAACATATTAAACAATAAATATACTAATTAGTAATTGATTCTTAATTCGATTATGATTAAGACTTTATTAATCAGATTAATGGGTGAATTTGTTATAGTAGTGTTCAGCCCTGCTCAAAGCGTGCTCAGGCTCGGCTTAGGGTTAAAGCGGCGCCTGCTCAGCTTGGCAGCTAGAAGCGGAAGGGGGGAAACTTTTTGGTGGTCCTCCGTATAGGTATATTAGGGTCCTGTATACCGTTATTCGTCATTCAGACGGTTTTCTCCCTGCCTACGGCTGTATGTCGCTGACAGACTTGACAAACGATGGCTTCAGCCCTCATCTTAGGCTGCACTGGTCTAGTGGTACATCCCTCCTGTCCCTGCCCGCAGTACTGTAACCCTGATATCATTACAGGGATCTCAAATCCTTATCAACATTACGATCCTCGGACCTATCGCAATTTATAAGCATCCAAATCCTTGCGCGACGCTCCCCTCCAGCATCTGATGCCCCTGTTCCTATCATCGAATTTGTGAACAAAGACACGACAACATGGGGCCCTCACATTTCCTCAATTTCTCCCGCGCCTTCGGTCCTCTTCTGCGCTCTCGCAACCACACGCGCGGCAGCCGGAGGCTTCAAGAATCAGTACAAATTTGATCATGATCTGAACATATTGAGCTTGCCAAGGCAGCCAAAGAAGCAGGAACAAAGACTTACGTCTTGATCTCATCTGGTGCCGCCAGCACCACCTCAATATCCGGATATCTCAAGATGAAGGGTGAAATTGAAGAGCACATCAAAGAGCTGGGATTCGAGCACACGATCATTCTGCGGCCCGGGCTGATGATTGGCAACCGAGCCGGAAGCCGTCCGGCTGAGACAGCACTCCGGTATGTGGCCCTTGGCCTAGGCTACCTCCATAACTCTTTGAGAGATTCTTGGGCGCAGACCGCCGACCCTGTCGCGAAAGCTGCCATCTCAGCAGCAATCAAGGTTGAGAAGGGAGAGGTGAAAGATAGAGTCTGGGTCCTGGGACAACAGGATATTCTACGTATTGGGGTCACGGAATGGAAGGGAACATCTTGAAGACATTGATATTGCCATGGTTTTGAAAGTTTCGTGAATGTTTGAGGAGCAGGTCGATACCCATGGTAGTCATTGAGAGCAATGCTAGTCCACTACCTCTATCTACCATCCAGACTTCTTTGCCTGTACGGCTCTTTGCCCCAAGTCAACTCAAGTACTCTGCTCGCCTTTGCCGACTTCCCCATCCCCTTTTCCACCGCTTCCACCCCTACTCAGCTTCTTGTTATTTCTTCCTTCCTCTGCCGTTCCTGGGTCGATGTATAGACTCGCCGGTTCGGCATCAAGTGGAATGATTTTGTTTCCTTCCCTTGCTTTCTTCCACGCCTTATGAGGATCGGTGATGATTGGGTCGAAGTCAGCTTCTTCGTTGGACGCAGCTGAATCATCTGTCCGGAACTTGGAGTTTTCGTTGGGCTCTGGGTCTATCTTGTTCCGGTCGTCCTGTGCGTCGCACTGTGGAAGTGAATGGGTCTTCGGGTCTTGAGGTGCTGCGAGGGAGCGGATTTGATGGGATGAAAAGGGCCGGGATTGAAGTTTACAGTATGCTCAAAAGGAAGTGCGGAGGGTAGTAAAAAGACTGCGTAACAGTCGATGGAGGCTTGACGGTACCACACTGAAAGTGTTAAGGAGGGTAAAGCAGTGCTGGATGCAGTGCTCTGCTATTATGAGTGTAAGAAGCGAGTGCCCGAGTGCTCGAGTCACAAAGAATTAGGATATACTTCACTTGTTCTTCCCATTAGTCTTCGAGAATTGAACATCCAGGGAACAAAAGCGAACGAGAAGTATCAGGAACAGAACTACGGAGGCTACATTGTCATTCCGAGGTCTGTTGAGCTCAAGGAAACATCAACATAATTTCATTTCGGACAATCTATTGCAATGAACTGGGTTAGGACTCATGGCTCAGCGTCGAGGAGGTTCACAGAAAAAAATCCACCTTATTGGACGGAGCGGTCTGCATGATGTTCCAGGATGCACCAGTAATGACCTCAACTAGCAGCAAAGTCATGCGAGACTCCCTAAGACTACTAGCTACGAAGGAGTTTGTTTCGCGATATTGTGAGACGAATGGGCGGCGTAAACTGGCTGACCTTTCAAAAGGGCGACTTGCAAACTGTTAAAGCTTTTAATGTACTCAAAAGATAGGATTCTACTCGGGGAGCGCATTTGACCGGGATGGAGCATATATAGTAGCCGTAGAGCTCGCTCCCGAGAACGAATTGCGTCAAGTTTGCTTTCCAACGCGGTCTTTCCTAGGCGGGGAAGAGGTAAACCTGCTAGTAATATGTTGTTGTGTTCTTGGAAGCACTATTGGATAAATCTGCGTAAGAAGCTTGCAGTACGTGTAAGGAACACTTGAAGTATTGAGTAATCATCTATCCAACCTTTTAAGAAGTCCTTCAAGTTTTTCCAGAGACAACATCGAATGAAACCAGTACCAAAATTGCCAGCCAGCGATCACTTATGATCACAACCTCACCATTCTTGCTGACAATGTTCCTTGGTATTGAAGTCCTTTGGTTCTATCTTTTCAACTTGATCCGACAGCGATACATCAGGCATTGCTGCGGCTCTCACCATCAATCTTGAGCTCCCTGATTGCGGGACTGATGGACCGTTCGGAAGCCTGTGGGTACATTTCCCGCCCGGATGAAGTATTTTCCCAGCACTATCGGCTACCGCTTGCAGGGTAGCATACTGATGAAAGGGCCCTTTGGAGTTCTTCTCGACCTTCGAGTATCCGAATGGGATGATTTCGTTGTATGTTCCGACCACGGTATTCTGGGCCACGTTCTCAACTTGATTGGTTTGCGCGTAATTGTCCACTGTGTTGGTGTCTTGGCTGTATTGATCGAGCCAGTAGCCTGAACTTGATAGAGGCTTTTCTGCGTAGGCACCTAGAAGATCGAGGGAATGGCCCGTTTCATGAATGAAGAGTGACACGTCTCTCTTGAGTTGACCAAATACAGCAATGTTTCCGCCCGAGTTGTACGCATGGAGGGCAGCTGACACATAGAAGTCAGTATTTTGGGAACACTCCGATGTTGATACATGCAAGTTGGAAGAATACTTACTATCGGGAAGAGTTATCACGTGCTTCACCCATTGTCGCATTAAAACCGGCACGCGGCTGAAGACGTCGATCACATCCGAGACGGAGTCTGGGCTGTCTTTGTGTCGGCATAAAATCCAGGGATCATTAGCACACTATATTTGCTGATCAGCTCAATGCGCTCTTGCAGCATGGGGCTAACACAGAAAAGACAAGGGAAGCTGGAGCAAGTACATCATCATATGTAACACTGAATATTTGGATGTCAGAGGCCTGATGCCCTTCATCCTGGACAATTGTTTTGCAGTCCTGGGGGATCCACCCGGCACCCCATTGACTCTTCGTGCTCTTCACTATCGGCAAATTCTTCTCAAGTCCTTGTTCAAGATAGTTGAGGGTGCTCTCTACCGGTGGTTTTGTCAAGCGTTGAGCCGTCAAGAGAGTAAGGCGGGCAAAGACAATGCCAAGTACTGCTATGAGCATCTTGAGACAAGGATACTGGAATGCGTAAGGGTTTGATAGTAGTCGTAGTCGTACTCGTTAGACCTCCGGTTGAGCCGTCGATAGACCAGCAAACGTAGTGTCGTTCTGTATCGAAGTAAATACTGTAGTCGGAACGAAGTCGAGGCGGGCCGTGATGAAGTGGATCTGTTTATGTTTGGGGGAAGAGTAACGGGCAATAGCACAGCATTCGAAGATAGGCAACTGAGTGTTACTGCAAATGAATAGGGACCTCATCGTCTACTCTTATGCTTTTCCGGAGATTGCGAAGAGAAGGACCACACGCACACTGAGTTTCACGAAAGAAGCACCAACAACCGCCTTGGCAGATGACACTATGGATCCTAGAATCTTGGGCCTGAAAAAGTGGTCCCAAGTGCGCAGGAATGAAATGATATTCGGTGGAGTTGCGCATGGGTAACCACTAAGGAGGAGGCAAGACCAGTTGGATGGCGCAGATTTGCAAAGGATTACCAACTCATCACTGGGGCGTGACATCGGAACCTCAGACATTTGAGCGGAATAAAAGTTGGCATCTGCAGTCCTGGGTTGCTTCTATCTTACTGCAAAAGAGACCAGGTGAAATTGAGAGAACACAAAGATTGCACCTAACGAGGAGTGTTCCAGCTAGCGGTGAAGCAAACGGATGATGTCTTTGCCTGTAGGAGTTGCTATCACAACCAAGCTATAGTGCACAAGGGGAACCTCTCTATCGATATTAGCGGGTACATGAAGAGCCGTCTTTTCCAACTACTCAGCTAGCGCGGGATATTCGTGATTGGATTTGCATTATAAACAATGGCACAAATGACTCTGGGCTTAGGTTCAGCTCAGTGGGCTAAGACAAGAAAAGTTTCATCTTTTGTTTTAATTCAAAGAGATTTATTGTGTTTCAGGCTGTTGAGAGGATTGAACGTGAGGCCTGGAACGTTTGGGAAAGGCGCCAGACAGACCATGAATAACATTCATGGTGTCCACTGTTGGTAAGGAGATGCATCTTAAGAACATGCATTGAAAATGGTTGCATAGGCTATATGAAGGGGGATTCCCTGCATTCCGTGAGGTCGGACCAAAACAGTTGTAAGTCGTTCGCGCAGAATTGATTGGCTGATGCACAGGTATCAATCGATCTTTCGTCTCATGCATGTCCCCTCATGGGGCAAAGCCTGCAGATAGTAGGGCAAGGATCGAGCAATAATGTGCTAAACGTAATTAAGGGCGTGAAGATTGTGTAGAAGTCGAAACAAGAAGGATTTGCTACGCCTCTAGGCCCGCTTCGGATTTGCACTGCCTTCCTCAAGGTAGCCGCAAAGGTCAGCTCAATCATCCTTCGGCCTTAGCTCGTGCTTAGGTATATATTTAGGTCCTATATCCCGTGACGGCCCCTCCTTGGCGCAGGTCGCGGCCTATAATTCTTGGTCATTGTGGCACCTCTTACAGCCCTTACAGGGGCAAATGCAGCTGGACGGCTGGTGCAAACAATTACAACTTCCATGATGCTTGAAGTCTATTGGTCGCCCCCATTGCTTCACCTGTTGCCCCGTCCTTGTCACTGCCTGGCGCGTAGGTTTTATCTGGTTGCTTACCTTGGCAGAGGATTCCGAACAAATTCCAAGCACCGTGGAAAGCATCCGACTCGCCGCGCGGAGCATCCATTATACTCGTTCTCAGGAGCTTTACTCTCTCCCTCTAGATACTCAGCGAAGCAATGCAGATATGCATTAACAGCAACGAGCTAATTGAATACGTCAACAGCATACTTCGACGCAACAAGAGGTATCCCAACAAGAATAGAAGATTTGTTGATTTTCCTCAAAGACTCCGGCGTTCACTTCTATGTTAGTGGCAGTTGAATATAATAGGACGGAGGCTAATGTAGAAGCCGAGACCCAATGCCCCAACAGCAAGTAATACTGGATAGTGCACCCCGTGAGTTGACAAGCAGGAGCTGATACACCAACAGAATTCCTGCATGAAGGAGGTTGTGTTCCCGCATTAGTCCGAGAGCCAACACAGCCACTCTTAGTACCTCTGTGTGGTGCAGTACTCCACTTCGTTCCTATAAGCTATGGCTACCCTCACACCACTCGAGGTAAAGTGTACTGGACCCATGCCTGCCATTGGCCGCGAGGCCACCTTGTCAAATCCCTATGCTTCTGACTCGGTCGAGATAGGCAGAGATGGCATAGAGGCCAACTGCTGGATCTCATGCATCAATGTAGGGCCCTTTAGAGCGTGCAGGACCCGATGTCTGGGTTGAGGGGATCTCTTCCCTCTATGATTGAGACTCAGCTCGTCAGCGTCGCCTGCTGTACAGTGTCCATCTCTTGCATCTGAGCCACCACGGTATCGAGAGGTCTCACTTCCGGTGGTCCCTTTTCACGATTGGCCCTTCGGAACAGTTCCCTTGCCTTATCATGAAGCGTGGGTGGCTGCCGATTACTCAAAGCCACCCTTTGGCATTCGAAGCAAGGATGAGTGACGCATGCATGGGCTCAAGTATACTCGCAGATGCTTATAGCTCTTGGGCTCCGGGGAGGAGAGGAGAAGAAGGTCACGGCAGGATGATATTGTTGGGAAATGATTAATTGACTTCGTCTGAATTATACTTGACTTTAGCCGCCACCACGTTAAAACACCTACCTACCCTAACACTAAGGTAATTTAAGTACAAAGGTCAGTAAGCAATTCATTGCCCCGATAATACATCAACCGTCTTCCAATCAACTCAGCATTCTCCCACTATACATGATCAGTTATATACGTAACGCTTGTAACGCACATAAGTCCTACATTGTTTGATATGTTGCGCTCAAGGGTCAAGCGGTCGCCGAATCGAACGTCCTGCCGTTGAAGAAGTCTCGCAGTTACCTTTCTTGTAGGCGTTCTTGATCCTTCCTCTTGGAAAAAGCTGGCTCATAGCAGCAAACCGTTATCAATAGCGCCCTTGAATACCTCCTTGATGCATCAAATCCGGCTAAGTGATCCAGTAAAAGACTGTGGACGATACTGTCGCGGTGAGAATGTATTGTCAAAGCGCTTATGAGTATGATGATTTGCGTCCTGTAAGCTAATCTTGGCATATTGCCCTCCAATTCGACTACCAATTTTAAGATCGAGCAGCCACTGCGTATCATGTCTCGCAAAATACCTCCGATGCAGTCGAGAGGAAGCGAGCCCTAGATATTCTTACTCAAAACAAGCCAGCAGCGATGGAATCGAGATGACCTTTGGCGGACCGGAAAACACAGCAGAGCCATGTGGAGGCCCATGCCGCTGGCGAAACCAACGGCTTTTCCGTTAGCGGCTATCGAGGGCAGAGTAAATTTGATGGCGCTAAAGATCTAGTTGTAAGTTATGTCTGCTATACACACGACGACGTTAATTTCACAGACCTGGTATATCTACAGGCAGCAAGACTGGGAAAATATCTCGGTCCAATCACTTATAAGGTTGGCCAGACCGCTGAGCAACGCCCCCAGACTCGGTAGGTCAGAGTGATTTTTTCCAATCGCCTTTAGATTCGCGCTTTTAAGGAGCTTTGAGACTTCAAGCTTTCTGATACTGGCCGGCCAAGCACAATTCCTTGACCGCTGATTGTGGTTGTGTACGTGGTGTCCCAGTATTGCAATCCCAGGTGTGCGGTGGATTCCATATTGACCATAGGTGTGCTTCGCTTTTTGTATGTTGTTGTTTGTTTCGTTGATGAGGATTTTTTCTCTGAACAGTCGATCTAGCCCGCAATCATGACATATGATACCTTTGCTAGGGCTCAGTCGTGCTAGTACCACCCCCATAGCCCACTCCGGTCCAGAGCTCGACCTATTGACAATAGATCTAACTCTGGTGACGGAAATTGCTCTAATTACGATCAGAGTAATGCGCAACAAATAGATTTGCAGATCGTCAAAAAGACCTAGTCCACTCTAGCAGCAATGCTGCAGGTCATGGGAGAAACAAGCTGTTTAGGATTATCTCTCGTATAAGACAGCAGATAGAAATTGACATGAAGTACTTCTTCTTTGGTCAAGTGTTTTACTTTTCATTCCTTTAACCCAATCGTGTGATCTGGTCTTTTCTTGCGCTGCCAAACATATGCAAAGCCTGATGCGCGCTTTTGAAACAAGTCCTGCGGGTGCTTTCCCTGGTTCTCTATCCTAGTCATACACTTTCTTCGTCTCTGTCATCCTCGCTAATCATATTCTGGGGGACGGGGATAAATACTCAAGAATTCATAGTGAGGAGTTAGATAAGTACCGCAGCAAGGTCCAGGAAATAAAATACACGGAGTCTGGTGACAATTTTCCCATAAAGGCAATGAGTCAGTTCCTCCGGGTGGTGAGGATTGACGGGACCAAGCCAAGGAGAGTCCGTTTTCGATAAGAAGCATGAAGCGAAAATATATAAAGTTTGGATAGGAAATCCTTCTCTGTACCATGTTTTCCGAGGATATATTCGGTCTTGTGTTACAAACATTGAAACAAAGTCTTTCTTGGAGCATGGAAATGCCGTGGGAACCGGCTACGACAATGATAGTGGCTCTGATCTTTAACTATTGCTGAATTATAATTTGTAACAAGGTTTGACGGCGTTTCCTGTCCCTGAGTACGGGCTATTGAGTGGTATGGTAAAATTGAATTGCTTCGGAACACCGAGCTGATAAGCGGGTACACTGATGTCAATTAATGACCCGTCCAAACCCGCCCCCTGGTTGAAGAATATGTTGATGCTTCCACCCACACACTCTTTCTTGTAGTTGGCTTTGTTCACCGATGCGCATGTTCTACAATAGCAAAGTCAGCCCACTTCTAATCAGTGAATCTTTTATACTTTCAAGAAAGGCCGATGCGGCCAGAGCCTCACATCAAACCCACTGTCTGTCCATATGCAAAGAGCTAGTAATGGCAAATATACTTACTGCAACCTCTGGAATTGATTAACACAGTTGTCATGGATGTAGCCCAAAGACTGTTGCGCAAAGCCCCAGTCGTTGGTCTGCACGATCGCAACACAGTCTGCAAACCCATCAGAGTCGAGACCATTCCCAGTGCGATATGCAAATTTAGAGAATGCGCCAGGAGTGGCAGTTCGGAGTTGGTTGCACACGTTATCAACGGACTGTGGACAATAGTCCATGTCCGGAAGGCCTTGACACGACGGATTCCGGCCTTGGTTGTAGTAACAGTATAATTCTGTAGATGTTTCCGTGGGATTCGGGTTTGGTAAAAGGACTGGTCTAAGGAAGCGTTGAGGCGATGCGGTGACTAGCAGTACGGAAAAGGCTGCATAAAAAACCCCAGCCGATAAAAGAATGATCATGTTTGGTGCATCGAGGATCAACACTGTACGAATCCCTGAGCACGTTCAAAGAGCTATACTTGAGTCACGCTTACGTTAAGCCATTCCTTTATTGTTCCCGACGATCGGAAGCCGGGAGCCGATGTCTCATATTGATTCGAGCGGTACAAAATGATGCAATTTTAATGCTGTTTCCCCATCTTCTGATAAGCGACCATAGCTGCGCACACCCCGTCATCATCCAAAGATTCGAAAGAGCACGAGACATGCAATATGTGGCGTGAAGAGGCGCGGAAGCATATAGGTCTCTCCACACGGGAAGATGCCCCACGTCTATCACTCTTCGCGTGAGTGGCATCTGTGACCATGCTCAAACGTCTCATGGGCCCCCAATCGAGTAGCATTTTGTACCGCCCAAGACCTGATACGTAGGATAAACTCCCCTCCAAGCGACCTTTGTGTCCTTCGATGCCATTGGTGTTTCAGTGCCATGAAATGAATTCTAGTGTGACATTTAGCATGGCATCGGCCCTCCTTGATACTGTCGCTGTTCTTGGCCAGGATTGCGGCCCTGCAGGCATTCAAGGCGCCTTCACTGGCAGGCTTTCTAGAAACAACGTTACGCCATATGTTTCAATTTAAGGACTCTGTAGTCGGGCCACCCAACTCCGACTCAATCATCATGTCGACACGTGGTGTCTTCCTTGCTCTCACCATCCCACTTCATTTTGGGTAGCACTAGTCCGTATTGGGGTAGCCGGTGCTAAATTGGGCGAAGCGTGAATTTGAAAGTGCCTGAGGCCCCCATCTCGCCATTCCATCCTCACTTCTCTCCAAGCCCCGACTGCAAAGTCTTGGGCCATTTGAAACACCAAAAGTACGGGGAAAGTACTTGTCCAGTGTGACTATGTTCGGTCTGGTGTTTTCTGGTCAGCTAGTAAGTCCGAGATGGCGTTAATTCAGAGTCACGGGCGACCTTGATAGGCTGTCGCTTTGGCATAGACGCAGCTCATATTTGCTCTTCGCGGTCAAGCAATCGAATCAGTAAAAGAGAGACGGAGCAGTTTCGCCTCACCGCGCATCTCATAGTATTGTTACAGCGATACTGGCGGCAAACGTGGCGGGCAACCTACCAAATGCAAGCAGTGTAATTCGGGTCAATAATCGTGGGGACTCTCTATTTCAATGACTTCAATGGTATTCAAAGAGGCCTAGCTTGTGAGCAACATCTAGGCATACGATGGACGAGGCCACAAACAACGTCTTCTAGCATCACCCACCCGGGACCTCGGACAAATTAATCCCAACAGGCCAGTGAGCTTCTAGGTTACTACTGCAAAGGCGTTTCAGCTGTGTAACCCTCTTCAAACCGCAACAAAAACCCGCTACCAATCATTGTTCCGCGCATGATGGAATCAGAAGCGCTTACCATTGTGAGCCTCCCGCTTTCGTTCTTCATCCCCGGTTGGCGCATCTGCGTTGGCGCGTCAAGGAGTGCGGATCGTTGCTCACTTGAGACTGCGAGATTGGTCACAGCTAGAAGTCTGAAACCAAGTGTTGGCCTGCTGAGATGCTCCATGTCATGTGCATCAGCAAGGTTAGTGCCTCATCTTTACATCATTGAACGTCCTGGCCGGTCACCGTTTGATCGTAGCAAAGCAATGGGTGTTTCATCACCACAGAGTTCCCTGTGATAGATTTCGAACAACTTAGTGCGAGCGAATATGTTCTCTTCTACTTCAACAATAAGCTTCCTTCAAAGGAATATCTCCTGTTTCCGCTCTGTGCCGGGATTTTCAGTATTCATAACGTCACGAGAAACCACAGAGAACCTTGTTCAGCTGATGAAATAAGTTGCAAAGCCTGCGTTGTCGTAGCCTTAGGTGCAAACCCTGTAAACTTAGATGCAATGATTGCAGTCTACAAAGCCACAGAGCTCCGATTTGCAACTAATATACTCCATAGAGCTGTTCAACAGAGAACGCCGTCATGCAATTTTTCACATTGCCCAACTCTCGAACATTCCGACAACCCAGAGAGTTTCTCCGAATTCAGGATCCGATCCGCCTTCGCATTTCTCCAACTCATGCTCCCACAACCGGATGCGGACATATCCACCCACCATTACCACTGCCCTGGCTATTGGCGCTGGCCTTCGTGGCAGCGGCGAGAATACCATCACTGCATTCACATAACGGAGTACAGCCGAACATTATGCAGTCCGTCGACTGCAATGTACACGTAGAAGTGGATGGAGGGTTATACCAGGCGCAATAAGCCCAAGGAGTCATGATTCTGCCTGCTGAGTCGTTGCATTTGGATTGCTGGACGTTGGGAGCCACGCATTGAACGGCTTGAGGAAAGCCAGCGCAGAAGAATACACCAGGGATTTTGTAGTGGTTGGACATGTACTTGCATTGCTTGTTGACGGTGTGCGAGATGAATCCGTCTTCGGAGCTGATGAGAGTAAAGTCAGTGGGGCATGGTTGGATGATGTTGATGGGCCAATTTGCAACCCCACCAGGTCCGCCAGCGATGCAGGGACTTGGGGTGGGACCAGATCCTGGTGCGTTTTGAGAAGGGGCGATGTCGTAGATGTGGGCTATTTGTGATGGCAATTCAACGTATACGAGGACAGCTGCATTGGCGTTTGAGGCAATGGGCGTCGCAATGGGGAGCGCAGCCAAAGATGAGGGCTCGGCTGAAGTTGGTCTGGCTGGCGAGCGATTGGATGTAGGGAGCTGGGGCAGGCTTGGTGAGAATGTGTATGATGTGGTGAGATCTGCTGCGGTCAAAGACGTAAAGGAAAGCCATGCGGCACGACGAAGGAACTTGAGAGCCATGGTAGAGAGAGCAGAGACTGGTATACTTGGCACAATGATTTGGCAGAGCAGTAGCAGGAGACGAACCACCACTTCAAAGGAGTGTAGAAGACCCAGATAGCATGGAAACCCCGAGTGGATCATGAGCAATGGGAGCGGTGGGACAAAGCTGTGGATATGTGCCCTTGGTCGCCTCATGACTTTCCCACGTGGGTGGCTTCGTCGACAAGAAAACACCCACATCGAGTCGAAAATATTCTATAATCGAACCATTAGAAAGACCAAAAAATAAGACAATGGAAACAAGCACACGGCAACCACTGCCGCGGCATATAAGTCACAGCCTTTAGAGACCAGATAAATGACGCTGTTCTTCCACTGCGCGCAACCATTGGAGTTGAAGAAACCCTGTAGAAACATTGGTAGGTCAAGCAACAATTACAAATGGGCCAGGCACATTTCCTGAAGGAAGATCCATAGATGCAATTTGCCTGATAGAAAGGGTCAAAGTCTGATGGCTAAATCTGCCCATTGGTGAATCAGCTTCGCCGAATCAGACATTTGGCCTCTCGACTCTACAAACACCCGACACCTGTTAGTAGCCGGCCCGCACGTGCATTTCTCTGTCACGTCCTCTGACATGTGCTCCGAATAGCGACCTCAGATAGGTTCCGAAGCATGTTCGAGACAGGGCCGGAGGCTACAAGTCTGCTACATTCACGATGATTGTGTGATGGTTCTTCGTGGACGATGTCTAGTTATAGAATACAGCAATATAATTAGTGTAACAGTTTTTTAAACACACCGTAATATACCATCAGCCGAGGTCCATCTCCTAGACAACCGTGCTGGACGAAGTGAAATATGGCAGAAAGCACCGGCCCGCCAAAGGACGAGTTGAAGTACATGACACCATTCGAAGTCCGCGATGACCCACCCACGCCTAGGCCAATTCCAGATGTCACGCATCCAGAAAAGACGCCGGCTGAGCGAGCTACGCTGCGGTTCTCACTGGCTGGGAAGAAAGCAATTGGTCAGATCACCTAGAAAGCACATGAGGTTTGGGCTGAGATTCGCAAAGTGACGGGAGGAGCGCAAGGGTTAGGCCTCGTGTGTGCCAGAGCTTTACTGGAGCACGGAGTGTCTGGGCTGGTGATTTTCGATGTGGATGAAGAGTGCGGTGCGCGAGCTTTAGAGCACTTGATTTCGTTGGATTGGAATTACAGTTTCCGAGCTCGATTTTTTAAGGTCGATGTGAGGGACGAGGAGTCCGTCGATGCCAATGTCGAGGATGTGTGCAAGAGGTTTTGGGGTGTGGACATTTTGCTTTGCTTTGCAGGCATCACGGACTCCAAATTGGCCATCGAGTATCCCATTGATTCCTGGAGGAAGATCTTCGATGTCAATATTAACGGCTGCTTCCTCGTGGCAAGAGCGGTCGCCAGGTTCTCTTCCTTTACAGTACTCTGATAAGCTCTTCTCGCTAACCTCGACCCAGAGACATCATTGCACGCAATAGTTCCGGCTCCATGGTCTTCGCAGCTTCCATGTCCGGCTACATAGTCAACGCACCGCAGCCTCACTCTGCGTATGCTGTTTCGAAAGCTGGCGTGCATCATCTGGCGCGGTCCATGGCTGCCGAGTGGGTCGGCCATAATATCCGCGTCAACTCCATATCGCCTGGCATCATGAATACCAGATTATCTGGAGGGCCTTCACAGAAGGACCTGAGGAGATTGTGGTTGGAAAGGAGTCCGATGGGAATTGGAGATCCAGAGGACTTGACAGGGGCCGTGGTGCTGCTATGTAGTGAGGCAGGGAAATTTATTACAGGGACGGATATCAAGATTGATGGTGAGTTCCAAAAGTGAAGTTCTCAGATTCATCTGATCCATATTTATAGGTGGTTACACAATGTTCTAGGTACATTAGGGCAAGCTGTAGTGACGCTCAGTTGAGAAAGTTCAGCCATGCCTCAGCAAGACCTAAGTGTCCTTTAGAGCGATCTTGCGCAGAGCATGTATCCATCATACAATTCCCCAGAGCCGAACATAGGCAGTAGCAGAGCCATGAGTCGTGTAGTCAGCAGCACGAACCCCATTCGAAGGCACCCATGTAAGACAAGATGCCCAACCCCCGCATTCCACCCTTTCCTTCATGGCAGCAAGAGCTGCATGAGATGCAGTAGACGTTGATGTAATGCTTCCGAAGGCTTCTTCTCCAACACCTGTGTCTCCAGCGTGGCTCATCTGGAAGCGTTCCAGGTAAAGAAAGAACTCCAAGTAACGCATAGTGTAAATTTACAATCAAATGAAAAGCCCTGTTCCTCCGTGTCCAAAACCCATTGTCCCCAGCTCTTAAATCAACCTTTACTTGGCCCTGCAGACAACCTCACTGCTTCTTCTGCATCTCCTCCATCGCAGCCGTCAGCTTAGGGAAAAAGTCTCTCGCCATTGCCGAGTCGGAGAACTCCTTCGAAGACGTAATCTTCTCCCCCGACGCATCAAAATTCAGCAACCACACATACTCATTCACATATTCGCCCGCGGCCGTATCGGCTCTTGCTTTGCACCACATGGTGATGCGGTGGGCTGGCTTATCTTCCACGACATCGTCGACTGTGAGGGAGAAGTTGTGGAAGATGGCTCGTAATTTGTCCAGCGAGTTGGCGTATGTGGTATTGTCCATGGGCTTGAGGCCCACTGAAGTGGGTGCGAAGTAGCGCATGCATTCTGGGCTGCGGTGGGACATGAGTCCATCAATGTCCATATTGTTGAAAGCTGCGACTACAGCGTCTGCTGTCTGCCTCTGGGTGGAAGTGGCCATAGCTGGACTGCGATTGAACAGGTTCTGGTGAATGATTTCAGTGGAAGGGTTGCTGCTCTATGGCCAGCATAGTCAACGAAAAGTGGGATCTCTCTTATACAGAGTACCTATTTAATCCTCGGAGGCTATTCAAGTCCGTGGAGGCCGCACATAGTCCACAGGTGAAGCACTTGCCTCAGTTACTCAGACGTATCGTGCTATGACCCTTTGGGGATAGCGTATACTTACTACGTATATATATTATAATACGTCTAAGCTCAAGAATACGTAATCTTATTAAGTCCGGCTTAATTTTGATAATATACTTATAAAAATCTCTATTTAATTTTTTTACCTTTAAAATATATATTTTGTAATATGTTAATAATAATAATATTTATTTTTAATTTTATAATTATTATAATTATATAATTAAATATATATTTTTATTTAATATATTTTAAATAATATAATTTTTATTATATTTAATATTATAAATATTAAAAGAAATCCTTTTTTAATAAGT
>JAABUQ010004962.1_pt1 | contig 21923 bp, 17 predicted proteins | sample 5560001 | NCBI WGS metagenome assembly JAABUQ01 (sample SAMN10711888, study PRJNA513371) | rock metagenome | isolation source: Antarctica rocks | place: Antarctica: Victoria Land, Finger Mt nord | collected 2015-12-18 | reverse complement strand
GAAACCGGCGTCTGCCTCGTGCCGGTAGCCGATGTTCTCCTCCCCCAGCATCCAACACAACTCGATCCGACGCCCTTCCCGGAAGCTTTCGAAGTCGACCAGCCCCACCGCGCAATCCTTCATAGTCACTCCAAGGGCCCGCAAGGCTGACGCAGCGTTCTCAATTCGTTCAGCGGCCCGGTCGGTGAGCTGCTCTTTGGCCAGGGAACCGGCGGTCAACAACCAAGCCCGACCTTCAAACCGCAAGGTCGCGGGCACTCTGAGATCCCTCAGCAGGCTGGAGTTCTCAACGATCACACCCACCAGCTGACTCACCTCTGGCAGGGCGGCGTTTGCCTCCTCAAGCGTCCATCTGACGTCGGTGCCATGTGTCACATCTCTCATGAGTGTGCTGCGTAGCGATCGTCTCCACGATGTATTGGTTAGTGGTGAGAATCGCCAGCTTAGTGGCGGCACACGGACTGTCAAGGTTGATATCTCCTCACGCCGCAAGCCCCAGCTCAGCCGACTTCTGGGCCGCCGGCTGTGCGGCACTCCGGCCACCTCAGGGCCGGTAGACCGGCCCGTGGTCGACCTCAAGCGCCGGCGCCAAATTCTTCGCCGGTATGGCCGATCAGGCAGCTCCGCGCCTTCTGCTGAGTGCGCATGGTGTGCTCGGCCCTGGTGATTCACGGCAACCGATGAGCGGGCAGGTGCCGGCCAGATCGATGCAACCCTGGTGATCGACACTACCGACCATCAGCTGGGCGTGGTCCGAGGTCCGAGTCAGGCGCACGACGGCCGGCGGCGGCCCAAATAGGTCAACTGCCCTTCAGCAACCGCTATAGCAACCCTGGGCGGGACGTGGCACGCATTCCCGGCGTTCCGGACGCCAAATGATCCGCCGTCCTCAACTCTCCGAGCCCCGCCGAACGGACGCCGCATGTACGCTTGGACGCTTTGGGATCGTGAGGTCATGCGATCGAAGACCTGCTCTCCGCTGACCCAGAAGCGCCCGAAGCAGCACCATGGTCGCTGGGGCTAGGTCGCCATGCAGGCGGTAATAAATCCAAATCCCTCGCTTAGTCGACTCGACCAGGCCAGCGACCTTGAGCTTGGCCATGTGGTGCGAGACGGTCGGCTGGCGGAGATCAAGGGTGGCGGTGAAGTCGCAGATGCAGATCGGCTCCTGAGCCCGCCACAGTGCGGCGATCATGCTCAGGCGGGTGGGCTCTCCGAGCACCTTCAGGATCTCAGCCGTCTCCTGAGCCCACGCCTCGTCGATTCCGGCCAGGGGCTGGCAGCAGGCCTGCCCGGGTTGCCGAACGGGTAGCTCTCGCACGGTCACTGAATCAGCTTACAGTGCTCATTGACAGTCATCGATGCCTCGTGCTAGGAAGGGAGAGGTCTATGCCGACCTCCCTCATCGCCTCGACCGCCGCCGGGTTGATCTCGCCGGCCGGTGTACTCCCGGCGGAGCGAACATGGACCCGCCCCTGCGCATGGTGATCAAGTAAGCCGGCCGCCATCTGGCTGCGACCGGCGTTGTGGACGCACACGAAAAGGACCTCTGGGACTTCCTTCGTCATCTCACCCCTGGATTGACCGGATCGAAGACCTCACTCACCGGAACACCGTACTTTCCCAGCCATATAGACGGCCATCAATTTCTCATCCTGACAGACTGCATCTGAAGACGAACAACGCAACGAGATCCAGCACCATGGAGACATGACCAGGCGCGCGCTCGTCAAGGAGTTGGACGACCTTTCGGGGCCGCTGCGGGCTGACGTCAGGCGGCTCAGCTCGGCGCTGGGAGAGTTGATCGCCGAGTCGGACGGTGCCGGCTTGCTCGACGCTGTCGAGCGCCTGCGCAAGGCTGCTATCGACCTGCGACAGAGCCGCGGCTCGGCCGCCGAGGAACGACTGAAGCAGCTCATCGACCTCGTAGACAGCTTCGACTTGAACCAGGCCGAATCGGTCGCGCGTGCCTTCACCGTCTACTTTCAGCTGGCCAACCTGGCCGAAGAGCGCCACCGGGTTAGGATCCTGCGCCAGCGGGCGGGGTCCCAGGCGGAGGTAGCTGAGTCCCTGGCAGCGACCGTAGGCCAGCTGCGCAGAGAGGTGGGCGACGCCGCTCTCGGCGAACTGCTCGCTCAGCTCGACATCCGGCTGGTCCTCACCGCCCATCCGACCGAAGCGCGCCGGCCGGCGGTCGTCGACGCTCTCCGACGGATCGCTGACGTGATGGATCTGTTCGATGATCAGCGGCTCTCCGCCTTCGAGCGGGCCGAGGCCGAACGTCGGCTGCGCGAGCAGCTCAGCATCCTCTGGCGGACCTCGCAGCTACGGCGGCAGCGGCCGACGCCGCTGGACGAGGTGACGACAGTGCTCTCCATTTTCGACGAGTCGCTCTTCCCGCTGGTCCCAGTGCTCTATCGCGAGCTGGGGCGGGCGTTGGAGCAGAACCAGCTGACGTCAGCCAGGCGCATTGACGCCGCGCGGATTCGCCCCTTTCTGCATTGGGGGAGCTGGGTCGGGGGCGACCGGGATGGCAACCCTCACGTCAATCACGCGGTCACCGAGGCGGCGCTGGAGGTCCAGGCCGACCGGGTCCTGCTCAAGCTCGAGAGCACGGCGCGCCGGGTAGCCGGCTGCCTGACGCTCTCGGAGGAGTCGACGCCACCCTCCGAGGAGCTCCGCCGCTGGCTGCGCAGGACCCAGGCGGCGCTCGGCAGCGCCGGTCGTGCTCCGCGCGCCCGCTCGTCCGGGGAGCCTCACCGCGACGCTCTCCTGCTCTCTGCGGAGCGGCTGCTGGCGACCCGCCTCGACCGCCCGGGCAGCTACGACTCTGCCGGCGAGTTCCTTGCCGATCTGAGCACCATCCAGCGATCACTTCTCGGCGCCGGCGGCGACCGCGTCGCCGGCGGTGAGCTGCAGAACCTCGTCTGGCAGGCCGAAACCTTCGGCTTCCACCTGGCGTCGCTCGAGGTCCGCCAGCACTCGTCGGTCCACTGCGACGCAATCGCCGAGCTGCTGCCTGGAGCTGAGGCCGACGCCGCGGTCCTGGACGCCGTGGCCACCGGCGGCCACCCAGTGGCTGTGAAGCCCCATTCGGAGGCTGCTCGGGAGGCACTGGCGACCTTCCAGGCCATAGCTCGCCTGCAGGCGCGTTACGGCACCGACTCGTGCGTTCGCTACGTAGTGAGCTTCACTCGCTCGCCGGCCGATGTCGTCGCGGTGGCGGCGCTCGCGCGAATGGCAGTGCGCGGGGGCAGTCTCGAGCTCGAAGTGGTTCCCCTCTTCGAGTCCCGTGCCGACCTGGAAGCGGCTCCTGGTGTCCTGGACAGCCTCTTGGACCTTCCCGGCTGGCAGCGATCGCTCGAGCAGCGAGGACGCCGGCTCGAGGTCATGCTGGGCTACTCCGACGCCACCAAGGACGCGGGCTTCCTGGCGGCGAACCTCGCGCTCTATCGCGCTCAGTCGACGCTGGTCGCCTGGGCCCGCCGAAATCGCATCCAGCTCACCCTCTTCCACGGCCGTGGTGGGGCCGTCGGGCGGGGCGGCGGCCCGGCGGGGAGGGCCATCAGGAGCCAGGCTCCGGGGTCGCTTCAGGGCCGCTTCAAGATCACTGAGCAGGGCGAGGTGATCTTCGCGCGCTACGGCAACCGGGCAATTGCGCTGCGCCATTTGGAACAGGTCAGCAGCGCCGTCCTGACCGCGTCCACAACGCGTCACCAAGAAGCGCTGGCGGCTGCCGAGGAGCGCTTCTTCGACGCTGCGGAGCTGATGGCCAGGACGTCGGAGGCGGTCTACCGAGGGCTTGTCGAGGCACCCGACTTTGCGGAGTTCTTCGCTCGAGTCACGCCGCTGGACGAGATCGGCCAGCTCGCGATCGGTTCCCGGCCGGCTCGGCGCAGCGGGGAGGAGGTTCGTGAGCTCGAGCAGCTCAGGGCGATTCCTTGGGTTTTCGCCTGGACCCAGAACCGCTGCAACCTGCCAGGTTGGTTCGGATTGGGCAGCGGCCTGCAGGCGATTGTCGACGCCAGCGGCCTCGCCTACCTGCAGCGAATGGTGGCGGAGTGGCCATTTCTCGGTTCGGTCATCGACAACGCTGAGATGAGCCTCGCCAAGGCGGATCCGATGATCGCCGGGCTCTACCTGGCGCGGGGGGAACGGCCCGAGTTGGTGGACGTAATCCGAGAGGAGTACCGGCGGACGCGACGTCTGGTCCTAGCTGTCAGCGGTGAAAGGCGCCTGCTGGCTGGGCATCCGATCCTGCAGCTGGCAGTCGATCTGCGAAACCCTTACGTGGATGCGCTCTCATTTCTGCAGCTGCGCTTTCTGCGCGAGCTGCAAGAGGCGGATGGCGCGCGAACCCGGCAGCTTTCGGCGTTGGTGCGCCTCACGGTGAGCGGCGTGGCGGCGGGTCTGCAGAACACGGGATGACTAGCTCGGGCAGGCGGCGCTCACGGCTGACCGAGCGCGCTGCTGACCACTGTCTGCGCCTCGGCGATGATCTCGTTCAGGTGTTCCTCGCCCCGGAAGCTCTCGGCATAGATCTTGTAGATCGACTCTGTACCGGAGGGGCGGGCGGCAAACCAGCCGTTCTCGGTCACGACCTTGAGGCCACCGATCGGCGCATCGTTGCCGGGAGCTCGGGTGAGGACCTGCAGGACAGGTTCACCCGCCAGCTCCCGGGCCGGCACCTGTTCCGGCGAGAGCCTCTTGAGCGCCTCCTTCTGCTCCGCGCTGGCGGGCGCATCCAGGCGCCGGTAGACCGGCGCGCCGAAGCGTTGGGTCAGTGCGCTGTAGCTCTGGCCGGGATCGCAGCGCTGGCGAGCTGTCATCTCGGCCGCCAAGAGCGCGAGGAGGATCCCGTCCTTGTCGGTGGACCAAGCGCGGCCGCGCCGATCGAGACATGAGGCGCCGGCGCTCTCCTCGCCACCGAAGCCAAGGCTGCCTTCGAGCAGGCCCTGGACGAACCATTTGAAGCCGACAGGGACCTCGATCAGCTCTCGCCCCAGCCCCTTGGCGACCCTGTCGATCATGGCGCTGGAGACCAGCGTCTTGCCCACCGCTGCGGAGCGCGGCCAGCCGCTCCGATTCCGAAAGAGGTAGTCGATGGCGGCCGCCAGATAGTGGTTGGGATTGAGCAAGCCGGAGGAGCGGGTGACGACTCCGTGCCGGTCGGCGTCGGGGTCGTTGGCAAAGGCGACGTCGAACCGATCCTTGAGGCCGACCAGGCTGGCCATGGCGTCGGGTGAGGAGCAGTCCATGCGGATCCTGCCGTCGTGGTCGAGGGTCATGAAGCTGAAGGTGGGATCCAGCCGGTCGTTGACGATCTCGAGGTTCAGCCCGAATCGCTGCTGGATCGTCCGCCAGTAGGGAAGGCTCGCGCCTCCCAGAGGATCCACGCCCAGTCTCAGATCGGCCCGCCGGATGGCGTCCATGTCTAGCGCCAGGGGGAGATCCTCGACGTAGTCTCTCACGTAGTCGATTCGCTGGACGAAGCTGGACGCCAGAGCCCGGTCCAGCGGCACGCGCTTTATCCGCTCGACAGCCTTGAGCAGCCGGTTGGCTTCGGCCTCGATCCAGCCCGTCGCCCCCGTGTCCGCGGGGCCACCGTCGGGTGGGTTGTACTTGAGACCACCGTCCTCGGGCGGGTTGTGGGAGGGCGTGATGACTATTCCGTCCGCCGCAGCCGCCCCGTTGGCGTTGTGCTTCAGGATGGCGTGCGAAACTGCTGGCGTGGGCGTGGGGCCATCTTGGGCGTCGATCAGCACCGACACCTCGTTGGCCACCAGCACCTCGATCACAGTGCGCTGGGCCGGCTCCGACAGCGCGTGGGTGTCGCGGCCCAAGAAGAGCTGACCGCGAATCCCTTGAGCCCGCCGGTGACGGCAGATCGCCTCGCTGATGGCGACGATGTGGGCTTCGTTGAAGCTGCTGGCCTGGGCACTGCCCCGATGTCCGGAGGTGCCGAAGCCGACGCGCTGCTGGGGCTCGCCTGCATCGGGCCGACGATCGTAGTAAGCGTCGACCAGACGGCCGACTGAAATCAGATCCTTCGGCAGCGCTCCTTGGCCGGCCCTCGCGTGGCGGCTCAATCCTTCCTCTGCGCTTGCCGGTTCAGAGCCGAGTTCAGGGAGTTGCCGGGACCACTGCAGTGGTTGGCTCGCCGGCGGCAAGGCCCTGCAGCGCCGAGCGCAACTGATCGACGGCGTCCCAGACGTCCTCGAAGCCCAAGTAGAGCGGCGTCAGGCCGAAGCGGCAGATATCGGGGGGACGGAAATCGCCCATCACGCCGCGCCGGATCAGCTCCGCGATGATCTGCTGCGCCCTGGGATGCCGCCAGGAGACCTGCGAGCCGCGCAGCTCAGGCTCTCGCGGGGTAAGCAGTTCCAGCCCAGCACCGGCGCAACGTGCTTCGACCAGCACGATGAAGGTCTCCGCCAGATCAAGCGACTTCTGGCGGAGGAGGGCCAGGTCGACGCCACGCCAGGCTTCGAGCGCTCCCTCGAGTGCGGCCAGGCCGAGGATGCCCGGCGTGCCAGTGATGAAGCTCTTCGGGCCGGGACCAGGTTCATAGCTCGGGCCGAAGGCGAATGGCTCGGCATGACCCAACCAGCTCCAGATCGGCGAGCGGACCTGGGACTGGAGTCGCCCGGCCACGTAGCAGTAGGCGGGCGAACCGGGGCCCCCGTTCAAGAACTTGTAAGTGCAGCCGGCGGCGAGGTCCACGTCAGAGCTGTCCAGCGCCACTGGCACGGCGCCCGCGCTGTGCGACAGATCCCAGAGAACCAGCGCCCCGGCCTCATGGATCGTCCGAGTGAGGCCCCGCATGTCGTGCAGCCGTCCCGTCCGGTAGTCCACCTGGCTCAGGATCACCAGGGCGGCCCCGGCATCCAGCGAACCGGCCATCTCGTCAGGCCTGAAGTGCCGCACCTGCACGCGACCGCCGGAACGCGCCGCGAGGCCGGCGGCCACGAAGCGATCGCTGGGGAAGTCGTCGTCCTGGATCAGGACCGTCCTCCGCTCCGGCCGGAGCGTCAGCGCAGCCGAGGCCAGCTTGTAGAGGTTGACAGTGGTGTTGTCGCTCACCACCACCTGGCCCGGCGCCGCTCCGATCAGGCTTCCGATCCGATCGCCTACGCGCTGGGGAGCGTCTAGCCAGCCGCTCTCCGTCCAGCCCAGTATCAAACACTGGGCCCATTCCTGCCCGAGCGCCAAGTCGAGGCGCCGCCGGGCGCCCTTGCTGAGCGGACCCAGCGAGTTGCCGTCGAGGTAGATAACGCCGGGCGGCAGCTCGAACGCGGCCCTACAGCCCGCCAGTGGGTCGGCGGCGTCGAGGCGCCGACACTGCTGCTGGTCCATGTCAGACGAGGTTAGCAGCGCGGGCAAGTGGGCCGGGGCCGTGGCTGGCCGCTTTTCTGGCGCTGAAGGAGCCTCAGAAGCCGTGAAGGACGCCGGCGATGAGGGGGCCAACAAGCACCGCCACCACCCAGTGTTTGGCGGCGATAAAGGTGTCGGCCAGCCAAGCCAGACCGAACAGCGCATGAAGGAGGTCACTCCCGCTATGAGAGGCAATTTCGAATATCTGAGCCGGCTCCGCCTTGGCGAAGGTGACAGTCGACGTCACGACGGCAAACATGATGAGCTGATGACTGTGATCATGCCCAGCGGCACCGACTTTCATCACACCTCTGAGCGCCAAGTCGGCAAAACAACGAATTGGCGGTCGCCCTGCCTATCCGCACCACAAAGGGTTTGACAGCGAACTCTTCGTGTCGAGCGGGTGAGCGGACTTCAGCCGTCCCCAGAATTAGGTTGACGGAGGTCGGCCGTTACCCAGCGTGAGGGTGGAGCCGACGGAGGTGTTCAACTGACATTGGCCGCTTACACCCGGGCCTGGGTTGACTGGCGTAGCCGCTCGTAGGGAGTCTGGCCGCCCAGGGCTCCGTGCGGACGCTCGAAATTGTAGAAGTGCTCCCATTCCAGAAGCTTGGCGTTGAAGACCTTGGCGTCATCGATGACCACGCCGTCGAGCATGCGGTAGAACTCGTCGGCGTCGATTCGGTGCGATCGCTCCACCTTGCCGTTGAGCCGAGGCGTGGCCGGCTTGATGTAGAGGTGCCTGATGCCCTTGTCCAGGACATGCCAGTGGAAGATGGTTCCGAACTCGGCGCCATTGTCGGTTTGGATCAGCTGAGCGCGGAAGGGCAGCTTCTCGAGGACGTAGTCGACGAACTCGATGGCGGTCTTCTGGTTGAGCCGGCTGTAGATCTTGAGCACCCGCAGGCGCGTGCAGTCGTCAATCGCGGTGAACTGGTAGTACTTCTTGCGGGAGCCTGCAATCGGGGCGATGAACCTGACGTCGAGCTGCAGGCAATGCCCTGGCTGAGGCTTCTCATACCGCTTCCAGCGCTGCTGGTGGCGCTTGTAGCGCTGAGAAGTCGGCAGCCGGCTCATCTCCAGGCGGCGCAGGATGCGCCAGACCCCCGAGGGGCTGATGCCGATCTCGTGGTAGCGCTTCAGGTACATGGCGATCTTGTGTGGCCCGAAGTGGTAGTGCTGGCGCAGGTAGATGATCCTGCCGACGATCTCTGCACGGGTAGCGCTGGGGCTCAGGTGCGGCCGCGAGGAGCGGTCGCGGAGGCCATCCAAGCCCAGCTCCTCATAGCGGCGCAGCCAGACGTAGTAGCACTGCCTGGTGATGCCGTAGTAGCGGCAGGTCAAGGCAACGTTGCCGCTGACCTCCTGGGCGTGGCGGATGATGGCCAGGCGCCGAGCGGCGTTCCTGCAAAGCTCTCGTTCTGTCATCGGTCTCCTCCTACGTTCATGGAGACCCTAGTGTCAACGACCTGTATCAGTTTCAGAGTGGAGCCGACGGAGGGATTCGAACCCTCGACCGATCGCTTACAAGGCGATTGCTCTGCCGGGCTGAGCTACGTCGGCGCGGCTTAATCCTGCCTGAAAGTGATGGCCTGGCAAGAGGTTGCCAGGGCGGCAGGAGCTTACGCTCCGCGCTGACAAGGAATCGCCGGTTAGAGCTGACCTGCGAAGTGGCAGGCGGCGAGGTGGCCGTCCACCTTGCTCTCCAAGGGTGGCACCTGCTCGGAGCAGATGGGAAACTGGGCGATCGGACAGCGCGTGTGGAAGCGGCAGCCCGAGGGCGGGTTGACAGGGGAGGGAATCTCCCCCTGCAACAGGATCGGCTGGCGCTTGGCCTCGAGGTCCGGATCTGGAATCGGGATCGAGCTCAGCAGAGCCTTGGTGTAAGGATGCAGCGGGTTCTCGTAGATCGAGTGGGAGTCGGCGATCTCCATGATCTTGCCCAGGTACATAACCGCCACGCGATCGCTCAGATGGCGCACCACGGAGAGGTCGTGGGCGATGAAGAGGTAGGTCAGCTTGAAGCGATTCTGCAGGTCCTCCATCAGGTTGACAATCTGCGCCTGGATGGAGACGTCGAGCGCTGAGATGGGCTCATCGGCCACTATGAAGGTCGGATTCAACACCAGCGCTCGGGCGATGCCTATGCGCTGCCGCTGGCCGCCGGAGAATTCGTGCGGATAGCGGTTCAGGAAGTTGGGGTTGAGGCCGCATGTGCGCATGACTTCATGGACGCGGTTCGAGCGTTCCTTGCCTCGGGCCAGCCCGAAGTTCTTGAGCGGTTCGCCGATGATCTCGCCCACAGTCATGCGGGGGTTGAGCGAGGCGTAGGGATCCTGGAAGATCATCTGCAGCTCCTGGCGCATGCGCCGGAGCTTCTCGCCCCGCATGGGCACCAGGTCCTGACCTTGGAAGATCACCTTGCCGCTCGTCGCCGGATGCAGCTGTGCGATCACGCGCCCCAAAGTGGACTTGCCGCAGCCTGACTCGCCGACCAGGCCCAGCGTTTCCCCGGCGCGCACTTCGAAGCTCACCCCGTCAACTGCGCGGACGGCGCTGCCGCCACCGAGCAAGCCGGCGCCTATCGGGAAGTGCTTGGTCACGTCCTCGACGCTGACCAGTGCCAGCTGCTTGTCGACGACCCGGCTTTCGACTTCCGGTGAGGTTTCGAGAGTCATGCCTTCACAGCTCCCGGCCGGTCGGGCTCGGACCGCTGGTCGATCTGTGCAGGCTCGGCGGTGAGCGGCGGAATCGGCACCTCTGCCGCCGCGGCCTTCTCCGGCTGCGTCACCAGAGCGTTCCGCATCAGCACCCAGCAGCGGGCGAACTGATTGGGGCCTACCTCGCCCAGAGGCGGCTCCTCCTCCAGGCAGCGATCGACCCGGAAGCGGCAGCGGGGGTGGAACTTGCAGCCGGGCGGCGGGTTCGACATGTCAGGTGGCAGACCCGAGATGGTCAGTAGCTTGGAGTGCCGGGCGGCGTCGAGCCGTGGCATCGAGCGCAGCAAAGACCAGGTGTAGGGATGCTGCGGGTTCTTGAAGATGTCCCGGGTGTAGCCCTCCTCCACTATGCGCCCTGCGTACATCACTATGACCCGGGTGCAGATGCTGGCCACCACCGCCAGGTTGTGGGTGATGAGGATGATGGCTGTGCCCATCTCCCGGTTCAAGTCGCGCAGCAGCTCGATGATCTGGGCCTGGACTGTGACGTCGAGGGCGGTGGTGGGCTCGTCGGCGATGAGCAGGCTCGGCTCGTTGGAGAGGCCCATGGCGATCATCACGCGCTGGCGCATGCCGCCGCTGAACTGATGAGGAAAGGCCTTGGTTCGATCCGCAGCGCCCGGGATGCGCACCTTCTTGAGCAGCGGCACCACGCGGCTCTTCGACTGCTCGTCGCTGAAGCGGTCGTGGGCGGACATCGCCTCTCTGACCTGGAAGCCGATCCTGAGGACCGGGTTTAGCGAAGTCATCGGGTCCTGGAAGATCATGGAAACGTCGCTACCGCGGAAGTCCCGGATCTCTTCGTCGGTCATCTTGACCACGTCCTTGGGCTGGCCGTTGGCGCCGAACAGGATGCGGCCGTGCACAATCCGGCCCGGCTCGGGCACCAGGCGCATGATCGAGAGCGACGTGATCGACTTGCCGCTGCCGGACTCACCGACTATGCCGACGGTCTCGCCCTTGTCGACATGGAAAGTGATGCCGTCGACAGCCTTGACCACCCCATCGCGGAGATGGAAGTGCGTCTTGAGGTCCTCGACCTGAAGCAGGGGCGCCAACCCTATCTCCGCATGCGGGGATCAAGCGCGTCCCGGAGCCCGTCACCGAAGGCGTTGAGGGCGATCAGGGTGATGGCGAGTGCAAACGCGGGAACGAGTGTTACATGAGCCGCCAGCTGGAGTGACTTGTAGCCCTCAGCGCACATGGCGCCCCAGGATGGTTCAGGCGGGGGAGCCCCCAGCCCGAGGAAGCTCAGGAACGCCTCGAAGAGTATCGCCGCCGGGATGAGGTAGGTGGCCTGGACGATGATCGGGCCCAGTGCGTTGGGCAGGATGTGGCGGGTCAAGAGCCCCACGTCTCGAGTGCCGATGGACCGGGCCGCTTCCACGAACTCCCTCTCCCGCAGGGCAAGGGTCTGGCCGCGAACCAGGCGGGCCATGTTGAGCCAGGCGGTGATAGAGATGGCCACGATGATCCATTTCAACTCCCGGCTGTTGATGATGACCACGAAGAGCATCACCACCAGGAGGTCGGGGATGCCGTACCACACGTTGATGAGGAGGGAGATCATAGTGTCGACCCAGCCCCTGTAGAAGCCGGCCAGCAGGCCCAAGGCGATGCCGATGACCGAGCTTAGCAATGCAGTGCCCAGGCCGACAGCCAGGGCGATGGCGGCGCCGCCCATGAGCCGGCTGAGAATGTCACGGCCGACCTGGTCCAGCCCGAAGGGGTGAGCGGCTGAGGGACCGCCGTAGGTGGGACCGATCCCCTGCTTCCAGGTCGGATAGGGGGTCCAGAACTGGCTCACGATGGCCACCAGGAGGAGCAGCACGATGACCGCCAGGCCGAAGAGGGCGAAGTAGTTGCTCGTCAACCTGCGCCAGGCGTCCTTCCAGAGCGATACCGCCTCGCCGACCTCGTAAGTCGAGTCGGCGGTGAACTCGTCCTGAAAAACGTAGTCGGAGGGAGCGGTGGCCATCAGTACCTGATCCTCGGATCCAGAATGGGGTAGACGAGGTCGACTGCCAGGTTGGCCAGCCCGACCAGGACAGCATAGAACGTGAAGACGGCGATGACTACGTTGTAGTCCCGCTGAAAGATGCTGGAAACGAACTCCTTGCCCAGTCCGGGGATGCCGAAGAGATACTCGATCACCACTGAGCCGGTGATCACCCCTGTGGTGATGGGCCCGAGCACCGTGATGACGGGTATCAGAGCGTTGCGCAGGGCATGGCGGATGATCACCACCCGCGAGCGCAGGCCCTTGGCCCAGGCAGTCCTGACGTAATCCTGTCTGATGACCTCCAACATGCTGGCCCGCGTAAGCCGAGTGATCAGCGTCATGGGCAGCAGACCGAGCGCGATCGCGGGCACCGGAATCTGCTCCAGCTTGCCCCAGCCGATGTCCTCATAGACGGCACCCCCGCTCCAGGCGTAAAAGCCGGTCACAGTGAGCAGGATGAGCAGGAACGCGGTGACGAAGTTGGGCATGCTGTAGCCGATGGTGGCCAGGAACGAGGCCAAGTAGTCGATCCAGGTGTTCTGTTTGACGGCGGCCAGGATACCCAGGCCCATGCCGAAGATGATGCAGAACGCCATGGCGAAAAGCCCCAGGGTGACGCTGACGCGGACTTCGCGTAAGAGGAGAGGCGTGATCTTCTCGCCCCGCTGCTTCAGCGACTCCCCGAGGTCGCCGCGGGTCAGAACGCCAGTCACCCAGGTGCCGTACTGCTGGGGCCAGGGCTTGTCCAGCCCGTAATAGTTGAGCAGCGCCTGCTGAGAGGCGGCGCTGGTCCGGCGCTCACCTACGAAGGCGTTGCCTGGCAGCTGATGAACGCCAATGAAAACGATGGAGGAGACGATGAATGCAGTGAGGACGATGAGCAGCGTCCTCTGACCTATGTAGAGCAGGGTTCCCCGCGTCATCTGAGCCTCTTTTGACCTCCCTCTATTGGATAGGGGTAAGGGGGCTTGCCGGCTGGCAAGCCCCCTCGTTCAATCGCGTTGTTGGGCCGGCGCTTAGTGCTTCAGGATCTTATAGCCAGTCCAAGCGTAGTCGTAGAGAGAGTTGTAGCCGCTGCCGCTGACCCAGGTCTGGCTCAGGTAAGGCTGGGTGTCGTAAGACAGGGGCGCGTCGAACGCGTCCTTGATCATCTGCTGCTGGGCCTGCTTGTAGGCGGGGATTGCCTGGTCGATCGGCTGTGTGTCGGCCTTGGCCACCAGATCGTCGACCTGCTTGCTGCAGTAGCCGGCGCTGTTCTGGCCGCCCGGCTTCGCCTGGGCGCAGACGAAGAGATTGTCGAACCAGTCCTGCGGGTGGTCGTAGTCGGCACCCCAGGAGTCGCGGAACATGAGCGCCTGCTTGGCATTGCGCTTCTTGATCAGGCTCGGGAAGTCCGAGGGATCCAGGGCGAAGGAAACGCCCAGGTTGGCCCTGATCTGCGACTGCACATTGCCGTAGAGGGTGTCGTTGACCGCGTTGGTGTTGTAGCTCAGCTTCAAGCCCTGCACCTTGGCGCCGTTCGGGTCCCACTTCTGGTACTCGGCCTTGGCGGCGGCGGCGTCGAACTTGGCCAGCGGGTCGGTGTTGTCGCCCAGGTAGCCCTTCAGGCCCTTGGCGATCAGACCGCCGTTGGCAGGCGTGCAGGTGGCACCCTTGCCGCAGCCGATGTCGACGACCTGGGAGCGGTCGATGGCGTGGGCAAAGGACTCGCGGCCATCGTGGCCCTCAGCAATGCCCTTGAAGGGGCCCTGCTGGAAGTTGAAGCCAAGCCAGCTGGTGCGCGAGCCGGGATAGATGTGGAGAAGCTTCTTCTTGGTGGGATCGCCCTTGTAGCGCAGCTGATCGTCAATCGACGGCTTCTGATTGGCGAAGCCGAAGATGTCGTAGCCGCCGGACTCGAACTTCTTGACGGCCGAGACTTCGTCGACGCCTATCTCAATCTTGATGTCGGTCAGTGAGCCGGGCGAGCCGCCCCACCAGCCATCCACAGGCTTGAACTCCATTGACTGCTTGGGCGTGCGCTGGGTCATCTTGAAAGGACCCGAGCCGACAGCCGTCTCCGGCTTGGTCCACCAGACATTGTTGGCCTGGTTGTTCTGATCTGTGTAGTCGCCGATGACCTTCTGATCGACCACGTTGGCCGTCCAGAGTGCCAGCTCCGTCAGCCAGTAGCCGGCGGGATCGCTGAGCTGGGCCTTCAGTGTGTAGTCGTCAGGAGCAGTCAGGCCCTCCATGGTCTTGGCCTTGGGCGCCTTGGGATCGTCGGGAGCGACCGCTGAATATCCGACCACCGGCTGGAAGACTGTGCTGTAGGCGTCGGCCAGGTAGGCGGCTCGGTTCCAGCTGTAGAGGAAGTCCTTGGAGGTGATGGGGTCACCGTTCCAGAACTTGGCTCCCTTGCGCAGGTGGAAGGTGTAGGTCTTGCCGTCGGAAGACACATCAGGCATGCCGGAGGCGATGTCCGGCTGGAGCTTCAGGTTCTGATCGAACTTGTAAAGCCCGCTGAAGATCTGCTGCGTGAACGAGATGTCGACGCCCGAGGAGACGTGGCCGGGATCAAGCGTCCCAATGTCATCCTTGATGGCCGTATGGAGCGTCTGATCGGAGGCCAGATCCTGCCCCGTACTGCCGCCGCCACCCCCGCAGGCGAAGGCGACAAAGGCCCCAATCCCCGCCAGGGCCAGCGCCCGGAACCGAATCCTACTCATATAATCGTTCCCCCTTCTTTGAGAAGTTGTTGCCGTCCCGCCGGATTCGCAGCAAGCGAGCTGGCCTTTTTCTCCCTTCGCCATCTTCCCGCAGAGCGCGGGGCGAGAGCGCGCCGACGAAGGGCGACGGTCCCTCCTGAGCGAGGGAGCCGCCTCATTTACTCAGTACCTAACTATTGGAATGGAGTTGCGTAAAGTCAAGCCGGCCCCGTGGCGGCCCCATGAAAGGGGTGGCCAAACTGTCCGTCGGGCTAGAATCGGGCGCTCGGGCGGCTAGCTCAGTGGGAGAGCGCTTGCTTCACACGCAAGAGGTCGCTGGTTCGATACCAGCGCCGCCCACTTCGTCGTGAGAACCAGCGCTCCGAGCGCCGTCGGTGTATCTTGCCGATCTGTGCCGCTGCTTGTTGCCGGCGACAAAGTCGGCGCCCTGAACACAGGGCTTTTCCATCACCGCAGTCGGAAGGGGAAGATATGAGCACGCAGCTGCGAAGCCCGGCCCTGCCCGGAGCCCTGCTCTGGGCGCGCTACTCCTACCCGCCAAACGAGCTGGGCTACTGTGGGCCGCCCGACCACCGCTCGCTCCTGCACTACGGAGCCGAGGGCGTGGTCGACGGCGGCCTGGAGCAGCACCTGCGCGGTTTCGAGGGTGCCTTTCCTTACATGCAGCTCATCGCTCAGGCCACGGGTATCAAGGATCCCTTCGACCGCCGCGTGGTGGAGGCTTACTGGGTGGGCAATGAGCTGCTCGACCGAGTCGATCGGACGCTCTTCGCAAACTCTCTCTGGGACCGGTTCCGCTACCGCGCGGACAGCTCCTGGAACTATCTGACCGAGGCGCTCCCCGCCGGCGCCGTGCCGCACCACAGCTTCCACGTCTTCGGGGTCTATCCCTGGGTCGGCCGGCTGCGCGGCGAGCGCGGCGGTGACCGCAACTCCACGTCTTTGGAGGTGCTCGACCGGTGCCGGATCCGCTGGGGACAGGTGAAAGCGATCGAGGGTGACCAGGTGGTGGTCGAATACCAGCGGCTGACCTGGGACGGGCTCCGCCTGGGTCTCGGGCCGCCGGAGCTGGAGACCGTGACGCGGGCACTAGACGGCAAAGGCTTTGTGGGCGGCGACGACCTATCCCCCGGCGACTGGGTGAGCCTTCACTGGCACTGGCTCTGCGACAGGTTGACGCCGCGTCAGCTGGCCAACCTGAAGCGCTATACGGGGCACCAGCTCGAGGTGACCAACGAGCGCGTTCGGCACCCCGGCCCGATGACGCTCGGCAGCGTCAAGCGCGAGTTCTAGCTGCCGATGACCCGGCTCGCGCGCTGCGCATCTCTGGCGCTGCTGCTCGCGCTCGGCACAGCGTGCGGCGGCCTGGCGAAGGCGCCCGAGAGCAGCGCCCCGCCGGGGGCCGTGCGGATCTACACCTCGGTCGTGCAGACCACCGTCGACCCGGTGGTTTCCGGCTTCCAGGCCGCGCACCCTGGGACCAAGGTCCAGGTCTTCCGCGCCCCGACCGGCGAGATCAACGCCCGGATCGCCGCCGACCGGCGCGCCGGTCAGGTGAAGGCGGACATTCTCTGGGGCACCGATCCCCTCTCCAGCTTCCAGTACGACCAGCAGAGTCTCTTCGCCGATTACAAGCCGAAGGACGCCGGGGCGGTCCCGGCGGCCTACCACACCGGCACACTCTGGGGCACACGCCTGCTCAACGTGGTCATCGTCTACCGGTCCAACCAGACGGCGCCGTCCGGTTGGCACGATCTCGCCTCGCCCGAGTTCAAGAACGGAGTAGCGCTACCCGACCCAGGCTTCGCCGGCGGGGCGCTGGCGGCGCTTGGCTACCTGTCCCAGGCACCCGGGTTCGGCATCGACTACTACAGGTCGCTGAAAAACAACGGAGCAGTCCAATTGAGAGCTATGGGCGACGTGACCACCGGCGTGGCCGAGGCACGCTACAAGGCCGGGATGGGACTCGACAACGACATCCGCACCGCCATCGCCAAGGGTTCGCCCTTGAAGCTTGCCTGGCCGGTGGAGGGCGCTATCACCTTCTACAGCCCGATCTCCATCTTCCGTACGGCGGCAGACGCTACAGCCGCGCGCGCCTTCGTCGACTTCGTCATTAGCCGGCAGGGCCAGCAGCTGATCGCGGGCTCGGGTTGGCAGCCCGTGCGTGCCGACATCAAGGGCCCCACGCCGCTGGGCGCCCAGGTCAGCCCTGACTGGACGGCCATTGCTCGGCGGCAGTCCGAGTTGATAGCCGCCTACCGAGGTGTCTTTCCGGGCTGATGGGAAGGCGCCTCTGCGCAGCAGGCGCCCTCTTGCTGCTGGGCCTGCTGGTGGTCCTCCCGTTGCTGCGCCTGATCAGCGGCGTCGCGGCGGGCGGGACGGTGGGCCTGGCTGCCGCGTTCGACGGGCCCGACCTGGCAGCTCTCATCAACACCGGCTGGACGGCGTTGGCAGTCACGGTTCTGGCTGTCACCGCCGGCGCCGCGGCAGCCTTGCTGACCGAACGGCGGCGGCCTCCGGGCCGGCGCTGGCTCCGGGTCGCCATCATCGGGCCGCTGCTGGTGCCTAACTACGTGGCTGCCATCGCCTGGCAGCGCGCCTACGGCCGCGCCGGCCTGACCGACCATCTGCTGGGCCTGACGCTGCCCGGCCTAGAGGGTCCGGCAGGGATCGTGCTGGTCATGGCGGTGGGCGCGGTACCCCTCTCTTACCTGATCATCGCCGGGGGGCTGACGGCAGCTGCGGAGCCAGACCGGGAGCGCGCGGCCCGCGTCAGCGGCGCCCGACCGCTGCGGGCGGCGGCCGGGATCACACTCCCGCTGCTGCGGCCGGCCTTGGTTGCGGCTGCAGTGCTCAGCTTCGCCAGCGCCGCCAGCGCCTTCGGCGTGCCCCAGGTTCTCGGCTCGCCGGCGGGGTTCTCCACGCTCGCCACCCGGATCTACCGGGACCTGAACTTCGCGACCGACGAGGCAGCCTTCGCGCGGGTGCTCGTGGCGGCCTGCGTGCTGCTCGTCCTGGCTCTCTTGGCGGCGACAGCTGCTGACGCTTCCCTCGGCCGCGGCCGTGACCGGCCGGGTGGTCCGGCCGAGCCGGGGAGCGGAGCGGGCAGCGCCTGGGCACTCCTGCCGGTGGCCTTCGCACTGCTGCTGCTGGTCGGGCTGCCGCTGCTGGCTCTAGTGCTGGAGGCGCTGACCCGGGCGGCGGGACTGCCTCCCACGCCTGCCAACTGGACGCTTGCCAATTTTGCAGCGGCCCTTCAGGGGAATGCGTTCCGAGCCCTCCTCAACAGCCTGCTCCTGGCGGCGCTGGCAGCCAGCCTGTCTGTGGCCATGGGCGCCGTGGTGGTACTGACGGGTGGTCGCGCCGCCCGCGCGGTGGGCGCGGCTGTCACTGCCAGCTTCGCGATTGCCGGCTCCGCGCTGGCGGTGGCGGTCCTGCTTGTGTACGGAGAGTGGCTGCGGGACACCCTGGCACTGATCCTCATCGCTTACCTGGCCAAGTTCTGGGCGCTCGGCCACCGGCCGCTGGCGGGCGCTGCCGACCGCTTGCCGGCGGACGTCTTCCGCGCGGCGCGCGCCAGCGGGGCGGGTCCCATCGACATGCTGGTCAGCGTGGTGGCCCCGCTCTTCCGGCCGGTGCTGGCGGCCGCCTGGCTGCTCGTCTTCGTCACCGCAGTCCATGAGGTGACGATGTCGAGCCTCCTCTACGGTCCCGGGAGTGAGACGCTGGCGGTGGTGGTGCTCAACCTCCAGCAGCTCGGCGACCCGACAGTCACCTCCGCCCTGGGAGTGATCCTGACCCTGCTGCTCGCACTGCCGGCAGCAGCCCTGCTCGGACTGCGGCCCGCCCGGAGTGCGCTGTGAGCGCGCTCCAGTGCCTGGCGTTAACTGTGGAGCGGGGGAGCACGGAGGTGCTCCGGGGGATCGACCTCGAGCTCGCGCCGGGCGAGGTGGTAGGCCTGCTCGGCGTCTCCGGCTCGGGCAAGAGCACGCTGCTCGGCACTATCGCCGGTTTCGTGCGGCCAAAGGCTGGCGAGGTGTGGCTGCAGGGGCGCATGGTCTCCAGTCCGCGGCGGTCCGTGGCGCCAGAACGCCGTGCGCTCGGGGTGGTCTTCCAGGGCACAGCCCTCTGGCCGCACATGACAGCCGGGGAGACAGTGGCCTACCCGCTGCGCCGGCAGGGCGTCGATCGATCCAGGGCGCGCGCCGCGGCTCTGGAGCTGCTCGACAAGCTGGGCGTAGGCGCGCTCTCCGAGCGGCGGCCGGCGGAGCTCTCCGGCGGCGAACAGCAGCGGGTTGCGGTCGCGCGCGCCTTTGCCCGGGGCGCCGCCGTCCACCTCTTGGACGAGCCGACAGCGCACCTCGACGCGGCGCACCGGCGCCGGCTGCTCGACGTCCTGGCCGAGATCCGGGCTGCCTCCGGGGCGGCCGTTCTGCACGCCACGCACGATGTCGACGAGGCGATGTCGATGGCCGACCGGCTGGCGGTGCTGCGGGCCGGCCGCATAGTCCAGGCCGGTCCGCCGGCCGAGGTCTACGCGCGACCCGCTGATGGGGAAGTGGCGAGGCTCACGGGCCCGGCTTCGGTGCTGATCGCCGAAGTGGAAGCGGTTGGGCAGGGCTGCGCCGAGGTGACCATCGGATCCCGTCGGGTGCCTGTCGCCGTCGGCGGCGCCTTCACCGGCCGCCGGGCGCACTTGCTGGTGCGCCCCGAATGGGCGCAACTCGGCGGTCAGCTGCCGGGCACTGTGCGGCGCGCCTGGTACCGAGGCGCTCACACCGACTACCGCCTGGCCACCGAGGGGGGCGAGGTGGAAGTCCGCCAGCCGGGGTCGCCGGTGGCGCGCGCGGGTGAGAACGTCACCTGGCGCCTAGACCGCGCCTGGCCGCTCCCGAATGGCGCAGACTGACCTCGAGCCGCCACAGCTTGCAGCTGGAAGGTGTCAACCTCGGTCGCCACCATGAGGCGTTCCGTTCGTTCCCGGGCTGCGGCCGAGCTGCAAGCTGGCGAGGCTGGGGCATTGGTATTCTGCCTTTTCATTGCCGCGGCCCCGTCGTCTAGTGGACTAGGACGCTGCCCTCTCAAGGCAGAGATCAGGGGTTCGAATCCCCTCGGGGCTACGGCGATCAGCCTGTCGCTCGGGGGAGCGCGCCGACGCTAGCCTGTAGCTTCGGCCAGGCTGACGCCGGGCCGACCCATGCCGGTGTAGCTCAGCGGTAGAGCAGCGGCCTTTTAAGCCGATGGTCCGGGGTTCGAATCCCCGCGCCGGCACCCTGATTGCTCAGTTTCTACCTGCGGACTCCGCGGACGCAACAATGGCGGCATGAGCGTGCTGCGTCCGATTGCCGTTGGCACTGAGGTCGCGCTGCTCAAGAACCTTCGTTTGTCAGACGGTCGCAGCACCCAGCTCGCGGTCAAAGAAGGCCGGTTTGAGTCAGGGCCGGCCGCCGCCGGCGGCTTCGTGCTTGACTGCGCCGAGTACCTCGCGCTGCCCGCTTTCATAGACACCCACGTGCACCTCGACAAGGCGCTGATTCGGAGCGAATTGACGGAGCACGACGGGACCCTCCCCAGCGCCATAGCTGCCAGCCATGAGCGAAAGCGGCGCTACACAGAGAACGAGGTTTGCAAGCGCGCCACAGAGGTCATTCGCAGCCACGTTCGCCATGGCACCACGCGGATCCGCTCCCACGTCGACGTCGACACCATCGGAGGCCTGGTTCCCCTCGCCGGAGTTATGCTCGCGGCTCAGGACTGCCGTCACCTGGCGGAGGTGCGCACCATCGCATTCCCGCAGGAAGGTATCCTCAGCGATCCGGGGACCGCTCAGCTGATGCGGTCAGCGCTGGAGATGGGTTGCGATCTGGTCGGCGGCATGCCTCACTGGGAGGGGACGCCAGAGGACCAATTGGCGCACGTCAGGTTCTGCTTTGACCTGGCCCAGGAGTTCGATCGCGATCTCGATCTGCACGTTGACGAGACTGACGACGGCGCTGTCCGCACCCTCGAGATGGTCGCCGACGAAGCGCTCGCCAGAGGTTGGCAGGGCCGGGTCACGGCTGGCCACGCCTGCTCCTTGTCGGCGGCCGATGAGGAGTACGTGAAGCGGGTCATCGATAAGTGCCGGCAGGCGAGCATGACGATCGTCTCGAACCCGGTGACCAACCTCATGATTCAGGGACGTGCAGATCGCGGTCTGGTCCGCCGCGGGACCACCCGCATCAGAGAGCTGCGCGAGGGTGGGATCAACCTCTGCTTTGGCCAGGATTGCGTTCAAGATGGCTTCTATCCCTTCGGGCGCGGCGACATGCTGGAAGTGGCCCTGATCTCGGCCCACGCCGCCCATTTGGGCACCTCTCAAGAGCTGGACTTCGCACTCCGGGCCGTCACCGAGAATGCGGCCCGCGCCTGGCGGCTCGACACCTACGGGATCCGCCAGGGGGCTCGCGCCGACGTGTTGATCTACCCTGCCAGCAGTTGGGAGGAGGCGTTGACGCTCCAGCTGCCGCCGGAGATCGTTCTCTTCAATGGTCGTGTGGTGGCTACCAACCACCTTGCCTCCGCATTGGCCTGAGCGAAGCCCGAGAGCGAGTGCCCCGCTCCCAGGCGCCGGCGGGCGGCCAGCTGCTTCAAGTTCCTCTGCTGCAGCCTGCAGGCCAGTCCCTTAGGCGCGGGTTAACTCGACGCTAGCTGTCGTCCCGAACGCGGCCGAGCCGCTCAGGGACCAAGCACTGGTGAGGTTATTCGCCAGGCAGCGTCGCCGCCGGCCGCCGCTGAGCCCCTTCGGCTGAAGAGCGGGCCGCGCCCTGTGACCCCGCCAGCGATCGGGGCCAGATGACCGACATGCTGGCTCCGCCGGCTGCCGAAGTGCCGATAGCCCAGCGACCGTTGGTGGCGTGCACCACTGCGTCGGCAATGGCCAAACCCAGACCGGCGCCCCCCGGCTCTTCGGTCGCGCGGCGGAAGCGATCGAAGATGTGCTCGCGCTCGCAGGCAAGGATGCCAGGTCCGGAATCGTCCACGCTGACACGCACTCGGTTGCCCTCGCCGCCGACCGCCACCGTCACTGTTCCGTTCTCACCGGAGTACTTGCAGGCGTTGTCGAGCAGGATGCCG
>JAABUQ010004961.1_pt1 | contig 21929 bp, 20 predicted proteins | sample 5560001 | NCBI WGS metagenome assembly JAABUQ01 (sample SAMN10711888, study PRJNA513371) | rock metagenome | isolation source: Antarctica rocks | place: Antarctica: Victoria Land, Finger Mt nord | collected 2015-12-18 | reverse complement strand
GAGGCGAGCTTGAGCACCAAGGCGATCAGTGCGTCGCGATCCAGGGCGGACAGGTCGGTTGCGTTCATAAAGACCAACGTAAGCGTGACGCTCAACCAGGGCAAGAGGGGCGCTAATCAGTTACGGATGCCCGCTCGGGGGGGGCCGACGCCCTGGAGGCGGAGATCCGCCGCGAGGTGGAGGCCTATGAGGCCGAGGGGCTGGTGATCGTCGTCCGCTCGCCGGGGGACGTGCTGGTGGCCCCGGACTCGGATCGGGGCCGCGTGCTCGCCCGCCGCCTGGTCGCGGCCGGTCCCGGGGAATTCCCGGGGACCGTCGCGCTGCCCGGCTCGACGGGTCGTTACCGCGTCGTCCGATCCGCGCTCGGGCCGGGCCGATCGCTCGAGCTCGGGCTCTCGCTCGACGAGACGGAATCGACGCTCGCCCAGTTCGACGGCCGCGTGGCGGCGGGGGGCGTCGCCTTCCTGCTGGTCGCGGTGCTGGGCGGCCGCTTCCTCTCCCGGCAGGCCCTGCGGCCGGTCGCCTTGAGCATCCGCACCGCCCGCGGGCTCAACCCGGAGAACCTCGCGGCCCGGCTGCCCCGGACCGGGGCGGAGGACGAGCTGGATGAACTCGCGGGCACCATCAACAGCCTGCTCGACCGGCTGGCGGCCTACCAGGCCCAGATCATCCGCTTCACGGCGGACGCGTCGCACGAGCTTCGCAGCCCGCTGGCGGCCATGCGGGCGGCGGTCGAGGTCGCCCTCGGCCGGCCGCGACCCGACGGGCAATACCGCGACGTGCTCGCCTCGCTGGGCGAGCAATGCGAGCGCATGACCGCCCTCGTCAACGGCCTGCTGCTGCTGGCCCGGGCCGATGCCGGCGAGGTCGACGTGCGGCGGGAGCCGGTAGACCTCGCCGCGCTGGCCGCCGACGTCGCCGAGATGTATGAACCCCTCGCCGAGGAGCGAGCCCTCACCCTGATGGCCCACGCCGGATCGCCGGTCCCGGTGCTCGGCGATCCGTCGCGGCTCCGCCAGCTGGTCACCAACCTCGTCGATAACGCCATCAAGTTCACGGGGCCGGGCGGCACCGTGACTCTCCGCGTCGACCGGAACGGCACGCAAGCTAGGCTCGTCGTCCGCGACACCGGCGAAGGCATCGCCGCCGGCCACCTGTCGCACATCTTCGAGCGGTTCTATCAGGCGAGTGCCGCCCGGTCGGCGGGCGGGTGCGGGCTGGGCCTGAGCATCTGCCGGTGGATCGTCGGGGCCCACGGCGGGACCATCGAAGTGCAGAGCCGCGAAGGGTCGGGCTCGACCTTCGCGGTCACCCTCCCGTCCTCCGCCATGACGACGACGCACGCTTCCACCCCCGTCCCTGTGATCGTCCACCCCTCGGACCGCCGCCGTGGACGTGGATGAAGCGAGGACCGGACGGGATGTCCCGTCCGGTCCCAGGCACCGGCCCTTCCGCCCCGCCTACCTAACCAGGATCGCCCCCATCATGCTCAGCGCCCGGAACCAGCTCCCCGCGACGGTCAAGTCGGTCAAGCTCGGCAACATCATGGCCGAGGTCGTCATGGACGTCGCCGGGGTCGAGGTCGTCGCCGCCATCACGAGGGGGTCGGCCGAGGCCCTCGACCTGAAGTCGGGCGACCAGGTCAAGGCGATCGTCAAGGCCACCGAGGTCCTGGTCGACAAGCCCTGACCCGCCCCGGCTGGCCCCGCGCCCTCGGTGGGTTCGTTCGGCGCCCGGCGCGGCCTCCCCTTTCGCCGCCCTCCCGGCCCCCGTTGGGTTCGTTCGGCGCCGCCGGGCGCCCCCGCCCGGGTTGGGTTCGTTCGGCGCGATCGGCCCCGTCGCGACCTTGGGTTCGTTCGGCGCGGCGGACGGCCTGCCCCCGGCCGGGTCTCGTCCGGCCCGCCTCGCCCTGATCGTCCGAATTGTCAAAGATCTCTCACGAATCATCGAGGATCGGACCGTCGTCGTTCCGGTCCATCGCCGCCGGGACGAAAGCCGAAGGAAATAGAATGAGCTATTATATATTTATTACTAGACAAAATATTTTTGAAAGCGACCCGAATCCCGACCAAATTACCTATGAGGAGTGGTCGAGAGTGGCCGAGGCCGACCCCGAGTTCGAGGTGGATGACTATGGAGGTGGAAGGAAGGACTTCTGCTGGAAAGCCCATCCTGACAGGCCTCTTTTCGAATTCTTTGATTCTATGGGAGTCGGTGTAAGGATGCGTGACATGGCGATCTGTCGGAAGATGTTCGAGATCGCCGGAAAGCTTTTCGCCGTAGTCATGGGTGAAAGTAGCGAGCGATATCGCCTGACGGACCGCGGAGTCGAGCAGTATTGGGAGGATCCCTCGGACGGCCCTCCGACGATTGTCATTCCGCTCGATGAATGACCCCTGGCGCCGGCCTTTCAAATCGTCAACGCGCTGAACGACATCGCCAACCCGGGCTGGACGGTCGCCGCCGGCCCGACGAGGCCCCGCCGATCCGGCGCGGATCGGCGGGGCCTCGTCGTGATACGGGCCGGGCGGCCGCCCCGCGGCGGCATCCGCCCGGGCTCCCGATGGGGGGTAGCCCGGCCTACCTGCCGCCCTGGAGGTGGGCCTCGAGGAACCAGAGGCTCTTGTCGATCCCGCGCGAGATCCCGGTGAAGATGTCGGCGGTGTCGGCGTCGCCCAGGTCGTCCGAGCGGTCGATCGCCTCACGCGTCCCCTTGCCGAAGGCGGCGAAGGCGGTGGCCAGGGCGTCGACGTGGTCCATCCCGTCGGCGATCGTCATCGGGTACGCGGGCAGCCCGGTCCGGCCGGCGACGGCCTGGACGGTCCCCTCGGCCACCTCGCCCAGCGCCGTGATCCGCTCGGCCGTCAGGTCGACGTACTCGGTGACCTCCCCGTCGAAGTCGTCGAACAGCTCGTGCAGGGCGATGAAGTGCGGGCCCTTGACGTTCCAGTGGGCCTGCTTGATCTGGAGCTGCAGGTCGATCGTCTCGGACAGGCGGTCCGTGAGCAGCGCGATGATCTCCTCGCGGCGCCCCGTCGGCAGGTCGATCCGGGTCCGGTCCATCTTGGCGAGTGCCTCGGTCGCGTTCTTCGGCGCCATGGGATGCGGTCCCTCCCTTCGGGGTGGATCTCGGGATTCACGCCAGGTCGAACAGCAGGATCGCTGCCGGCCCGTCGGCCCGCAAATCCAGAGCTGGCTCGCCCGAGACGGCCGCGCCATCGCCCTCGGCGAGGTCCCGGCCGTTGAGCGAGACCGCCCCGCGGAAGACCTGGAGCCAGGCGTGGCGGCCGGGGGCCAGGGCGAGGGCGACGGGCCGGCCCGGCTCGAGGTCGGCGAGGTAGAGGCGAGCGTCCTGGTGGATCGTGACCGACCCGTCGCGGCCGTCGGGCGAGGCGACCAGCAGGAGGCCGCCGGCCCGGCCCGACGGGTCGAACCGGGCCTGCTCGTAGCCGGGGGCGTGGCCCTCGCGGTCGGGCACGAGCCAGATCTGATAGAGGTGCACCGGCTCGGTCGCCGAGGGGTTGAACTCGCTGTGGCGGATGCCCGTCCCGGCGCTCATCCGCTGGACCTCGCCGGGGCGGAGGACCTCGCCGTGCCCCATGCTGTCGCGGTGCTCCAGCGCCCCCTCCAGGACGAAGGTGAGGATCTCCATGTCGCGGTGCCCGTGCGTCGGGAACCCCGCGCCGGGGGCCACCCGGTCCTCGTTCATCACCCGGAGGGCGCGGAAGCCCATGTGCTCGGGGTCGTGATAGTCTCAAGGTGTACCGCGTGTCGAGCCAGCCGTGGTCCGCGGCCCCGCGCTCGGCCGCCCTGCGAATCCGGATCATCTCGGGAGACTCCACGAAGCCGAGGCCGACCCGGGGCGGTCCGGGCCCGACGATCGGGCGAGGGACGCCCCGGGTCGGCCTCGGCCCATTCGAGGGGCCCGGCGGGCCGATGTCCGCTTGGGCAACTGACCACCTGGACACTTATCCCGAATTGGCACGGCCCGCGGGCGGCGGCGGGCGAGAAATCGCGGCCGAAACCCGGGGTGACGGCTCGATTTTTCGGCCACGCTTATGTTAAGCTTGCATAACAGATCGGAATAACTACCTACGTTCGCGAGTCGGGACGCTCGCGGGCGGATGAGATAGGGCCCCGCCATGGCCCGCTGGCGAGGCCCGGGAGCGACCCGCGATGGAGATGCCGATGGAGCTGATCGACAGCCTGCGGGGGGTCGTCGAGGCGAACCTCGCGCTGCTGACCCCGATCGAGCACGCCTGGCAGCCGACCGACTTCCTGCCCGACCTCGAGGCCGACGACTGGTCGGACCGGCTCGGCCGGTTCCGCGGGTCCGCGCGGGCGCTGCCCGAGGACCTGCTGGTCGTCCTGGTCGGGAACATGGTCACCGAGGAGGCGCTGCCGAACTACTCCGTCTCGCTCGAGCAGGTCGCCCGCGACCCGACCGGGGTCGGCGACGACCCGTGGGCGCGATGGCTCCGCGGCTGGACGGCCGAGGAGAACCGGCACGGCGACCTGCTCAACGCCTACCTCCGGCTCACCGGCCGGGTCGACATGCGGTCGGTCGAGCGGACGGTCCACCACCTGATCCGCGGCGGGTTCGCGTCGAGGAACCGGACGTCGGGGGTCTCGGGCCTGATCTACGCCGCCTTCCAGGAGCGCGCGACCCGGATCACCCACGGCAACGTCGGCAAGCTCGCCGACGGATGCGGCGAGGAGAACCTGTCGCGGATCTGCCGGAAGATCGCCGGCGACGAGGCCCGGCACGAGACCTTCTACACCCGGGTCGTCGCCCGCGCGATGGAGCTCGACCCCGAGGAGTCGGTCCTCGCCTTCCGCGAGCTGTTGAAGGGCCTCGCCGCGATGCCCGGCAGCCGGATGTTCGACGGCAAGGACCCCGACCTCTTCGACCATTTCGCCGTGACCGCGCAGCGCGTCGGCGCCTACACGGCGCAGGCCTACGGCCAGATCATCGGCCACCTGATCGAGGCCTGGGGCGTCGCGCATCGGTCGCTCTCGGGCAAGGCGGCCAAGGCGCAGGACTACCTCTGCCGCCAGTCCGAGCGCTACGACCTCTTCGCCGCGGAGATCACCGAGAAGCTGGCCAAGCAGCCGCTCGTCGCCTTCGACTGGATCCACGGGGGCCGGGCCTGAGCCGGCCCAACCCGGCCCGCCTCGGCTCACCCGTCCCGGCCGTCGATGACCCGCCGCCACCGGAGCGGCACGGCCTCCCAGGCGGACCGATAGGTGGCCTCCGTCGGCACGAGGACGTGGCGCCCGGGCCGGAGGAACAGCGGCATCTCGGGCAGCGGCCCGCCGACGGCGACCGGCTCGATATAAGCGCGGATCGTCGCGTCGGCCTCGTAGGAGACGAGCGTCAGCGGCGCGTCGGCGGGGGGGACGAACTCCTCGCCCGCGACCTCGTCCCAGATCGCGGCGTGGATCCCGCGCGGGTCGCCGGGCCCGGGCGGCAGGACGTCGAGCACGAGCAAATGGATCTCGCGCTCGAGGAGCGCCATCGCCTTAGCCACGAACATCCCGAATGCCGAGCGGCTCGCCTTGTTCCCGGGCGAGACGACCTCGATCATCGCCACGACCGCGTCGTCGCTGACGTGGCGTACCGAGATGCTCGATTGCTTCCGGCGGTAGAAGGCCCGCTCGGTCTCGGCCACGAACCTCGGCCTCGGGGGCGCGCCGGGACGGGCTTCGGGTGCCCGGTCGCCGGCATCCGGGCCGGCCTGGAGGGTCAGCGCGTCCGGGCCGACTCCGCCCGCGTGCGGCTCGATCAGGGCGTAGTGATCCGGAGGCAAGACGCCCGCGTTCAAGGTGCGGGCGATCGCACCGATCCACCCGTGGTGGAAGTCGTGGAAGATCCCGGCCTCGACGCGGCTCCAGTCGTGGATCATCGCCGGTGGTCCTCCCGATCGCGCCATGAGACCGGCGATGGGCCGCCCGCGCTCAGCTCACGACCTGCACGCGCATCCCGTTGTGGGTCGGGTCGTCGGGGAGGCTGCCGCGGATCCAGACGAGGCGGTCGCCGGGTGCGACGATCCCCCGGGCCTTCGCCCAGTCGATCGCGAGGGCGAGGTCGCGCTCGACGTCGGCGATGTCCTCGGCGACCTGGGGCGTGACCCCCCAGTAGAGGGCCATCACGCGGGCGGTCGCGGCGTCGGGGGCGAGCGCGATCGTCGGGGTCTGGTTCCTCGACTTCGAGACCGCCAGGGCGGTCTGGCCCGAGTGGGTGGCCACGACCAGCAGCGCCGCGTCGGCCCGCCGGCAGGCGAGGCTGGCCGCCTCGACGATCGCCTCGGTGATCCCGACGATCACGCCGGGCGGGCCGGGCCCGGCGCCCGGGGGAATGGCCCCCGGCCCGCCCCCGGCCAGGTACGACTCGGCCTCGCGGACGATCCGGCTCATCGTCGCGACCGCCTCGACCGGGTACTTGCCGATGGCCGTCTCGCCCGAGAGCATCACGGCGTCGGTCCCGTCGAGCACCGCGTTGAAGACGTCGGTCGCCTCGGCGCGGGTCGGCCGGGTCGAGCCCTCCATGCTGTTGAGCATCTGCGTCGCCGTGATCGCGGGGATCCGCGCCCTGTGGCAGGCGGCGATGATCCGCTTCTGGATCGCGGGCACCCGCGCCACGTCCATCTCGACGCCGAGGTCCCCCCGCGCGACCATCACCGCGTCGGCCGTCGCGACGATCGCGTCGAGGTCGTCGACCGCCTGCGGCTTCTCGACCTTGGCGACGATCCGCGCCGCGATCCCCCGCTTCCCCAGCTCGGACCGGAGCCGGTCGACGTCCGCCGCCTTCCGGACGAACGAGAGCCCGACGTATTCGACCCCGTGCCACGCCGTCCAGTCGAGGTCGGCGAGGTCCTTCTCGGTGAGCGAGCCGAGCTTGAGGTCGGAGTCGGGGAGGTTGATCCCCTGGCTCGACCGGAGCCGGCCGGCGAGGGTGACGACCAGCCGGGCCCGGCCGGGCTCGACGCCCGCGACCTGCATCGCCACCGTCCCGTCGGCGAACAGGACCGAGTCCCCCGGCTTGAGGTCGTCGGCGAGGCCGCGGTGGGTGGACGTCAGCTCGCGCGGGTCGTCGGCGACGGCCCGGTCGTCGACGAGGGCGAAGGCGTCGCCGAGGGCGCACTCGACGAGGCCGCCGGGGATCGGCCCGAGCCGGAGCTTCGGCCCGCCCAGGTCCTGCAAGACCGCGAGGTGGCGCCCCGAGGCCTCGGCCACGGCGCGGATCGCCGCGAGCGTGGCCGAGTGCTCGTCGTGCGTCCCGTGCGAGAAGTTCAGCCGGAAGACGTCGGCCCCGGCCTCGACCAGGTCGCGGAGGGTCGCCGGGTCGCGCGAGGCGGGCCCGATCGTGGCGACGATCTTGGTGCGGACCTGCCCCTGCGGCTCGGCTCGATCGCTCGGCATACGCGTCGCGTCCTCGTCCGATCGGTGCAGGGTAGACCGGGGGACTCGACCGGCCTCTCGGGCCGCCCCCGTCGTCGACGCCCCGGCGACGATTCGAGGGATGGCGGTCAGAATGGCTCCTGGTCGTGGCCCTCGCCGCCGTCGATCGTGCCCATCGCCCTCCAGATCGGCGCCGCGATCGACGTGCCGACGAAGCGGACCGAGCCGGCCCCCCACAATACATGGACCCCGCCCGGATGTCGACTCGTGGCCGTTACCACGGCCGGCCCGTCGTCGTCCTTGCGCCTGAGGCTGCAGCCGGGACCGAACGGGCCTCTCGGTGGCCGGCGCCACGATCCCGATCGCCGGAAATCTTTACGGCAGGGGACGGCGAACCCGGGGCCAGGCCCGACCCGAGAGCAATCTTCGCCGCCACGGGGCATAAATGAGGGGCGGCAAGAGGGCCGACGCGGCGATACCGATGGCGTAGGGCAAGGCCCTCTCCCAGGAGCGGACCGGCACGAGCGCCAGGCCTTCCCATCCCTTCGAAGTCGCGAGGGAGGAGTAATCGACAATCCTCGGAGGCCCCGGAAAGTCGAGGAGCATGGCCATCGTCCCCGTCGTGCCGACGGGCTCGAGCACGACGAAATGTCCCCGATCTTCGGGGCTCAACAGGGCGATGACCGGCCGGTCGAGCGGGAGGTCCTCGCGGCGAAGTCGCGCCCCGCGAAGATGGACGCCGAACCTCGCGGCGGCGTCTCGCAGGTCGGCCATCGAGAGGCCTCGGTCATCGGGGCGCGGGATCACGCGACGCAACTCGGCGAGGTCGACATCCCTGGAATCGAGCCGGAGCAGCACGTAGAGGCAGTTCACCCCGCAATCGTTGATCCGGTCGACGTCGGCCGCCGCGACGCCGGCGCCCGAGAGCGAGGCGACGAGCAGGACGGCGGCGGAGATCCGCCGGGATCGCAGTTGGCGCCTCATCGTTCGCCTCAATGGGCCAGCCTCTGCCTGATCACGAAGACGACGAGCCCGACCGCCGCGAGGCCGGCGACCGCCCAGGGCCATTGGTCGAGCCACGAGGCCCCGTCTCGTTGCGGCGAGGACGCCTTCAGCTCGCGGGCCAGCACGTCCGAGTCGCCGAGCATCCGGTCCAGGTTCTTCTTGACCTCGACGTCGCTGACCGGCTTCGGCTTCTCGGCCTTGGACCGGACCATGTACTGGCCGAACTCGTACTTGGCCTGGCGTAGTGCGTCGGTGACGATGTCGCCGGGGCGGGCCTTCACCGAGAAGCGGTCGTCCTTGAGCCCCTGATTCCACCGCAGCGACGTCGCGAGGAGCCGATAGTTCTCGACATAGATCGGGTCGCCGGTGAAGACCCGCTTCTTCACGTCAGCCGGGTCGGCGGCGACCCGGCCCTCGCAATGCCCGGCCACGGGCAGCCAGGCCGACTTCCCCGGCGCGACCTCGAACGACTCCAGGCGGATGCCCGTCGTGAGGGTCGCCAGGTCGTCCCCCCACCTCTGCTCGTGGTGCACGACATGGCCGCCGCGCTTCAAGTCGATCCAGAAGATCTTCGAGACGGTCTTGCTCTTCGGCAGCGACTCGTCCTCGGTGAGCCGGAACCGGACGACGAGGCAGTCGTGGCCGTCGAGCGCGCGAATCCCCTCATACTCGTAGAGGTAGGCGGAGCGGGCGTAGGCGAGGACGACGTCCGATAGCCAGATCGAGCCGAAATTGCCCCTGCCGACCTCCTCGATCCCGGCACGGCGAATGTTGATGTTCGCTTCCGGTGAGCTCGCCTTCTTCGAAGACGACTCGACGGTGCCGGAGCGCGTCGCGATCACCGCGTGGCTCGCGTCCTTCGTCCTATGGATGAAGCGGTAGATGTCGACGAGCGTCGCACCGTCGCCGCGACGGACGTAGGTCCCCGAGTATGTCTCCGCGATGCCGTCGGGGCCCAGCCCCTGCGACTTCCGCTCCGGCTCGCGCGGGTAGATGTACTCACCTTCGTACTCGAACGACACGTCCTGGAAGCTCGGCCGGGACGCCTCGATCAGTTGGATGAGCCCGTTGCGATCGATCGGGGCGCCGCCCTCGAAGACGACCGAGACCACTGCCGCAAGAAGAAGTGGCACGATCATCGAGGACTCTCCCTGGATCGAGGTCTCTTCGCACGCCGCCGAGCCCGGCGCGGGCGGGCCAAGCTCGCCCGCGCGGACTCCGACGAACCGGGGGCTTCGGAGGAGAATTTCGAGAGCCGGACGCGCTTTCGGAGTTCGAACCTCTACCGATCGCACGCGATCTCGAACCGAGTTGCGGAAGGGCTGCCGGGTCGGGCGATGTGGCTATTGCGGAGTAATCACGAACACCCCTTGGCTGCACATTCTCCCGCTGTCACTCCCGCTGCATTTGAATCCGGTCGGGGAAGTGGGGTCGGCGCTGCAGGTGCCATACAAGATGGTCCCGCAGTTTTGCGTCTGCTGACCCTCTTTGAAACCGCCGCTGCCGCAAGGCGTCCCGGCCTGGCCGAGATAGTCGGCCTTCGCCACGGTCACATTGCCCATATCATCTGTGGTGATGCATTGAGCGCATCCTCCACCGTCCTGCGTGCATCCGGAGTAGACTCCCGTGATCTGGTCGCAGCGGCCATTGCACTTCGCGGCCTGAGCGCCGCCGCCGCGCAGGGCGATCATCTGCCCGGGGCCGAGGCTCGCGCCCCGCTTGGTCTGCTCGACCAGGCCCGTCGCCAGGACGAAGGTGAGGGCGGTCGCGAGGAGGCAGTGAAGTCGATTCATCGTCGTCTCTCCCGAGGTTGAGGTGGGTCGGTCCGAGTCACTCTTGGGAACAGCGATCACTCCACGAGCTCGCCGCCGTTCCGCGTGCCCAGGGCGCGCCAGACGGGGCGTCCGATCGATTCCGAGACGGGTCGCGTCGAGCCGTCGCCCATGAGGGCGTTGACGATGCCGGGGTGGAGGCTCCGCGCCGTCGCGATGCCCACCGGCGGGTTGGCATACCCGAGCGCGTCGGGGATGGCGCCGTTGGGCTCCTGGGCATGCACGTAGTACGCCTGGTCTCGGCCGCCGACGAACCAGTAGTAGCCGCCGCGATACTGCTCGGGGAACTTCGGGTCGGCGGCGGCGAGCCGGCACGCGGCGAGCGCGTAGTCGGCGGTGCTCGAGTACGCGTTGATGACGACGAAGATGTTGCCGAAGTTGCGATCCGGGGCCCTCCGCGCGCGGTCGCCCGAGCCGACCAGTCGCTCGCTGAACGCGGCCGTGTGCGAGAGGCCGTCGGGGTAGGCCGATGCGGCCGCCGGCACCCTCCAGGTGAAGAAGCCGTTGCCGCTGTCGGGCGACTCGGAGGACGGCGCCCAGAACGGCCCCACGCCGACGTTGCCGCGATACGAGGTCGGCGACGCGACGCTCGCGACGAGGCCGTCGGTCGGGCAGGCGAACATCGCGATCCGGACGTTCAGCGCCGTCGTGTTCGCGGGATGGGGCAAATATCCCGGCTCGGGGCAGACCTCCATCGTGATGTTCAAGCTCGAGAAGAGCGCGTTCATCTCGAGGAACGGCGTCAGGCGGACGTGCGCCGAGAAGTACTGGAGCGGGGTCCCCTCCAGGCACCAGCGAGGGACATGGAGCTCGCCCCGTTGGGGATGGATGATCTGGAAGGGGAAGACGTTGTACGAGGCGTAGTAGGCATTCAGGCCCAGGCCGATCTGCCTGAGGTTGTTGCCGCATTGCGCCCGCCGCGCCGCCTCGCGAGCCGCCTGCACGGCCGGCAGCAACAGCGCGACCAGGACCGAGATGATGAAGACGACCACGAGCAATTCGATCAGGGTGAACCCCGACCGGGACGGGCCTCGGCGATTCATCGCGAGTCCTCCTTGGGGGAAGCGGCGCCCTCGATCCGCCCGGCGATGTACACGGCGATCCTCGCCTCGGGCTGGCGGGGGTGGTCGGTCGTGACGCGGATCTCCCCGGTGCGGAGGCCGGGGTGCGACGGGGGGCCGATCCGGACTTCGAGGAGATGGACGGCCTTGGCGCCGTCGTCATGGAACTCGACTTTTAGGCCATCGACGCGCGAGGTCGCGGAGCCGATCCGGAACGGCCGGCCGTCCTGCGACCGGAGCACGATCTTCCGGACGGGCTCGCTCTCGCCCGACGTGACGACCAGGCCGGCCGGGGCCGCCTTGAGAGCCGAGGCGACCTCCCAGGCGATCCTCTTCCGCGCGACGGCCAGGTGCCCGTCCATCACGAAGAGGTCCGTCGCCCGCTCGCCCGGCTCCCCCCGGGCCTGGAGCGTGATGGTGAGCCCACGCCGATGCTCGACCGCCCCCGTCTCGGGGTCGACTTCGCGGGATTGGGGTCCCGACCAGGCGACGGGGACGACACAACGGACGGTCCGCTCGTCCAGCGCCAACGGAGGCGTCGCCTCGTCGCCGTAGGCGTGGAGCACGAACTCGGCCCGGGTCGTCTCGCCCGGGGGGATCGACCGGTCGGCCGCCACGACCTCGTCGATCGCGGCCCTCGGCGAGCACGTCGCCAGCGTCGTCAGTTCGATCTCGGGATGGTCCGGGTCGTCCGCTTGGATCACGGCACTGTGCTGGAGCTGCCCCGACGCCGGCCCAATTTTCAGGGTGACGGTCACGTCGAGTCCCTGACCGGGCTCGAGGACGGTCGGCCCGACCGTCGCCACGTCGCCGCAGCACGGCTTCATGTTCACAACCCGCGCGACCTTGACCGGCCGCCCCGAGGCGTTGACCACTCGGTAGGTGTGTTGCCGCTCGACGTCGGCCCCAGCCAGCACCCGGCCGAAGTCATGTCGCATCGCCTCCGGGCCCCACCAAGGCCTCGAACCCTGCGAATCGGCCTTCCCCGATCGGACCGGGCCAGTCAGCCCAAGAGGAGGGGGGGGGGGGAACGGACCGAGAGCAGGCGAGGCCGACCGTGATCGAGGCGAACGCCGCCCGCACGATCCATCGACAGCATCGAGTCTCACGCATGTTCAACCCTTAAGCCAGGTTGTCGGAGAAAGGCTCGAATCCCCTCAGATCGGTCGAATCTTCCCTATTCCTAATCCACAGGAGGAGACGATTGCAAACCTTTTTTCTCGAATTCGCAAATTTAGGTCGTGTAGCCCTCCCGCCGTCACGTGATCCGTCCCTGCCCGGCATCCGACCTATCTTTACCAGACAACCGATCCGGCTCTCGCGTTGAGGAGACGATCGCCCGGTCGGGCCGGACGAATCCGACCCCTTCGGTGAAAGTTTGCGGAGAACGGGGACAATTTCGGCGGGCGGCGACCGATCCTACTGGGGGAGAAGATCGGGCGCCCGGCCTTCCGGGGACGGGCCGAATGGCCCCGGACTTATCGGCATGGGCCGAGTCTCGGTTGACGGGCCGGGCCCGGAGGCGGAGAATACTCGGGTCGGAGGCGCGTCCGCTCCCGGGCGGGCCGGTTTGCCTTCGCCACGGATCGCGAGGGGCGCCGATCGTCCTCCCGTCCGGGCCGAGCGAGGCCGGATCGGGCCGTGCCGAGTCGCATCGAGTCGAGCCGATCGGGCTTGTCCCCCGGGGCCTCCGCGTCCATGAAGCGAACCTTCGCCGCCCTCGCGCTGCTCACCGCCCTGTGCGCCCTGTTCAAGCTGACCGTCAAGGACCACGGCCGGGGCGAACCCGCCCCGCCGGCCCCGGCCGTCGGATCGGCCGACGCCGTCGACCCCGGCGCCGCGCTGGCCGCGCGGTATCCCGACCGGGCCGACCTGGTCCGCCGGGTCTATGACACCTATCGCCAGAACGCCCTGGCGATCGAGCGGAGCGACGGCCTCCGCGGCCTGACGCTCCTGGACTCGCTCGGGGTCGAGGCGATCTTCCTCTACGAGCGGCACCCGAGCGACTTCCGCCGGCTCCGCGAGGGCCTGACCGACGCGGCGGCGGCCGACGTCCTGCTCCACTGGCGGGAATATTTCAGCCTCAAGCATGCCGACGACGCCGACCGCCGGGTCCTGATCGGCGAGGTCGCGCGGCTCTCCCCGGCCGGGCGGCGGATCGCGGCGAAGCATCCGAATCTGCTGCCGCTGCTCCTGACCGAGCCCGAGGGGGTGGCCGCCCTGGTCGCGCGGTGGACGGGCGAGCCGAAGGACCTGGAGGATGCGCTGGCGCTGCTCGGCTACATCAGCCTCGAGCCGGGCGCGGCCGACCTCCGGGCCGCCCTCCGGACGCTCGACACCCAGGGCCCGCTCGCCCTGGCGGCGTTCCGGGCCCAGGGGCTCGACGGGTTCGCGCTCGTCACGCTGTACGGCCCGGTCCTCCAGGAGCTGGGCCGGGCCCTGCCGCTGGACCAGGCCCTGATCCTGCTGCGGGTCAACGCCGACTATGTGGATGAGCTGCTGCGGACGCACCGGGCCGCGACGGTCGCCGGCCACCTCCGCCACGTCGCCGCCGCGAAGCTGGTCGAGGCCGTCGGGGGGAGCCCCGACGCGCTCCGGCTGGTCGTCGAGCACGGCGCGCCGGGCGAGCGGGCGCTCCGGATGGCCGGGCCGGACGCCGCCGACGTCGTCTACGGCGACTTCGCCGACGCCACGCTCCGCAATCAGGCCGTCGCCGCGCTGGCCGAGCACGGGCCGATGGCGACGGCGATCCTCGACAAGTACGCCGCCGACGCCGACTTCCGCGACGTCCTCCGCACGCACGGCCCGGCCGTGATCCCGCCGATCGCCGCGGTCGACGCCAACCCCGAGGCCCTCGCCCTGCTCCGGTCGAAGTCGAGCCTGACCTGGAAGGAGTGGATGGCCAGGGGGGTCCTCTCGCTCTCGGGCGACAGCGGCCAGGCGACGATCCGGACGATCAAGTCGGCGGGGCTCGACCGGGTCGCGCAGCTGAACTCGTCGCAGGTCGAGTTCTACCAGTTCCTGCCGCTGTACGACCTGATCCACCTCGGCGCGGTCCTGAGCCGCGGGCACGCGCCGACGTCGGGCGAGATGACCTGGGCCCTGATCGACGGCTGCTTCGTGGTGGCCGACGCCCTGAGCCTGGCGGCGCTGCAGCCCGAAGGGGCGGCGGCGGCCGAGGCGGCGCGGCTGGAGGTGAAGTCGGCGGCCAAGGGTGCGGCGAAGGCCGTCGGCCGTGGGGCGGTCGAGGAGGCCGGCGTCGCCCTCGCCCGTAGAGGGCCCGAGGCCGCCGCGCTGCACCTGTCGAAGTGGTGGGCCGTCCGGGCCGTCGGCGGGACCTATCGGGTCCTCAAGCGGCTCCCCGAGGCCCTCTCCCGCCTCACCGTGGCCGAGGCCGCCGACCTCGGCCGCGCCCTCTGCGCCAAGGCCGGCTACCGCCTGAGCACCTTCACCCCCGCCCGCTTCTTCCGCGGCGGCGTCGAGGTCGTCCGGGCGATCCCCCCGACCCGGGGCTTCAAGTATCTCGGCGTCCAGCTCGTCCAGGCGGGGGTCGGGGTCGTCGGCTTCCACAAGATGGAAGAGCACCTGAAGTCGCGACGGCCGGAGTCGCCGTGACCCTCGCCCGATAATACCCGACGACGGCCGGCGAAGACCTTGCGGAGCCCGGGAGAGGGCGGGCCGTCGACCCCCCGGATGAACCCAACGCCCCCCGAGATCGCCCGACCCGGGCGGCTCGATCACGACGACCGAGGACCCGAGGCCATGCGAGAACTCCGAATCGGCGGCCCCCGAAGGATCGCGACGGCCGCGCTGGCGGTCCTGCTGGCCATGCCGGGGGCGGCCCGGGCGGGCAAGCTCTCCTGGCTCGACAATGTGGTGAAGGAGGTCGTCCGCGAGGCCGAGGCCGGCGGCAAGGTCGCCGCGCGCGGGGCCGACGATGTCGCCGGGGCCGCGCGGGCCGGCGGCCGGCTGTTCGTCCGCGAGGCGGCCGACGAGGGGCTGGACGTCGTCGCCCGCCGCGCCGAGGGCCTCGCCCGCGCGGGGCGGGCGGCCGTGGTCGAGCCGTCGGAGGCCCTGCTCCAGTCGCGGTTCTCCCGGCTCCTGAAGGCCGAGCCCGACGTCGCCCGGACCTTCGCCGCGCTCGCGCCGGCCGAGAAGCGGCTGGTGGTCGAGATGGGCGAGGCCGCGCAGCGGCTGGCCCGCAGGTACCCCGGCCAGGCCGAGCCGATGATCCGCGAGCTGGGGACCGAGGGCCTGGCGGCCGTCCGGGTCTTCGGCGACGACGTGGCCCCGACCCTGGCCCGCGAGGGGGCGTCGTCCCTCGGCGTCCTCAAGAAGACCGGCCGGAGCGGCTGGGACTTCTTCACGACGAAGGTCCTGCCGAACAAGGGGAAGCTCGCCGCCGCGGGGGTCCTGACCCTCTTCCTGGCCGACCCCGACCGGTTCGTCGACACCGCGGGCCGGGCGACGCAGTACGCCGTCGAGCAGTTCACCCGGGCCGGGGTGGCGCTGGCCGGCGCCGTGGGCGGCGGGGCCGTCCGGGGCCTGGGCGGCACGCTGGGCGCGGCCCTCGCCGCCTGGGGGATCGACGCCGCGGCCGCCCGCGCCGTCGGGGTCGGCCTGGCCGTCCTAGTCGTCGCCGTCTCGCTGATGGTCCTCGTCGGCGCCCCGGTCCGCTGGGCCTTACGCCCGTTCGGCTGGGCCTACCGCCTGGTCCGCCCCCGGGGGGCGTCCCCGGGGCTGCGGTGAGGCGGACGCGGGTCGGGTTTTGGACCCGTCGGCCGGGGGCGTCTTGAGCGGAGGGGGTGGATCGTGCTCGACGACATCGACATCAGCGTCGAGGACCGCGAAGGCCGCCCGGTCCTGGTGGCGAAAGTCTCCCACACCGAGACCTCGGCCGAGGAGCAGCACGGCCTGCTGGACGTGCTGGACTCCTCCTGCCCGTCGGTCCCCTTTGCGCTCCTGGCCGACCCTGCGACGCTCCGGATCTATCGACGGGACCGGGGACCCTTCGAAGAGGTCGCCACGCTGGACGCGGCCGAGGTGATCGGCCACTACTCCCCGGGATACACCCGGGCGAAAGCCGACAACGGCTTCAAGCCGATCTTCCGGACCGTCCTGGTCGGCTTCGTCGCCTCCTGGCTCAGCGACCTGTCGAGGCGATGGAAGGCCGGCGAGCCGCCCGGGCGCGACGAGCTCGCGCGGATCGGGCTGCTCGGGCGGATCGAGGGCGGGGAGGTGACCAACGAGGAATTGATGGGTGATCTTACTTTATCTTGAGACCAATTTCCTCGTCGGCCGCGCGACCGGCCGCGATCGCCTCGAATGGGCCCGCCCCGGGCTGCCTCCGATCCGCGCGGCCATCCCGGGCGTCTGCTTCCTCGAGGCCTTCGGCTGGATGGAGGGGGAGAAGAAGCGTCGGAAGGCGTTCGGCCGGGCCCTGACCGAGCAGCTCGTCCAGCTCCGGCGCGACCTGACCTCCCCCTCGGCGGCGACCCTCAGCGTCATCCTCGACACGGCGATCGCCCAGAACCTCGCCCTCCTCGACGAGATCAACGAACGACTCTTCGCCGCCGTCGCCCGCGTCTCCTCCGCGGCCGAGATCCTCGCGGTCACGGCCGCCGTCCTGGAGGCGAGCCGCAGGACGATCCTGATCGACGAGTCGACCGATAACCTCATCGCCCATAACATCCTCGATCATGCCCGGTCGACGGCCGGGCCGAAGGCGTTCTTCTCGGAGAATCACCGGGACTTCGGCGGGGCGGCCGTCCAGTCCGGGCTGCGGTCCGCCGGGGTGACCTACTTACGCGACCCGGATCGGCTCTTCGAATGGGCCGGGGCCCAGGGTCACGTCGGGGACGCCCTGGGCTGAGTTCGGGGGGCCGGGTCGATCCCCCGGGGTGGTACGATCGTCGCGTAACGAGACGGGGAACGGGCGGATCGACGGGGGCCATCGGCCCGAGGGCGACTCATGGCGGACCGTCGCAGGGTGCATCTCGACGCGGTGGAGCGCCGGCTGACCGGGGCCAAGCGGATCGCTCTGTTCGGCCACCGGAACGTCGGCAAGACGACGCTCCTGGCGATGTTCTACCGCCAGGCGTCGACCGGGCAGGTGCCCGGGGTCCGGCTCGCGGCGGTCGACCCCGCCAGCGCCGAGTATCTCGCGGAGAAGATCGCCCAGATCGAGTCGGGCGAGCCGCTGGCCGGCACGCTCGCCGAGACCGAGCTGCGGCTCCGGCTCTACCACGGCCCGGCGCGGTTCGACCTGATCGTCAAGGACTACCAGGGGGAGCACGTCTCGCTCGGCTCCGACGAGCCGATCCAGCAGTTCTTCGCCGACGCCGACGCCGTCCTGCTCTGCCTCGACCCCGAGGGCTCGCCGCACCCGGCCGAGCGGAGGCGACGGCAGCAGGAGGTCGAGGGGCTCCTGGAGCGGTACATCGACGGGTCGAGCGACGGCAAGGTCGACCGCCCCGTGGCGCTCGTCCTGACGAAGTTCGATCGGGTGATGGCCCAGGCGGGGCCGGGGTCCGAGGGGGTCGAGCGGCTGGTCGAGGCCCGGTACGGGATGACCCGGCACGCGCTGGCGCGGCACGCGCCCCGGGGGGCGATCTTCGCCGTCAGCTCGTACGGCCGGGGCGCGGTCGACGGCCGCCCCCCCGCCGAGCTGCACCCGATCGGCCTGGAGGGGCCGCTCGGCTGGCTCGCCGAGCAGCTCGAGGCCGGCGACCGCGACCAGCTCGAATGGCTCTGGGACCTCGCCCCGAAGGACCTCCCCCGGCTCGCCCGGGGCGTGGCCGCCTACGAGCGGCGCTACCCGGACTCGGACCGGGCCGCGGCCTTCCGGCGACGGCTCGCCGCGGCGCGGGCCTCGCGGGCCCGTCGGGCCCTGGTCGGGCTCGTCGCCGCCGCGGCCTTGATCGCCGCCGGGCTCGCCGGCTACGACGCCTGGGGCTATCGCGAGGCCCTCGCCTTCGAGTCCGACCACCCGGCCACGCTCGTCGAGGCCCGCTGGAATGACCTGATCGCCTGGCACCCGACCCTCCCGTTCTTCTGGCCCGACCGGGGCCGACGCGCCGAGGAACGGCTGGCCGAGTGGCGGGTCAAGGCCGCGTCGGCCCGGGTCAACGCCGGGACGGCCGACCCCGACCTCGCCGGCCGGCTCCGGTCGATCAAGGAGCAGCGCCCCGCGCTCGGGCCCGAGATCGCCCGGGTCGAGAAGACCCACGAGGATGCCCGGCACGACGCCCGGTGGCGCGAGGTCAAGTCCCTGGCCCTCGCCTCCGCCGACCGGCCCGACGCGGTCGACCTGGCCCTCCGCGGCTTCCTCCGCGAGTTCCCCGAGACGACCAAGGCCGCCGAGGCCCAGTCGCTCCTCACCGCCAACAGGGCCCGGGTCGCCGAGCGGCAGTCGACCCTCGAGCGCCGCGCGATCGACGACCTCGCGCGGTCGGCGACCCTCCCCGACGCCGACTACCCCGACCTGATCGACCAGGCCCGCTCCTTCCTCAAGGAGCACCCCGAGAGCATCCACCGCGCCGAGGTCGAGCGGCTCCTCGCCGGGTTCGTCAAGACCCTCGACGACCGCCGGTTCGAACGCGCCCGGGCCTTCTCCCGCGAGTTCCCCGCGCTGTACCAGGCCCGGGTCGAGAAATACCAGGACTACCTCAAGGCGCACGAGGGGGGCGGGCTGCACACGAGCGAGGCCCGCGAGGCCCGCGACCGGGTCATCCGCGACTGGGACGACGACACCTACCGGGTCGCCTCCGACCTGTACAACGCCCACCCGGACGACGTCGAGGGGGTGGCCGCCCGGCTCCGCGACTACCTCCAGCAGCACCCCGACGGCCGCCACGTCGCCCCCGCCCGCGAGTTCCTCGCCTGGTGGGACAAGGTCACCGTGCCGGGCCACTACAAGGTCACCCTCCTCCGCGGCGAGTTCGACCCCGGGACGGGCAAGTGGCTCTCCGGCGGGGCCCCCGACCTCGCCGTGACGGTCGAGGTCGGCGGCAAAGTCTACGGCCCGTCGCCGGTGATCGCCAACTCGCACAGGCCGGTCTGGCGGTACACGTTCCCACAGCCGATCGTCTGGAAGCTCAACGACCCCGTGACGATCAAGGTCGTCGACCGCGACTGGTCGGCCTCGACCGTCGTCGTCCTGAACAGCCGGCCGGGCGACCCCCTGGCCATCCGGCTCCTGAGCGGGACCGTCCGCCCCTCGAAGGGCGGCGCGACCACCCTGGTCTTCGCCTCCGACTTCAAGATGCCCACCCTGCCCGCGCCGGAGTGACGCCGGGCAGGGCCGGGTCGGCCTCGGGCCGATCGATCGGACGACTGCACCACCTCCCCCTTCCGGGGCCCGGACGATGCCACCGGTCGCGATCCGCTACGAGCAGGCCGTGTACGGCAGCTTCCCGTTCTGGGACCGGGGCTACGCGATCCTGGCGCGGTCGCCCGGTTGCCGCGACGAGTGGCTGGCCGACCTCCGTCACGCCTGCCAGCGCTACGGCGAACGGCCCCCCGGCGCGGCCGAGGCCGGCGGCCTGGTCGCGCTCCGGCTCCCGAGCGGGCCGTGGTCGATCATCGGCCCCTGCCCCCAGGGGTGCGACGACGCCGGCCGGCCCGGGGCCCTGGCCTTCCACGCCCTCTTCGTCTCCGGGAGCGACTACCGCAAGGCCGGGGCCTTCCCCTTCGCCTTCGCAGGCCTCCTGTGCGGGGACTGGTCGGCCGAGACGACCCTGCCGGCGGGGGCGCTCGTCCTCGACGAGCCCATCCCCGCCGGCCCGTCGCCGCCGGCCGACCCGCGCGCATCCCGGATCGCGGCCGCCCTGGCGCGGGGGCGACGGGTCGCGATCGAGGCCCCCGGCCCGATCGACGACCTCGCCCGGTCCGTCTGGCGGGCCCTGCCGCTCCGCCGTCGGGCGCGGCTCAGCCTGGCGACCTGGACCTTCGCCAACGGGAACCGCCACGACCTCGCCGCCCTGCCCCGCCTCGTGGGCGTCGCTCTCGACCCCTCGTACGTCGACCCTGACGCCCCGCCCGCCCCCAGTCGGATCGGGCCGAACCCCGGGAGTGCCTCGGTGCCTCGGGAGATCTCCCCCGTCGCCCGCGCCCTCTGGGTCGGCCTGGCGGCCGTCACGCTCGCCGCAATCGGCCTGGCCTGGCGAGGCCCGGGAGGGACGTCCGCCCCCGTGCCGCCCCCCGCCGGGGTCGCCGATCCCCGCGTGGCCGAGGTGCCGCCCAGGCCGCCGGATGATCCCGACGGCCGGCTCGCCCCGGACCGGCGGAGGCAGGCCGAGGAAGGGCTCATCTCGCTGGCCGAACGGTTCAGGACGCTCGAAGACGTCGCATCCGTGTCTCGATTCACCCCGGACGCAGTCATGACACGTCTCCGGGAGCGTCTAACCTACGAAGGACCGATGCTGACGCCCGCCGAGTTGGAGCGTTTGGCACGATCCCCCGATCGCGACGCGCACCGGGCGGCCGACTGGCACGCCCACATCGCCCTCTTCCGGCCCGATCGCCCCCTGCCGCCCGACTTCGCCGACGGGCCGCTCGGCCGGCAGCTCCGGACGCTCGCCTGGTCGTTCCACCTCGACCCGGGCGAGATCCCGGATGAGTCGATCCCCCGGTCCCTCGCCGAGTCGCTCAGCCTCCCCTTCCCCGTCCGGATGCCCGCCGCGGCCGAGCGCTACCCGGCGCTGGCCGATTACGCCCGATTCCTCCGGCGGTTGCCCGCGCGGTGAGAGAGGTAGACGTCATCGGTCATCCCGCCGGGTTGAACCCGCAGAGAATCCAGGAGTGCCGCCTTCGTCCGGGAGCGGAACTGGAAAGTGACTGCCCCTGCGAGAACGTCCCTTGGTCGGAGAACATGGAACGGCCTTTGCAAAACGGCTATGCGATGATCAATATGGACCCGGCAATGGTCGGTGCCTCGGTTAGGGGGATTCGGCGATAACGGCCCGTCGCGCCACGATTCGCAGGATTGGCTCGTCCGTCCAGGCGGAGAACAGGGAGAAGCAATGGTAGCCCTCCGGGGACTCGTCCGCCTGTCGGCATGCCCCCCGGATCAAGGGGTCGTCGGTCGACTCCCCGGCGTGGCTCAGATCGGCGTCGATGGCCCCGAGTCCTTCGAATCCAATAACGTCTTCGAAGGTCACGGCCAGTGCGCGATCCCGCCAGTCTTGTAGGCGGACGAGTAGCTCTCCCCGTCGGATCACGACTTCGGTGACCCGGCCGTCGCTTAACTTCAGTCCGCTGAACGCAGTTGTCATGGTATTCATAGACCAGGAAATTCCTCGCCAGGCAAGAAGCAGGTGCCGCTGCCCGGGGTATAGCCCGGCGGCTGACCCTTCGCGGATTGCCTCCACCCCGCTACAGCACTGGAGTAGGGTCTGACTACAACAAAATCAAGAAGTACGGCGACCGCTCTTTTGAATGAATATCAATATATAAATTTAATTTTTTTTTAACTTAAAAATAAATGACGAATATTTCAAATTCTGTGGAATACATTTATCTGGTCGTGTCCGTAATCCATTGCATCGATCCGGCCTCCGGCCCTATCCTGACGCGAAGAGGCAACTGCTTTCTCCAGTCGCATCTTCGGTCGTTGGAGGTGGGCCGTGGA
>JAABUQ010004960.1_pt1 | contig 21933 bp, 24 predicted proteins | sample 5560001 | NCBI WGS metagenome assembly JAABUQ01 (sample SAMN10711888, study PRJNA513371) | rock metagenome | isolation source: Antarctica rocks | place: Antarctica: Victoria Land, Finger Mt nord | collected 2015-12-18 | reverse complement strand
AGCAAAACTGCCGCTGTATCTTGGCTTTTTTGAGTTCGTGCATAATGCCCGTAGACGAGGCAAGGCTCTACTTTCAGCTCTCCTTGAGTGTCTTCTCACGTAGATCCCTGGAATCCATATTGAGCGTATAGTTTATGAATTCGTTCGTGTATCAAGGATAGGGATTCACTGATGCAAATAGCTCAGAAATGGCTGGCTCAAAAACCAAATCAGTCAGTGCTGTTTTTGCTGGTTGGAGGACTGCTGTTTCGGTGCATAATCGCTTTCTGGCTCTACCCTACCTTTGATGAAGCCTACTACTATCTCTACAGCCTGCATCTGGACTGGAGCTATTTCGACCATCCAATTCTTGTGGCGCTCACAACTGGCTTAGGTCCGTGGTTGACAGGAGAAATATCCCAATTCACGATTCGCTTAGGAGCGCTGATTTGCTATACAGGCAGTTTAGTGTTTTTGTATCTGACTAGCTGCAAACTATTCTCTGCCAAGGCTGCCAGCCTGACTTTAGCGATCGCCACCATAAGTCCAATTTTTCCAGTTGGCTTTGGTGTTCTCAGTCTACCCGACAGTCCACTGCTGTTTTTCTGGTCAGCCAGTTTGTACTGTGCCGCCGATGAATTTTTTCGGCAGCCTGGGAATCAATTACCCAGCTTGTCAGAGTCTGATGAATCCCGCTCATCTAATTTATACCTCCCCAGTTACCGTTTAGCAATCCTTGGTACCTTGGTTGGATTGGCCTGCCTCAGCAAATATCACGGTTTTGTTCTAGGTCTGGGGCTAATTGGTTTTTGTTTAACAAGTTCACGCCATCGCTCTGTTCTGCGCTCCCCTTGGGCATGGCTAGGGTTAGGCTTATTTGTCGTAACCATCTTGCCAATGTTGCTCTGGAATATACAGCATGATTGGGTGTCCTTTCGCTTTCAATCAGGGCGAGCTGTGCCTAAGGCCGGGTACAGTCTGCTGGGTGTAGTAGCCACCTTTTTAGCTGAGGTAGCTTACTTGTTCCCATCTATAGGATTACCGCTGTGGTGGGTAAGTTTACAACCAGCACTGGCTCGAATCACTCAACTGTTTTCTCCGAAACCATTGATTTACACAAGAGATTTAGAGCTAAAGCAGCTATTAATTTTATCGGTGTCCCTGCCCCTGATTTTAGGCTTTACTCTCATGGGAGGATATCGGCAAATTCTGCCGAACTGGTCGATGCCAGGATTTTGGGGGGCAACTTTACTGCTAGGGCAACAGGCTGTCATCTGGCAGCAGCAATCCCGGCATAGGGTACGGCGATGGCTGAGAAGTTCGGGAATTATCGTCGGCAGTATTTTACTAATTGCCCTGCTCCACGTATCGGCAGGAATACTGCAAAAGCCTAGCCAGTACGCACTACTGGGAGGAGTCTTGCCTCCTAAAGACGACTCTTCTACAGAACTGATTGATATTCAGCAACTGCGGCGCGGCTTTGCTGAATCTCCTATTCTCAGTGCGGCGTTAGGGGACTCTAGCTTTATATTCACTAATCGCTATTACATCGGTGGACCGATTGCTATGGCCCTTAGACCCTTAGCTCACATCCCGATTACTTGCTTTGACATTGGCAAGGATCAGCGTGGCTTTGCTTTTTGGTCACGGCCCGAGCAATGGTTGGGAGAAGACGCGCTATACATTACTACTGCCCCCTTTAATCTTAGAAAAGACTTGATGACTAGCTATCGAAGCTACTTCAACAGCCTACAGGAGATCGGAACGATACCGCTTCGACGTGGTGGGGTGGTTGTAGACGTCATTTATGTCTATCAGGCTAAGACTCTTTTAAAACCTTATCCCCGGTCCTACGGAATTTGAAGGTTACTAAAAAATCCCTTTTAGCGATTGGAATTACACTGTTTCTGCTGCTGCTAGCTCAGCCAGCATGGGCAGTGAGCGCTCAATCAGAACGGAAGGTTTTAACTCTGGAACTGTTACAAGAGCGACTGCGCTCACCCATAAATCGCGAAGGCGTCCCCACCCTTGACCTGCGGCAGTTGGTTATTGATTTGCGGCCCGAAAACGCTAGCTTCCGCGACTCTTTCTATCAACTGCTGCGAACCCAACTCCAACGGGCTGGGTCGAATCCCTTGGGCTTAGACCTCAGCCATTCCCTGATTCAAGGGGACTTGAATGGTAGTGATTTGGGCTTAAGAACACCGTACGGTCAAGCACTAGCTCCAATTTTCACTCCAACTGAACTTGAACAACTGGAGCGCGATCGCCAGCGTCTTGCCCAGCTTAAGGGAATATCGCGCTCCTTCCTTGGTAGCTCATTAGTAGCACCCTTACAAATCACCGTCTTCCGTGGTCCTTTGAAACTGGTGCAGACTCGCTTTACGGGTTCTGTGAACACCAATACATTCTTTCTCCAACCTGTGGAAGCACCAGGCGCGATATTTATCCAAGAAGCAAACTGGACTGAGACCAGATTTAGCCGTGACGTCAGCTTTGCTGGTGCCACATTCCGCCAAGCAGCAAGTTTTCGCGGCAGTATCTTCTTGGTAAACGCCGAGTTTAACCAGGCGCAATTTCAGGAAAGCGCCATTTTTACTGGTAGTACCTTTAAAAACACTGCCAACTTCAATCAGGCGAGTTTTAAGCAGATGGCGAACTTTAGCCGCGTTCAGTGGCTAGGAAATGCCGACTTTTTCCAGGCTCGCTATTCAGGCCAAGCGCTGTTTACAAAAGACCAATTCAATCAGTCGTTTTTCTTGACCTACGATGATCCGGGAGTGTGCAAGCCACCGAGATTCATCCGGTGGTAAAAACGACACGGCAGTTTTAACTGCCTGAACTTTGCTCTATTAACTCATCCACAAATCTCCTTAGCTCATTTTGCCACTCAGGTACAAGTTTCAATCTTTCTTTTACTCCTTTTTTTACCTTAAAACATAGTGGTTTAGGATCTAATCCTTCATCCCCTTCAGGTAAAAATCGATAAACATTATTTCTCCTAAATGGCATGACAGTTTCATCCCAAGGTGGTATACTAGCATTAAAACACAAGTTAATGTCGGGAATGATGCTAGTTCGGTGGAATTACAAGCTATTGCCAAATCGTCAGCAAGATACTCTCATGGATGAGTGGCTTGTAACGCTTCGCAAACATCGCAACTACTCACTGAGAGAACGCGAATTAGGTTGGAACACTAATAATAGAGATGGTAACGACCCAATTGCTTATGCATATGGTGCTTACTGCGATATTGAACCAAGGATAGAAGTTGGTGTCTACTGTCCTCTAACTTGTCCAATACTGAAGCATGGCGTACTTGCTGATGTGCCACTGACTAAAACAATTAAGGAGAAAGTAGACAAAAAAACAGGAGAGATAAAGCCAAGCTTACTTGAATGGGATAGCGCATCTGGAATTCAATCTAAGCGCACAACTCAGTTACGACAAGAAAACGCCTATTATGCCCGGATAGATTCAGGTGTATTGCAACGGAATCTAGCTAAATTGGATGCAGCATACTCTGGATTCTGGCAGCACAAGCGTGGGTTTCCTGCTTATCGCACTCTTGCTAACTTCAACAGTTTTGAGTACAAACCGGGTAGAGTTATCTTCAAAAGCGCTCCTGCTCAAGATAAGTACAGTCACGCTTACCTCTCTGGCATCGGTTGGATGCGCTACTTTGATAGTCGTTCATTTCCAGAGAATGCCTCACCACGGACTGTAACGATTAAGAAGGAAGCTGACGGTTGGTACATGTCGGTGTTACTAAATCTGCCCGAACAATTAGTAGAGACAACACCAATAGAAGATATCAAAAGCATCAATGGCTTAGATGTTGGAATTAATAAGCTGATTGCTTCCTCCGATGGGTCATTTGTAGAAAACACTAAGTTTGCGACTTCAAAGCGCGTTCAAAGACGGTTACGAATTCGACAACGTCGAATAAGCCGAAAGCAGAAAGGCAGTAAGAACCGAGCGGATGCTGGAAAGAGAGTAGCCAAACTTCATAAGCAGATTGCCGATCAGCGCGAGTCCTATCAGTGGCAAGCAGCTAATCGTGAAGTCAAGAAAGCTGATGCTGTCGCGCATGAGGATTTAAACATTGCTGGTATGAAGAAGCGATGCAAGCCCAAGAAAGTAAAAGGGCGATTCATGCCTAATGGACAGAGTGCAAAGCGCGGGTTGAACCGAGCAATCTCCGACGCATCATGGGATCAACTCTTTCAGATGATTGCTTGGGTTGCTGCTAAAGCTGGTAAACCCGTCATCAAATACAATCCAAAACACACTTCTCAAGAGTGTTCAAAATGCCGTCACGTAAGCCCGGAGAATCGTGATGGTGAAAAGTTTGTCTGTGAAAATTGCGGACATATTGACCACGCCGACACCCAGGCTGCAAGAACTGGATTGCAGCGAGTTGGACTAAGATTTGTCAGTACAAGACATAAAAACCTACCCGTGGGCTGCGGGGAAGTTATGCCTGTCAGACATGGTGCCGCCAGTAATGGCAAACGGCAGCAGGCCAGGAACCCAAAATCTAAGGCAATGCCTGAAACTGGGATAATAGAGCAGTTATCAATCTTTGATTTGATACCCCTGGAAACAGGATAGCAAGAAAGGCTCTATAGAATCCGCGTTTCTTTAGAGCGCGGAGTGTCAAAAAATGCAATTTGCCCGGGTCGCAACTGGAAAATTTGCCGCACACCTCTATTTGCCGCATAGGTTTGCCGGAACGGTGGGCACTGCTCATACTGAAACATTTCTTAAGGTCTAAATTGAACTTTATTGCCTCCTAAAGCGGAGGTTTTGTAAAGTTGCGATCGCAACTTTACAAAACCATAGGCAATTTGCCGCAATTTTTGCAAAGATTAAAATTGTTTGCCAGCAATTTAATTTGCCAAAAGAGGCATGACTGAAAAAGCAATAGATAGTAGCGGCGGTGGCTGTCTCATTCTCATCCTGCCCATCGCGTTTTTGATCATCTTCCTGTTCGCAACCTGGCCAGTGCTGCTGGGACTAGTTGTGCTGGGCGCTATCCTAAATGGTTGGCAGCGCTATCAATGGCAACGGTGGAGCCAGCAAGTAAACCCAGTCTTTCATAAGCTGATTCAGGAAAACCGAGGATGCATTACGGCAATGGACTTGGCAATGAAGGCTAATTTCTCGGCGGAGACAGCCAAGCGTTATCTGGATACTAAAGCCCAGGAATTTGGTGCTCAGTATCAAGACTATGAAGGCAAGGGTAGAGTGTATTACTTTATAACTGCCAGTACTCTAGGCAGCATACTTGACGACAGTGAACCGCAAAGCCTTCCTCAGAGTGAAACATTTGCCACTAACGCCCAAGAACTTCTGGAACCGCTGGCTCAACAGCAGATGCAACCAGAATCAGTGACTAAGGATGAGGAGCAGCACAGTTCCACCAATCACCAACAGTCGACTCATGGAGCTCTGATCCAAGTTGAACTTGCCAAGCGGCTTGACGTTCATTCCAGCACTGTTTATAAGCGGAGGGCTGATCCAGACTTCCCAGAGTGGAGTCGCAGTAGAGATCCGGAGGGAATTGCCTGGGAGTATTTACCAGAAACCAAGGATTTTGCGCCGCTGGAGACGGAGACGGAGTAGGTGTTTTTTGCCTTGTGCCGAGAAAACTGGAGAGGGGAAGATTCTCCCCCTCTCCCCCTCCTCTATCCTTCTAAACCTACAGCCTCAGAAATAGAATTCAATCCCCGCTCTTCCAACCTTTGCAGCAATCCCTCTAGAATGCGACGCATCATCCAAGGACCTTCGTAAATCCAACCTGTGTAGACCTGAACTAGGCTCGCACCGGCGGTAATTTTCTCCCAGGCATCTTCAGCCGTAAAAATGCCACCGACGCCAATAATGGGTAGTTCGCCCTGAGTTTGTTGCCGGATGAAGCGGATGACTTCGGTGGAACGAGCGCGCAGTGGTGCTCCGCTAATTCCACCAGCTTCTTTGTGGACGTCGAACGATTGCACTTGCCAACGAACGCCGGTTTGGGAAATCTGCTGAGTTTTAAGTCCCTGACGGCTGATGGTGGTGTTAGTGGCAATAATCCCAGCCAGTTGGTAAGATTTCCTGATTTTAAGGATGTCCACGATCGCATCCCATTCTAAGTCAGGGGCAATCTTCACGAAAATCGGCTTAAGTCCCTGATTTTCTTGTTGCAGGGCATCTAGGATGATACCCAGCTGATCTGCATCTTGAAGCGATCGCAACCCTGGTGTATTGGGTGAAGACACATTGACAACAAAATAGTCTCCCCAATCTTTCAGTAGGCGAAAGCTGCCAAGATAATCCCCATCTGCTTCGTCTAGCGGTGTAACCTTAGATTTGCCCAAGTTGATGCCAATCGGAATTGATCGGGTCGCACCAACAGAAGACCGATCAGCCAGTTGCGCCGCCATCGCGGCAGCGCCGCAATTGTTAAAGCCCATGCGGTTCAGAGCGGCTTGGTCGAGTGGCAAGCGAAATAAGCGGGGACGAGGATTTCCTGGTTGCGCGTGTAAAGTGACAGTTCCCAGTTCAGCAAAACCAAAGCCAAGGCTTGGCCAAACGTCAGCAGCAACTCCATCCTTATCAAACCCAGCTGCCAAGCCTATAGGGTTAGGGAAACAGGTACCCCAGAGTTTTTGTTCTAAGCGAGAATCGCGGACGCACAAGGACTGCTGTAATTGTGCTTGTATCCATTTTGCTGGAGGGCGAGTGCCAGTTCGCCCGAGCCAGTTCAGAAAGTAAATCGTCTGCTGGTGCAGCCATTCTGGATCTGTCTTCAACCCTGTAAACAAAAGGGGCCGGATTCCGACTTGATAGATGTCCCTCAAACTAGCTCTGAAGCTTGCACTGTTGGTGGCTGCATTTGGGGTTGGAACTGGAATAAGGAGTATACTACATTGCGGCGAATGTTGGTCATCATATCCAGGAAAAATTCGTACCCTTCGCTCTTGTACTCAATCAATGGGTCTTTTTGGCCATAGCCACGCAGCCCCACTGACTCGCGGAGGGAATCCATCTGCTGTAGGTGTTCCCGCCAGAGCGTGTCAATCTGCTGCAGGATAAAGAACCGCTCGGCTTGTCGCATCAGTCCTGGCTGGATTTGATCGATCTGCGCTTCTTTCAAGTCGTAGGCAATCCGCACCTGTTCATGTAGAAAGGTTTTGATGTCGCTAACTGAAAGTTCTTCTAATTGATTCGGCTCTAGGTCGCTAAGGAGATAGACAAATTCTTTTACCTTACTAACCAGAGTGTCTAAGTTCCAATCTTCTGCGGGCAAGTCTGGGTTGACGTAGTACTCCACGATTTCATCCATCGTTTTTTCGGCGTACTTGATCACCTGTTCTTTGAGGTCTTGACCTTCGAGTACCCGGCGACGCTCAGCATAGATAGCGCGACGCTGGTTGTTCATCACCTCGTCGTACTCAAACACCTGCTTACGGATGTCGTAGTAGTAGGTTTCAACCTTTTTCTGAGCACCTTCTAGACTACGGGTGAGCATCCGGGACTCAATTGGCATATCTTCCTCAACGCGGAAGGCATTCATCAAGCCAGCGACGCGATCGCCACCGAAAATCCGCAACAAGTTATCCTGCAAGCTCAGGAAGAACCTGGTTGAACCTGGGTCGCCCTGCCGCGCTGCACGCCCCCGCAGTTGGTTGTCAATCCGTCGCGATTCATGACGTTCTGTTCCAATCACGTGCAGACCACCGAGTTGCACCACCTCATTGTGTTCGCTGCTGGTGAACTGTTCGTACTCTTGACGCATCAGATTGTACACCTCCCGCAGTTTTTGGATTGCAGGATCATCGGTAGGTGCTTTCTCTGCCGCGACTGCCACCCGGTCTTCTGCTTCGAGTTCTGGCAAGCTCCGCTCCCCATACTCTCGCACAGCAACTTCCACCGCCTGTTTCAGCAGCTGTTCTGTCTCTCGCGAAAGCTGGGTGGGATAAATTTGGGGCGAGGCTTTCCAGGTTTTAATTTTCTTGCCAGGGACAAAGCCTACACCACTGCTACTAGTTGCCGACGGTAGACCAGGTGCCCGTAGAGGGCTAAAGTTATCTTCATCTTCCGGCTGCACAATCCGGGGCATAAAGTATTCCCGTAGTTTCAGCCGCGCCATGTATTCGGCATTTCCACCCAAAATAATGTCTGTGCCTCGACCCGCCATGTTGGTGGCAATAGTCAATGTACCCTTGCGTCCTGCCTGGGCAATAATTTCTGACTCTCGCTCTACGTTCTCTGGTCTGGCATTCAGAAGGTTGTAGGGTATTCCCCGAGCATTCAACAACTGACTGAGATATTCCGATTTTTCGACGCTAGTAGTTCCAATCAGGACTGGTCGTCCCGCTTCATGCATCTGGGCGCACTCTTCAGCAACCGCTCGCCACTTCGCCTCCTCAGTTTTAAACACCATATCCGACCAGTCTTGACGTTTTGTCGTCCTGTTTGTCGGAATGATCGTCACTTCCAGTTTGTAAATCTTTTCAAACTCTACTTCTTCTGTCTTTGCAGTACCGGTCATTCCAGCTAATTTCGGATACAGCAAGAACAGGTTTTGGTAGGTAATTGTTGCCAGCGTCTGAGTTTCCGGTTGAATCTCTACCCGTTCTTTCGCCTCAATCGCTTGGTGCAGTCCATCACTCCAACGTCGTCCGGGCAGTACCCGTCCTGTAAACTCATCCACGATCACCACTTCATCGTTGCGGACGATATAGTTCACGTCCTTGAGAAACAGTTCTTTAGCTTTAATCGCATTGAAAATGTAGTGCGCCCAAGGATCGTTGGGGTCGTATAAATCTGTTACTTGGAGCTGCTGCTCGGCTTCGGCAAAACCTTCGTCTGATAACAGTACATTACGCGCTTTTTCATCCACTTCGTAATGTTCGTCTTTTTTAAGTGCCCATGCCACTTGTGCTGCTTGCAGGTATTTTTCCGTTGGTCGTTCCACCTGACCGGAAATAATCAGTGGTGTCCGCGCTTCGTCAACTAGGATCGAGTCTACCTCGTCAATGATGCAGTAGTTGAACGGGCGTTGCACCACATCCACCATTGCAGTTGCCATATTGTCCCGCAGGTAGTCGAAGCCTACTTCGCTATTTGTGACGTATGTTATGTCACAATCGTAGTTCTTCTTACGCTCAGCTGGTCCCATCCCCTGCTGGATCAGCCCCACGCTAAGCCCTAAGAAACGATGCACCTGTCCCATCCACTCGGCATCCCGGCGAGCCAGGTAGTCGTTAACCGTTACAATATGTACTCCTTTACCAGTAAGTGCATTCAGGTAAGCCGGTAGCGTAGCGACCAGGGTTTTTCCTTCACCGGTTTTCATCTCGGCGATTTGCCCTTTATGCAGGATGATACCCCCCAAAAGTTGGACGTCAAAGTGGCGCAACCCCAACACTCGCCGTCCAGCTTCTCGCACTACGGCAAATACTTCGCTCAACACATCATCGAGTGATTCGCCTTTTTCCAGCCGCTGTTTAAACTCCGCTGTCTTGCCGGTTAAAGCCTCATCGGATAGTTCCTGGATCTCTTCCTCTAGGACGCTGATATCTGTAACGTAAGGCTGGTATTTTTTGAGCTTACGAGCGTTCGGATCGCCCAGCAAGGTTTTTAGCATGGCAGGTGAGGTAAACTTTAGTATTTATGCTTAGTGCCTAAGTTTTGAGTGCTAAGTAAAGTTTTTTCAACTAAAAATCTAGTACTAGAGGGCATAAGTGAAGCCTTTAGTAAAAACTCAAAACTTTTTTAGTCAGTTCTGGCTGTTCGCCTCGATCTCAGACTATGTTCATAGTATCATTTCTGCCTGAGCTGGAACTGTAGGGGGATGCGATCACCAGATCCCCTGCCTGTTTTTTACGGCGAATTCTGCCACTCTGGACTAAGGCGACGGAAGTTGTACTGAGCGGCGCTGGGATGGCAGGTGACACAACTGCTAATTTGAACAGGACGGGGGAGCTTGACTTTGGGATGGAGCGCTTTGAAATAGCGAGAGTCGTTGACTCGATACGGCGTCTCTTCTTCAGTTGATTGGGGACGGGAAAAATTTCTGATATAGTTCCACACCAGCAAGCGTGTTGGGTCAACCAAAGGTTGCAGCTGTACACTATAATGCTGCGAGTCTTGCAAAATCTGTTGCCAGGTTTTTGTCGGTAGAACAGCTGGGGGTATGGCAATGTGACAGGACGAGCAGTTTTCCAGGTACAGATCTTGACCTAACTTGTACTGGGGGGGAGCTGGGTCAACGCTGCCGATTGTGTCTGATGCAGTTTGGGTTGGTTGGGCGTCAGCGGCCAAGGATAGCCCCCACCCTAGAGCAAGACTCCAAAGCGAAATTAATAAAAACACAACAATGGGCGACCGCCCCCACTTTCGCCGAGGGAATTTTCGTCTGACTAAATATGACATATCCAAAACTCGCTTGTCTATTCAGGGAATCGAAACGGAGCGCAGCAACCGCTCCACAATTGTCTTACTCCTGCGTCCGCCAGCTGGGATGAGGCGATGGGAAAGTACATGAGGGGCGAGAAACTTCACATCGTCGGGAATCGCATAATCGCGGCCTATGAGAAAAGCTAGAGCCTGGGTGGCTCGATGTAAAGCGAGTGTACCGCGTGGACTGACGCCAAGGTTGATTTCTTCATCCTGCCTTGTGGCTCGAACTAGGTTGAGGATGTATTGTTGCAACGAGGTTTCCACTTTGACTTGAGCACTAAGTTGGCGCAATTCCTGTAGCTGTGCGGGGGTAATACAGGGCTGCAAATCAGCGGCACTTATGCCATTCTGAAGCCGTTGCAGCATTTGGAGCTCTTCTGCCTCTGTGGGGTAGCCTAAAGTCAAAGATAGGGTGAAGCGATCCATTTGAGCTTCTGGCAGGGGAAAGGTGCCTTGGTACTCGATGGGGTTCTGAGTGGCAATGACAAAAAAAGGTGTTGGAACGGCACGGGAAACACCATCCACTGTTACCTGCTGCTCTTCCATCACTTCTAGCAAAGCTGACTGCGTGCGGGGTGTAGCACGGTTAATTTCATCGGCTAGCAGGATGTTGGCAAATACTGGTCCGGGGAGATATTCAAATTCACCAGTTTTTGGGTTCCAGATGTTAGTGCCGGTGATGTCTGTAGGGAGTAAATCGGGAGTGCATTGCAGGCGCTGGAACCGTCCGTCAATTGAACGAGCCAGGGATTTGGCAAGGAGGGTTTTGCCAACGCCAGGGACGTCTTCCAGCAGAGCATGACCGCCGGCAAGCAGTGCCACTAGCACTAAGCGGATGGCTTCAGCTTTACCGACGATAGCACGACCCAGGTTTTGGGTCAGTTGGTCAATTTGTTCTCTCATTCAACATTTACAAAAGATTTAGCTAGGACACAGTCAGTTTGGATCTGGGCTTTGAGTGCTTCTAGGGAAGCAAATTTTTGTTCTGGGCGCAAGAATTTTTCCAACTGCACCGTAATGTTTTTTCCGTACAAATCTCCAGACCAATCTAACAGATGCACTTCGATGGTAGGAATGGTGCCGTCAACTGTGGGACGATGACCAATGTTCATCACACCGAGTTTTGTCCGCTCTTTTCCCTCTTCTAGGAAAACCTGCACAGCGTAGATGCCCTGCCGGGGCAAAAACTTTTCTGGTGGTGGCTGGAGATTAGCGGTAGGAAAGCCTATTGTTCTACCCAGTTGCTGTCCTTTGACTACGGGACCAGTGAGGGTGTAGGGGCGACCAAGTAGCTGGTTAACGCATTTTAAGTCGCCTTGCTCAAGCGCTTGACGGATGGATGAGCTGCTGATGCGTTTGCCGTCACAGGTATATAGGGGAACGATGGTGACGGGGATGCCGTAGTTGGCGGCGATCGCTTGCAACTCGATGGCGGTTCCAGTCCTTGCCTTGCCAAAGCAAAAATCCTCTCCTACACTAATCTTCACAGAGCACAGCTGTTTCACCAGAATTTTTTCTACAAACTGCTGCGGACTTAAGGCAGCCAGTTCCCAATCAAAGGGCAATAGCACCAGCTGTTCTACCCCCAATTGCCGCAGATGTTGCGCTTTCTCATCCAAGGGTGTCAACAAAGCACGGCGTTGCCCAGTAAAAAACTCCCGCGGATGAGGATTGAACGTGACAACCGTAGCGTAGGTTTGCGAGGATGGACTGGAAAAATTCAACACAGGCTGAATTACCCGTTGATGCCCACAGTGCACACCATCAAAGTTTCCGAGGGCAATAGCGGTTGGCGTTAGCACCTTAGCTGGAAAGGAAGTTATCCACACACTTTACACTTTGAAATAAATAGGGAATTCGATTCCAATCTAACGCTATGGGAAATTGATTTTCCACGTCTGCAAGCAACTCAGCGCTGCTTTATCAGTCAGGTTGTACTGCAAAGGTGTTACAGTGATGTAGTTGTCGCGGATTGCCTGCACATCGGTGGGGATGTGCTGGGGCAGATTTAGACTCGGTGGTTCGACTTCCTCTAACAACTCTCCAGCTAACCAATAGTACGTTTTACCACGGGGATCAATCCGCTTTTCAAAAACATCGACATAGCGACGCACTCCCTGACGGGTAATGATGGCTCCGGAAATCTCTTCCCACTTTAGCGCCGGTACATTGACGTTGAGCAGCATCACTGACTGTAGCGGCTGAGTTGCTAGCTGAGTTAGTAGGGTTTTAGCAAAGGTAACAGCGCTTTGGAACTCCAAAGAGGAAAAACTAGCTAGACTCAGGGCGATACTAGGAATGCCTTCAATCACTCCTTCCATCGCTGCTGATACGGTGCCGGAGTACAAAACGTCAGTACCTAAATTGGAACCGTGATTAATGCCGGAGAGGACAAAATCAGGGTGGCGCTCTAGCAAAGCCCACAATGCTAACTTAACGCAGTCAGATGGAGTACCAGAACAAGCCCAGGCTTTAACAGCAGGATGAAAAACTGACTCTACAACTTCGGCGCGGATTGGTTGGTGCAGTGTCAGTCCATGTCCGGTCGCTGATCGCTCTCGATCTGGGCAAACCACAGTGACATCATGACCAGCCTCTGCTAAGCCGTTGGCTAGGCTGCGAATGCCCTGGGCAAAAATACCATCATCGTTACTAATTAGCAGTTTCATCGAGTTAAAGTTTAGTCTACCAAATCGTTTTTTACCGCAGAAGATGCAAAGAAAATTGCAGAGAGTAGATCTTTCGCCTCTAAACTGGTAGGGTAGTCGCTGCGTTTGTTGATGCAGCACACACGCAAGAATAACTGTTTGATCGACAATCAATCTTCATGACGAATCAGCCGCTTGATTTAGAGGCTCAACTGGAAGCGTTGCAACAGGAAGCGAAAGGCGCGATCGCTGCCGCCAATACCCTAGAGCACCTGGAGGAACTCAGAGTAGTCTACCTTGGTAAGAAGGGTCAGCTATCATTGTTGTTGCGGAGTATGGGGCAATTGAGTGTCCAGGAACGCCCTCGAATTGGGGCGATGGCCAATGAAGTCAAAGAAGCCCTGCAAATATATATAGAACGGCAGCGGACGAGCCTGCAAACTGCTCAAATCCAAGCCCAACTGGACGCTGAAACCGTGGACGTGACAATGCCAGGTGTTTATCGTCCCCTCGGTCGTGTTCACCCACTCAACAGCACTATTGACCAAGTGCTAGATATCTTTATTGGTCTGGGCTATACCGTGGCTCAAGGACCAGAAATGGAAACGGACTACTACAACTTTGAGGCGCTAAATTTCCTGCCAGACCACCCAGCTCGTGACATGCAGGATACCCTCTACCTGCCAGATGGAAATCTGCTGCGAACTCATACCTCTAACGTTCAGATTCATTATATGGAAGAAAATGACCCACCGGTGAGGATTGCAGTTCCAGGGCGATGCTACCGGCGGGATACAGTGGATGCTACTCACGCGGCAGTCTTCCATCAAATTGAAATTTTGGCGGTGGATGAGGGGCTGACATTTACAGACCTGAAGGGCACCATTAAAGTCTTTTTACAGGAGCTGTTTGGCGATGTGCCAATTCGCTTCCGAGCCAGTTATTTTCCCTTCACTGAACCCTCGGCGGAGGTGGATGTGCAGTGGAATGGTCGTTGGCTGGAAATCATGGGCTGTGGGATGGTTGATCCAAATGTCCTTAAGGCAGTGGGTTACGACCCTGAAGTTTACACGGGATTTGCTGCGGGTTTTGGTGTGGAGCGATTGGCGATGGTGTTACACCAAATTGATGACATTCGCCGCTTCTATATCAGTGATCTGCGCTTTTTGCAGCAATTCTGAAGCAGGAATATACTCAAGTTGCAACCGTTGATGCAAATGACGTTTTTGCATTACACTCCGTTTCCGGTCGGTTGCAACGGAGCAGAAACGGTAGTTTATTATACTATTCTCCAAGTTGCCGCTACATATAATGGGGTTCTGAAAATTGTCGGATGGGAGTCTTCCTCGATTTCCTACTCCCTCATACTCAACCCCCTGGTTCTATATGTCCGAGCTAGAGCGATCGCTCTTTTCAGCGCTGAAGTCCCATCACACCCAGGTAACAATTCGCCGCGCCAGCTTTGATGATGTGGAGGCGATTCACCTCATAACCCAGGCAGCTTATGCAAAATACCGGACACTGATTCCCTACAGCAGCATCTGGCTTGAGACACCGGAGATTGTTGCTGCCGAAATGCAACTTGGTCCGATTTTGCTTTCTGTGGTAGATGGCAAGGTAGTGGGAAGTGTGCGTTGCCACGTAGAGCATGAAAAAGGAAAGGGAGATTTCAGCTATGTTCATCGACTGGCAGTGCTCCCAAGCTATCGACGACAAGGTTTGGGTTGCGCCTTGATGCAGGCGGTTGAAGAGCTGGCAAAATCAGAGAATCTGCATCGAGTTCGCTTAGAAACGCGTGCAGCTCAACCTGAAAATTACAAGTTCTATCGGAAGCTTGGCTATGAACTTGGTGAAATTAGCTTATACCTGCCTGATGGCAGTCCACGGGCCTACTGGATGTCAAAAGACCTGGCACGTGAGCGAAGAGGGCAGAGGGAGTTGGTAAGTTAATTATCCTTGCCCCTGTTCGGTTTACTGTTCACCTGCCTGGTGGTTGGTATCCTGAGCAATCAATGCTTCATCTTCAAGGGCAGAAAGTTTCTCAAAGCAACACTACTGCTTCCGCTGCTATTCTTGCCGCGTTAGTATTAGATAGAACCTTAGTCAAGCACATTCTCAGGAGGGATCTGATGCAGGAATCCGCAATCTATCAAGATATCCTCTCGGAAGGAGAACAAGCAAAAGCCCAACGAATTGCCCTCAATCTTCTTAAAGAAGGAATGACGATTGAGGCAATTGCAAGAGTTACAGAACTTTCAGTTGAGCAAATCCACCAGCTTCAAATTGCTCAGACTCAATCTGATGCGAAATAGGCTAACGTCCTTGTGAAATATTTTACAATGTTTCAAACATATTTCAAAATTTGGAATCTTACCAATTTTTTTTGAGACCCCTTCCGAGTTCAGAAAGCAGCCGCAGTGGGGTCTTTGGTACTCAACCTACCAACCATTAGGTTAGGCCAATCACTCCAGCACTTGATATATATTTTCCTCTACAGTATTAGTCGATCCAACCAGCCAGTACCAGAGCACGGGTTAGTGAGGCTGGACTGTTTGTCGTTAGTGGATGACCCCTAGATGTCTTTCAGCGCAACTATCGCAAATTTCTTTTTTAAACATCCAACCGGGCGGTTTTCTCTTACCACAGTATTTACACACTCGAAAGCTCTGCTGTTGTGCGTTCTGAGCAGAGGCTACTAGCTCAGCTAAATCGACTTCTTTAGACCAGTCCCACTCGACCCGCTTCCAAAGTTGGCTTGAACTGACAGGTGTATGTGGTCCTAGCCACTTAATTGTGGGTAGTCTTAACTCAATCGCCTCTGGGGTCAAGATTAAAACAAGTCCTTTCTCATCACTAAAATCACCCAAGCTAATTTGAATTACATCTGGAGCTCTTTCAGCACGCGCTCCTGGAAGCTGTTCAACAATTTTGAGGGCATACATCTCAAACTGCCTCAGTTTAGTAATGGGATAACGATTTCCTGGTTCAACGTAGAGTTCTAATACTCGTTCCTGTTTAGTTACCAAACGTGGTGTATCATCAACTAGCTGAACTGTGAAATCAGTTTTAGCAAGGCGTTCATACAAGTTTTCCAGGCTATCTTTCAACGTCTCTCCGAAGACGAAGCAAACAGGAGTAATCGCCGGAATATTAACCGAGAATCCTTGATCTGCCACCTTACAGATAATTGCCTTAACTTTAACTTTCATAGCAGTGAGCCTTTGAGTGAAACACTAGCAGAGTCATTACCCTGGATGCCACAGTTGACGGACAAGCTTAACCCCTTCCAACTTCTGCCGCCGCTACCGCTCTAACCGCTCCTGGATAAGGGATTTGGGGTATTTTTGTTGAGGCGAACGCTGCTGTTAACTTCTGAAGGTGCAGCTCACAAACTTAGTTGCTAGAAGAGACTGGTGATACCGCTCTGTAGCATTGCCTATCCCACCATTAACACCAACACATTTGAATGATGGAAGATGACCAGGGGGTGCATCTAAGGAAAATTGAAAATCATCCCAATTCCATCTAACACGATGATCAAACTTATCACCAGCTTTGCTAAAGGAATCATACTCCTGTATATCGTAGGGCTTTCCTCCAACCTCTTGCCAGATTCGCTTCTGAACGCTAAATCCAAAATGTCCATTGCTATACTCAACCCACAGTTGATCAATAGCTTCAAAGTCTTCACAAGAAATTTTCTCTAGGTATTTACCGTGAATAAAACTTGGCTTCCCCCCATTTGAGAGCTTAAGCATGATAGCTTCAGTTTCCTGATCAGCTTCTTTCCATTTTTCTGCTGCTAGTAGCTCTCGCAGTCTGCCGTATTTTTTCTCTTTTTCCTCTTCAACAACCACCTCATTAAGGTATTGCTGTAACCGAAGTTTTTGGCCCAGTTCAAGGGAAGCGATCTCTTCCAACAACGCTTTGTATTTTTCCGCTTGGGCAATTGCCTCGTTAAGGTATTGCTGTAACTGAAGCATTTGGTCGAGTTCGAGGGGGGCGATCTCTTCTACCCACTCTTCAGGAAGCTTCACTTCCTTGTGTCCCATTTCAGTCATCCCAGTTATCCCCTATCACAAAGTTGTGTTTCTTTATTTAGGAATCCCCTGGGAGATACTGATCTAACAGTGAAACAGTAAAGTTTTTATGAAGTTAGATAAAGAAATTGCGGTTAGCCGCCAACCTTAATTCATCTATTGCAGTGTGGCAGGCTTTACTGACGCGGCCTGTAGCAATTCATTTTTCTTCAGTCTGGCTTCGAGTTCACTAACGTCTAGCATTTTTGGGAATCAAGCAAGATTTGAGATTTTCACTTATGATGGGCACACCTTGAGCGATGAAAACCAAAAAATCTACAGCAGTCGGCAAACATTCTTTGAGGGTACACTTGTTAACATCACGCTTCAATGCAACGAGTCTGAGTACAAACTGGCCCCTGAAGCTACTCACGACCCACTTTTCTGAGGAGAGGTAGCTAAGCCATGAAATATGACATCCGCAACCTAGTTGGCGAAAACTGTATGACACCGGATGAGGGCCAACAGGTCTACAACTTGATTTATCCAGAATTAGTAGCAGATCGTCCTGTTGAATTGGACTTTAGTGGGGTAGATATTTTTGCTTCGCCCTTTTTTAACTTTGCCATCGGGTAACTGCTAAGAAACCTTCAGCCAGAAGACCTAAACCGTCTTCTCAAGGTATCCAACCTGAACCCAGTCGGGATGCAGGTACTCAAGCGAGTAATTGAGAACTCGAAGCAGTACTATTCTGATGCGAATATCAGAAGGGCCGTAAACGAAGTTCTGAGCGAACAGGCGGCTAGTCTCTAATGCCAGTCAACTACATAATCCGGGCAGATGTAGTTGATATACAGGTTGATCACCCAAGACAGAGCGACAACTTTCTAGTAGACACTAACGTTTGGTACTGGCTGACCTATCCCCGCGCTGACCAGTCAGATAAACCACCGATCCACTACCAAACCACCCATTATCCTGCTTACGTTGGCAAAGCTCGCTCCGCCAAAGCCCGGCTTCTACACTGTGGGCTATCCTTCGCTGAATTAACCCATATAATTGAAAAAACTGAACGAGATATCTTTAACCGTGCCAACGAGTCATCCGTTGGCAACAAGGAATATCGCCACAATTATCCAACGGAACGAACCAATAAAGTGGTGGCTGAAGTTGAAGCTGCTTGGGGATTAGTCGAAACCATCGCTGAACCTCTTGATCTACTGGTAGACAAATCAACCACAAACGCAGCTTTGGCTAGACTCAGTACTCAACCACTCGATGGCTATGACCTGTTTATTATGGAAGCCATGACGAAGGCTGGTCTCAGCCAAGTAGATCACCGATGATGGTGATTTTGCAGTAGTTCCTGAGATTCAGGTTTTTACCTCTAATCGAAATTTGATTAGGGCAGCGCAGAATCAAGGCAAGCTTTTGCGGAGGTAAGGCGGCTTAGTTTAACTTTACCCAGTGCTTGATTAAGTAGGCGATCGCAAACTCTTTATGCGACTTTATCGTATTTTTACAGCCGGACTTAGGCTACTGGGGTGATCGCGCATTTACTTCCGAGAAATGGGTGTGTGGGAAGTAATTGTCCCATACGACGAAGCGACACAGCGTATTATGAAATAAGACAATAACTGTCCGGGAGGTTGACCGTGAGCAAGGAAACCATCACCTTTCGCATTGAGGCGGAAAAAAGAGAGGCCCTCGATGTGATCGCGACACAGATGGACCGTGATCGCAGTTATGTTCAAGAGCGAAGCCATCAGTGCCTATCTCGAAGTCAATCAGTGGCAGATCGAGCATACTAAGGAAGGTCTGCGCCAAGCCGATGCTGGAGAATTCGCAACTGAGGCCGAAGTGAAAGCAGCCTTTGAAAAATGGCGGCGTTGAAGCTCGTCTGGACTAATAAATGGGTAGAATCACTGCCAGCGGCAATTTGGGATGCCAAAGTAGATTGGGCAGGCAAATTATTTTGGGATGAGCCTAAGCACAAATTTACGCACGTCTTTCTAAGGCTTTTGAAACAATCGAATCTGTGATTGAAACCAACTGCCGTTTTGAAGCGTATCAGGCAGAAATACAAGCGATCACGCACCTAGGAATGAGTTTCCTATAACCAGTTTCATTTGGCACCGCTAAGCGAGGCTAGGCAGGTTGGTGCAGAGTTGATGTACGTCATTCCGTCCAAACCACTGGAAGTCTAACATTTACTCCGAATGAAAGGGCACTGTCCAGGACGGTGCCCCATGTGTCAGTAGTCAGCGGTTTAGCGGATGTATAGGTATCTGCTCTTGGTGCCAAGTGTTGCAAATGGTAGTTAATTTCCAGCTTTGACGTGTTCCTTAACTAGCTTCCGGTTCACAATCTTGCTGACTACTCTTCAGGCACCTGTTCAATCGGAAAATCTTCATTCACGATTACCGGTTCCTGGGAAGCATGACGCGGAGACACCTTAAAGTCTTTGGTTTCCAGCTTGCCGAGGTTATGGGAATCCATGAAGTTGAGCAGTTGCCCCTCTAAGCGCTTGGCTAAGTTTTCCGACTGTTCTGCTAGTTTCCGCAGTCGCTTTCCCTTACTTGCTCTGTACTCTGCTAATGCCTTCTGTCGCTTGATGACGTGGAGGTAAGAGTTAACCCGTTCGTTCATCTCATCTCGTAACCTAGTAGACTCTTGGAGCCACAACTCAATCAAAGTCGCCTGCTCATTTGGGTCGTCTGTCGCGTCCAACTTAGCCTCTAGCTCATCAGCTGATTGGTGCATATCATGCTACGACCGCGTTGTATAGCGAACACAAGTAGCCCTGGTTAATAGCTGGGGCTATCAAACACAAAACGTGAGAATACTTTATGAATACTGTCAAGGCAGATAATCGCTGTCTCTATTGCAATAGCATAACTTGCTAAGCGTTTTTCAGTGTGGGGCTGCTCGCGGTTGAAAGCTAAGTCAAAATTGCTACCAGAACCCGTAGCAAGTCGTTTAAATTCGTTGGTACAGTATAAAAGTCCAAGTCCTGCGTAATTTGTTTACTTTCCCGATGCAGTTGCCCGAACTGCCAAATTGACCCTGTAGAAACAGCGCCTGTTAAAATTGGCTCTTTAGAATTAACCCACTGATCCAGGGCAATGAGTTCCACGGCAAGCTGAATGAATCCCTTGTCTAAATCTGCTTTCTTTGCTTCCACTATCAGCATCTGTCCTTGACTACGCAAGAGATAGTCAAGAGTTCCTTTGAGTTGCTCGGTGACGTTAAGCGGATATTCGATACTTAGACGCGCCTGAGTGTAATGAATCAGATCAATCAAAACTGGCGCTATTAGCATCTCGCGACGGGCTATCTCGCTCGTCAAGCTAACAAAGGGAATAGTCTCTTCAATCCTTGCTTGAAGAGTGGGTATTCGGTCTAGATCTGTATTGGTACGTGGTAATTCTAGTTTCGCAGTGGTTGAGGAATAACCAAATTCAGCCACAATTTCACCTAATTCATAAGGGAAATCGAAGTAATTACTAAAAGTATAGGAACGGCTGAAGTCAATAATTGGCGTTTTCATGGTTTGAGGCTAAAAACTTTCTTCGGATGAGGCGATCGCATCTAGCGCTTGTTGAACCAACACATCTTTATCTACCAATGCCGCAAGCTCCCGTGGGGATTTGCCCTTTAAAGACTGGAGGCTAGCTTTATTGATAGCAAGCTTCCACGCATCCTCAATCGTTTCTCTAAGCTCTTCTTGGTTTAGGTAATTGCCCCGTGTCTTGCGACGACGATTATTTCTTCCATTTCAGCGCAAGTGTCTTTGCTTCTAAAGTATACAAAGCTGGGTAGGATGATCGCGTCTATAGATCGCCCCGAGTTCAGTCTACTTCAGCAGCTGGGAGCCAGTGCCGCCGCTCATATGGCGGTTCAGTCCGACGCTATCCCCAAACATAGACCCGGAGATGTGGAGCCAGATCCGCCGTGCCATGACTGGGTGGGTACTGCCATTGAATGAGGAGATTGTCGAGGAGTTGCCCGATCTCAGCTCAGATAACGCCGAGTATGATGATCTACGTGAGGCTATGCAGGAACTTGATTCTGAGTGCCGTGCTTGCCTTGAATTGGTCTACTTTCAGCAGATGACGCACAGGCAAGTGGCTAAGCATTTGGGACTAAAGACAAAGCAGGTTGCTGCGAATGTGAAAGCGGCGATCGCACAGCTGACGGACTTGCTTAACTCCAGCAATTGCCATGCTTAAATCTGATAGCTATTAGTCTAAGTTTACTACCTTTTCCGATGGAATATTAATGCTCCGCTCTTGATGTTCTTGTGAATAAGTTCTTGCTTTCTTATTTTTCAACAACTTCTCAGGAGCAGAGAAAGCACCATTACACTTATCTTCCGCATCTAAAATGTCCTCTGGAATTGGCTTATCTGTTTTGGGTGTCTTAGCCATGAATCATTGGTCAATTTGATTGTTTTTGTCGCTCTATAATTTCTTTCTCCTTTTTCCTGTTTTCAGCAATCCTTTTTTTGATGTCCTCCCGCATTTTGATATCCCGTGGGTCTTCTTTTACACCTTCTGGTAATGGAGTATCAAAAACAGTCTAATCTGGTTCTTCGTATTCAATTTGAGCCATATTTTTTATCCTTTAGGAGTTAAGTTACCATTATACATGGTGACAGACATTACAGGTGATTCAGTCAAAACAACGTTGGCGAAATATATTTCAACGTAAGGATTCAGGTCAGGGACTTGACAAGATGAATTTTTCCAGTACCTTAACTACATGAGCATTGCTGTGCCACCGCAGTTACAAGACCAAGCGACTCTCAGACAACTGCCGACCGAGCAGC
>JAABUQ010004959.1_pt1 | contig 21937 bp, 23 predicted proteins | sample 5560001 | NCBI WGS metagenome assembly JAABUQ01 (sample SAMN10711888, study PRJNA513371) | rock metagenome | isolation source: Antarctica rocks | place: Antarctica: Victoria Land, Finger Mt nord | collected 2015-12-18 | reverse complement strand
GCGCTCGGGTCGCGCCATCACGCCCGCAGCGCCGTTCCCGGACGCGTCATGTACTCGTCCTACCTAATCGCGCTAGCCGCGGCTGTGGCCGCGCCCGGTCTGCGCGTGCCTTCAGTCTTGCGTCGCCTCTCGTTCGGTCGCGCTGCATTGCCTGCGGCGGGGGCGGCCTGTTCATTGCTCGTGATCACGTTCGCTTACCAACAACACCTGCTGTATGAAGTCGCGCGCGGGCTTCGACCGACGGCGCCGATCCTGTACCGAATTCCGTGGATTGCAATCTGGAAGGGTGCCGTCGCTTTCGGCCATTCGCTGTGGGGCAAGCTGGTCGCACTACGTCTGATCCAGCTGGGCGCACTCGCGCTCTGCGCGCTCGCGTTCATCGGGATGCGCGTACCCTTTGCCGCCGTCGCGATCTTCGCGGTCAATCCCATGCTCTACGAACAGTACGTCGCGAGCGCCCACAACGACGCACTGGCCGTTGCCTTCGTCCTGCTCGCCTCGCTCGCGTCGCGGCGCTGGTTGCCGGCCGCGGTCGTTCTCGTGGTGGCGGCCGCTGCGATCAAGCTGCCGTTTGCGGCGATCGGGTGCTCGCGTTTACAACGCAGCCGTCGCTGCGGCGAAGGGCTGCGGCCATGCTCTGGGCATGGTTGTTGACGATCGCCGTCTACGTCGTGTCGGCGTCCCAATATCTCCGCGCTCTGGAAGGGACGATGCACGCGTACCGGCCGCCCGTGGCACCCGCTGGTTCTCGTGCCGCATGCCATGCTCGCGATCGTCGCGCTCGCTGCCGTCGCGGTCGCGGTCGCGGCGGCTAGAGGGCGAACGTTCGCCGGTTTTCTGTGGTCGTTCGTGTCGCTCGCCGAATTCGAGTCCTCTTGGTATCTTGCATGGGCCTTGCCGTATGCCGCCATCCGCGCAAAATTGCTGACGATCTATCTGCTCAGTTTACCGCTGGCAGCATATGAGCTCGCCAACCAATACACGCAGACGTCGTCGTTGTACATCGTCATCCGTGACGGGCTCTTCGTCGCTTTACTCGCTGCCTTTGCACGACGGCTCTGTTCCCGGGTACGGGTTCGCGCCGGCGCTATACCGGTAACGATCCAGCCGAGCGGTTAGCCTTGTGACGGCGCACGATGCGGTCGTAGAGTGCATGGCGTTCGCCGTATCCTTCGCGCACGAGCGTTTTGGCGATTTGCGCAATCGGCATGCCGCGTGCAAGCGAAGCATCGATGGCGGCGTCGAGTTCCGCGTCGGCCGATGACCCCAGAGGGGACGCCGTGTAGACTGGGCGCGTGCCGTCTTTTGGGCGCACGTGGGCGGCGACGACGAGCGTAATCTCGCCGCGCACGGGTCGCGCCAAGCCGGCGAGTACCGCCGACGGAGTGCCCGCCAAGTGTTGCTCGTGTAGCTTCGTCAACTCGCGTCCGACGAAGACGCGGGCATCGGATGCAAGCGAGTGCAGTGCTTCGAGTGTCGCGACGATGCGCTGCGGTGATTCGAAGAACACGGTAGCGCCATCGCGAGCAAGCGCCGCTTTGAGCGCGCGGTGTAATTCGCCCAGGCCGCGCGGAACGAAGCCGGCGAAAACGAGCGGCGGTATCTCGAGACCCGACAGCACCGCGGCAGCCATGACGGCGCTAGCACCGGGCAGGACCTCGACGCTGATGCCGGCTGCCCGCGCGGCGGTGACCAGGGCGCGACCGGGATCGGAAACCGCCGGCATGCCGGCGTCTGAGGTCACCGCAACGCGCTGGTCGGCGGCGCGCTCGAGGATCGGACCCGTCACGGCATCCGCATTTTGCTCGCGATAACTCCAGATGGTCTTCGACGGGAGTTCGAGCGCGGCCAGCAGTTTGCGTGCGACCCGCGTGTCTTCGGCAACGAGCAGATCGCAGCTCCGCAGGACCTCGAGCGCGCGCACGGTGATGTCCCCGAGATTCCCGATCGGCGTCGGCACGAACGTCAGGCCCATTGCCCCCGTCAGTTTCGCGTGAGCGCGCGAAAAGACTTTGAGGGTATTAGGCGTCGCTCAAGAAGCGGCGTGCTCCGAGATAGCGGCTGCGAAAGTACTCCGATGCGAACGTCGTGACGTGGACGTCGGACCCGATCGAATTGATGAAGCGGCCGCCGCCGAGATAGATGCCGACGTGCGATGCCCCCCAGTCGTAGGTTTGAAAAAATACGAGGTCACCGGGCAGCGGATCGCCACGCACCGGCCGTCCGGCGGCGAACTGCACGTCGGCCGTGCGCGGAATCGCGATGCCGAGGCGGCCGTACACGTACGCCGTGAATCCGGAACAATCAAACCCGCTCGGCGATGAGCCGCCCCAAACGTATGGTATGCCGACGAGCGATAGCGCGGTGCGGAGCAGTCGATCGGCGCGCGGTAAGGCCTGCGAGAAAGACTTTTCGGCGCTCGGTTCGTTGGCGGCGACCGGCCTGGGCGCACGCCGGTGGGGGCGGATCGAGGCGTGCCTGACGTGAGAAAGTGTGACGCCGCTCATAATAACCGTCACGCCGCCGACCGTGCTGACCGTCGTCGTCGTGTCGGCGCACGCGGGGCGCGATAACGCGGCGAGTGTCGCTAGGAACGCAAGAATGGTATGGCAACGGGACGCGCGCATCGCTCGACTATTCGGCCGCAGACGCCACCGGTTTGAGCCGCGGAGCGCTAATGTTGGTCGGCCTGGCTGACGACAATGGGAGTAGGCCGGGTTTTACCTCACCGGCAATCCGATGTGAGGCACGGCTCGTTCCGGAGCTTCGGCGATTAGATCGTCAGCGGTTTTTCGTCGATGCCGGAGTCGTACGTCACGTTCGACCCAGTTCTACTGCCATCTCACTGAAAGGGAGAATCCGTGCTCAAGTCCTTTATCAATATGCTCCGCGATGACGACGGCCAGGGCCTTGTCGAATACGCGCTGATCATCGCCCTCGTCTCGATCGTCGCGATCACCGCTCTCACGTTCCTGGGCAAGAAAGCCAACAACGCTCTCGGCAACGCAGCGAGCAACCTCAACGTCTAGTGCTCTCCGGCGCTCCCCGATGCACGACCGTGCTTCGGGGGGCGCCATTGTTCTTCGATGACGAACGAGGCGTGCCAATGTCCGCTCATTCCGCATTCCTTCCGCTCGCCGTGTGGCTCGTGCTGGCTGCCTGCGCCGTCGCGCTGTTCACCGATTTGCAGGCGCGGCGCATCCCCAACGCCCTGACGGCTGCACTCGCACTGGGCGCCCTGGGACTTCATGTCGCGGGCGGTTGGAGCTCGTTGTTCGTTGCCGTCGCGACGTTGCTCGGCGTGGCGGTCCTCGGCTTCTTAGCGTTTTCAATGCACTGGCTCGGCGGCGGCGACGTCAAGCTGCTTGCCGCAAGCGCGGCGATGCTCGGGTTCCCCGACTCGCTCTCGTTTTTGATCTACACCGCAATCGGAGGCGGCGCTTTTGCGCTCTCGCTGGTCGTTCTCCGGGGCCGTTTGCGCGTCGTCTTGCAATCGCTCGCGCTCGTCGCGCGACCGCTTCTGTATAAAGGGACACGTGCGATCGCGCCGGCACAGCAAATGCGATTTCCGTATGCCGTTGCGATCGCAATCGGTGCGCTGGCCGTCGCGCTGTCGCATACCGCCGCGCCGTTTCTCAAGATTGCACTTTGACTGCCGCTTGGCCGATGGAGATGCTCGCTGCGTCGTCTTACGCCGGCGTTGCGGCTTGCGTGGTGTGGTGCAGCGCGCGCTTGTGCCGCTCGATCGTGCCTTTCGATGATGGACCGTCGCCCGGCCGACCGCCGACCGGGTTCCTGGTCGTCGGCGCGGGGGCTGTCGGCTTGTCGCTTGCGGTGCACGGCGCGCCGCTGCCGTGGCTCGGACTCTGCGCCGTCTTGACGGCGGCGCTCGCCGGCTGTTGGTACAGTGACGTGCGTTGCGGCATCGTTCCCGACGTCTTCACGCTGGTTCCGCTCGCCGTCGTGTTTGCACTTGCGCTTCTCGAAAGAAATCCGTGGCCCGTTGTGTCGGCCGCGATCGTGTTCGTTCCCTTTGCGCTCGCAGCGGTGACGTCGCGTGGCTTGGGCATGGGTTGGGGCGATGTCAAGCTGGTAGCGCTCGGAGCGGCGGTCCTTGGCTTACAGACGTCGATTCTGTCGTTCGCGGCGGCGTGTCTGGTCGCCGCGGTCGTTGCACTGGCACGCGGCCGGCGTTCGGCACCGATCGCTTTTGCGCCGTACCTGGCGGCTTCGATCGCGCTCGCACTCGCCATACCGCGAGCGTAGCCGGTGCAAAAGTCGTTCGTTCTACGCAACGCTTCGAACGGCGCCGTGATCGCGCAGCGGGTGAAACGGGCGAGCGATCCGTTCTCGCGCGGCGTCGGGCTGCTGACGCGCGCGGGCGTCGCGCCCGACGAAGGCTTGTGGATCGATCGCTGCGCGGCCGTTCACACGCTCGGCATGCGCGCCGTTCTCGACCTGTTCTTCCTCGATTGCGAAGGCAAGGTGCTCGAGATCGTGCCGAACGTTCGACCGCAGCGGTTGTCGGTCAGCTGCCGCGGAGCGCGCAACGTCGTCGAGCTCGGAACTGACGACAATGGGCGTGCGGTGCGCATCGGCGACCGGCTCGTTTTGGAATGATGCTTTCGGCCGCTCGCCTCACCGCGTGCGGCGGTATCAAGGGCGTCGCGCTTCCGGTGCCGTTCGTGTCGCGATGCTTGTTGTACGCGGCCGTTGCCATCGCGGTTGCGCGGGCTCCAGTCGCTATCGCGGCACTCGACAGCGATGCCTTCGCCGCGCGAGCAATGCTTGTTTCACATGCAGTCTCACCCGTATTTGGTCCGGAGACGGCAGCGGCAGGTTCGCGCTCCGGCGGTCTCGGTTGGCTCGGCGCGCTGGTCGCGACCGCGCTCGCCGCGACTCCCTTGACGATTCACCTCGTCACCGTCGCGATGCTGCTTGCGACGCTCGCCCTGGTCGAAGTGCGGGCCCGTTCGCGTTCGAATGCCACCTCCGCAACGGCAGCCGCAGCGGTTGCGGCACTGTGCGGTTGCGACGCGGCGTATGTCGGCGCTCCGCTCGAGGCGCCTCTATTCACTGCCGCTTTGCTCGTGCTCCTCGATCGGCCGACCGTGCTGCGAGCCGTACTGGCAACGGCGCTAACGCTGCTTTGGTGCAATACGTCGGCGAGCGGTTTGCTCGGCGTGGCTTTCGCGTTGGCTGCAGCACTCGGCGCATTGCTCGACCGCCGCCCCCCGGACGAACGTCGCGCGCTGTGGCTGGCCGCATCGGGCGCATGCCTGGCGACCCTCGCGACGCCGGCCGGTCTCGCGTATCCCGTGTTGGCCTTTCACGCTTTGCGCATCGCGGGAGCGCTCGAAGGGCTCGCGAGTACCGCTCCGAGCGAGATCGCCCCGGTCGCATATCACGTCGGCTTTTTTTTGGTTCTCGTGTTGGGTCTCGTGCTCGGACTGCGCGCGCTGCGTTTGGGCGGGGCCTTATCGGCACTCATCGCGCTCGCGCTGGCTTTGGCGAACGGCGCAAATCTGCCGCTGTTCGGAGCAGTCGTCGCGCCCTTGCTGGCTGCCGGCGCCGTCCGTTTGCGCACGACCGTCCCGAGCAGCGTCGCGCTGGCGCTGACGTGCGTTGCCGCACTGGCGATCAACGCCGCTGCGACCGACGCATACGCGCACGCACGAGCGGCGCAGCGAGACGGCGCATTGTTGGCGCGTCGCGCCGCCGGCCTGCCTGGGGTGCGTCGGATATTTTGCGCGCCGGTCGACTGGTGCGCGTCCGCCGTTGCGTCAGGCGGCAGCGTGCTGATCGACGACCGCGTCGATCGAGCGCCGTCTCGGGTTCGCGCTGCGCAACTCGCGCTGGCGCAGGCCCGACCGACGTGGCGCCGCGTCGTCAGGCAATACGGGATCGACGCCATCGTCGTGAACGGTGATTCCGCCCTGGCCTCATTGCTGCGGCTCAATCGAAACTGGCGCGGCATCGCCGCGCGGGGCAATGCGGTGCTCGTCGCGCGTCGCAGCGTGCACGCATGAAGTACGCATGGCTCGCAATCGCGGTCTTTGCCGCCCGCTTTTTCGCGACGGCCGTCGGCTATCCGCCGATCGACGGTGATCTCGCGTGGCAAGGCCGGCTCGGTGCGGGGATCGTACGGTACCATCGTATTCCGCGCGACCTCGGAAACGACACGTTCACCGCGCCGTTCCACCGCTGGATCGCACAGGAATGGAGTTTCTCGATCGTCGCAGCCTTGGCGCGATCGGGTCTGGGCTGGTGGTTGTTTGCGGGCTCGTGCGCCGTCGCCGCTACGGGAGCGCTCGCCCTGGCGGCGTATGCCGCGGACCGCCGCGGAGCCTCGCCGCGCGCGACGGCGCTCTGCACGGCATTCGCCGGCGTCGCGCTGTACGCGTCCTTCGGCGTGCGCGCGCAGGTGATCGCGTGGCTACTCGCAGCGCTCGTCATCGTGCTGCTCCATCTCGATGGACGCTGGGCGTACGCGGCGGTAGCGGTGGCGGCGCTGTGGTCCAACGTGCATGCAAGTGCGATGCTTGCGCCGCTGGTGGCCGTTGCGCTCGCGTGCGGTACGTGGCTCGATGAGCGCGGCTGGACGCTGCGTGTCCGGCGGTCACTGACACTCGCGGGCGGCTGCGCGATCGCCGTGTGTTGCAATCCCTTCGGCGTAAATCTGCCGCGGTACGCGCTGGGACTCTGGACCAGCGATTTCAAACGATACATCACCGAGTGGCACCCGACGTCGCTATGGGACGCGTCGTTCGCGTTCGGAGCGCTGCCGCTACTGCTGATCGCACTCGCCTTTTTAGCCGGCCCGCAGCCGCGACGCTGGCGAGACCTGTGTTTGCTCGTTCCGTTCACCTTTCTGCTCCTGTCGGCAGCGCGCAACATCGCGCTGTTTGGGATCGTCGCATTGCCGGTTGCGGCGTGCGCTTTGACGCGCAACGTCGGTTGGTTCGCTGCACCGCAAGCGACGACGGATCGCTTCGCGCGCTTCGTGGAAACCTTCGTCCTGCCGGGCTTTTCGGCGGTGCTGGCCGCCATCGTCGCGCTCGCGCTCGTGCGTACGCGGGATCCCGCAAGCGATGGCCTGGGTACGCGTGCCCTGGCGACGCTGAAAGCCACTCCGGGCGAACACCGGCTCTTGTGTGCAGACTTTGCGTGGTGCGCCCAAGCCGTGAACCCTCCACGCGTCCGGGTCTTTCTCGACGGGCGGGCAGACCCGTATCCCGATGGGGTCTGGCGCGACTTCGTCGCGGTGGTCGGACTGCAGGCGCGGTGGCGTGCCGTACTCGATTCCTACGGCGTCGATGCCGCCTTAGTCGCGGTCGGCACGCCGCTCGATCAAGCGCTCTCGGCCACCGGCGATTGGCGCGCGGCGTATCGCGACCGCAGCTTCCGCCTGTGGTTGCGCCCCGCTCCTCGCAGAACCGCCCTCGTTAGCGCACCGATAGCGTACTGATCGTCGACTCTTCGCCCGAGCCGCGCGTGTAGGTTGCAATCAGCGACAGGTCGCGGGGTTTGGAGAGTGCAGGGAATACGACGCGCTGTGCGCCGAGCGGCACGTCCTGTTCGGCGACCGGTGTTCCACCGACGCCGAACAGGCTCACGTGGAGCGCGTGCGGGTGCGCCAGCACGCGAACGACGATCGGTCGACCGACGCTTTGCACGGGCGTGACGTCGACGGGACCGGTAAGGGTGTCGGCCTCGACGGACAACTGCCCTAATTCCGCGGGTGCGGCAGGCGCGGCCGTCGGCAAGGGCGGAACCGTTGCGCGCGTTTGGGGTTGCGGCGCACGTCGTTCGGCCGGACGCACGAATAACGGGGCGCTTGCGCTCGAGCGTTCGGCTCCGCGCCGCGCGGCAACCACGACGTTGATATCCTGGGCGGCACCGACGTTTGGCACCATCAGGACCGACGATCCGCCAGCGTCGAGTTCGGTTCGCGCCAGCGTCTTGCCGAACTCGTCGACGAGCGCGACCGTGCCGGCATTGCCCGCCGTGCGGTAGTCGATGCGAACCGATTGTCCGCTGCGTGCGCTGCCGGGCGCGTGTAATTTCTCGATTCGTAACGGCGGCAGAATGGCACGCAGCCGATGGGATTGACGCAAGGCCGATTCGAGCGGCACAAAGCGCACCGAAACGCGCGGTGCGGCCGTTGACCCGCCGGCGAAGCGGTTGGCGGCGCCGTTGGCGCCCCACGCAAATGCCGCGATGAGGACCGCGAGCGTAAGCGCGGCGACGGCGCGTTTTGCCGCCGGGCGGCCTCGTTTGGAGACCGGCGGCGCGCCGATCGTCAGCCGCGTTCCCGCCGCGTGAAGCTCTGCGACCAGCGGCGCGGTCCCGCGGCGTGCGCTTTGCGGAACGTACACCATGACCGCCAGCGAGGAAAGCGCCGGAACGAGCGCGCCCTGCCACACGCGCGCGCCGGCCGGCACCGGCAGCGCGTAGGTGTAGGCCGCAATCGCTTCATGCGAACCGTTGACGACGCGCAGCTCGTAGGCCGCTTGATGCCGCGTTCCGCCGATGCGCCGCAGGTCGGCCGCAATCTCACCGGACGGAAGCGAGAGGACGGAGCCGCCTTGTGTCGGGAGTGTCGCGGCCGGCCGGTTGGACAGCACCGGGACGGGATCAATGCGTTCGACCATCACCCAGGTTATCGGCAGCGCATGTGATCTCGTTCACATGGGGCAGCCGATGCTGCCGCGCCTACAGCGGGCGCAGGCGGTGCGTTGGTAAGGTCGAGATGTTCAGCTGACGGACGATGACCCCGACCGTCCGCGCGAGTTCGCTTTCGAGCGGCGAAACGGCGCAGCTCAGATCGGGGCTGGTCGCGCCTTCGTACGAGATCGTCGTCGACGAGCCGAACGAGACGCTGCGCATGCAGTGGCCCACCGGAAGTGCGCTCAAGGGACCCGCTTCACGGAGCTTGGCGAACAACCAATTTGTCTGGGGAGAAGCGAGCACGGCGGTCGTGTTGCGACCATCTTGGCTGATGACCGCGCGACCGTCGTGCGATAGGACGATGCTGTAGCCGACGGTATTGGTCGAGCCCGAATTGCGAATGACCGCCGTGTGCGGCGGGACGGACATACCGGCTTGTGTGGGCGTCGGCATGGCGGCGACCGGCGACGGTGTGGAGAGGGGAGCGGAAGGCGGCTGGGCGAGCATCGTCGCGCCGGCCGACGGCGTGGCGGCCGGCTGGCGAAGCGGTTGCAGTTGTGTGACGAACGTGGCTAAAACGAGACCGAGCATACTGTGGAAGCAACGCCCCGCCGCGCCGAAACGTTAGCCGCCCATTCGTTTTGCGCGCCGTTTCTGGGAGGCAAAGTACGCCAAAACGGCGTCGCGCCGATCGCCTTGCAAGCTGACCAGACCGTCCTTTGCCGTGCCGCCCGTCGCGCAACGACGTTTAAGTTCGGCGGCGACCGCATCGAGTTCGTTCGGCGTAAGCCCATAGATCAAGGTCACCACCCCGCCGCGACGCTTCTCACAACCGACGCGAAGAGTCCCATCGGCGGGGGGCGCCGTTTTCTGCTTCGCCGTCTTCGCTTTGGATACGCGCGGCAGCGGCAGCGTGCCGTCGGTCGAGTACACGAGCCGTCGATCGTCGGTTGGCATACATGTCTCCTTCGTCACGACGCCGCTGTAAATTTGCAAATACGACTGTGACGTTTATCACGGCTCCAGCAGGTTGGCTTTAACGTTGGAATGATGTACAAGTAAAGCATTGCGCTTTCGCGGCCGATCTATACGGACGCGTTGAGTACTCCATTCCAAGAAGGCCCCAACCCTTGCCGATCCCGCCTTTGTCGACCGCCGTCTTCGAGTTCTTTGCCGACGAGTCCGCGAGCGTTCTCACTGAGTACGCTCTCGTTCTCGCCGTGCTCGCGATCGCGTGCATGATGGGCTTCGAAGAGATCTCGTCGGCCGCCGGAGACAGCGTGGCAATCGACACGACCGGCTTCACCAACACGGCGGTCTCGCCTCCGTGAATCAGCGGCGCCTGCGTCCCACGCAACGCGAACGCGGCGCGGTGTTGGTAGAGACGACGCTTGTGACCGGGATGGTGTTGACGCTCTTGCTCTTCAGCGTTCAGGTCGGGATCCTCGGCTTCTTGCAGATCACCGCCGACGCAGCGTCGTTCGTCGACGCGCACGTGCATTCGGTCGGCACGGTATCGAAAAGCACGGATGTGGAAAACGCGACGGCCGGAACCTTCCCGCAACTCGCGCCGGCTGACATCGCGGTGACACCGTTGCCCGCACCCAGTGCCAGCATTCCGGTAGACTATCAGTACAACGGAAGCAAAGCGGAAGTCGCCCAGTCACAAAACAGCCGCGTCGGCGGCGTCTCGATGATGCAACCGACGCTCATTCAATCCAACGTCAGGCCGCACCAAGTCTTCAACATGTTCGGCAACAACATCGGGGTTTCTGGTCAGGACATCGAGCCGCAATGGCAAGAGTGCGGTGCGCACTACAACGTCGGAAACGCCTCCGATCTGACGTGCGGCGGCTCGAATCCGTCGCCGAATTTTCAAGTCGATTATTTCACGAAAGGCGAGAACACGCCGCCGTATTTCGTCGGCTTCAACTACATCAGGCACTGCCAAGATGCGCAGCCGTGGTCCACGTGCACCGCCAGCGGGGCAGGTTCCGGCGAAGATTTCATTGCGTTCGGCGTGGCCGAGTACCTCGACGCGTGCAATGCGCACCGCAGCATCCCAGGCATCAGCGGCGCCGGCAGGGATGGTTGCGGCAATGAAGCGACGTTCCACGAAGCCGCGTGCCATCAACGCGTCTATTCCGATCTGGCAAAGTTTTTCAATAACTACGTCGATCTGCTCAAGCTGTATCAGGCATACGGCGGCACGGACGACCAAAAGCCCGGCACGATATTCAACGCAATGGCGGGCAAGGCGCCCGTCAGCGACTTCGCGACGTGGAAAGAGTTCGAATTGAACGATGCCGGGCGAGGGGCCGACGCAGACATCCAACAGATCTACAGTTGGGACGAGCACGTTCAAGCGGGCTACACGTACACCTCGAAGGCCGATCCAGGACAGTATCCGCTCAACCCCGACGGAGGCTGCGCATGATGCGCGGTCAGCGCGGTCAGGTCTTACCGATGTGGGCGATGGGAACCATCACGACCCTCGTCCTGACATTCTTGGCTCTCAATTACGCGAATGCCGTGCGGTACCAGATCCGCGCGCAGAACGCCGCAGATTCGGCTGCGCAGGCCGTCGTCGCGATCCAGTCAGAGCGCTGGAATCTGATGACCGAGATGCTCTACGCTTCGAACATCGAGGAGTACCGCATGCGGCGTGTCCTCGATGCCATGCTGCTCTCCATCAACTACAGCGGCGGCTGCAGTGCGAAAACCGGCTACATCGGTTACAGCCCGCAGAACGAGATCAACCTCAACGGTACAGCACCCACCCCGCCGTACGTGACCGTGCCGTTTTTCGCGAATTTCGATGAGAAAGGCACGTGCAGCCGCACGTACCTCGATTTGCATAACAACTTCACGCGCGAGTTCAACCGCTACACGGCCGACATCAAGTATCTCAACGATGTGAGTGCGCTTTCCACGTACGATAATTGGCAGAAGGATGCCAACTCACTGCTGGGGACGCTCGCGACGCAATGCAACGGTAATTCAGCGACGGCCAAGACGCTGCACGCGGCCGGCGGCGACTGCGCTTTCAAGTATACGATGCCGGGCGTCGGTTATCGCAGCGGTCTGGTCTCCGTCGACGAAGACGCGCAAAAGATCCTCGTACCGGGTCTGAAGAGCCACTCGGGCGTGTATCCGAACGACTACGAGAACAAGGACCTTTTCGCTCCGGTAAAGGTCGATATCGTAACCTGTCGCATCGTTCCGCCGCTGATTCCCAGTTTCGGTCCGTTCGTCCTCAAACCGACGTATGCCATCGGCCGCGCGGCCGCGACCAACGTTCAAATGGAACAGGACTGGTTCGATCCGGGCGCCCTCACCGATCCCCTCCGCGGCGCCAACAAGATGTTCCAAGGCGCCGAAAACTACACGCAATCGTCGGGAGACGACACGAATCAAGGCAACACCGCCTATGATTGGTACGACGTCGACTACGGCGGAAATCCGACGACGGCATACCCCGGCTACGGGGTCTTCGCTGCGCCGGTGACGACCGATGAAATGAGCGCGCGTTTCGGCTGGTGGAACGCGATCCCGGCGACGCCGTTTGCCGGCCCGGTGGACACGTCTAAAGTATGCTGACGCGCGCATCGCACGCCCGCGGTCAGGCGCTGCTGGAAACGGCGCTGTTCATGCCGCTCTTCCTGCTCGGACTCTTCGGCGTCATGCTCGCCGCCAAAGAGGGCGCCCTTACCGAAAAGGTCCAGCTGGGCGTTCGCTACGGCGGCGTGGTCAGTTCCTTGGAGCAGCCGTACCTGTCGTACTCTGCGTACTCGATGTACGCGACGGTCGACGGCAGCCCGTCCACGAACCCAAACAAGTGCACCGGCGTCGCGCCGTCCGCCGACGCCGATTTGACGGTCGGTCGCGCGACGTTTTGGCATCCAATCTCCGGCTCGATCACACCGACGTGTCTGGGCGGTCTGTCGCTTGTCACCGCTGCGACGCAAAATATACTGCTCGAAAACTCCTACATCGGCTTGACGGCAGAGGCCCCGGCCGATGGCTACTTGAGCGCGAACGTGCTCGGCGGAAGCACCTACGAAACCGCCGTCGCGTCCGAAAACTTCATCCGCTCCCCCGACGCCGGTTCGCTCTTGAGCTGCACCCCGATCGGTGATGCAGTCAAGGCTTCCCTCGAGGGCGAGGAAGACACGTTGACGCCGGACTCGCCGCCCAGCACGCCTTTCCCGCAGTCCGTCCCGCCGACTCCCGTGATCGTCGCACCGGCGGTGTGTAAGACCTTTGCGCCGATTGGCCAGGTACCCACGGAAACGCCGCCGCCGCCGCCGCCTTCTCTTCCGGCAAAGTGCGATAAGGCTGAAAAAGGCAGCCCGTGTTTCCCGACGCCGACGCCGCAGCCGACGCAGCCGCCGCCGACGCCGACGCCGCAGCCCACGAAGCCGCCCACGCCGCCACCTCCGACGCCGAAGCCGACGGCACCGCCGCCGACGCGGCCGCCAACCCAGCCCCCGACCCAGCCCCCAACTGAGCCGCCGTGTCAGGAAGGCGACGGTCAAGGCAGGGGTGAGATCAAAGACTGCGCCTCGCCGACGCCGCCCCCAACGCCCAAGCCGACAGCGAAGCCGACCCCCACGCCGGTCCCGACCCCGAACCCATCCGCCTCCCCGCCGCCCGGCTCCGTCTCGTGACCGCGCCGGCCGGGGTGCTGATTGCAGGCCTGTTCTTTGCCTCCGCCGGGTTCGTCGCGACGATGCTCGGCGACCGCGGGAAGACCGTGGGGCCTTCGCCGCTTGGGCACCAAGCCGTGCGGATGGTGCTCACGGTCGCCTGTGGCGCCGCCGGGGCGTTTGCCGCCAGCCGCGGACTCGCCGTCGACCGGATCGTCGTCGCGGCCGCGGTGCTCGCATCGCTGGCTGCAGCGATCTACGCCGGTGCTACCGGACGCCCCGCCTCATTTTACGCCGCCCTTGTCCCGCTACTGGTCGTCGGGTTCTCGGCCGCGTTCGATTCCGCGTGGCAGGCCATTGGCTACGGATTTTTGGCCGCACTCCCGTTCGGCATCTCGGCCGCCTTGTATCCGCGCCCTTCGGCGCTCTCCGACGCTCTCTTTTGCGGCCTGACGGGTGCGACGCTCGGCCTGATCCCGGCGTTCTTCGTGCTCTTCTGTGCGTGCCTCGTAGCGGTCGGCATCGCAAGCTGGAAACACCGGCCGGCGTCATCGGTACGCTTTGCGCCCTACGTTGCCGCGTTCACCCTGGTCGGTATCCTTACGAACCTCACGCTCGCAGTCTGAGGCACGCGCCTTATCATCCGGATCGAGCGGTCCATGACACCGACGACTGCACCAAGCAGCGCCGCGCTCCTGCACAACTTGTTCAGTGCGAAACGAGGTTGCCTTCGAAAACGAACGGTCCGCTGTTTTCCGTCGTACCGCGGTTCGGGCGACACAGCACAAAGCGGATCAGAGCCGCAGCGATCGTCGCAATCGCGAACCACGATGGAAGTCGAGCGAGGTCGAAGGTCAGCGGATCCCACGTGCTGATCGCCCGCACGTTGAGACCCCAGCTTATTTCGGCGAGGTCGTGCGGGTTGATGGGTGGCAGGCGAATGATGGGATACGGCGCCCCGTAAATAAACGCCAGGTCCAAGGCTAGGACAGTGCCTCCCGCGGCAAGGGAGCCGACGAGCGCGACCGCCTTGGACTCGTCGAGTAGATCCCGCAGCATGAGGAACGCTGCCCCGGCGGCAAGCGGGATAAAGATCAAGCCGAGGTACGGTTGATCCCACGGAATGGCCAGGAGCACGACAGCGGCTCCGACGAGGCGTCGAGCGACGGGGTCCATCCTTGTGAACAACAGGAGTGCAGCCGGCAAGGCGGCGGGCATCTGCGTGACGTGGATGAAGACGCCGCCCGTCAGCACGAGGGCCGTGGGAAGTGTCACGATCAGCGCATCTCGCCGATCGTGCCGCGCCAGTTTGCGACTCAGCAACAATCCCACGAGCAGCGTCGCGAAATAGGATGCGCTCCCGATATGCAATGCAAGTTTGGTGGAGACCCCGAACATGTGAAGGAGGCCCGTCAGGCTGAGCTGCTGCGTACTTTCTGCTTCTGAAAGAGCGTGCGCGGGCAGTACGTTTCGTAGATATTCGAGTGTCGTCCACGGGCCGGCGCATGCTAGCGAGATCGCTCCCAAACACGTTGCGAGGGCGCCCAGGACGGCACGCGTACGAGGCAGGCACACGAAGAGAGCCACGGCCGCCGGCAGACCAACGTGCGGTGCGATCAGCGCCGGCGCGATTGCAAGCGCCGCTTTGCTGTAACGGCCCCGTTGCACGAACATCGCCGCCAGCGCAATGGATGCCACCGCTATCGGCGCAGTTTCCCCCAAATAGAGCGAACTGTAACCTTCGATCGGTGCGAACACGACAAATAGGGCCACGCGGGGCAGCGCGCTCGTTCGGTGCATGGCTTCGATCGTAATCGCGAGCGCAACCAGCAAGAGAAGAAACCACACGCCGACGGCAACGCCATACGGCAGCATTGACAAAGGAACGAAGGACGCAAGAGCGTACGGCGGGAGCGGCGCAGGCAGGCTAACGTGGCGTACGCCGACGTGAAAGCCCGCGGGTTTAGGCCGGCGCTCGCACGTACCGATCGGCTCGGCGCGATACGGATCGTGGCCCGTTCTGATTGCTTCGCCCGCGCAATAGAATGCGCTAAAATCGGTGGACCAGCCTGTCGGCCGCGCTCCGGGAACGAACGCCGTAACGAGAACCAACAAGGCTAGCACGGCGCCAACATGCCGTACCTGCTCTCGCGTTGAACGTGCTACGGACGTATCGCGCTCAACCGATGTCTCCATGAGGACAGTATCGGCCAGGTTTTATTCAGTCCCTTAGCGGGTTCCGCGTCGGTTCGCGTTCCGTCCCATTCTACGGCGCAGCGGGTGGTGCGGGCGCAGGAGCGACGGGTGCGGGAGCCGGTGTTGCAGCGGCGGGAAAGTAGTACGACGGCGTTCCTTTAGCATTTGCGTGCGGCACCAATCGCGACGGTGCAACGTGGCGGCTGGTGACGACGGTCGGTGTCAGCACAAATACGACGTCAGTGTCCGAGCGCTGATACGACGTCGAGCGGAAGAGTTGGCCGAGAATTGGGATATCGCCGAGCAGCGGAATCTTAAGGATGTTCTTCTGCTCGATGCGCCGCAGCAAGCCCCCCATGATGATGCTCTGGCCGTCCTGAGTGGTAATGTCCGTCTGGATGCGGCTCGTTTTGAGCGCAGGTACGATGAAGCCGTTGATCTGAATCCCATCGGCGAAATCCAAGTCCGATACTTCCGGCGTGATGTCACTGTCGACGCTGCCGTCGGCCTCAATCGTCGGCGTCACTGTCAGGTGCACGCCGTATTCTTTGTAATCGATCGAAACCGTGCCCAGCCCGTTGGAGACCGGTATCGGAATTTCCCCGCCGACGAGGAACGTGGCTTCTTTGCCGGGCTTCGTCACCAGGTTCGGCGACGACAGCCGCCGCGCGTGGCCCTCCGAAATTAATAGATCGAGCGTGGGCGCGAGTAAGCTGATGCGCGATATCGGGCCGGGAGTTAACGGTTTAAACGGTGGCGGCACATCGATCCCGACAAACGACGGCTGAGACGAGATCGAGTAAGTCGGCTGTCCCCCGCCGAGGGTGCTAGGCTGCGCGGATTGCAACCGCAGACCGAGTTGTGATTGCGCGGTCTTGTCGACCTCGAGTACGTCGACTTTGACATCGACTTGGCTTGTCGCGTCCAGCGCGAGGCGGTCGATGACCTTACCGTTGGTCTTCAAGTACGGTCCTGCGAGCCCGTTGACGCGATCGATCACGTCTTGCTCTTGCTGGCGGTCGGCGACGCGTCCGCTGACGACGAGGTTGTCGTTGGCGTCGAGGTCGGCGCGCAGATTTTGAGCATCGCGGATCGACGCGAGTTGGTCTTGTAAGGTCCCGAGCGGCTTTTCGACCATGATTGCATTGATGATGGGAATTTTCTCGTCGGACGTCTTGTTGTCGCTCGTCTTGAATTTTATGCCGCTGAAGCGCTTGATAACGGTATCGACGCGGTCGTAATCGTTGATATCGGTCACCTTCCCGCTTACGATCACGCTCAGCGCGCCGAAGGCAGCAACCCGAACGTCGGGGAGATCGATCGAGGCCCTCAGCACGTTGACGAGCTGATCGAGCCCGTTGTCGGTAACCGTCAACTCGTACGATTCGCGCGCGCCGCCGTCCCAGACGAAAATGGTGGTTTCGCCGGCACTCTTGGCGTTTACGACGAGTTGCGTCTTGTCGAGCGGCACGACGCCCGCGATGCGTGCGTCTCCGACGGCGACGCGACGGATATCGTGGCCGCGTACGATGATCGAGTGTCCGGCTGCCGTGGACAGCAGCCGCCCTTGGTCCGCTCCTGAAGCGGTGGGAAGTGCCGTCGTAAAAAGCACAGCGGCCAGAAGGCCCGTCGCGATGCGCGCGCCGCCCTTCCTAATATTCGGGGCATGCTCGAACGAAAACGTAGACATCACACCAAATTATCGGAAGGAACTGTGACGCGCATGAGCCCGCAACGCCAAAAACGCTTGTTGAACCAAGTCGCCCGAGGGGCTGCGATCACATCGATCGCTACGCTGACGGCTTTGGGAGCTTCCGCCGGAGCGTCTGCCGACGATGCCGTTTCGCTCACGCGAGTCGCTCGTCAGTTGGGTTTTCACTACGCCTACTTACCGTTTGAGAATGCCGTGTCGCTAGCGCGTCCGGGCATCGTCGTGGTCGTTCGCCCGGGCGATGCGTTTTTCAACGCTAATGAACGCCGTGAGCCCGTATTCGGTATGGTGCCTCAGTACCGGCAAAACGATGTCTATGTGTCGCCTGCGTTCTTGTCCGAGATCCGCGGCCTGGGTACACCGTTTCCGCCGCAAAACTCCGCCGCCGTCGCCAAGGGGGGACCGGTTGATCAGGGACGCGTCTCCAGTTTGCACCTCTCGCAGATTCCGAATGCTCCCACGATCACGGTGACGGGAAGCGCAACGCCCGGCTCGCGCGTCGACGTCGTTCTGAAGACGGCTCTTTCGGCCAGCCTGCCGATCGTCGTCCTCGATCACGCGACGGCCTTCGCCGACCCGTCGGGCGCGTTCGCGACGGTCGTGTCCGTTGCCCCGGATCACTTCTACGCATCACGGTTCATGGTCGAGGCTTCGGGCGCCGGCGATGTGGCGCCGACGATCGCCAAGCTCGACACCCAAGAGCAGAACCCCGCAGCGCAAACCAAGGCCGACGATCTCAATCCCAAACCCTGAACGAGGGCGTGCTGCGCTAGTGGAGCGCCGGTAAGAATAGCGCGCCTTGGATCGCGACAGCGAGGTAAGGCGCGAATGGAAGCGCGTCGCCGCGGCGTTTGCGGGCCAGCGCGATGCCGGCGGCCGTAAAGCAGGCGGCAGCGATAGCGAGGATGCCGAGTTCGAGACCGAGCGCGAAACCGCCGAGCCCGACCAGCGCGACATCGCCGTAACCCGCCGATTTGCCCTTCGACGTAACGGCCGCCAGCGCAAAGGGCAGCATGATTGCGACGCCGGCGATCACCGCTGACCAATTGCTCGTCGCGACGTCTACGCCGCCGATCAGGAGCATGGCGGGGATCGTCAGCATGGCCGGCACACGGCGCGTCCGCAGATCAGAACAGCACGCGAAATCGAGCGTCGTGCACACGGCGGCCAGCAGCACGAGGCCAAGCAGCGGTGCGCCATGCGCGAAATGCCAAAGGCCCACGAACCCCGTCGCCGCTGCAAGCGCTCCGAGCAGACGATCGTCCGTCGGAACGAAGGGCGCCGTCTCGTCGCTACGCGGCCGTACGTAGCGTTCGGCAAAGCGCACGATGAGATAGGCCTGCCCCGCGAAAACGATCCAGCACAGCGCCAGGACCCAAAGGGGGATCACTGGCCGGCTGGTTTCGACATGAACTCGGCGACGACGCCGCCGAACACCATCACGAAGAGCGCGGGCAGCATGAAGAGTGCCATGGGCAGCACCATCTTCGTCGGCATCAAGTTCGCGAGTTCTTCGGCGCGCATCATGCGTCGGTTGCGAACTTCTTCGGAAAGTTCGCGCAGCACGGCCGCCATGTTGGAGCCGAGCCGTTCGGCTTGCACGACGGCCGTGACGACCGAAGAAAGCTGTTCTTGCCGCACGCGGTTCGCCATCGAGCGTAACGAGTCGGCTCGCGAGCGACCGAGCCGCACCTCCGAAAGAGACGCTTTGATTTCTTCACCGAGCGGTCCGGTGGCAACTTCCTGGGCGTAGGCCAAGGCCGCATTGAAAGCCAGTCCCGCCGAAACGGTCGACGCCAGCATGTCGAGAAAATCCGGCAACGCTTTCTGGATCGCGATCTTCCGTTTCTTGATGGCGCCGGCGAGCCGCGATTGCGGCAGGTATGCGGCCAGTGCGGTGATGACGGCGACACCGAGATACCACATCATGCCGCGGCCGTTGACCGTCACGTAAAAGATGCTGACCGTGCATGCGAGCAGAGCGAACGCGAGTTGACGTAACGCCATCTTCGCGGGTGTGACCGTGTACCAGCCCGCTTCGTCGAGCTTCTGCCGCAGGCGCCCCCGCTGTTCGCGGTTGAATATCTTCGCGAAAACTTCGGTGCGACTGCCGCTGCCGTCCCAGGACAGTGCTTCAACGCGTTCTAGACGTTTGGCGATGTCGCTTTTGACGGGGATCAGCGAGTAGACGATCGTTCCGATCGACAGCGCAAAGGCCGATCCGATCGCAACGATGATGAGGGGAACGCCGAAAAGCATTGCTACACGTCCAACTGCAGGATCTTGGCGAGCGCGAAAATGGCGCCGAGTTCGAGAACGCCCGCAAGCCCGAGCATGCCGTAGCCGGGGACCGTATGCAAGAGCGCTTGCGCCATATCGGGTTGCGTTCCGATGACGAACAAACCGATGCCGACGGGCAGCGCCCCGATGATGAAGGCGCCGAAGCGGCCCTGCGCGGTCAATGAATTCATCTTGCGGATGACGCGCCGGCGGTCGCGTATCGTTGCCGCCAGCGTCTCCAGCACCGACGCGAGATCGCCGCCCGTCTGCTGTTGAACCTTGACGACCTTCACGAACATCTTCATCTCATTACCCGGGATGCTTTTGGCCGTCTCCTCGAGTGCCTCGACCAGTGGGATGCCGATGTTCGTGCGTCCCACCACCCGCCGAAATTCTTTCTTGGCCGGATTGGGCAGCTCTTCGATCACGATGACGAAGGCTTGCCGCAACCCGACGCCGACGCGGACCGCCCCCGCGATCGTTCGTAAGACCATCTCGAGTTGATCGCCGAACTTCTTGAGGCGCATGCTACCGCGGAAGCGGAGATACATCAAAGCCGCAAGGAGCGCCAACGCTTCACATACCGGCAAAGCAAGAGCCGATATCAACATACTCGCATGGAGCCGCAACACCACGATGAGCCACAGCACCGCGCCGGTGCCGAACGCTCCCAACATGAAATCCGCCGGGGCGACCGACATGTCGGCTCGATCGATGTCCTTGCGGAATCCTTGGGAGTATTTGTCCGCAAAAACGCGCAGATCGAAATCGGTGGAATACACGAGCAGCGCGATCGTACTAAACACGGTGGCGCCGATGGCGTAGGGAAAAATACCTACCACGCGGCGGTGACCTGCTGCAGCTTGGCCAGTTCCCGGACGTCGAAATGGACGCCGTTCTCTTCGAAGCGCGGCATGTAGTGCGGCTGCACGCCCGTGTACTGGAAATCGCCGACGACTTTGCCTTCATCGTTGAGGCCGCGAGCCTGATAGCGGACGATCTCCTGAATCGTCACGATGTCGCCTTCCATGCCGACGACTTCGGTGATGCTGACGACTTTACGCGAACCGTCACGCATGCGCTCGATCTGCACGATCACGTCGACCGCGCTTGCTATCTGTTCCCGGATCGCCTTGACGGGCAAGTCGAAGCCGGCCATGAGAACGAGCGTCTCGAGGCGCGAGAGCGCGTCGCGTGGCGTGTTGGCGTGCAGGGTCGTCAATGAGCCGTCATGACCGGTGTTCATTGCCTGCAACATGTCGAGCGCTTCGCCGCCGCGGCACTCGCCGACGACGATTCGGTCAGGCCGCATGCGCAGCGAGTTTTTGACCAGATCTCGAATGTGAATCGCGCCCTTACCTTCGATATTGGCGGGGCGCGCTTCGAGGCTGACGACGTGATCCTGGTTGAGCTGCAGTTCCGCCGCGTCCTCGATCGTGACGATGCGCTCGCCTTCGGGGATGAAGTTCGAGAGGATATTGAGGAAGGTCGTCTTTCCCGTACCGGTACCGCCGCTGACGACGACGTTGAGTCGTCCCTCGACGGTCGCCTTGAGAAAGCCGACGGCGTCTTGCGGGATCGAGCCGAAGTGAACGAGATCCTGGATGCCCAGTCGTTTCGTACCGAAACGACGGATCGTCAACGTGGAACCTTTCAGTGAGAGCGGTTCGATAATTGCATTGACGCGCGAACCGTCCGAAAGGCGAGCGTCGACCATCGGCGACGATTCGTCGATCCGCCGGCCCAGCGGTGCGACGATGCGTTCGATGACCAGTCGTACGTGGCGGTCATCTTTGAATGTCCGACTCGAAAGCGTCAACTTACCGGAACGCTCGACATAGACGCGCTTGGGCCCGTTGACCATGATTTCCGAGACGGCCGGATCTCGCATCAAATCTTCGAGCGGTCCGAGTCCGAGTTGTTCGTCGATGATCTCTTGCTTGAGTTGCGCGCGTTCGGCGAGGGTCAATTCGCCGATGTCGGTGCGGCCTTCAAGAATTTCGGCGAGGATCGTATCGATCGTCTCTCGCAGTTTCGAGATTTTTTCGCCGTCGCTATGGCCGCGGCTGGCGGCTACGAGGTCGACGCGCGAAACCATCGCATCATTGATCTCTTGCCTGATCTTGTTGTGCCGGTCTGCCTGTGTTTTGCGAGCGAGTTCGGCTTCGTTGTCGGGCGCCGCCGGACGGTCGTTGTTCGGCGATGATCCAGGCGAACTGGTGTCGAGAGAAGCTGCGCTGGCGGAGAGCGCCCGCGTGAGATTCGTGAATGGCGCCTCGGCAGGCGCCTCCAAGCCCTTACGCGCGAGCGCTTCGATCGTTTTATCGTAGGCGCGGCGATCGCGCTGGTTGGGCACTTCGGCGACGACCGGGATGCCGAAAATCTTCTCCAGTTCACGCGCGGCGATGCCGGCCTTCCCCTGCCGAGCATT
>JAABUQ010004958.1_pt1 | contig 21938 bp, 16 predicted proteins | sample 5560001 | NCBI WGS metagenome assembly JAABUQ01 (sample SAMN10711888, study PRJNA513371) | rock metagenome | isolation source: Antarctica rocks | place: Antarctica: Victoria Land, Finger Mt nord | collected 2015-12-18 | reverse complement strand
CCTACATGTTTTGATTCTCCGATTTTAAGAACGAATCGAACCTGAATTTGCCACCCTCCCCTCACAAAAGGGAGGGGGATCAGGGAGGGGAGCCCGAAGGGTCTCGCATGACGCAGCCGATCATCACGCTCGACAACCCGAACCGGAGCCAGGCCCTCGGCCGCTTCCTGGCCGACCACCCCGGCCTCGACCTCGACCGGGGGGATGGCATCCGCCTCCACTACCTCGACGAGGGTTCGGGCGAGCCGGTGGTGATGGTCCACGGCAACCCGACCTGGTCGTTCTACTACCGGGACTTGGTCGAGGCCCTGTCCCCCACGTACCGGGCGATCGTGCCCGACCACGTCGGCTGCGGCCGGTCGGACAAGCCGGGCGACGACCGCTACGCCTACACCCTGGCCAGCCGGGTCGACGACCTGGCGAGGCTGATCGACCACGTCGAGCCCGACCGCAAGGTCACGCTCGTCGTCCACGACTGGGGCGGGATGATCGGCCTGGCCTGGGCGACGCGGCACCCCGAGCGGGTCGCCCGGCTGGTCGTGCTCAACACCGGGGCGTTCCCGCTGCCGAAGGCGAAGCCGTTCCCCTGGCCGCTGCGGATCTGCCGGGACACCCGGCTCGGGGCCTGGCTCGTCCGGGGACAGAACGCCTTCTGCCGGGTCGCGAGCCGGGTCTGCTGCACCCGCCGGCCGATGCCGAAGGACGTCCGCGACGCCTACGTCGCCCCCTACGACTCGTGGGACCACCGGATCGCCGTGCTCCGGTTCGTCCAGGACATCCCGCTCGGGCCGCAGGATCGGGCCTGGGGCCTCGTCGCCGCCACGGCCGACGGCCTGGCCCGGCTCCGGGATGTCCCCATGCTGATCGCCTGGGGGATGAAGGACTTCGTCTTCGACCGCCACTTCCTCGACGAGTGGAGCCGCAGGTTCCCCGACGCCGAGGTCCACCGGTTCGCCGACGCCGGCCACTACATCCTCGAAGACGCCGCCGACGAGGTGATCCCGCTGATCGAGAGCTTCCTGGCGCGTCATCGGGCGCCCCTCCAGGAGGTCCGATGATCGGCGAAGTCGCCCCGTCCGGCAACATCGCCGCCACCCTGACCGAGGCGGCCCGGGCCCGGCCCGAGGCCCTGGCGATCCTCGCCCCCTCGGGCCGCGAGCGGGGCGGCCGGATCTCCTACGACCGGCGGACCTTCGCCGAACTCGACGCCGACAGCGATGAGCTGGCGGTGGGCCTGCTCGCGGCGGGAATCGGGCCGGGGGTGCGGACGGTCCTGATGGTCCGGCCGGGGATCAACTTCTTCGCCTTCACTTTTGCCCTGTTCAAGGCGGGGGCCGTGCCGGTCCTGGTCGACCCCGGCCTCGGGATCAGGAACCTGGGCCGGTGCCTGGCCGAGGCCGAGCCCGCGGGGTTCGTCGGCATCGCCAAGGCCCAGCTCGCCCGCAGGCTCTTCGGCTGGGGCCGGGCGACGATCAAGCGGGTCGTGACCGTCCCCGAGGACCCCGTCGACCTGGACCTCGACGAGATCCCCGGCCTGGGCGATCACGGTATCGACGCCCCCCCGGGCCCGTTCGAGCCGACCGACCCCGACGCGACCGCCGCGATCCTCTTCACCAGCGGGAGCACCGGCCCGCCCAAGGGGGTCGTCTACACCCACGCCATGTTCCGGAGCCAGGTCGAGCTCCTCCGCTCGACCTACGGGATCGAGGCCGGCGAGGTTGACCTCTGCACCTTCCCGCTCTTCGCCCTGTTCGCCCCGGCGCTGGGCTTGACCTCGGTCGTCCCCCGGATGGACTTCACCCGACCCGGCCGGGTCGACCCGGAGGCGATCCTCGGGCCGATCCGGGAGTTCGGCGTCGCCAACCTCTTCGGCTCGCCCGCCCTGATCCGCCGGGTCGGGGAATATGCCGCCGAGCGGGGCATCAAGCTGCCCACCCTCCGCCGGGTGATCTCGGCCGGCGCCCCGGTCCCGGCTCAGGTCCTGGAGACGTTCGCGAAGGCCCTCGCCCCGGGCGTCCAGATTTACACCCCCTACGGGGCGACCGAGAGCCTGCCGGTCTGCTCGATCGGCTCCGACGAGATCCTCGGCGAGACCCGCCACCGGACCGACCGAGGCACCGGGGTCTGCGTCGGCCGGCCGGTCGAGGGGATGCGGGTGGCGATCATCCCCATCCAGGACGAACCCATCGCCGCCTGGTCGGACGCCTTGATCGTCCCCGACGGCACGATCGGCGAGGTCGCCGTCTCGGGGCCGGTCGTCAGCCGGTCGTACTTCCGCCGAAACGAAGCCAACGCCCTGGCCAAAATCCCCGACCCGGCCTCGGGCAGCTCCTGGCACCGGATGGGCGACGTCGGCTACCGCGACGACCAGGGGCGGATCTGGTTCTGCGGGCGGAAGTCTCATCGGGTCCGGACCCCCGAAGGCACCCTGTTCACGATCCCCTGCGAAGGGGTCTTCAACACCCACCCCGTCGTCAGCCGGACCGCCCTGGTCGGAGTCGGCCCGCCAAACGAATCCAAGCCCGTCCTCTGCGTCGAGCTCCGCGAGCGGTTGAGCGGCCCGGCCTGGGACACAGTCCGAGTCGAGTTGCACGCCCTGGCGAGAACGAACCCAATCACGGCCCCGATCGCCACCTTCCTCCGACACCCCGCTTTTCCCGTCGACATCCGCCACAACGCCAAGATCTTCCGCGAGAAGCTGGCGGCCTGGGCGTCGAGGAAGCTCCGGTGATCGCGCTCGTGACCGGCGGCGGCGGGTTCCTCGGCCGGGCGATCGTCGACCGGCTCGTCGCCCGAGGGGACACCGTTCGGACCCTCGCCCGGGGGGATTACCCCGAGTTGCGCGATCGCGGCGTCGAGGCGATCCGGGGTGACGTGGCCGACCCGGCCCAGGTCAATCGGGCGGTCGCCGGTTGCGACGTCGTCTTCCACGTTGCCGCCAAGGCGGGAGTCTGGGGACCCTGGGCGGAATATCACAACGCCAATGTCGTCGGGACCCGGAATGTCATCGCTGCTTGCCGCAATCACGGCGTGGGCAGGCTCGTCTTCACCAGCTCCCCGAGCGTGGTCTACGGCGGCGGGGACATCGAAGGGGCCGACGAGTCGCTCCCGTATCCCGACCGCTACTCGACCGCCTACGCCGCGACCAAGGCCGAGTCGGAACGCCTGGTCCTCGCCGCAAACGAAGCCAATCTCGCCACCGTCGCTCTCCGACCCCACCTGATCTGGGGCCCGGGCGACAACCACCTGATCCCCCGGATCATCGCCCGAGGCCGTGCCGGCCGCCTGAGGAGGGTCGGCCGCCGACCCAACCTCGTCGACTCCACCTATATCGACGACGCCGCCGCCGCCCACCTGAACGCCGCCGACCGCCTCGGCCCGGGCTCGCCCGCCGCCGGGCGGCCCTATTTCCTCTCGCAAGGCGAACCCTGGCCCCTCTGGGACCTGATCAACGGAATCCTCGCCGCGGCCGGGCTGCCCCCCGTCGCCCGGACGATCTCGCCGACCCTGGCCCACCTCGCCGGCTGGACCCTCGAAGCCGCCCATCGAGCCCTCCGCCTCCCCGACGAACCGTTGATGACCCGCTTCCTCGCCCACCAGCTTTCCACCGCCCACTGGTTTAACATCGAAGCCGCCCGCCGCGACCTCGGCTACGCCCCCTCGGTGACGATCCGCGCCGGCCTCGACCGCCTGGCCCGCTCGTTTTCCCAAACGAACCCAACATAGCTCTGGGCAATCCAGGAAATGTAGGGTGGCGTCGAGCGGAGCGAGCCCCACCATCGAGACGCTTTGATGGTGGGGCTCGCTCCGCTCGACCCACCCTACGCATTTTAAAGCGATCCAGACGAGGCCGATCCCGCCCAGGATATATTCCGATTTCGGGACAACTCCCTGGTCAACCGGGAACGATTCTCGAGGTCCGGCATGGGGTCCGGCTCGAACCGAGCCATCGGCGCGGATACGATGGGGAGAATTCTGGGGGATTCTGGTAGACGAAGAGGGGCCGGTCGATGTGCGAGCTGATGGCGATGTCGTTCGACGCCCCGGTCTCGGCGGATTTCTCGCTCGGGCTGTTCGCCGCGAGGGGGGAGGAGAACCCCGACGGTTGGGGCCTGGGGTGGTACCCCGACCGGTCGTTGGCGGTGGTCAAGGAACCCTTGAAGTGGGGGGCGAGCCGGTATGCGGGGTTCGTCCAGTCGCACCCGACGATCCTCAGCCGGACGTTCCTGGCCCACGTCCGCCACAAGACGATGGGCGGGGCGCCGACGCACGCCGACACCCACCCGTTCGGCCGCGAGCACGGCGGGCGCGACTACGGCTTCGCCCACAACGGGACGCTCGACGGCCCGGCCTGGGACCTGCCGCTCGGCCCGTTCCGGCCGCTGGGCGAGACCGACTCGGAGCGGTACTTCTGCCACCTGCTCGGCGAGGTCGCCGCCCGAGGGCGGGGGCTCGACGAGGTGCCCGACTGGCGGTGGCTGCACGAGACCTTGGGCCGGGCGAACGCCCTGGGCAAGCTCAACGTCCTCTTGTCCGACGGCCGCCGCCTGTTCGTCTACCACGACGCGAACGGCTGGAAAGGGCTGAACTTCCGCAAGGTCCGCGTCCGCGACGGCCAGCCCCGCCACTTCGAGGACGAGACCATGGCCGTCGCGGTCGAGGTCGAGGCGGGCAACCACGGCTTCGTGGTCGCCACCTGCCCGCTCAGCCCCTCCGGCTGGCACACCTTCCGCCTCGGCGAGCTGATCGTCTTCGAGCGCGGCCTGATCCGCTTCTCCAGCCACCGAGACGCCCGCTCGCCCGAGTTCGCCCCGCCGGCCGAAGCCGCCCCGGCCTCGGCCGCGAGTTGAGGCGGCTCATCGGAATCCTCCGCCGCCCATGCCGCCGCCCATGCCGCCTCCCATCCCGCCCATCCTCTGCTGCTGTTCCCGCTGTTGCCGCGCCTCCTCTTCTTTCTCCTCGGTGTCGTCGTGGTCGATCAGGAGGACCCCGCCCTTGACCTCATACCTGAGCTTGAGCTGGGCGAGCAAGGCGCGGAGGGTGGTCCGGAGCGGCAGCCCCTCGACTTCCATCACCACCGGCGAGTCCGTACTCTGGTTCGCTTTCTGGAGGCCATACGGGTCGACGTAGATCGGGATCGGGCCGTCGCCCAGCCCCTTGATCCCTTCCTGGATCGCCTTCAAGGCGTCGGCCAAGGGGGTCTCCTTGGGGAACCGGATCGGGACGGGGGATTCGAGCCGGGCGAGGATCTGTGCCGTCTTCTCCCGAGCGGCGGGGGCGGAGTCGTCGTCAAAGTCGGGCATCGCGGCGGGATCGCCGCTGGTGATGACGAGCATCCCCCCGTCGATCACGTAGACTAGCCCGAGCTGGGCGAGCATCAGCCGCAAGGTGGTCCGGAGAGGGACCCCTTCCAGGTCGAGGGCCAGGGTCGAATCCATCGTTTTGTCCGCCGCCTGGAGCCCGATGGGGTCGACGTAGATCGGGATCGGCTTCTCGCCGGCGGCCTGGCTGAGCTTCTTGATCTCGCGGATCGCCTCGCCCAGCGGCGTCCCGCTCCCGCCGCCGAAGTGGATCGGGATCGCCTTGTCGAGCCAAGCCCGGACCGCCTTGTTCCGCTCCTGGTCGGCCGCGTTCTGGACCTTGGCGACGCGATAATTCGTGGCGACGGCGTTCGGGGCCGGCCCGGTCGGCTTGGCCGGGTCCGGGAAGACGCCGGCTTGGCCCGGATCGATGTAGGGATCATGGTCCCGTTGGATGTTGGCCAGGTCCTGATTCCTGGCGATCAGCACGAGCCCGTCCTTGACCAGATGGGCCCGGTCGACCTGCTTGACGATCAGGTCGAGCGCGGTCCGGAGCGGGATCTCGGCGACGTCGATGGTGATCCGCTGCTCGGACGTCGTCAGCTCCGGCCCCGAGCCCGAGGGGTCGACGTAGAACCCGATCCCGTCGGGCAGGCCGCTCGCCGGGTCCCTGGTGGATCGGGTGATCGCGGCCAGGACCTCGCGGAGCGGGGTCGGCTCGGGGAAGCGGATCGAGAACGATTCGCGGAGCTTGGCGTAGATCGCCAAGGATCGGTCATAAGGCTTCGAGCTGACCTTGACCGGCCGGACCGGTTCGGGGCCGGGCGTGGCGGCGATCAGGGGAGCGTACAGGATCGAGGCTTCGGGCTGGCCGGCGGCCGGTATGAGGGCGGCCGGGACGGGCCAGGCCAGGGCGGCTTCGAGGTCGATGATCTGATAGGTCACCTCCTGGATATCGTTATGGGTGATGTCGATATTTCCCGGATTCTGGCCCGCTTCTTTGAGCTTCCGCATTCGGTCGAGATGGCCTTCGAGGGCGGCGCGATTGGGTTTGGGGCTTGCGAACGCCCCCTTCGCCTCGGCGAGCCGGCGTGACCAGCGGATGTAATCGGTCGCCGTGGGCGGCCTGCCCATGTTCATCATCGTATGGTGTGGGCTGTGCATGAGCACGAACTCGATCCCCTTCAAGGCTTCGGTGGCGAGCCGCTCGACGGTCGCAGGGACCGCGCCCGCGCCCTTCTCCGGGGCAACGGCCTCGACCTCAGCGGCCGTCTTCTGCCGGTCGGGGGCCGGGCCCGGCTTGGGGATTTCGGCGGGCGAGGCCGCGGGGACGGGGCTTGGGTCCTGGCCGGCCAGGAGGGCCGGGGCGGCGACGGTGCAGCCGGCGGCGACGAGGAGGGCCGCGGCTTTCCAGGGGGTGGTGAGGAACATGGTCCGGAGCACTCCTTCGGTCAGGGCCAGGGCCTGGGCCGAGACGATCCCGGCGAGCAGGGTCTTGCCGGCGGCGACCCGAATCGCCGCCAGCGTGGTCGATCCGATCAGGTGGGCCGGGACCGCCGCCGAGGCGTCGCGGGCCAGGTCCGAGGCGGCGAACGCCAGGGCCGAGGGGGCGACCCCGCGCCGGATCAGCCGCCGGGCCAGGCGCTCGCGGGCCCTCGACAGCCGACCCTTGACGGTCCCGACCGGCCAGCCAAGCCGGGCGGCGGCCTCGCCGTGGCTCAACCCCTGCAAGTCGCAGAGCACGACCACCGACCGCTCCCGATCGGGCAGCCGGGCCACCTCGTCGCGGACCAGCCGCCGGCGCTCGCGGAGGTCGAAGTCCTCGGGCCCGACCACCGCCAGGACGGCGGCCTCGCCCGAGGTTTCCCGCGACCGCCTCCGCCACGAGTCGGCCCGGGCCCGCCGGGCGACCTTGCGGGCGACGCCGAACAGCCAGGGCGCCAGGACGTCGCGGTCCCTCAAGCCCGGGGCGCGGCGGACCAGGACGAGGAACGTCGCCTGGAACGCATCCTCGACGTCGACGGGGTCGCGGAGGATCGACCGGCAGACGCCCAGGACCATCGGCCCGTGCCTGGCCAGCAGCGCCTCGAAGGCCGACTCGTCGCCGGTGGCGAGGAAGCGGTCGAGGAGTTCCCCCTCGGACAGCCCGGCGACCGTCCCCCCCTGGAACAGGCGCCCGACCTGGCGGAGCACGACCGCCCATCCCCCGACCGCCATGATGCCCGACTCCTCGACCCGTCACGCCCCGGCCCGAAGCGGCCTCGTCCCTCCATACTGCCGGGGTCGGCCGGCTTGGATACAGAAATCCCGAGCGAATCCCGCGCGGGAGGGTCAGCCCCGGATCGCCAGGAGCTTGCGGGCCCGCTCGGCCAAGGGGACCCAGGGGGGGCCAAGCTCGGCGGGGTCGAACCCGTCCGGGTCGGTGGCGAGCGGCTCGGGCCGGCCCGACTCGTTCACCTGGACGAACTGCATCAGGCCCTCGACCCAGGGCTTCGAGCGGTCGGGAAGGGGGCTGCCGAGCAGGGCCACCACCACCTGAGCCCGGGCCCGGTGGACCTCTCGCCCGCGGATCTCGACGACCAGGCCGATCGGCACCGGCTCGAAGCAGCGGAGGTCGAGCACCCGCTTGAGCACCAGGTTGGCCGACGGCCCCACCGCCCGGTAGGCCGAGGCGTAACCGGCCTCCAGCGCCAGCGTCAGCAAGGCCCCGGCGTAGAGCGTGCCGTGGTGGTTCGCGTCGCGCGGGAGGATCAGGCGATGGGTGAGGGTTTCTCGGTCGGGGCTCGGCATCGACGACCGCCGGAGGTTCGAGGGCCGCGGACGGAGCGACCCGGGCCGAGGGGCAAGCCTAGCACGAGGGGCCCGGCCCCGGCAACCGATCGGAGGCCGGTCCCTCGCGGCGAAGCCGGACGCTTACCCAGGCTCGGGATTTCGCCCCAATTCGGCCTGGATGAACTTCATGTACAGATCAGATGCGCTTCCGCACGATCCGCGAATTTTCCTGGCGGGCCGCCCCGACCGGCGATATGATTCACCCGACCTTCGACGGCCGATCTGGCCGAAGGCCGATCCCGGCGGAACCCGTCCTCCCGCGCGACGGTGCATCCTGCCCCCGGCCGGAACACTCCCAGCCAACACAACTGCGCATGCCTACCGAACCGATCTCCTTGCGGTTGGACGGATTAGGGCGACGAAGCCTGCGGCGAAGCGTGCAAACATCGGGCACGGCGGGGTCCGGCGTCTCCGGCGTCTCGCGAGAATCCCGATTCGGGTGTCCCGGACTGCCATGGGCGACGTAACGATCCAGACATGCCCGTTGATCGGAGTTCCGCCGCGATCGCGGGAAAACCCAACCGCCGATCGCCCGACGACCACCCCGGATGTGGCCAGCGTCAAGCGAGCGAGATATCACGATCCGCGTCAAGCACGCCCCTGCCGACTCCTCCTCGACCCCAGCAGCACCGGGATGAACCGTTCCGGCCTCGCCGCCCAGCCCGCTTTTCAGGACAAGCCTCGTCATCCCGGCGCCCCCGCCGGGATCGCAGGCTCCGCGGCGCCAGGTTCGTCCAAGATGGAGGAAATGCCCAGGATCGTCTGGCCGATAGTTCCCCAGGTCGCGCCCCAGGACGCCCGGCCTCCCGGCCCCGGATCGGGGGGTCTCGCAGCGTCCGTCGAGGGCGGGCCCGTTGATGACCTCCCCGACCGTCCCGAGCATTTTGAGGTGTCGGCTCGTGCATCCTTCCATTGCCGCTTTCCTCGACCACCTGCGGAACGAGCGTCAAAGCTCGCCCCATACGGTCCGCTGCTATGAGGATGACCTGGTCCAGTTCCAGGCCTACCTGGCGGGGTCGGTGGGCGATTCGGCCGACCCGACCGAGGCCGACGCGAGGCGACTCCGGGGGTTCTCGGCCTGGCTCAACGGCCGGGGGTACGCGCCCAGCACGATCGCCCGCCGCCTGGCCAGCCTCCGGTCGTTCTTCCGCCACCAGCGGAGGACCGGGGCGATCAAGGCCGACCCGATCGGCGGGCTCCGGAACCCCAAGCAGCCCCGGCGGCTCCCCAAGCTCCTCCGGGCCGAGGACGTGATCCGCCTGCTCGACTCGATCCCGGTCGACACCGTCGCCGGCCTCCGCGACCGGGCGATGTTCGAGACCCTGTACGGCGGCGGGCTCCGCGTCGGCGAGCTCGTCGGGCTCGACGGCGGCGACCTCGACGAGGAACAGGGGCTGGTCCGCGTCCGGGGCAAGGGCCGGCGCGAGAGGCTCTGCCCGATCGGCCCGGTCGCGATGGGCTGGATCGCCCGGTACCGCCCGGCCAGGTCCCCGAAGCTCCCGGGCGAGCCCGCCCTCTTCCTCAACCTCAAGGGCACCAGGCTGACCGCGCGGAGCGTGGGCCGGCTGATGGAATCTCATTTGCTCAGGCTCGGCCTCGACCCGGCGTCGAGCCCGCACACGCTCCGCCACAGTTTCGCCACCCACCTGCTCGACGGCGGGGCCGACCTCCGGAGCGTCCAGGACCTCCTGGGGCATCGGAGCCTGACGACCACCCAGATTTACACGCACGTGACCCGGGAGCGGATGATCGATGCTTACAACGACGCCCACCCTCGCGCTTGAGGGGGAGGGCGACGGGATTTTCGTTGTCGGCGCGCGGCGCCGACGCCCGGTCTTGATGTTTTTTGACGACCACGACGCCGTGATGTATAGGAAATCCGACACCACTCGCCTTTCGGCATCAATCCCCCAGGACCTCCCCGGTCCCGGGTTGGCGGCCGGCATCCCCGCCGGCACGCCGGGATTGTTTATTGGAAATCGCCGACCGGCGGATGGGTCTTCCCTCATTCCCTCAAGGACGACGCACCGGCCCCTGACGACCCCGGCGGGCGCCCCTCCCGAGGAAATGACCCCATGAACCAATCACGAGTCCTCATCGTCCACCCCGAGCCGTCGATCATGGCGCTGCTCGGCTCGATGCTCCAATCGCTCGGCCACGTCATCGACGAGGCCGCCAACGACCGGATCGCCGTCCGCCTGCTCGACCGGGGCGGGATCAACCTGATGATCGCCGGGATCGACCCGTTCGACCCCGAGGCCCTGGAGCTGCTCTCGTTCTCGAGGCGGCGGCACCCCGGGGTCCCGGTGATCCTCCTCTTCCCGATGGCCAACCCCGAGCGGGCCCGCGACGCCCTCCGGATGGGGGCCAACGCCGTCCTCCGCTTCCCGATGCCCGCTAACGACCTGCGGGCCGCCGTCACCCAGGCCTGCGAGGGGAGCCAGCCCGCCCCCAAGGCCAACGGCTCGGCCCACGGCTCGGCCCACGGATTCCACCAGGCGTCGACGGCGGGACACCCCTCGATCCCGGCCCGCTTCGCCGCCGAGGGGCCGGGCTTCTCCGAGCCCGGGTCGTCGCCGGTCGCGCAATCCGAGGCCGCCGCGCCCGCCCACACCCTGGCCCCGCCGCGGCCCGAGGCGGGCGGCTCGCCGTTCCATCCGAGCGTCCTCGGGGATGACCCGGCGCTCCGCCAGGCCGTCGAGCTCGCCTCGACGATCGCCCCGACCCGGGCGACGGTGCTGATCGTCGGCGAGCAGGGGACCGGCAAGACCCTCATCGCCCGGGCGATCCACCAGCAGAGCAGCCGCCGCGACCAGCCGTTCGTCGAGGTGAGCTGCAGCGGGATCGACGAGCTCGGCCTGGAGCGCGAGCTCTTCGGCCAGAAGTTCGAAGGGTCGGCGGGGTCCGAGCGGATCGGCCGGCTGGCCCGGGCCGATCGCGGGACGCTGCTGATCGACGAGGTCGCGGCGCTCTCGCCCTCGCTCCAGTCGCGGCTGCTCCAGGTCCTCATCGACGGCGAGTTCGAGCCCGCGGGAGCCTCCCAGCCCTCCAAGATCGACGTCCGCTTCGTGCTGGCGACCCGCGAGAACCTCCCGGCCCTGGTCGAACAAGGCAAGTTCCGCCGCGAGCTCTACGAGCGGATCAACGACGTCTGCCTGAAGCTCCCCCCGCTCCGCCAGCGAGGGGCCGACATCGCCCGGCTCGCCGAGCACTTCCGCGAGAAGTTCGCCCGCGATTTCGCCAAGCCGACGCTGGGCTTCACCTCCGACGCCCACGAGCTGCTCGCCCGCCACGACTGGCCCGGCAACGTCCGCGAGCTCGAGAGCGTCATCCAGCGCGGGGTGGCGATGAGCCACGGGCCGACGATCACCTCGGCCAACCTCGCCGTCGGGCTCGCCCCGAGCCGGATGCCCAGGCCCAACGCCTACACCCCCAGGCCCCACCTCCACCCCAGCCTCGGGCTCAGGCCGCTCAAGGAGGCCCTGGAGGAGCCCGAGAAGCAGATCATCATCCAGGCGCTGCGGGCCCTCAACTGGAACCGCCAGGAGACCGCCAGGGTCCTCGACATCAACCGGACCACCCTCTACAAGAAGATGAAGAAGTACGGGTTGTTGATGGAGGAGCCGGCCCTGCTGAATTGAGGGAGATGCAGGGCCGACCGGAACTCAACCCGCCCTCCGGTCGGACGCGATCACTTCGACGTCCGCCACCAAGCCGAACCGACGCCGGTTCTCTCATCCAACGAACATGCAGGCCCCCGCGTCGCGGCGGGGATGGGCGACCCATGCCCCGGGGTCGCCGGCGGCGGAGGGACCCGCCGGGCTCCTTCGGCGGCCCCGCGACGGCCCGTCAGGCCCGGCTCGGCTGGTGGATGAGCGAGGAGAGGGCGTCGAAGTCGACCGGCTTGACCAGGTGATGGTTGAAGCCGGCGTCCTTCGAGCGGCGCCGGTCCTCATCCTGGCCATAGCCGGTGACGGCGATGATGACGGTCTCGCGGCAACACTCCTCCGCCCTGAGCCGGGCGGCGACCTCGTAGCCGTCGATCCCGGGCAGGCCGATGTCGAGCAGGACGTACTCGGGCCGGAACCGCCGGGCCTTCTCGATCACCACGAGCCCGTCGTGGACGGTCTCGACCTCATTGCCGAGCAGCTTCAGGAGCCTGGACATCCCCCGAGCGGTGTCGACGTTGTCGTCGACCACGAGGATGCGCGAGCCCCGCCTCGGCCCGTCGGCCCCGGGCGAGCGGCCCGGCCCGGCCTGGGCCGGACTCATGGCGGCGGGGAGGTCGACGACGAACTCGCTCCCCCGACCCGGCCCGCCGCTGGAGGCCTTGACGACGCCCCCGTGCATCTCGACGAGCTTCTTGACGATCGTCAGGCCGATGCCGAGCCCCCCCTCGGAGCGGGCGATCGAGCGCTCCCCCTGGGCGAACAGCTCGAACATCTCCGGCAGCTTCTCCGGCGCGATGCCGATCCCGTCGTCGCGGACCCGGATGACGATCCGATCCCCTTCCGGGTGCGCCGAGAGCCAGATCTGGCCGCCGCTCTCGGTATACTTCGCGGCGTTGGCCAGCAGGTTGACGACGACCTGCTCGCCCCGGGTCGGGTCGGCCTCGATCGGGAGCCGGCCGCGCTCGAACGAGGCGGAGAGCCGGTGCTTCCGCTCCTGGAGCAGCGGGCGGACCGACTCGACGGCCTGATCGAGGATCGGCCCGAGGTCGACGAACTCCTTGCGGAGCCGGATCTTGCCGCTGGTGATCCGCGACACGTCGAGGAGGTCGTCGATGAGCCGGGAGAGCTGCTTGACCTGGCGCTGGACGAGGTCCTTGGCGAAGTCGACGTTCTCGGGATCGTCGGACAGCTTGAGGACGGAGACGGCGTTGCCGACCGCCGACAACGGGTTCCTCAGCTCGTGCGCCAGCATCGCGAGGAATTCGTCCTTCCTCCGGTCGTTCTCCCGCAGGGCCTCCTCCGAGGCCTTCCGCTCGGTGACGTCGCGCGACGACCCGGCGACCGCCTCCACCGACCCGCCGGGGCCGAGCGCCGGGACGAGGATGTGCTCGTAGCAGCGGACGCCGAGGTGGCTCTCGAAGACGACCTCGTCCTGGACCGGGGCCCGGGTCGAGATCACCCGACGGATCTGCTCGTGGAGCCGCTCCGCCAGGTCGAGGGGGTAGCCGAGATCGTGGAAGTCCTTGCCGATCGCCTCGTCGGCGGCCTTCCGCCAGAGGGAGAGCAGGGCCCGGTTGACGTAGGTGAACCTGCCGTCGAGGTCGAAGGTGTAGACGAAATCCGGGGTGTTCGACAGCGCCGCGTCGGACATCCTGGCCTGGATCGCGACCCGGGCCTCGCCCCGCTCCCGCTCGCCGACCCGGGCGGCTTCCTGGCGCATCCGGGCGAGCTCGAGGTTCGCCCGGACCCGGGCCTTCAGCTCGCGGGCGCTGAAGGGCTTGACCAGAGAGTCGTCGGCGCCGGCGTCGAGCCCTTCGGCCCTGGATTCGTCGCCGGCCCTGGCCGAGAGCATGATGACCGGGACCTGGCTGGTCCTCGGGTCCGAGCGGAGGGCCGAGAGCAGGCCGAAGCCGTCCAGCCCCGGCATCATGACGTCGGTCAGGACGAGGTCGGGCGGCGTGCACCGGGCCAGGGCGAGGGCCTGGGCCCCGTCGGGGACGGCCCGGACCTGGTACGATGCCCCGAGCAGGCCGCGGACGTAGTCCCGCATGTCGGCGTTGTCGTCGGCCAGCAGGACGACGGGCCTCGCCTTCTCGCCAACCCCGTTCGATGTCCCGTCCGGCTCGGGCGGCGTCCCCTCCCCCTCGGCCTGGTCCGCCCTGGGCAGCCAGTCGCGGATCTCCCGGATGTAGGCCTCGGTCCGCGCGGCGGTCGGGGGTTGCGCTCGACCCCGGCCGACCTTCGAGGCGGGCAGGTGGGCCGACCCGGTCGGGACCTGGACGGCGAAGACGGTCCCGCGGCCGAGGGTGCTGGCGACCTCGATCGTCCCCCCGTGGATCCGGACCAGCTCGCGGACCAGGGCCAGGCCGATGCGCGACCCCTCGAAGCTCCGGCCGACCGCCCCCTGGACCCGGTGGAACCGCTCGAAGACCCGGGGCAGCTCCGCTTCGGGGATGCCGGTCCCGGTGTCGCGGACTTCGAGCCGGACGTGCCCGAGGCCCGGGCGGTGGTCGACGCCGATCTCCCCCTCGAAGGTGAACTTGAAGGCGTTCGAGAGGAGGTTGAGGACGACCTGCTCCCACATCCCCCGGTCCACATACACCGGCTCGGGCAGAGGGGCGCACTCGACCCGGAAGCCGATGCCCGCCGCCTCGATGGCCGAGCGGAACAGGCCGGCCAGGTCCGAGGGCAGGGCCGCGAGGTCGACCCGCTCGAAGGTCGCGTCCGACCGCCCCGCCTCGATCCTCGAGAAGTCGAGCAGGGTGTTGACCAGCTTGAGCAGCCGGAGGCCGTTGCGGTGGACGACCTCGATTTGATCCCGCCAGCCCGGCGGAGCTGGCGCGTCTCCCCCGCCCAGGAGCCCTTCAAGCGGGCCGAGCATCAGGGTCAGGGGGGTCCGGAACTCGTGGCTCACGTTCGAGAAGAACGCCGTCTTGGAGCGGTCGAGCTCGGCCAGGGCCTCGGCCCGGCGCTTCTCCTCGGCGTAGCTGTGCGCCTTCGAGACGGCCGTCGCCAAGGCGTCGCGGAGCATCGCGTAGAAGCCCCGATACGCGGCGTCGAGCGGCCGGCGCGGGCTGACCCCTGCGATCACGAGCACGGCCGGACGCTCGGAGCCCGCCAGCGGGATCGCGAACACGAAGGCCGACTGGGGCGACTCCTCGTAGGGGCCGGCCCCGAGCGGGCCGAACCTCCCCTCCAGGGCCTCGACCTCGATCGCCCGGGCCGACCGGCAGGCCTCCCCGACCGGCCAAGCCCGGAGGCCCCCCTTCGGCCAGGTCGACCCCCGCCGGGGCGGCCCGATGCCCCTCCATGATCCCGGTCGAGCCGACCAGGGCGGCCCGCTCGCCGCCGGCCTCGACCCGGTACAGGAGCACGAAGGGCAGGTCGAGCGGGTGCTCGGCGAGCGAGGCGGCGGCGAGCCCGAGCGCCTCGTCCACCGACGTCGCGTCGGCCGCCGCCTCGGCCAGGGTCCGGAGCAGGCCCATCCGCCGCTCGGCCAGGACCAGGTGGGTCGTCTCGGTGACGGGATGGAAGATCCCCGCGACCGCCCCCGACTCGTCGCGGATCGGGCTGTACGAGTAGGTGAAGAAGGTCTCTTCGAGGAACCCGTTGCGGTCGAGGAACATCCGCGTGTCGGTGACGAACGTCGTCTCGTCGGTCGAGACGCAGTGCTCGAAGTTCGGGCCGATCACCGGCCAGGCCGAGGACCAGCACTCCTTGTAGTCCTGGCCCATCGAGCGGGGACGCTTCGCGGCGCAGATCGGCCAGTACCCGTTGTTGTAGAACTGGACCCGCTCCGGCCCCCAGATGAAGCAGAGCGGGAAGTTCGACGCCAGGCAGAGGCTCAGGGTCGTCCGCAAGCTCTGCGGCCACGACTCGGGAGGCCCGAGCGGCGAGCCCGACCAGTCCATCGAGCGGTTCAGCCGGCCCATCGCGCCGCCGCCCGAGAGGAAGCTCAGTGTCCCGTTTTCGCCGTCCACGTGGCCTTCCTGTTCCGCGATGAGTCGGCGAGGGCCCCGCCCTGGGTCCCGAGGCCCCATTTTTACGGCCGGTCTCCGGCAAGGAAAGGCCAATCTCCCCCCGGCGAGCCCTCGGGCGGCGGCTTCGGGGAGCGGGCCCCGGCGCGTGGTGCCGGCTCCCGGGGCGGAAGCTTGATCGGGCGTGTCCCCCTCCGTCGCGGACGGCTCGAAACGGAGGGCGGTCGGGGCTCGGGCGTCGCCGAACCGCTCCCGACCCGTTACGATGCTCGGGCCGGGTGCCCCGTGCCGAAGCCGGGCGGCGTGCGGATCTCAAGGGGAGTCGGGAAGTCATGCGGAATCTCGCGTTGCTGTTGCTCCTGCTCGTCGGACCCTCCGCGGACGCCGCCGGCTACCCCGAGCCGGTGGAGGGCGATCAGCTCCTCAAGGACTTCCGGTTCGCCTCGGGCGAGACGCTGCCCGAACTCCGGATCCACTACCGGACCCTGGGCACCCCCCGGTTGGGCGGCGACGGGAAGGTCGCCAACGCCGTCTTGATCCTCCACGGGACGACCGGCAGCGGGGCGAACTTCTTCCAGCCCGAGTTCGCCGGCGAGCTTTTCGGCGAGGGCCAGCCCCTCGACGCGGGCAAGCACTTCCTGATCCTCCCCGACGGGATCGGCCACGGCGGTTCGAGCAAGCCGAGCGACGGCCTCCACGCCCGGTTCCCGCGCTACGGCTACCGCGACATGATCGAGGCCCAATATCGCCTGCTGACCGAGGGCCTGAAGGTCGACCACCTCCGGCTGGTCATGGGGACCTCGATGGGCGGGATGCACACCTGGCTCTGGGGCGGGATGCACCCGGGCTTCATGGACGCCCTGATGCCCCTGGCCTCGCTCCCCGCCCCGATGTCGGGCCGGAACCGCGCCTGGCGCCGGTTGATCATCGACGCGATCCGCGACGACCCGTCCTGGAAGGGCGGCGACTACTCCGACCAGCCGGCGAGCCTGAAGACGGCGGTCGGGATGCTCTACCTGATGTCGAGCAACCCCGTCGAGCGGCAGAAAGAAGGCCCGACCCGCGAGTCGGCCGACCGGGCGCTCGACAAGTTCACCGCCCGGACGGCGAAGGACTCGGACGCCAACGACTTCCTCTACGCGTTCGAGGCCTCGTCGGACTACGACCCCGTGCCGGGCCTGGAGCGGATCGACGTGCCGCTCCTGGCGATCAACTCCGAGGACGACCTGATCGACCCCCCCGAGCTCGGCCTCCTGGAGCGGGGAATCCGCCGGGTGAAGCGGGGCAAGGCGATCGTCATCCCCCGGAGCGACCGGACCCGAGGGCACGGCACCCACAGCATGGCCGCCGTCTGGGAGGACCACCTGATCGCGCTCCTGGCCGAAACCCGGCGCTGAGCCCCCGGGAGCGGCCGTCGCGGTCGAGGGGATCGCGCGCCGCCCGAGGGATACCGAGGTGAGCCGGCCCGTGTCGCTCCGCAGGCTGATCGAGGGGCCCTCGACCTCCGCGACCCCGACGACAACGGCGTGGAACTCTACCGCGACCGGCCCCGCGACGACTGGCCCAGGGACCGCCAAGGCGGCCTGCTCATGGGGACCCGCCCCCTCGACCTCGACGACCTGCTCGCCCAGGCGGGGCCCGGGTGAGCGACCGGGCCCGCGATCGTCGAACTCCCGATCGCCGAAAAGGAGGACGTCGCCCGTGCGGTCGCCTTGGCTCGTCACGGACGCCACGTCGCCGAGCGCGAGCGAGTTACCCTGGACGGCGACGCGGAAAGCTCCACGAATCCGACGCTCAGCGTACCGGGCCGGATGCCCGCCAACTGCTCGGCGAGGTGACGGACCGCCTTCTGCATCCTCGGCTTCCAGTCGGTCATGCGGGCCTCACAAACACTCGCCAGCCGAACCCGAAGGCGAACATGGGTATCCTATCCCTGGATGATCGTCCTCGGGAGCTGACGCCGTGAGTGCTCTGCAACGCCTGACGGACCGGGGCCTGGTCAAGCCGCCGAGGTGGCTGCCGGGCAATGTCCAGTATGAGACGATCATGGGCTCGGTCGCCTATGGCGTCTCCTCGGACACCAGCGACGTGGACGTCTACGGCTGGGCCATCCCGATGAAGGAGGACATCTTCCCCCACCTCCGGGGCGAGATCCTCGGCTTCGGCAAGCAGCCGAAAAGGTTCGAGCAATACCAGGAACACCACGTCGAAGACCGGGACGCCTTGGCCGGGCACGGGCGGACCTACGACCTGACCGTCTTTGGGATCGTCAAGTTCTTCAGCCTGGCGATGGAGAACAATCCGAACATCATCGACAGCCTGTTCACGCCCGCCACATGCGTCCTGCACAGCACCAGGATCGGCAACCTCGTGCGCGAGAATCGGCGACTGTTCCTGCACAAGGGGGCCTGGCCCAGGTTCAAGGGGTACGCCTACAGCCAACTCCACAAGCTGGCGATCAAGCAGCCGCAGGGCAGGCGGGCCGAGCTGGTCGCCGAGCACGGGTTCGACACGAAGTTCGGCTACCACGTCGTGCGCCTGATCGGCGAGGTCGAGCAAATCCTCGTCGAGGGGGACATCGACCTCCAGCGCAATAACGAGCAACTCAAGGCGATCCGCCGGGGCGAGTGGACGGAGGAACGGCTGCGGGCGTGGTTCGCCGAGAAGGAGTCGCACCTGGAGCGGCTCCACGCCGAGAGCACGCTGCGGGCCGTGCCCGACGAGGGTCGGATCAAGGCGCTGCTCCTGGAGGCCCTCGAAGAGCATTACGGCAGCCTGGAGGGGTGCGTCGTGGACCCGGGCCGGGCGGTGGCCGCCCTGCGGAACATCCAGGCCGAACTCGACCGGGTGAAGGACTTGCTGTGACGGAGGGGCCGATGATGGACGTCGACGACCGACTCCGGGCCGAGATGGCCCGCCACCCGTACCCGCTGATTTTCGCCTCGGTCCGCGGGGCGCACCTCTACGGCTTCCCCTCGCCCGACTCGGACCACAACCTTCGGGGCTGCCACATCCTGCCCCTGCACGAGGTCGTCGGGCTCGACATGGGCCGGGAGACGGTCGAGTCCTCGAAGGACGAGGGCGGCCTCGAACTCGATCTGGTCACGCACGATGCCGCCAAGTTCTTCGGCCTCCTGCTGAAGAAGAACGGGTACGTCCTGGAGCAGTTGTACTCGCCGCTGGTGGTGCTCACGACTCCCGAGCACGAGGAGCTGAAGGCGATCGCCAAGGGCTGCATCACGAGGCACCACGGCCACCATTATCTCGGCTTCGCCGAGACCCAGTGGCGGCTGTTCGAGAAGGAGAGCCCGAGGCGGGTCAAGCCGCTGCTGTACTTGTACCGGGTGATGCTGACGGGCATCCACCTGATGCACACCGGCGAGGTCGAGGCGAACCTCGTGCACCTGAACGAGTCAGCCCGGTTGGGTCACGTCGAGGACCTGATCGCCCGGAAGCTGGCGGGGCCGGAGCAGTCGGCACTCGACGGCGAGGACATGGCCTTCTACCGTGGAGAGTACGAGCGGCCGCGGGCCGAACTCGAGGCCGCCCACCGGGCGAGCACTCTCCCCGAGGTGCCGTCCGCCCGCCCCGCCCTGAACGACCTCCTCATTCGGTTGCGGGTGCGGTCCATCGGGTAGCCACCGCCCCGGTGGAAGACGCACGAACCTCCTGGGCCCGAACGGCTACGACCGGTAACTCGGGTTCGACCCGCTCGACATCCTCACTGGACGGGCCGCCCGACGCCCCGCCGCCTGGCTGGACCTGTGCTATGGCCGACCCCCGCGGATCGACATCGGGGCGCAAGGCCCCGGCGGTTAACACGAGGCGTTGTCGACGTGGGTAGGGATCGGAGAGGCGGGGAGGAATCAGGACGCCTCCTGCCTCATCCTCCCCACCGTATCGCCGTAAGTCTAAAGTACCGAAGGTGGGACTCGAACCCACACGGGTGTTACCCCACCGGATTTTGAGTCCGGCAAGGCGACGACGCAACCCCTTACCTGTCTGGATTTAGAAGACGGGGTGAGGACGGTTTGCACGCCGGCTTGCACTCAGCTCCCCCAAGCCGAGCCCTTCCCGGACGATCTCCAAGCAGTCGTCCGGTCGTGGTCCAACCTTCCCGAACACGTCCGCCGGACGATCCTCATGCTCGTAGCCTCCACCGGGGCTCACACGGGTGTGATTGATCCCGCTCCGCCCTAACGGTGGGGCGAAGTCCCCCTCCATTCACCACGACGAAAACCTGGCCCAAGGCGAACCCCAAATGACCTATCGAGAGACGTGCCCCCATGGACCTCAACGAACTCGCACAGAAGTACGATCCCTTCTCGGATCGAGCGGGGGAGACATTCATACAGGTCTCCGTCGAGGGAGAAGCCAGCATGCATCAGATCCCCCTCGACAGCCCCCTAGCCGGCAGCATCATCCGCTCTCAGCTGGCCAAGATGGTCAAGAACGGCATCCCGACCGATCACCAGACCCGGACGGCCATCGAGGTGGTCAGGGCCGAGGCCTATATCCGGGCCCGGGGGGTGGCGACCTGTAGCGTCGATCATCAAATCTCCCGTAAGCCTCTGGCCCAAGCGGTCTTGGCCGTCGCCAGGAAAGGAGGCACCAGGAAGGTCCCGACGGCCCTCCTTTCCCTGCTGATTCGCACGGCGGAACGCGAGGGGATCGACATGAAGAAAGGCCCTTGGCCGGCCAATCCCGACGCCTTGGGCAAGCAACTCTCCTCGCTCATAACCGTTCTGGAAGCCAAGGAGGTCCAACTCATTCGCCACGACGAACGGCCGCGAGCCTGGTCTATCTCCCCGCTCATCAAGGGAAGTGACGGACGTGACGACGAAGTGACGGACACAAAGCCTGCTGAAGGTGCGAGTTCCGTCCGGCCCGACACTTCTCAAGCCCCGCCAGTGCCGGCAGACGGACAATCTGAAGAACCCAAAATCTCAGACGACCAAATCGCGAGCATCCTCGACGGAGTCCTCTCATGACCCAGCAGCAGCAGACACGCCCCATCACGGCCAAGGAGGCGGAGGCCGAGATCCCTCGTCTCGAAGATCAAGTGGGCAACGACCAGATCCGGGACCACTTCCGCCGCTGCCTCCTGAATCAGCCCGAGTCGGACGCCAACGTCATGATCGAAGGCACGCCCGGCACCGGGAAGACGGTTTTAGAGATCAGCCATCTCCGAGTCAGGTTGAACAACCCAAACCTCTTCGGAGGGGACTTCGAGGAGATCAGGAGCGAGCATGGCAACCAAGATCTCGACGAGCACGACGCGAGATTTTTCCAGAAGAACACACCATACAAGATCTACGTCTTCGTCAGGATCGACGGGGCGACCGACAACCGGAAGGCCGTCGAGAGGAAGGTGACCGACACCATCTGGTGTGCCGCGGATCACAAGTTCGTGCTCCTCGACGAGGCGGGGGAGCTTTACTTCAACGGACTTGAGGAGTGCCTGAGGCCAATGTTGACCGATCCGCACATCACGACCTACGCCAACGCCCAGAACTTTCACAGCAAGCGGAAGACAGACAATCGTCAAGAGGAGGACGCCCGACTTCGGGCTTTCCTCCGGCGTTTCACGCACAAGTTTTCGACCAGCAACCCCACCGAGGAAGAACTCGTCCGTTACCTTGCCAGCAAGATGAGGGCTTGGAAGCTGAAGATCGACCATCCTTCAACCCTGCGGCTTGTGCTCCTGAAGTCGGGCGGGGTAGTGGGCTATGCCCTTCGTCCCTTGATCGGTGCCATCGACGAGCCCGATCGGAAGCTCACCCGTGAGTTCGTTGAGACCTACGACGTCGATCCTCTTTGAGACCAGCGGTAGGTCATCGAGAAGCCATTGGTCGGAGCCGAGGGGGTACTGGCCTGAGCATGCTCGGAAACCGAGATTATCTAAGCAACCGAGATATCAGGGTTCGGTGGTTCGGGGTATCAGGAAGATGACCACGACCCCGACAGGTTTCATTCATGCCGCAACTCAGCACCCTCTCGACCTCTAGGTCAATCCCTCAGCTTCAACAAGGGGGGACTGTCTCATCCCTCATTCCGTGCGGTTGACAGTCCTTGCGTCAGCTCGGCCGGATCGGTCTGAAGAAGTGCCCAGAAGTCGAACGTGGGCAGATCCATCCCCAACGCCTGATACGGGCTGG
>JAABUQ010004957.1_pt1 | contig 21939 bp, 15 predicted proteins | sample 5560001 | NCBI WGS metagenome assembly JAABUQ01 (sample SAMN10711888, study PRJNA513371) | rock metagenome | isolation source: Antarctica rocks | place: Antarctica: Victoria Land, Finger Mt nord | collected 2015-12-18 | reverse complement strand
GGGACTAACTGCTCAAGGAACCACAATCGCTGCTGGGCGAAAGAGACAGGAAAGACAAAGACTTCTTCTTGAGAACTATTAGGGCTTTTCTCATGAGCAGTGAGGGAACTGTTGGAAAGAAATTGGGTCATTTCTGGGTGGTATTGCACTCTTGCTAGACTAGCAAAAGCCCAACGAGCAAACCCACAGCTTTGCGACATGAGTTTTACCCTGACTACAAAACTCTTCGGGTTCGGTAGCTATGCTTTAAGCTGCACTCTGTCTACGTTTTAGCGTTATTAATAATTCTTACAGAGAAAATTTTAATTGTTCCGTCTTCATGGACAGAGCCTGGGATACAGCTAAGAGTAAAGATTTCTAGCACTATGTTTTATTCTCATCTATAAAATAAACTCGAAGTAGGGTTTTTCTACTACTTTGGTAGCATTAATTTACGGCTAAGGGCTGATGTATGTTTAAGGAAAAAATTGATAAGCTGAAGCGACGATAACTGGAATTTAAATGATGAAACCTTCAAATGCGCTTCAAGTAGTCGGAGCTGGGATACTCGCATCTAGCATAGCTATAGCTCCCTTGACAATGCCTGCTTTTGCTCAAAGCAACAGCTCCCCGAGTACCAATACTACTTCTTCAGGTACAGACAACGCTCCTCGTCAAGCAGCTGATAACAGGGATAATGGCGGTTCTAACTGGGGTTTGTTGGGCTTAATCGGTCTGGCTGGTCTGGCTGGTTTAGCTAAAGGCAAACGCTCGGAGCCAGTTGCTTACCGTGACCCGAATGTAAATCCATAGCACGAGCAAAATGAAGGTAAGTTCCACTGAATACAGAAGTTAGACTTGTTATTTGATACTTAAATAACAGGCGAAAATTTCCAAAAAGGCTTCTAACTGCAAACACCCTAAGGCTTACTTATGCTGAGGGTGTTTCTTGCAGTGTGGACACATGAGTTTGATGCGCCATTTTGAGCAAGTGGATAGCGAGTTGTGATAGACTGAGTAAAAATACCCAGTCAAAAACTAGGGACTCCTTCCCCTTCGGCCTAGCAGAAACGCTTTCCGTGACCGAGAGGGGACCCCCCTGGCTCTACAGGAGATCTCCATGAGCAACACCCTTAATCACAAACGAGTCATGCTTGCTAATCTTAGAACCGGACAGCGCATTTCCCATATCGTCTTTGAGCAAGGCAAGCCCCTCTGGATGGAAGCAGAAATCATCCGCATCGAGATTGAACACAACTACGGTAGGCTCTGGACGAGGTCCGGTCCGCTTCCTAGGGAATCTCTGACATCTAAGTATGAGGTCGTTCAGTAATCATTCTTTGCTTTCTTTAGGTAGGGAAGAGAGTTTCACGCGACGGGTCTCGCGAGGAACTGGCAATATTGCAGGGGCTTGAGGTCTAGAATCATTGTTCAAAAACCGCTCAACCTCCTCGGCCAGTTTGGCTACGGTTGCTTTTTCAAACAAGCTACGTAGGGGTAACTCGATTCGGAAAGCATCGCGGACGCGAGAAATCAACTGAGTGGCTAGTAAGGAATGACCACCTAGTTCAAAGAAACTGTCGTGAATCCCCACCCGCTTCAGCCCCAGCACCTCGCTCCAGATTCCCACTAACACTTCCTCGACAACAGACCGAGGCGGCACATTACCTCCTTCAAGTGGTTTGACCGGCTCGGGTACAGGTAGGGCACGGCGGTTCACTTTGCCGTTGGGAGTTAGCGGCAGGGCTTCCAGCACGATAAAGGTAGAGGGGATCATGTAATCTGGTAGCTTCTCTCCTAGATACATTCGTAACTGGGGCACTAACTTACAAGCGAATTTGGCTTGCAGGGGGTTGTTTGCATAGTCGTGCCAAGGTCGCGGTGAATTGTCTATTTGGTTGGCTATGGGCAGTAATGCCCCCGCATATCTGTCCCACAAACTTTGATGCCGCGTATACACCACGTCGTAGCGATCGCCCGTCCCAGAAGCCGACCAACTCAGGTCAATTGTGTAAGGTAACTCCTCCTCTAGAGTTCTCAAATCTTCAGGATCTACTCCAGCGGAAAGTCCTCGCTGTGGTTGCCTCCGATCAGAACTTTCCCAGACAGATGACAGTTCTGGCAAGACTTCTCTAAACTGTCCTACCGTTTTAGGTGCTTCTGTACTTAACAGCCATTGTGCTGTCTTCACTGCTGTCATCACCCGTGCATTCGGTATTTGGGTAATGCCTAGAATCTCTGGCTGAGTTTCAACCAATCGCTGGCGCACTGCTGAAACAGTCAGCCTATCCTTAGACCAGTCCAGCCAGGAAAGATTGACAGGGGGGCTAATTGGCTCCACCCCAATATGGAGAATTACATTGTAGCGGAACTGGGTCATCTCATTGTGGTAGCGACCCCGCGCCAGTTGAATCTGCACCCTCCCAATTTTGGGAAAACGCTGCTTTAGGGCAGTGAAGAAAGCTGGATCAATGACTAATTCCGTTTCTTCAAACATTTGCGTTTGAACGCGTTGCTGCAACTGCTCCTTGGAGAGAGAGGATTCGGCTTGATAGAGTTGCACTGAAGCATGGAAAGTCTGGAGCAACGGCAGGCTACGTACATCTCCTAAAAAGATGAAGCCTCCTGGAGCAATCGCTTCTACCGCACCTTCTAGTACCTGCATGAGATAGTCAATACTGGGAAAGTATTGAACCACGGAGTTGAGAATAACTGCATCAAACGCTTCTGCCTCCACTCCCTGAAAGTCGTTCGCCATTTTATGGAGCAGCGTGACTTGGGGCAATGCCTGTACCAACTGCTGCCGGATGTAGTCGAGTGAAACCTGCGAGAAATCTGTTCCCCAGTATTGACTGCAATGAGGCGCTAGCCGAAATAGCAACAGACCCGTCCCACAACCAATCTCTAGTACCCGCTGCGGTTGCAAGGTCAGAATCCGCTCAACTCGGTCGTCAACCCACTCGCGGATCTGCTCTGGGGGAAGCGGTTGACCCGTATAACTGCTATTCCAGCCGACAATATTGAAGGTTGGATCTGAATGGGGAGCAGGCTGACTATAGGTTTCCTCGTAAAGCATCTGCCATTGCAATACCTGATCATCCGGCAATTGCATCTCTTGCATTTGCTCTTCGGAACTGCTGTATTGAAGGTTCTGGGTGACATAAGCGACTAAGCGCTGATTCCCTGGTGTATCCTCACGAGCAATGACAACTGTCTCTCGCACTGCTGGATGTTGAGCGAGCCGGGCTTCAATTTCTCCCAACTCAATCCGGAAACCCCGGATCTTCACCTGCTCGTCTTTCCGACCGAGAAACTCAAGATTGCCGTCAGCTCGATAGCGGGCTAAGTCACCCGTCTTGTACAGACGCGCTCCTGGCTGCTGGCTAAAAGGGTGAGGGATGAAACGCTCTGCCGTTAACTCAGGCAAGTTGTGATAACCCCGCGCCAGTCCATCTCCACTGATGTACAACTCACCCCTAGCACCGATGGGCACAGGTTGTAACTGGGCATCCAGCAGATAAACTTGGGTATTAGCAATCGGACGACCGATCGTGGGGACTCCTGCACCTAGCTCTCCAGCGGAAAGTCTGAGCGGAGGTTCCCTCCGATCAGAACTTTCCCAGACAGCGGAAAGTCCTCGCTGTGGCTTCCTCCGATCAGAACTTTCCCAGACAGCCGTCACTAGACCGGATGTTGTGACTACAGTATTCTCAGTTGGACCATAATTATTCACGACGGCAAATGGGAGGGAGGCTGCAGGAAACTGCTGGAGCTTGTCCCCGCCGGTGAGTAAGGTTTTTAAAGCTGCCTCCTTCGACCAATCCAGGGCTAATACTCTTTCTGCTAGCGGCGTCGGCAAAAAGCTAATAGTGATTTCTTGTGCTAACAGCCAATCTCGCAGCTGAGTCGGTGAAGTCCGAGTTTCCTCGTCAGGAAAGTGCAGACTGGCTCCAGCAGTGAGATAAGGCCAGATTTCCCACCCACAAGCGTCAAAGGCAGGTCCGGCAATCTGAGTGGCTCTAGTTGTGGGCGACACTTCAAACGCTTTTTGGTGCCAGAAGACTAGGTTTAACAAACCACCATGTTCAACTGGCACTCCTTTAGGTTTTCCGGTTGAGCCAGAAGTATAGATGATATAGACCAAGTGGTTGGCGATCGCATCACTAACCGGGTTCTCTGGATTGACAATGGTGTCTAAGTCCTGCTCAAGGTAAACTATCTGCGGTACTTGCAGTCTTAGATGGGCTAACCGCTGCTGAGTCAACAACAGGGCTACCTGAGCGTCTCCGACTATCCAATTCAAGCGCTCTTGGGGGTAGGTGGGATCTAAGGGGACATAAGCCCCACCCGCTTTCAGGATACCCAGCAGTCCTACCACCATTTCCGATGAGCGCTCGATGCAGATGCCGACTGGAACGTCTGGACCTACCCCTAGAGTTTTCAGGTAATGGGCTAGTTGATTGCTGCGGTTGTTCAGCTCTTGATAGGTGAGTTGCTTGTCTGCAAAGCTGACTGCCACTGCCTCAGGGGTCTGCTCCACTTGAGCTTCAAATAGTTGATGGATACACAAGTGCTTCGGGTACTCTGCCTGAGTGTTGTTCCATTGCACTAATAGCTGATGGCGTTCGCCTTCACTAAGCAGCGGCAAGTCTGCGAGTCGTTGTTTTGGATTCGCGACAATGCCTTCCAGCAAGGTCTGAAAATGTGCCAGCATTCGAGTGATGGTGACGCTATCAAATAGGTCGGTGTTATAAACCGCTAAGATTTCGAGTTGATGAGAGCGATCGCTTCCTAGACTCCTCAGACCAGCTGAGCGGGCGCTACGCGCAAGCCCCCCTGGGGCGTCGCTCACGTGGAACTCTAAATCAAACCGCGTTGTTCCTGGGTCAAACTTCAAGGGACTCAACGTCAGCCCTGGTAGATCCAGCGCCTCTACTGGTGCATTTTGCAGGGCAAACACGATCTGAAACAACGGGTTGCGGCTCAAGTCTCGCTCAGGTTGCAGTTCCTCCACCAGCTTTTCAAAGGGTAAGTCTTGGTGGGCGTAAGCTCCCAGTGCTAACTCTCGGACTCGACTCAGCAGTTCCCGAAACCGTGGGTTACCAGACAAGTCCGTGCGCAGCACCAAACTGTTGACGAAAAACCCAATTAAACCCTCAATTTCGCTGCGGTTGCGGTTGGCAATTGGTGAACCTACCGGGATATCCGTTTGTCCGGTGTAGCGGTAGAGCAGGGTTTGGAACGCCGCTAGCAGAGTAATGAACAATGTTACCCCGGCTGACTGGCTCAGAGACTCCAATGCCTGAGTCAGGTAAAGCGATAGCTCTAACTCCTGTGTTGCCCCCCGATAGCTCTGCACCGCCGGTCGGGGTCGGTCAGTTGGTAGCTCCAGCATTGGCAGGTTGTCTAGCTGCTGCTGCCAGTAAGCCAGTTGAGTTGAGAGGACTTCTCCCTGTAGCCACTGACGCTGCCAGTGAGCAAAGTCAGCGTACTGGATGGGTAGTTCGGCTAACGAGGAGGGCTGGTCAGTGGCAAAGGCAGTGTAGAGGACCCCAAGTTCTCGAATCAGCACTCCAATCGACCAACCATCCGAGACAATGTGGTGCATCGTCAGTAGTAGCACATGCTCAGTTTGGCCTAGCTGTAGCAGTTGGACTCGCAGCAATGGCCCCTGAGTCAGATCGAAAGGCCGCTGAGCTTCTTGGGTAGTTAGCCGCAGGACTTCTATTTCGCGTTCGGCTGCTGGTAATCGTTGGAGGTCGACTACGGGTAGGAGGATGTTTAAGCGGGGAGCGAGGGCCTGCACGAGTTGCGACTCTACCAGTTTGAAGCTGGTGCGCAGGGCTTCGTGGCGACGGACAATTTCATTGAACGTCTGCTCTAGTGCCGCGATGTTCAGTGGACCTGTCAGGCGGACTGCGGTGGGCACATTGTAGAAGGGATTGCCTGGGACTAACTGCTCAAGGAACCACAGCCGCTGCTGGGCAAAGGAGAGGGGGATTGTGTCTCGTGATGGTAAGAGGCTAAAGGAAGTCGAGATTGGATTCACATTGACCTGACGCAGAAATGAGATAACTTCTGCTTTGCGCTCAGCCAACTCTGCCCGCAGAGCTGGCGTTAAGGCTCCCTCAGGAGCATTGCAACGCAGGCGCTCTCCGTCAACAAAAACCTGAACGTCCAAACCTCGCAAGTAAGATAAAAACTCAACTGTTTTCAAAATTCCACCTCTTCGCGATCACTCGTTGTCAGGTTGATTTGCCGACCCTCCGCTGCCCAAATAACGGTCTCAATGTATTCAGCCATACCAGCAGCAGTAGGTGTCTCAAACAGCGTCCGAACGGGGACATCGACTTGAAAGGTATCCCGCATCCGGGAGGTGAGCTGAGTTGCTAGTAGGGAATGACCGCCCAATTCAAAGAAATTATCGTGAATCCCCACCTGCTTCAGCCCCAACACCTCAGCCCAAATATCGACTAGTATCTCCTCAACCGAAGTTCGAGGGGTGACATAAGTTGTTTCTAATTCGGGTCTTAGTGGCTCAGGTGCAGGTAAAGCGCGACGATCCACTTTGCCATTGGGAGTTAGTGGCAGCGCTTCCAGCACCTTAAATGCTGACGGTATCATGTATTCGGGCAGCTTTTGCTTGAGGAAGCAGTACAGTTCACTGGTAATGAGGGCTGGCTCTGGGTTTTGGGTGACATAAGCGACTAAGCGCTGATTCCCTGGTGCATCCTCACGAGCAATGACAACTGTCTCTCGCACTGCTGGATGTTGAGCGAGCCGGGCTTCAATTTCTCCCAACTCAATCCGGAAACCCCGGATCTTCACCTGCTCGTCTTTCCGACCGAGAAACTCAAGATTGCCGTCAGCTCGATAGCGGGCTAAGTCACCCGTCTTGTACAGACGCGCTCCTGGCTGCTGGCTAAAAGGGTGAGGGATGAAACGCTCTGCCGTTAGCTCAGGTAGGTTTTGATAACCCCGAGCCAGTCCATCCCCACTGATGTACAACTCGCCCCTAGCACCGATGGGTACAGGCTGTAACTGGGCATCCAGGAGATAAACCTGGGTGTTAGCAATCGGACGACCGATCGTAGGGACTCCTGCACCTAGCTCTCCAGCGGAAAGTCTGAGCGGAGGTTCCCTCCGATCAGAACTTTCCAAGAGAGCGGAAAGTCCTCGCTGTGGCTCCCTCCGATCAGAACTTTCCCAGACAGCCGTCACTAAACCGGATGTTGTGACTACGGTATTCTCAGTTGGACCATAATTATTCACAACTGCAAAGGGAAGGGAAGCCCTGGGGTATTGATGCAATCTATCCCCACCTGTCAACAGCGATCGCAAAGCGGTATCTCTAGGCCAATCGCACAACAAAACTCTCTCTGCCAAGGGGGTTGGTAGGAAGCTAAGGGTAATTGCCTCTGACACCAACCAGTCCCGCAGTTGTTCAGGCGAGGTCAGGGTTTCCGCTTCAGGAAGGTGAAGGCTGGCTCCAGCGGCAAGATAAGGCCAGGTTTCCCACCCACAAGCATCAAAGGCAGGTCCGGCAATCTGAGTGGCTCTGGTTGTAGGCGACACTTCAAACGCTTTTTGATGCCAGAAGACAAGATTAAGCAAGCTACTATGTTGCACCTGAACCCCCTTCGGCTTACCTGTCGAACCAGAGGTATAGATTGTGTAGGCTAGGTTGTCGGCTGTGACGCGGCTAATAGGGTTCTCTTGACTCTGCTGGGCAATTATCTCCCAATCTGTATCCAGACAAATTACCTGCGCCCTCTGCTGCCCCAAACGCTCAAAACATCGCTGTTTAGTTAACAAGATGGGTACCTGAGCATCCTCTAAAATGGAGTTTAGGCGCTCTTGGGGATAGATGGGGTCTAAGGGCAGATAGGCTCCACCCGCTTTAAGAATGCCTAGCATTCCCACTATCATCTCCACACGCTCCACGCAGAGACAGACCAGAACCTCCGGACCTACGCTCAGTTCCTGCAAATAGTGTGCTAGCTGATTAGCTCGGTGATTCAACTCTCGATAGGTCAATTGCTCCGCCGTAGAAGCGATCGCAATGGCATGAGGGGTCTGCTCCACCTGGGCTTCAAATAGCTGATGAATGCATTGGTCTTGAGGGTAGTCTGCTTGGGTATTGTTCCAGGCAGTTAATAGCTGTTGCTTTTCGGCTCCTGTCAATAAAGGTAAGGTCGCAATTGACTGCTCTGGATTCGCCACAATACCTTCTAGCAGAGTCTGAAAATTTGCCAGCATCCGGGTAATAGTGGCGCTATCAAACAGGTCAGTGTTGTACTCCAATGACCCCTTCAGCCCTTGCTCAGTGTTTTCTATCGATAAGGTCAAGTCAAACTTCGCAGTTTTGTTTTCTACCTCTGAAAATTTCAAATTTAAGCCTACGAAGTCTAAGGCTGGAGTTGGAGCAGACTGGAGCGCAAACATCACTTGAAACAGTGGCATATGACTCAAATCTCGCTCGGGTTGCAGTTCCTCCACCAGCTTTTCAAAGGGTAAGTCTTGGTGGGCGTAAGCTCCCAGTGCCACCTCTTGCACTCGCTGCAGCAGTTCCCGAAACGGTGGGTTACCAGACAAGTCTGTGCGCAGCACCAAACTGTTGACGAAAAACCCGATTAAACCCTCAATTTCGCTGCGGTTGCGGTTGGCAATTGGTGAACCTACCGGGATATCCGTTTGTCCGGTGTAGCGGTAGAGCAGGGTTTGGAACGCCGCTAGCAGAGTAATGAACAATGTTACCCCGGCTGACTGGCTCAGAGACTCCAATGCCTGAGTCAGGTAAAGCGATAGCTCTAACTCCTGTGTTGCCCCCCGATAGCTCTGCACCGCCGGTCGGGGTCGGTCAGTTGGTAGCTCCAGCATTGGCAGGTTGTCTAGCTGCTGCTGCCAGTAAGCCAGTTGAGTTGAGAGGACTTCTCCCTGTAGCCACTGACGCTGCCAGTGAGCAAAGTCAGCGTACTGGATGGGTAGTTCGGCTAACGAGGAGGGCTGGTCAGTGGCAAAGGCAGTGTAGAGGACCCCAAGTTCTCGAATCAGCACTCCAATCGACCAACCATCCGAGACAATGTGGTGCATCGTCAGTAGTAGCACATGCTCAGTTTGGCCTAGCTGTAGCAGTTGGACTCGCAGCAATGGCCCCTGAGTCAGATCGAAAGGCCGCTGAGCTTCTTGGGTAGTTAGCCGCAGGACTTCTATTTCGCGTTCGGCTGCTGGTAATCGTTGGAGGTCGACTACGGGTAGGAGGATGTTTAAGCGGGGAGCGAGGGCCTGCACGAGTTGCGACTCTACCAGTTTGAAGCTGGTGCGCAGGGCTTCGTGGCGACGGACAATTTCATTGAACGTCTGCTCTAGTGCCGCGATGTTCAGTGGACCTGTCAGGCGGACTGCGGTGGGCACATTGTAGAAGGGATTGCCTGGGACTAACTGCTCAAGGAACCACAGCCGCTGCTGGGCAAAGGAGACAGGAAAGATAAAAGCCTCTTCCTCAAGAATATTGAGGGTGGTTCCTTCTGCCATTATTCAATGTTCGGTTACAACTGCTTCTCTTTATCTACTGAAAGTTAGGCGGTTACACTCCTTAAAAAGGAGGATCTTTTGTTGAGGGGTGAAATGAGTGATCGCGCAGAAATGTACATTAAGCCCAAAAGCCTCTACAGGTAAGCCTTCTGGCAAGCACCTTTTACTTCGTCTGCCGCCTCAAGTCACTAGATGTTGCCGTGGGTGGAGTTTTCAGCTTTCCAAACACCATCAGATGCTGTTTAGGTAAAAAGCTTTTGGTTTCCAGCCATTGTAGACCCACTGCCTGCATCTCCTGACGCACTTGCTTCTGGGTCATCTTATGGAGAGCTTTGATCAAGACAAAGGGATTCTCGCCCCGGTACTCAAGCAGAACTACTCTTCCACCTGGTTTGAGTGCCCGAACAACCCCTTCCACCATCTCTTTGGGGTAAGAAAACTCATGGTAAGCATCCACCATTAGTGCCAAGTCAACACTAGATGTTGGGAGATGAGGGTCAGTGACGCTTCCTAGTACAGGCTCAACATTGGTAATATGCCTCTGCTTTTTCAGAAAGTCAACAATGTCAAGCATCTCCGGTTGAAGATCCACAGCCAGCACCTTGCCTTCTGGTACCAGCTGAGCGAGACGAAAGCTAAAGTAGCCTGTACCTGCTCCGATATCCGCCACAACATCGGTTGGCTTCAGCTCGAGGGCATTCACCACCCAATTCGGCTGTTCTTCAGTCTCGCGACTTGGTCGCTCCAGCCAACCAGCTCCTGTGTGTCCCATCACCTGAGCTATCTCTCTGCCCAGATAAAACTTGCCGATGCCTTCAGGGCTGTGGACGACCCGCTCCTGATAGACAGCTCCCTCGGCGGCGACTTCACTTGCCTTAAACGTTGTACAGGCGCTTAGCATCAGACATGAGAGGACTGCAAAAATAACAATAACTGTTACACATAATTTTTGGTGTGTGATATAAGTATGTCGGCTGATCATTGCTCTACCCTAAATAGTTAGTGGCGAGATTCTGCTAGCTCGGCACGCCTCGTAATCATCAAGGTCATTAACTGAGCGAAATCGGTGAAGTAGCGATCGCTCGCAATGCCAACTTGACAGTACCCACGCAGGTACTCTCCCTCTAGTTTACCTTAGCATGCGCCTAATTACAGAGTCACACTGATAGTAAAATAATGAATATTTAGCAACATAACTATCACAAGTGTTTAGAAAGCTAGAGGCTCAACTAAGATTGCTCATTGCCATCTTGGTTTCTGGGTTGGTTTTTTTGCTACTTCCGTCCCGACTCTTATTACCAACTCGCGTTATCATTGCTTGGGATTCAGGCTTTGTCTGTTTGTTGGTACTGATTTGGTCAATTATGATTAGTGCTACTCCCCAAAAGATGCGTCACCGCGCCCAGCATCAGGATGCCAACCGCTGGGTAATATCAAATATTGTCATCGGTGCTGCCTGTGCCAGCCTTTTAGCTATTGTTTTCATGCTCAAAAGTACCCCAGGCAGTTCTACAAGTTTAGTGGTACTACACTTGACGCTTTCAGCTCTAACGATTGTTACTTCTTGGTTGCTCATGCACACTGTGTTTGCTTTGCACTACGCACACAGATACTACCATGACAATAGAGCGACTCCGATAGTTGACGATTCTGAGGGTTTAGATTTTCCTAAGGAAAAACAGCCAGATTATTGGGACTTTTTATATTTTTCTTTTGTAGTTGGTATGACCTTTCAAGTCTCAGATGTCGAGATAACATCCCGCCAAATGAGACGCCTAGCTCTAGTGCATGCAGTGTTGTCCTTTTTTTTCAATACAGTGATTCTGGCACTTAGTATCAACCTAATTGCTGGACTTTTCTAGAGTTGACTTGGTAGTGTCAACCCGGATACAAGCCCTGCCTATGGCTGTTCCAGGCCACTAATACGTTCTAAGACTTGACCATCTTGGGTAACGACCAAGAGTGCATCGACTGCCGGACATCTGTTCAGAGGAACAATCCGTTCGGCTAGTAGACCTTCTCCGCTAAGCCCGGCAACCCGATATGCTGCGCTAACTATACGACGTTTAAAGTCAATGTTATATCCAAAGATTTCACCATCTTGAGTCACGAGCGCGATGCTACCGTTTAGGGGAAAAACCAATTGGTCTTGTGGATAGGCTGCTAGTGCGTGCGGCTTAGAAAGCTGATAGGCCGGACTAACCGTGTGACGCGTCAAGTCAACGTCATGTGCCAAGACTTGACCGTCTTGGGTAATGACCACAATTCTATTGTCAAGGGAAAGAACCCATTTATCTTGTGGATTGGCTGCGACTTTCGGCCCGGAAAGCTGATAGGCTGGGCTAACCGTACTACGCTCAAAGTCAACGCTGTGTACAAAGACTTGACCATTTAGGTTGATGACCGCGATGTTCCCCTCTAGGGGAAGAACCCATTTATCTTGTGGATTGGCTGCGACTTTCGGCCCGGAAAGCTGATTTGCTTGGTTAACATAAAAACGCGTCAAGTCAACGTCATTTGCCAAGACTTGACCATCTGGGGAAATGATTACGATTTTATTACTGAGGGGGAGAACCCTGTCTTGTGGATTGGCTATGACTTTCGGCCCAAAAAGCTCGTTTCCAGAGTCAATAAACTGCTTAGACTGAATATTGCGAGCGATAGGCTGGCAAGATTGACCAACACCCGCAGCATCAGAGCCCTGCTTCGCTGTCCGTTGTCGGGCACTAACGGCCTCAATAGTTAAAATGCCGTTGGACAAACAAAGACCTATGACAATTAAAATGAGCAGGTTCTTCCTCATACTGTTTTAAATGGCAACAGCCTATACATTGGAAGATAATCTTAACTCAGAACACTGGAATTTGGTGCAAATTTCAATTTTCCATTTACCAACTTTTTTAGCTGCCTCATACAGGCTTGGACTTTGGACAAAGAGGATTAACCCAGCTCCATAAACAGCCACAAAACCATAATCCTTGACAAAATTAATATCATTGCGGTTAAATGAGCTTTATTCATTTTTTGGTAAAGACACTCTACTCAGGGCGAGGAGATTGAACGTAACGCTCATCCTATTCACGCTCCCCGCAGGAGAAGATAGCTTGAAATGGACCTTTTTCGAGTATTTAATGTCTACGGGCTAGCTAGACATAGTAGCCAAAAAGACCCCTGAATATGAAGCGACAGCGAGTTGGCCTCACCCTTTGCTCAACATATCTGTTATCCCTTACATCTTTATCTGCCACTGCCACACCGCCCAGAACCCCAGATCAAACCGTAAACTGTGAAATTTTGGTAGTTGGAGGTGGGTTAGCCGGAGTGGCGACAGCCTATGAGGGCTTGCTGGCTGGGCGAACCGTTTGTCTGACTGAAATTACAGATTGGGTAGGAGGACAGATTTCAGCCCAGGGAACCTCAGCCCTAGATGAGAAGGCAACACAGCGATCGCTACTCTTCTTCCCCCGAGGCTACCTGGAATTGCGGCAGCGAATTAAACGTTACTATGGCAAGCTCAATCCGGGGAATTGCTGGGTGAGTCAAGTCTGTTTTATCCCCCGCGATGGCGCTAAAATTCTGTTTTCAATGTTGGAATCCGCTGCCAAACGGGGTAAGGGCGAACTGAAATGGTTCCCCTCAACGGTAGTCAAGGAACTGGAAATCAACCCATCTGGGCAACTCATTCAAAGTGCGATCGCGATCCAGCATCGTCCAGCCAAAGGCGCACAACTCCTAAATACCAAGCCCTTGTCTCAAACCCTTGAAGATTCATATCAGTACGAGAATTCACCACGGTTTGAAAAAACAATTCTGCGTTTCGTTCCTTCCAAGGTCAATCAGAATCACCAACTCGCTCAAGGTGCTGCCCCTAATTGGTACGTCGTTGATGCCACCGAAACCGGCGAGATGGTTGCCCTTGCCGATGTCCCCTACAGCTTAGGCATTGATCGCCGTTCCTACCAGGAACCTTCTTCCTCCAGAGGGATGGACGACGACCACTGCACCCAGGGCTTTACTTATACCTTTGCCATGGAGGCAACTAAGCAACCCCAAGCCAATACAATGCCGTTGTTCTATCCTCAATATGCTCCCTACTATAGCTATGAAGCGCAGCGACTAGCCAACTTCCCTTTAGTTTTCACCTACCGACGAATTTGGAATCCTCACCCTGGCAAGTCAGCTAAATTCGGTGGCATTGGGTTTACGACTCCGACACCAGGCGACATCTCCATGCAAAACTGGACTTGGGGTAACGATTACCGTCCAGGCACTCCGGCAGATAACCTGATCTATACTCGTAACCAATTGCAAGCTACTGGTCAGTTGCAACCAGGCGGATGGATGGGAGGACTAAGGGTAGAGAGCCTACGCCATGCCGAGGAAATCGCCCAAGGCTATTTCTACTGGCTCGTAGCTGGAACAACCGATTCCCAGCTTGGTGCAGGTGTCAAGCAACCCGAACCTAATAACCGTTACCTGAGTGGGCTAGATTCCCCAATGGGAACAGTGCATGGATTGTCCAAGTATCCCTATATCCGAGAAGGACGACACATAATTGGTCGCCCTGCCTGGGGATGGCCTCAGGGTTTTATGGTATCGGAAATTGATGTTTCCCGTACAGACTACCTACAAGACTATTACCGCCAAGCCCTGTCTCCAGAAACATATTTTAGTTTACGGGCGGCGCTAGCTGGTCTACAATCAACGGCTTTAATCGCAGGCACCGAGTCAATGTCGCAAGTCAAGCTGCGGACTCGCTCCAGTATCTACCCTGATTCTGTTGGGATTGGTTTCTATCCCATCGACTTTCATCCTTGCATGGCTATGACTCCACCAGAACTCCCTAATAACTTTGACTATCCGGGTGAGCGACGTGGCGCCAGTCAAACCTATCCTTTTCAAATCCCCCTCCGGGCGATGATTCCCCAGAAAATTGACAATATGCTGGTAGCTGGTAAGATTATTGCCGCGAGTCACATTGCGGGGGCTGCCTATCGCGTACACTCCTTCGAGTGGTCATCTGGCGCAGCTGCCGGTACGACTGCTGCCTTTGCCTTGGAAAAGGCGATCGCGCCTCACCAGTTAGTGGATCAGCTACCTAGACGAGAACCACAACTGGAAGCCTTACAACGCCGCTTAGAGCAAAATGGCAATCCGATTGCTTTCCCCGATACCTCGATTTTCAACAACTCCTGGCAAGACTGGAAATAGGTCAAAGTTCCGATCGAGGAAACCTCCCTTGCTTGTCTTCGCGTTCCGCTATCTTAGAAAGTAGTGGTGTTAGATTATTTTCGGAAACTATGCTATGGCTAGGGTACTTTCAGCATCTGTTAGAGCAATGGCAACAGCACCAACAGTAGCTCCTGAACGGTCTAGTCAAGTTACTCAGGAGCTATATCCAAACTACAAGGTGATTGTATTGGACGACGATTTCAATACGTTTCAGCACGTGGCTGAGTGTTTAATGAAGTATATTCCTGGCATGACTAGCGATCACGCTTGGGAACTCACAGTCCAAGTTGACTCCGAAGGTCAAGCCATTGCCTGGGTCGGTCCTCAAGAGCAAGCGGAACTCTACCACCAGCAACTGCGACGGGCTGGTCTAACGATGGCTCCGCTAGAGGCAGCGTAAACAGCAATGGGCAAATCCACCGGCGGCAGACTAATTTGGAACCATTCCACCCATATTCCTGGACTCATCCCAATTCTAGAGCGTCTCACCCACCAAGACTGCATTCAAACCATTACGCCAGGAGTCATTGGTCGGGTTAAAGGTCACTGTCCTCGGATGCAATTGCGAGTGTCAGTGCCAATCCGGGGAGGATTTAAGATAATAGCGCGGCAGGGTAAGACTGTCCAAGAAGTGTTTATCCTGACTACTCTGAGCCAGGATAATCTGGAGGGGGCGATCGCCAAAGTTTTGAAAAGTTAACTACTCCCCAGTTAGACTTCACTCCTCTATCTGTCGTACTGCAAACCGGCTCAGTGGTAGACAGAGGACACAAGCAAAAGTCAAAAAGTAAGAGAAGGCGGCAGTTAACCTCAAACTTAGCAGCACAATTTCCCATTCAGGTAAGCAAATTTTTTGGATGCCGGCAGCTACGCAGTAGACCATCCAATAAGAAAAACTCATGCTAAGTAGCGCTTGCTCTGTTTCTGCTAATTCATCCGCTTGAGCTTGCGAGAGCGAAGCCAAGGAGCCGCCTCCGGCAGACCGTTGAGTCTGGCTGTCATTAAATAGTAAGAAAAGGCCAGCAATACAAGCAGCAAAGGAAATCAGCACTAGATAATCGTGCCAGCCTGGATGTAGTATCTGCATTTGTCCGGATATCCCAAAAATTTTGAATTGCTGATCAGTCTAAAGGGTTAGTGTTTTGGGATACAAAATTAGTTACAAACTGCAATAGATTCCGGCTAGACACGCAAACAATTGCAACAAATGCCGCAAACTGATATTCAGGTAAACAGCGTTCCCCATCTTCCTATCTCCCTATCTCTCCCTGCTTCCCCTGCTCATCTTCCTCGCAGGCACCAATACTAACCCAACTGCTAGAGCCGTCAGTCCAATGTTCTTTCTTCCAGATGGGGGCATTATGTTTAAGCGTATCAATTGCATAGCGGCAGGCGGCAAACGCCTCTGAGCGATGGGGGCAACCTACTGCCACCAAAACGCTGATTTCCCCAATCTGTAAACGTCCAATCCGATGATGAATCACTACCCGATTCACATCTGGCCATCTAGTGCGAATATCAGTGGCAATTTGACGGAATACCTGGAGTGCCATTGGTTCGTAGGCTTGATACTCCAGAGCAACTACAGGTTTGCCAGCGGTTTGATTGCGAACCATCCCACTCATGACCACCACTGCCCCATTGGCTGGAGCATCCGCCAAGATATAGACTTCCTCTAGAGACAAAGGGGCAAAGGCGATCACCAAGCTATCTTCCACTCTGGCTTTAATCGGGAAGCCTAGAGATGCTGTGACTCCAGAGTTCATAAGTTTTCAGTATCAGTGTTCAGAAGGTCTAAATCTATTTTGCCCACAGCAGGGCGCCACTACCGTTGCTATATGAGTACGTCTAGCTCATTTTAGCGACTCATCAGCGAAAACTTCAACTTTTCACTGTTTAACTTTCATTATATCTTTATTCAACTCAAGCCTTTTGATACAACAAAGTTTACATTTATTATGTTTACATAACTTCATTTTTGGCATTGAACTGCTGAAAAAAATACTACCATGGTTAAAGATATACTGACTGATGGTTTGTTAGCAATTACTACTGGTGAAGAGTGTATCAGATAATAGCTTACTTCACAAAAAATAATATTTTTAGTTTGCGTGCCAAAATCCTGCAGCGAGTGACATTGCTTCAGCCCCAAAAGAATTTATGATGATAAATCCCAACCGAGCGGACAACTCCATGCTCGCTAGACGAACAAGTGAGCAAATTAGGGCAGAAATTGAGGATGAATTTGGTTTTTTTCCACCTTTTTTTGGTCCGGCGCAACAAAACCCACAAGTGTTGGAAAACCTTTGGCAGCAGACGATAAGTGCGTATATTAACAATCCTCTGCCGCCCCTGTTTAAGGAAAAGCTTTCGGCTTATCTCTCGCGCTATTGTGCTGTTCCCTACTGCATGATCTGTCATAGTTGTTGCTTGCGTTCACTAGGGATGAAGGCGCAAGAGGTATTAGAGTTACTTGAATCACCCACCCCAATAGAAACGGACATCGATGCACATCTTAGAGTGCTCACTCTTACGCCTGATATACTGACAGTCTTACCATTAAACTCAGCACTTGAAGAGAGCCTACTCTACTGTGCAATATTTATTTCCCTAGAACAAGACCAGGCCAATTACTGCCGGAATCAGCTGCGCCAGATTCTTGGATCTGTGAACTACCAGCACTTAATCACGTTTATTGCTTACGTTAAAACCTGTCATGTGTGGATGGAGGCCCACCCAGAAGTTGCATATGCAGCGGACAAGCGCGTGCAGGACAATCTTGATGCCTTAATGGAAGACGAGCTTGGTTTGGCTGACTTCTTCGACAATTACTGGGAGAGGGTGAAGCACGAACGCCAGAGCCGGGCAGAACAACTAGCACGGAGCATCGAGCGCAAGCAGGCGGAAGCCGCGATGCAACAGCAAATCGAGCGGGAGCGACTGGTGGTGCAAATTGCCCAACGCATCCGCCAGTCTTTGAACTTAGAGGAGATCCTTAGCACCACAGTGTCTGAAGTCCGGCAGTTCCTCCAGGTCGATCGGGTATTCATTTACCGCTTCCTTGCAGACTGGAGTGGGATTGTCGTCGTAGAATCTGTAGGTTCTGGCTGGCAGCCGATTCTTGGCAGCAGACTCAAAGACCCCACCTTTGCAGAAGATTATATTCAGCCCTACAAACAAGGCCGGAGCCAAGCCACAGCGGATATTTATGCGGGTGGTCTGACCCAATGTTACATTGATTTTCTGGCTCAGTTTCAAGTCAGATCCGGCTTGGTGGTACCAATTTTACAAGGGGAAGAGTTGTGGGGATTGCTTGTAGCTAACCACTGTTTGGCACCACGGCAGTGGCAGCAGTTGGAAATCGATTTGCTTAAATCATTGGCAACGCAGGTGGCGATCGCGATCCAGCAATCTGAACTGTATCAGCGCTCCCAAACCGAACTGGGCGATCGCCAGCGGGCGGAGCAAGCGCTCTCGGCGTCACTCAAAGATTTGGCAGACATGAAGTTTGCCCTAGATCAGTCTTCGATTGTTGCAAGTACTGATGAGCGGGGAATTATCAACTACGTAAACGATAAGTTCTGCGAAATCTCAAAATATTCCAGAGAAGTACTGATCGGGCAGAACCACCGGATCATCAATTCCGGTTACCATCCACAGGAATTCTTTAGAGAGATGTGGGCGACTATCACCAGTGGGCAAGTCTGGAAAGGCGAAATTAACAACCTAGCCAAGGACGGAGAGTTTTTCTGGGTAGATATAACCATCGTGCCATTCTTAACTGCTGAGGGACAACCCTATCAATATGTAGCGATTAGTAGGGACATCACTGAGCGCAAGCGAGCCGAAGAGCAAATCCGAGAGCAAGCAACCCTCCTGGACCAATCACAAGACGCCATTCTCGTTCTCAACATGGAAGGTTGCATCCTCTTCTGGAACAAGAGCGCCAACCGCTTATTTGGTTGGACAGCTTTTGAAGCACTCGGCACAAAGGTTGAGAAACTCGTATTTAAGCAGACTCCATCTCAACTCAAAGCGGCTCAAAAGACTGTTGCCCTTAAAGGCGAGTGGCAGGGTGAGTTGCATCAAGTCACGAAATCCAGCCAAGAAATTATCGTCGAAAGCCGCTGGACATTGGTGCGCGATTTGGAGGGCAAACCCAAATCTATCCTCGTTGTTAACACGGACATCACAAAGAAAAAACAACTTGAAGCGCAGTTTCTCCGCACCCAGCGGATGGAGAGTATCGGCACTCTCGCTGGCGGCATCGCCCACGATCTGAACAATGTGCTGACACCAATTATCGCCTCAGCTCAACTCCTGCTTGCGGCCCAACCCGACGTTCCGCCGGAGGCAGCTCCGGCGGCGCGCCCGTGCAAGCCCAACGTTACGCCGGATGCAGCTCCGGCGGCGCGCCCGTGCAAGCTCAGTGACCAGAAGCGGCAGCGGCTGCTAATGACAGTGGAAACCAGCGCTAAACGTGGTGCGGCTTTGGTCAAGCAAGTCCTGTCATTTTCGCGAGGAGTCGAAGGTAAATTTACAATTCTTCAGCTCAGGCACCTGTTGTTAGAAATTAAACAAATTGCGAAAGAAACTTTTCCCAAAGCGATTGAATTCTCCATAAACATTCCGCCAGAGCTGTGGGCTGTCTCTGGCGATGCCACCCAACTGCATCAAGTGTTCATGAACCTGTGTGTCAACGCTCGCGATGCCATGCCCAATGGTGGGACTTTGAAGCTCTCGGCCGAAAACCTGTCGATCGATCAAAACTATGCCCGGATGCATCTTGAGGCCCAGGTTGGTCCTTACATTGTGATTACGGTGGCAGATACGGGAACTGGCATTCCGGCTGAAATCTTAGATCGGATTTTTGAGCCATTTTTCACCACGAAAGCCCAAGGTGTAGGCACGGGGTTAGGGCTATCGACAGTGGTGGGCATTATTAAAGGCCACGGTGGGTTTGTCAGTGTGAATAGTACCGTAGGAGTGGGGACACAATTTAAGGTGTATTTGCCAGCGGTACAAGGAACAGCCACCCCAGAACCAGCAGACCTCGAACTACCTCCAGGACAGGGAGAATTGATTTTGGTTGTCGATGACGAAGCTGCAATTCGTGAGACTACCAAGACATCGTTAGAAATGTATAACTACAAAGTTCTTACAGCTAGTGATGGCATTGAGGCGATCGCCCTGTATGCCCAGCACAAAAATGACATCAGTGCTGTGTTGATGGATATGATGATGCCACATATGGATGGTCCAACTACCATCCGTACGTTGCAAAAAATCAATCCGCAGGTTAACCTTATTGCTTTTAGCGGTTTAGTATCAAGTGATAAGGTTAGTGCCTCATTGGGTACTGGAGTCAAAGCCTTTTTGTCCAAGCCCTACACGGCACAGGAATTATTAAAAGCCATTAACGAAGTTGTCAGCAGTCGCTGGTGAGCATTTTCTTGAGCGAAGAGTAATGTCTTGGAAACACTACTAAATGAGTGGGGGTTCCCCCACTGATTAACTTCTCTGTCTCAGTCAACATATTAATGTGACGTTCAGGCATTAACCCTCAGCCCACAACAGCTCTAGCCATCATTGCTATCAACTTTACAGTTACCTGTGTTTTTATGGATATAACGATTCTCTATTGGCTGTTAGTTACCGTTATGGTAGTGGGTGCGATTGGAGCTGCCCTGCCAGGCATTCCCGGAACAATTTTAGTATTGGCAGCGATTGTGGTTTGGGGAGCGGTTCAAGGTTTTAGTAGTGTTGCTTTAGCCTTGGGAGCCACTGTTGTGGTTCTGCTACTCAATTTTGGCATTGATTTTTTAGCCAGCTATTGGGGGGCGAAACAGGTAGGAGCCAGCAAGTGGGGGCAGGTTGGTTCTATAGTAGGCTTGCTGCTGGGATTTTTTGGATTGTTGCCTGCTCTACCTTTTGGTGGGCCCATACTGGGGATTTTATTGGGACCGCTAGTTGGAGCAATTATCGGAGAGTTTCTCTATCGTCGGGAATTGGAGCTAGTTGAGAGAACTAAGTTATCGCTGCAGGCGGGTGTTGGGATCGTAGTGGGTTCGCTTGTTGGGAAACTGATTCAAGGGGTGCTAGCGATCGCAGCGGTTGCCGTCTTTATATTTACCACTTGGCCGATGATGTCAGGTGTCTAGAGGCTCATATCATTTATTAAGCCAAATAGTATAAGCACGGGGCCGCTCTATAGTTGAAGCCAAAAAAGTAAGTGTTTTTAGTAAGGCAGTTTGACTGCCAACGTTTTAGTCACCGCGATGAAAACATTATTGACGCTTTTTCGCAAAGAACAGAGTGAACTTGAGACAGAAATCAACAAGGCGACCAGCCTTAAGCAGGTAGTTAAACTAGTAGAGAACCGACTCAATACTTTTGAGAGAAGTTACATCGGTGGGTTGAGCGTGGTTCAAGTACGTCTAGTTAAATTTTTCCTAGACACACTACGCCAGTCCTTAGCCAATCTCACTGCTACCAACGAGACAGCGTCGGACCTATCTGGGCAAATCAGCAACCAAGGTAAACGGTCCCCCAATAGCTTCATACTGAAACTGCTACAAATACTTGCCTGCATTGGTATCTTCGTTTCGTTGTTCTCATTGACTAGAGAGGCTTCAGGGGCTTGGATGACCATCTTGCTGATGTCTCTGCTTGTCGGACTCGAAGTAGCACTCCAATTTGACAAAGATCGCCAGGAAAACCGTCCCGACTCGACTCAGCTTCTGGAAGCTCCCCAGTCGCTTGTACATGTTGATAGCAAATTCCTGCTGGATAACCTGGCTGAGGCTTTGAGCACCATTGATCGTGAAGTCGCCCAGGCTGAAAAAGTTCAAACGCTCGGCGCTAGTGGAATAGAAGAGATGCCAGAAATCTTGGATTTTCTTCAGAAGCTTTGGGGTGCGTCATTCTTTGAGAATCCCCAGATGACGATTGAACTTACTAAACTTATCCCACAAATTTTACTAGAGCAGGGAATTCAAGTCCAGAATTATCGACTAAACGACGAGCAGAGTTCTCGTGAGTACTTTGACTTCGAGCCAAGTATCGATCGCTCTACCAAAGACTACGTTACCCTAACTCCCGCCTTGTTGAAGGGCGAACGGGTGCTCCGACGCGGTCGGGTAATTGAGCCAGCAGATAGGGTTAAAGACTAACCCACTTTTTTGTTGCGGTTGG
>JAABUQ010004956.1_pt1 | contig 21943 bp, 17 predicted proteins | sample 5560001 | NCBI WGS metagenome assembly JAABUQ01 (sample SAMN10711888, study PRJNA513371) | rock metagenome | isolation source: Antarctica rocks | place: Antarctica: Victoria Land, Finger Mt nord | collected 2015-12-18 | reverse complement strand
ATTCCATCATGGCTCGGAGCAGCAACACCGCTCCACTGAGAAGCCGCATACATAGGAGCAGACCGCTTCCGCTATCCAACAATACCGCTTGCAATCAGGCGACGGACCATACATATACCCCAGAGCAACGCGCTCGAAGAAAGATCAGATGACCATGAGCGGCCTCCTTAGTTCTTCGGCGAAGCCGTCCTGGCCTCGAAGCGTAATGGAAGCGTGGCCGATCTTGTTATTCAGCGATGGGCTGTGTTGAGACGGCCAGCCTTGCCCAGTAGGGCGGTGCCTGCAGCCCTGCAGTCAACTGTAGACGCTGTTGACGGGTAGATTCGCGAGGCCCTACAGAGAATCTAAAAACTGATGTATATTTTCCTTCTCACGCGGAGTCAGATGTTCATAACGATCGATTACTTCTGATGCTTCACCAGAATGTCGCATGATGGCCTGGTGATAGGTAATCGACTTTCCGTCGTGCATCAGCCAACTGCGGAAGCGTAGACCCCAAAGTGGAGCCGTCCGGAATTTGTTGGCTGTATGCTCGTCGTAATCCTGCGGGCGGATATTTTGAATGATGCCGTCGCCGGTCCCGACATCGTGTAGGAGATAGTCACTAAACGGGTGAATTTCCTTGTCGCCAACACGATCAGAAACAGTCATTGTGCCGCCGAGCATCTTGCTTCCAGCAGGAGCGGCCCTGAGTGTTCGAACATGGCATATTGAGCAGCCAATCTTATCGAAAAGCTTCGAGCCGGCTCTAGCCGATTCAGTGGCGCTTCGCTCGGGATCGGGAGCAATCGGCTCGGATGAGCGGAGAAACCTCACCATATCATCAAGTTTTGCCGGATCAGCCGTACTGCCGCTTGCTGCATGTCCAGCATACCCTTTTGCCGTCGGGGTATCGGTGAAGTACTGATTTGCAACTCCGAGCTCACTGTGGAGTGCGTCTGCAGAAGCAGACAAAATTGACGCGTGTTGCGCCTTCCAGCCGAAATGACCCACTGCTTTGTACCGGCCTTGCTTTTCTAACAGCGAGACGCGAGTCACTTCGCCATGGACCTTTCCGCGGGTCTCCTTCAGTTGCGCCGCAGAAATAGTACGGAAAGTCTGATCGGGTATTGCTTCGATATATCCCTCGCCAAGAATATCCAGAGTTACCCGCAGCCCCGTTGGACTTTCCACATTATCTCTGGAGAGCTCGTCCTGCAAGTGAAGAGTGCCGTCCTGTCCAGCAGGAAAATAGTGCCCCGAGACGCGCTGCTCCTCACGCCTCACGGTAACCCTGCTCGATCCGCCTAACGATGGTGCAGCATGACATCCAGAGCATGATTGAGCATTCTGTCTCCTATCAACTCTGAATATTTGCGAGAGCCCCCCGTCACTAGGCGCGGTAGCAGATTGGGCAGATAAAGGGGATGCACTTGAGGAAATACATAATGCCACCACTACCGCCACGAGCATCTCCCGGCCCAGGCGGCGATTCCAGCCCATATCGCGTCGGGGGCGGTTGATAAACTGAAGCGCGTACATAAACGTATCCGCTGAACGTTTAGCGGCACTCCTTCCACTCCAACCTCCAGGAGGATTTGCTGGAAAAGCCGGACAGTTCGGGTTATTGGGGGGAAATAATGGCATTCAGAAACTTTTCAAAATACATCAACGTTTCATCAGGATGTTATAGAGCCCAATGGCTATCAACGAAAGGCAGATCAGAGCTACTAGCAGTGCTCTTGTTCTATCCTGCTCAGCTATCCTCTTCCTATTAAATAAGCCGTACAATGAAATGCCAAATCCAAGCATAACCAAAAACCACTTATTTCCGCCTGCCTCGCCTGGATATGAAGGAATTGGTCCGAATATCATCATGGGTGCCCGGGGCAGCTACTACTATTTGCGAGGTTGATATATGCGCCGCCGCCGATCATCCGGCCTGCAAACTGACCATCTGCATAAACGCCCACGCCTCCTGAGCTAAATCCTACGATTCCAGCACTGACTCCCGCAACTCCAATATCGCCATTTACACCAGCATAGCCAAATCCTTCGACCCCAGCTGTCCCTCTGATGGCTCCGCCACCGGCTACGTAGCCATCACCTACGCCCGCTTCAACGAGCGCCCCGGACGATATACCTGACCTGCTATCTACCTCCGTAATAACTCCAACAGCTCCATGAATAACCGCTCCCGAAAGTTCTCTGCCTACAACACCAAATACACCGCCCCCACATACCGACACTCCTTTTCTTGGGGCCGAGGCCGGGGGATTATCTGGGGACCCATCATCAGCTGATCCACCGCCGCCCGGTCCATCATTTCCCGGTCCGCCATTACCTGGGCCGCCGTTACCAGATTTGTCCATCCCGCTTGGATCGACAAATGACACAGGATTATTCCCAACATACCGATACAAGTTGAGGTCGCCGCCACCAAAGCCCAGAGGATCGCTGCTCACGAACCGTGCCATGCGGGGATCGTAGTATCTGGCCCGGTAATAGTACAGTCCGGTACCGTCATTCTCCCGTCCCGTGTACTGAGTCGAGTTATTGCTGTTCGCGCCGGTTAGTCCCGTTGTGCCGTACGGTTCGTAGATATAGTTTGTCACTAGGTTGCCGGACGCATCGGTGAGCCCCACAGTACTCCCCAGCGCGTCGGTGAGGGGAACCGCGACACCGGCACTGTCACTCCTCATAAAGAATTCGTCAGTCGATCCTGGAAGAATGGTGGCTGTCCCGGTAACCGTAGTCTCGATGATACGGTTTACGCCATCATATTGAAAACTCGTAGGCTGGCCGGCACCCACCGTCTTTGCAATTCGCCTGCCCAACGCATCGTAGGAGAACGAGGAGTTCATGAATCCGGTAATGGCGCTTAGCTGGTTCCGCGCGTTCCAGGTAAGTTGGGCTCCGCCTAAACCCGCAGTCATGTTGCCATTAGCATCATACGCATACGTTGCGCCGTCAGCGCTGATGAGTTCGTTGGCGGCATTGTATCCTACAGAACCTAAGGCGACCGGCAAACTTGTTCCCGCTAAAGTGCCGTTCTTCTCTACTTGATTCCCAGCGGCATCATAAACAAATCCAAGTGTTCCGATCGAAGTCCCCGAGGGGCCGTAACTGATACTCTGAACCCGCGAATCCTGATCGTATGCATATTGGACGAGAACTCCATTCGGAAGTGTCAATGTACTTCTGCGATTGACGAGGTCGTAGGCAAAGGCTACCTGAGCGGTCCCCTGAGATATCCCCGTCAAGCGGTTCGCGCTGTCGTAAGTATATTGGGTCAGCGGTCCGCCTAGACTCTGAGCGGTGCTTCGCCTTCCGGCGACGTCATAGGTGTAGCCTATACTGCCCTGCGGAGATGTTTCGCCGATCAGGCGATCGAGCCCGTCAAAGTTGTGTGTGATCGTACCCGCAGATGTGTCAGCGATCGAAGTCAATCGATTTGCAGCGTCGAACTGATACGTGAGGCGACTCTCATAAGTTGCGTTGTTGCCGGCAGTGACTACCCCATAGCTGGTATACACGGGCCGTCCCAGACCATCGAGGGTCCTGGTTGTCACCAATCCCTTCGCATCGGTGCTGGAGACGAGATTTCCTCCGACATCATAGGTGTTCGTGACGGTTCGTTGCAGAGGGTCGGTACGGGTGAGTTGGCGATCCGCGACGTCGTAGGTATATTTCGTCGTGTGTGCCAAATAGTCTTGAACAGAGACGAGATTTCCATTGGGGTCATAGGTGAAGCTCGCGGTGTTGCCTTGAGCATTGATCTTCGAAACAATGTGGCCGGCATTGTCGTACTGCACCCGGGACGAGTGACCCATTGCATCGATGACTGCAAGCTGCCGACCCAATTGATCGGGAAAGATGGTCGTGGTGTTGCCAGTCGGGTCTCTGATGCCAGTCAGGTCGCCGCCCACGTAAGAGAATGTCGTTGCATTACCAAGGGCATCAGCAGCCTTGGCGACGCGACCATGATTGTCGTAGGTAAACGCAGAACCGTTCCCGAGCGGGTCCTGCATACTTGTGAGCGTCCCCAGCGAATCGTAGGTGAACGTGGAGGAGTGGGCGAGCGGGTCCGTTGTGCTTAACACCTGGCTGTAAGTGGGATCGTATGTAGCAGAGTATGTTGCGGAGCTGGACGTCCCTGAAAGGTAGGTCACGCTGGTTGCATTTCCAAGGGCGTCGTAGTCAAACGTGGTAGTTCTAGCCAGACCGTCGGTTGTCGATTTCAGTAGGTCGTCTGCATAATACTGGTACGTGGTGGGCTGCTGCTCCGGTTGATTGAATGCTCGGACATCCCATACTTTCATGCCGAGATTGTTGTATGTAACGTGACGCACGTAGCCGCGTGGATCCGTTACGTCCACGGCGGAGATCAGACCAGTATAGCCCTCATAATCGGAGGGATTATATCTGTCGATCGTGGCGCGCGAAGCCGTCCATACCTGGACTACGTTTGAGGACGGAGTCCAGTTGAACTGGTAGGTGCCCCCATCACCCTCCGTCTGAAGTACCACCCGTCCGAAACTGTCATATTGGTTGGTAAGATACACGATCCCCTTGGGATCCTTTATTGTCACGATTTGATCATTGGGATTGTAGGTGAATGTGGTTATTCCGCCCGTGACATCGGTGACAGTTGCGACATGCCCTGCTGAGTCGTAGCTATATGACACGGTTCGTCCAGTGTTATCCGTTGCCTGGGTGATACGGTTCTGAGGGTCGCGAGAGAGGCTTATGAAGCGACCATTCTGGGACGTCATGGTGGTAAGGTTGGCACCCGGGTCGCGAGTCAGGCTAACAGTGTTGCCGTATCGATCCTGAACGCCGACGAGAGCCTGGTGGACCTGATCGTCCTTGCCGGCGGCTTCGGGAAATCCGTAGAGCAATCCATCTCGTCGCCGCATGATCCAACTTGCGCCTGACATTGTACCCGGGCTCCACGAAATGGTGGCACCATACCATGGCCCTTCCGGGGATGTGCTCTTATATACGGCGTCGCTGAACCCAGTCCCGCTTGAGGTTCGGTTGAATCGAACGGAGGAGCCATCGGCTTCAATCAGTTCTTGATAAGTATAGGGGTTAGCGTCTCCGACCATGAAGATATCGTAGTTGTTTGAGCACCCAATTCCGAAAGATCGGACATAGTGGTCGTTCGTGATGTAAGTCCGCTTCAGGGCTAGCGATAGCACATCCGCAACAGCTAGGTCTGTCTTTTCATAGATGAATTGGCCGGACGAGAGGTCGACAGGGTCACCAGCATGGTTTTTGGGTCCGGGGGAACGGCCAACCGCGGGCTTCGCACCGCCCCCTCCGACCATTGCTCCCGTCAATTCATACACTAGAACGCCTGGATCGGGGATGATATTGTGCTTATCTGCAGTGACGTACCCTTTGCCATAGACGTACCATCCTTTGGAGGCAGCGTCGTAATTCCAGAAGTTGTAGATCGTTCCCGACGGCTCATTATAAGTGTTGGGGTAGTAGAGCCGCGCACCTTTCATCGAGGGTGCTCCGCCTTGTACCCGGATCTCCGCTCCGCCTGGCTGAATTGTGAAATAGATGGGAACGCGGACGCCTGTGGGCAGTGGGAAGGGTGGTTTATCGAGGGGAACCGGTGTGATGGTCAACTCTGTTACGCTCTTGCCCTCGCGATCGACGATCACTGTGTTCGCCGGTAGATGAAGCTCCAGGCCCGGCAAAGCTGGCGTTGTGATTACAGTGTCAGGAGCAATGGTCGGAGAGGGAATATGTACGACGTGGGCAGTATCGAGACGTGTCATCCAGATCGTGTAATTCAGAACATTGGTTTGACCTGAGATGATGTCCACTCCAGCTTCGAAAAGTCCGTAGACGGCATGCTGTTTGGTCGTTGTTCTTCCATCAATCACAAGAATGTGATGACCTGGAGAAATGTCCGAAAGCAGGAAGCGGCCTGTGTCGTCGCTTTTCACAGTCTGGCTTTCAATTTGAAGTGTTACGTTTGGCAACGGGTGCCCGCTGATGCCTAGAACTTGGCCCGCTAGTGCTGTTACTCCTTGAGCGGCCTTTAGCGCCGGAAGTTTTTCCCAACGTGAAGGCCCTGTTCTACTGCCTCCGTTCCCCGCGAGTGCGGCGGCGTCTGGAATCCATTGGTCATCGTTTCCATTATCGCTAACCCCCGCTGTCTGAAAACTGATCGTTGTGTCCGGAAGGATGTCTCCTTCAGGATCGTCACGGATGTTGTGAACAAATAAGCTATATGTCGCTCCCGGAGCGAGTGAGGTGGTTGGGATTATGAATGCCAGGCGACCCTGTTCGGCAGAGGCGACGGCGATCGGTACAACAGCACCGCCCGGGCCGCGGAGAACGATATTGTTCCCGGTCACACCCCTCACATCGATGAGCTTCGAAAATCGTAGGCTGAGGTAATCTTGAATGGGAAAGTCCTGGCTCCCATCCGATGGGGAGGATGACACAATCCTGAGCCGGGCACCCCCATTGTCCTCTGCAGGTAGCTGGAGAACGCTGAAGCTTTGGGAAGCTTCATCGAACACCTCCACAGGTTTAACGGCGGCACCGGAAGGATTGATTCCTCCGGAGATCGTAACGCGACCATCCGATAAAAGAAGCGCTGAGTGACCTTTCCTAGGAAAAAGTGGAGAAGCATGCACAGTTTCGATCTTGCCCGTCCGGAAGTCCCAGAGCTGAATGTCTTCCGGGAAGCTCGACCCTTCACTGGTGCCACCGATGATAACTACGCGTCCATCGCTCAACACGGTGGCGGTGTGCGACGCCCTCGGAACCAGTCCAGGCCCCTTCCATTCCAGGAAGGTCTGCGAGGCGGGATTGTAAAGTTCCATGGTCCGAACGTAGCTCCCGTGTTCGCCAGTCCCTCCATATATTAGGACCGTTCCATCGGGGAGTGCGGTAACGGTATGCCAGGATCGTGCTTTGTTTAAGCTGTGCGCGAGCTTCTCAACCTGGCCCAAAGTATCTATGAGATAAGCATCCCCGATAGCATGCCCGGACAGATCGGTTCCTCCGGTGACCAAGACGTGACCATCTGTAAGCAGGGTAATGGCCTGACCAGGATGTGTGGCGACCGTGACTGGAGCGGCATGCAGCAGCACGCTCTGAGAGCAGAAGAGTAGAAGCGGTAGAAACAATGCTGAAACATTACGTGGCATTTTGTGCGGCTCTCCTTGCAGTTAGCTTCGACATCGGCCTTATAACGACAGCCACTTCCCGCGCCATCTCAGGTCTACAAAGTTGTGGCAAGAAATATAGAGTCCACTCCGGCGCGATTCGTTTGGTGATTCAGGAGCGATCCGGCGCTTAATCTGTAAAGCGGGATGAACTGTTCTGGGTCGAAGCGGATACTAGCAGCCACATTACTGCGCGGGGAGTCCCCAAAAGTTGTAGACAAGAGCCGGACTAACATTGCTCGAGTACATGTATGGTGACACTTACAAGATGGTCCGCCGGAGCAGGAACGAGTTAGGAAGCGCGCGGCTCAATGAAAAGTTAAAGTTCTCTTCTACTAACCAGCATATAGATGCAGATGTAAGGCGTCGTCGCAGGCCAATCTGTTCTTGGGTGTCGATCTCGTTCCGAAATCATAAGCACACGTTGATAAGTTATTTCACGGTGAGATAGTGCGGGCGTATGCTGACCAGCAGTAGCACCCCGAGTTAGAGCACCACTGGAGCGGTTCTTATGCGTAAGCTATCTCGATTGCTATTGTGTTTGCTCCTCTGGCCAATGGCAATCGTGGCCCAAGGTGTTCATTACAGCTACGATGAACTCCGTCGTTTAGTGGGCGTTGTTGACGCCGGCGGCAATGCCGCCGCTTACTCCTATGATGCGAATGGAAATATCACCGCCATAAACCGCTACAACGCAAATCAAGTAGCCGTTCTTGGTTTCCTACCAGAGTCCGGACAGCCTGGGACATTAGTCACAATTACGGGCTCTAACTTTGGCTCAGATCCTAAACAAATTACCGTACTTCTCAGTGGATCTTCCGCTACTGTCCAATCAGCGTCCACAAATGTAATTGTGGCACTTGTCCCGGCCGGCGCTACCAATGGCCCTATCTCTGTAACAAGTCCTATCGGGACTGGTACGAGTGGCCGATCCTTCCGAGTCGACCCACCAGGGAGTGGCCCGCCTTCCATTACAAGCATTAATCCACCAATCGCGAGTGTTAACTCCACAGTAATTATCTCAGGGTCGAACTTCTCCCTAAGAGCATTACTTGATGAGGGTTCGATTAACTCGAGTCGAGTTCAAATAGCAAATGTCGCATCTTCAAGCTCACTCTCCATCAGTCTTCCCGCAATCATAGGGTCGGGACACGTCAAGCTATTAACTCCATTTGGGATGGCTACTAGCAACGCTGATCTGTATGTTCCGCCGACACCTTTTACGAGTAGCCAAGTATCGGTAACGCAACGAATATCTTCTGGGATTCCGACACAGGTCTCGCTTGCTGGATCAGGCAATATTGGCATGCTCCTAATAGATGGCAACGCTCACCAGCAGCTTAGTGTGGTCTTGAGCAACTCGACCTTTGGAGGCTGTGTCGGTCTATTGACCACCGTCTATAATCCCGACGGCTCTCAACTCGGCTCTTTGCCCCAATGCGGAAATGCAGCCGGGCTGCTTGGACCCTTCACTTTGCCCAGCACGGGAACTTATACGGTGGTGCTTTCGGGACCGTCAGGCAGCACAGGCAGCGTGCAGGTGAACGCGTTCCTGTTCAGCAATCTGGCCGGCACGCTCAGTTCGGGAACTCCCACGACCGTTACGATCAATTCGCCGGGACAGGTGGAAACGCTGAGCCTAAGCGGTGTCGCCGGTCAACAGCTCAGCCTGGCGCTGAACAACGCGACCTTCGGAGGCTGCGTCGGGCTAGTAACGACCATCTATAATCCCGACGGCTCTCAACTCGGAACTCTGCCCCAATGCGGAAATCCATCCGGGCTTCTTGGACCCTTCACCCTGCCCAGCACCGGAACTTACACGGTAGTGCTTTCGGGACCGTCAGGCAGCACCGGCAGCGTACAGGTGAGCGCGTTCTTGTTCAGCAATCTGGCCGGCACACTCAGTCCAGGCACCGCGACGAGCGTAACGATCAATACGCCGGGACAGACGGAGACGCTGAGCCTGAGCGGAGTCGCCGGTCAACAACTCAGTCTGACCTTGAACAATTCGACCTTCAACGGCTGGCCGGCTCTGTCAGCTACGGTCTTCAATCCGGATGGGTCTCAACTCGGCTCGGGATCTCTGGCCTCCTGGAATTCGTACGCATTCCTTGGGCCCTTCACCCTGCCCAGCACGGGAACGTATACGGTGGTGCTCTCCGACTCGGGAGGCGGCACCGGCAGCGTACAGGTGAGCGCGTTCTTGTTCAGCAATCTGGCCGGCACACTCAGTCCAGGCACCGCGACGAGCGTAACGATCAATACGCCGGGACAGACGGAGACGCTGAGCCTGAGCGGAGTCGCCGGTCAACAACTCAGTCTGACCTTGAACAATTCGACCTTCAACGGCTGGCCGGCTCTGTCAGCTACGGTCTTCAATCCGGACGGGTCTCAACTCGGCTCGGGATCTCTGGCCTCCTGGAATTCGTACGCATTCCTTGGGCCCTTTACCCTGCCCAGCACGGGAACGTATACGGTGGTGCTCTCCGACTCGGGAGGCGGCACCGGCAGCGTACAGATATCGGTACAGGAACAATAACTAGTGCGGCATGATTTGAAGTCAACGTTTCAACTTGTACAGGACGACATATCGGTTGCTACTGCTTCTTCGGATCGCGCTGACGCTTGCCCTCAAGCTCATGCTGGTTTGGCAATCTATTCTTTTATCAATTCATGATAGCGACGTCAGCCGTGTTGATCGTCATTGCGATGATCTGCATGAGGTTCTACCAGTATTCGCTGCCGTGGTTCCATCTAGCAAGTAAGAAACTTCCTTCCCTGTGCAATGGCCAGGGGGTGTTGCTGGTGGGCCAAGCGGAAGATCGCGATTTATACCGGAAGCGGGTTGAAGGGCTCTGTTGCATTAACCAGCGGTTCAGCTACGAGGTTCTACGATAGGTCATGTTCAAGCGCCGCCGCTTTCCTGTCGAGATCGTCCTGCTCTGTGTCCGGTGGTACTGCAAGTACGGCATCAGCTATCGTGATCTGGCCGAAATGATGCAGGAACGCGGCGTCGAAGTGGATCCGTCGACCTTGTTTCGCTGGGTTCAGCGTTATGCGCCTGAACTCGAGAAGCGAGTACGGGCTTATCAGGGCTATGGCTCTACTTCATGGCGTGTCGATGAAACGTATGTCAAGGTGGGTGGCCGGTGGAAGTACCTCTTCCGGGCTGTCGATAAGTATGGCGTGCTGATCGACTTTATGCTGCTGGAGCGCCGAAGCACCCGTGCAGCTCATCGTTTTCTGGGCAAAGCAGTGAAAACCATGCGAGATTGGCCACCCTCTTCGATAACGACTGACAAGCTTCGCTCCTATCCGGAAGCGATGGAGCGGCTCAAGAACGACGGCCAATTGCCGAAAGACACCAGGCACCGTACGTCCAAATATCTGAACAACATTATTGAGGCTGATCACGGGGCGCTGAAGCAGGTTATCCGACCAACACGAGGTTTCCAGACTATGAAGACGGCTACGGCGACGATCAAGGGTTTTGAGATCATGCGCATGATCCGCCGAGGCCAATGCCTCACCTGCAAGCGCGGAGTAAGGAATGAAGTCCGCTTCGTGCACTCTCTCTTCGGTGTTGCCGCTTAGCAAATCGGGCAACCTGGATAAGCTGCGCCTCAGCTACTTAATGCAACAGAGCCTTTCCGACGGGTGGTAAATCGACGTCCAGCACCCCGCGCTACCAAAAGCTTCTCGGAGCCTAAGGGTGAACGTATCGTGTCTCTACACCGGCAATGAGGGGCCGCCAGTCATCCATTACACAGGAGAGCTTGCCTACTCTGGCCTGCCCGCCAAAGTAATGACAACTACTCGGCAGACCTGCCCGGGGCCAGACGGCATGCGCGAGCATACCTCAACGAAAGCAATCGAGATCGTCGACTTTTTCGAAAGCCCGCTTGACCCGGCTTTGTTTGAAGTTCCAGAGTACTTTCGAGAGCGCTCAGTATTCCCAGGTTTCTGGGACAACGTTAGGAGTCGCATCGAGCGTGCGCTTCGCCGGGTGCGCCGCTCATGAATGCAGGTCTAGCGTGAACTTGCAGCGATCTAATGTGCAGGGCAGTTCCCTGCCCTCACTGTTACGGCACGCCCCGAAGCCCGGTCGCGGATGCGGGACTTCTTCAGCTCACATATCCGCAACAAGAACACCCGTCGCGCCTACATGGAAGCGGTTAGGCAGTTCTCCGCGTTCTGTGCTGTGCATGGCATCGAGGATCTCGCCCAGGTCGAGCCGGTTCACGTGGCCGCCTTCGTCGAAAACCAGCTCCGGGAGCATTCCAAGCCCACGGTCAAGCAACGGCTGGCCGCGTTGCGGATGCTGTTCGATTGGATGGTAGTGGGCCAGATTCTCGCCGTGAACCCGGCCCACGCCGTGCGCGGGCCGAAGCACACCCAGCAGAAGGGCAAAACCCCGGTCCTGAATGTGGACGAGCCCGTACCTTGATCGACGCGATCGACACCACTTCCCCTCCCGGCCTGCGCGATCGCGCGTTGATTTGCCCTGATGGTCTATACCTTCGCCCGCGTCGGAGCTGCGGTCGCTATGAAGGTGGAGGACTTCTTTGTGCAGGGGCGGCGGGTTGGGTGCGGCTGCATGAAAAACCCCCACCCAAACCTGCTGCCGCGCTCCACGCAGGCCAATGCAGAACGCGCAAGCACTACGAGTATGCCCCATGACCAAGCCAACATTTGCGGCAAGGCGCGCATTGAGCTTACTTAGAGCAGACGGATCAGGAACGTTTCACAGTGAACAGAATAAAGCCGCCGCCCGTGATGAGTAGCCAGAGGAGAATCCAGCCTCCCCAAATTTTCCATATGCCGAGCAAGTCAAAGCCCAAAGGGTATGACTTAGCCAGCCATGCCAGCCGCACAAAGATAAGGACAAAGATTATGCCACTAACCGTTAGGACTACCTTGCCAAGATCCCTCAAGGGCACAAAGCCTCCACGAGCCCCCGGCGGCTAAAGGGGCGATAAATGTGCTCGGGTCGAGATGTTCTAGCTATAGGGGCTGTTTGGGCCTGTGGTGCTGGGCCCACACAACTTGCCCGCCGGCAAGCAAGTGGTTTTCCCATTATCGTGAACACCGTATCTGAACATGACTCGTACGTGGGCAGCTTGCCGGCCAGTCTGTCCCAACAATAAATCTTGTGTTTCCAGTGTTAGCACACGTTGCCGTGCATGAGGCGTGGTATGCACAGGAGTTGGCAGGTCCCCCGGTTGTCTGCCCGGTCCAAAAGGTCCATTGGCTCTGGCGAACCCCTACGGTCATGGTGAAATTGAGAAGACCGGAAGCATAAAATCCACCTGCCACACTACACGACGTGCTCTCTTGCCCGGTGACGCCAAGTGTGTTTCCATCACAACCGGGTAAATTCGAGCTAAAGCAGGGATCTTCGTACATAGCATTCGTGGCATTTGTGCCGTTGCTCTTACCACTCTGCTTAACGAGAGAGGTCGTTGATGTGACCGCTGGTGCGGGAGCTTCTGGAGATGTCGGAGGAAGATCGAGAGATCGCGATGCATGAGCGGAGGAAACTTTCGGCTGCTGACGCGCCTCCTCACTCAAGTTGAGCGCATCCTGAAGGTGAATCAGTCTGAGACCGTCTCCAAAGAGATTGTCACCGCCGCAAGAGACAGTCTGGTAACCGGACAGGCCTGATCTCAAACGCTCTACCGCTTACGCCAGATATCGCTCAAACATCTACGCCACATTGCGATCCAAACTACAGGCAGCCTTCCTGCTAGGTGCCGCTACCATGGGAGTCTTTGGGGACTACCGGGTCAAGCAGCCGCTCGATGACACCTGGAACTCGCAAAGCATTCTCTTCAACGAGATGAAAACCCTTGAAAAGAAGCTGAACGCAGAAGCACATCAGGGCAAACCAGGTGCTCCTTCCAGTCTGCGTCAGGGCCGCACTCCAAAGATTCTAAGCCCTCAGATATTGTCCAGCAGGCCGAGCCTGCGACGGCAGAACCGGAAGCACCACCCCCACCACAGTGAGAAGGAACGGCAAGCAAACGCGCTCACGACGGAAGCAGCTACACATCAATTTGGCGAAGGCTTGTTCCGCCAGCCCTTCGGAGCAACAGCGAGAGATTGGCACGGGATACGGATTAGGTCTATAAGGGATCAGGCTATTTCTTAGGCAGGTCCCCATGGAGCTTACCCGCCAGAGACTCGCAAAGTGGCAGATCGCACCGTTTGCTCTCATCGCCACATTAGGGATGCGGCTCGCCATGCCTCATCGCGTAAAGGCTGGAAGCGAGAGAGATGACGCTCTAGCCGCGCGGCACGCGTACAGCGAAAGGATCACCAAGAACTATAACGACCGATTCAGTCCGAGTGCGCACTTCCTGCCCTCAAACATGACAACCGACACGGGCGAGTTCATCGATCCGAAGACCTTCCCTACCGCGCAGTATTGCGGTCATTGTCATCAAGAAGCGCAGCACCAGTGGAGACAGTCGGCGCACTCCAATTCAAACCGTGCTCCGTGGTATCTGAAGAACGTTGATTTGCTCAATGAGGAGAAAGGCGTCGAGTTCTCCAGGCACTGTGAAGGTTGTCACGATCCTGTCGCAATGGTCGCCGGCAATCTAACTCAAGGCTCAACCAAGCGCAGGCCCTTCGATGAAGATGGTGTGACGTGCTCGGTTTGCCACTCCATCCAGAAGGTCGACACGAGGGGTACGGGCAGCTACACGTTGGGCGTCCCCGCAGTGCTTGTGGACGAGAACGGGGACGGAATTACACGGACGGTTTCGGACGCGGAGATCCTTGCCCATCTCGATCGTCACTCCCAGGCGGTAATGAAGGGTTTCTACAAAACATCCGAGTTCTGCTCTTCTTGTCACAAGGCTGCGTTACCGCGTCAGCTGAATGATTACAAGTGGCAGCGGGCGATCTCACTCTATGACGAGTGGCAGAACTCCTCGTTTGCAAAACAGTCCCCCCTACCCTTCTACACCAAGGACACCGTTTCGACGTGTCAGACCTGTCACATGCAGAGTGAGCCCGTGAAGCTGCGGGACTTTGGTGCGAAGAGGGGACAGTTCGCATCCCATCGTTGGCTTGGCGCGAACACAATCATTCCGAAGTTCTATGGATTCGATGAGCAGGCAGCCCGCATCGTACAGTTCCTTCAGGCGAATGTCTTCAATGTTGACATCTTCGCCCTTGAGAGAGATCACACTGCCAGTGGTGGGACCGCGCGGGATCTGGTAGCTCCACTCGGCCGGTCGAACTTCCATGTTGCTGCCGGCGAACTACTAACGGCAGAAGTCGTAATCCAGAACAAGGGCATTGCGCATAGCCATGTCCCCGAGCAGCGAGATATGTATGAGTCCTGGGTCGATTTCGTCGTTAAGGATGCTAGTGGTCACACCCTGCACGAAAGTGGCTTTATCAAACCAAGCGGAGATCTAGACGAGCATGCACACAGCTTTACGAACCGCCTGCTCAATGCGAAGGGAGATCTCAATGCTGAACATCAGGTCTGGGACAACCGAGCCATCGCTTTCAACAACACCATACAGTCGGGCCGATCGCAAATCGTGCGCTATACCTTCCGTATGCCTGAAGGGGCACACGGATCAGTCATTTTATCGGCCACTGTAAGGTATCGCCGGTTCGACCAGCACTTCATCAATTTCGGTATGGGTAAACCCTACGAGCAGCCAATCATTGACATGGCTTCAGAGACTCGCCTTCTGAGAGTAGGTGAGAATCAGCCCACTGTTCCAAACCCCGGTGAAAATAAAGAATGGATGCGGTGGAACAACTACGGCGTCGCTCTTCTGGATGCTCAACAGTATGATGCCGCAGCCTCGGCCTTTTCACAAGTGACTAAAATAAGGCCAGACTATTCCGATGCCTTTACAAATACAGCGATCGTCGACATTCAACGGGAAGCTTACAAAGAGGCAGGACCGTTTCTGCAGCGCGCGCTGGATCTCTCTCCCGACAACGCACGAGCACTTTACTATCGAGCTTTGGTTGAGCGGAACGAAGGGAGTGATGACAAAGCTGTTGCAGATCTTCGGAGCGTGGCAGCAATCTTCCCGAGATCGCGAGATGTTCATCGAGAGCTTGGCTTTTCATTTTACAAGCAACACGAGTATCAAAAGGCGCGTTCGGAATACGAGACATTACAGTTCATCGATCCCGATGATCTTGCGGCTCATTACTACTTGGCGCTTCTTTACCGTCAACTAGGCGAACCTGAGAAGGCAGCTCGCGAAGCATCATCGTTCGTCGACGAAAAGGACGATCCCACGGCCAACACCTACGTGTTTGCTTACTTACGAGATCACACGGAGGTAGCAAACGAAAGCGTTGTGTGGCATACGCATGATCTCGACACAATCTCTGCAATCTGCAGCCGCTGCAAACAACATTGATTTAGAAGCTCGAGCGAAGCGTAGATAAGACCGAGCACTTATCGGTCAGGAGCGTGGATAGCAAGACATGAGGTTTCGCTCCTTCAGCCTTGAGTGCATCACCGTCCTGGCCGGCGCCATACTCGCTGTGGCTCCCTGCTTGACAAGTAGTCCAAGATCCATGCGTCAGATGCATGCGGTTTCCAGCTCAGACAATGTGACCGGGGCTGTTCTTTACGTCGAGAGGGGTTGCGTACATTGTCACGGACCAGATGGGTCCGGCAGCGGGCGAGGTCCGGACCTGAGTGATGTGGGAAGACATCGAAGTAAGGCTCAGCTGGAGCGGCAGATTCGCGAAGGTGGGAAGGGAATGCCTCGTTTTGGAGATACTCTACAGACGGACGCAATCGAGTCTCTGGCGGAGTGGCTTACCACCAAACGCCATCCAGAGACCCGTCCAAGGAGATCTCGGTCGCGCCCAAAATCGGCCGAAGAATATTAACTTGACGGCTTTGGCCATTCAGGACTAGCGTCGGACCACAATTTCGCTGCTGGAGGATCTGAGATGGCCCCCTCTGCCCGACCGTTGATGTCTATCGCGCTCACGTCTACAGAACCCGCGGCTTCCTGGCACGGCTGTCATTCACGACGATTAAACTGGACCGACTCATCGTTCTTAGAGGATAGGGTGCGAGTTCCCAGGGTGTCCGCCTTACTGAATCTTCGGTTCGCCACCACTCTTCAGAGAACAATATCTATTTTAGTCGCAGTGCTGTGGTTCTTGGGAAACTGCAAAGCCCAGGACCCAACCATTATTCATCACCCCACAAGGGATCCGTCAACACCGCAAGCTGTTGAAGGAGGGATGTGGCGACTAGACGGGAACTTCGACTCAACCCTGCATCTAAAGAATATGCTTGTAAATCAAGCACTCGAAGCACAGCCGTCGCTGGTTATGGCGGATGGTACAAGCGTACCTTTGCCTCCCGTCAAATTGCAACCCGCTGGGGTCGCCACTGTCAACATCGGCGACGCTGTAAGGCACATGCCCTCAGATATGGCGGCGCACCGTTCTACTTATGGAATGGTATCGGTCAGTTACTCATGGTCTTGGGGAGGAGCTGTTCTTGCGTCAGTGCAGAATATTGATGAAATCGCGATGCTGAGCTTTCATAGCAATGTACAAGCGGACAAGGCACGCCTGGAAGCAACCGAGAAGAAGCCGGACTCTCAACGCATTACGGCTGCTTGGTGGAGACCTTACAGTTCAACGGAGATGTTTGTCTTCGTTGGCAACTCCTCGGATAGTCCGACTGAAGTCAATCTCCTTATTAGGTCGGAATCGGCAGTGCTATTACGTAAGGTTCCGCTGACCATCGCGCCACACGCAAGTGTTAGGGTGGATGCCTTTCAGCTACTGGAGAAACCAATCGCTTCCGGATCGGTAGGTAGCTTCACAATCGAATACACCGGGCCCCCGCGGAGTTTAGTGGCGTTTGGAGGACTACAGGACCACTCTAACGGCTTTTCTGCAACACTGCATTTGATTGAGGCTCATCCGGAGAAGGCGCGTACTAAAGATGCCCATCAAGTAATCATAGCAATTCCAGGAATTCTTCTTGGCCCTCAGCAAACGAAGATGCAGTTCCCCCAGAGCACACGCTTCACTCCCTATCTGATTCTGCATAATACTGCCCCGGCAGCACGACTGGTTCATCTGGCTGCTATTTACACAGCAAACGGAGTTATGAACCGGATTTCACTCGGCGACATTTCCCTGCGCGCTGGTGCGAGTACGCAAGCTGACTTTAAGGAGCTACTATCTAAAGCAACGATAATCCCGCATGAGGGAGCGATCAATGTAGAAGAAACGTTCGCCGGCAATGATGGTGACCTCCAAAGCGAGGCCGGCAGCACGGATCAATCAGGAAATTACGTGTTTGAAGCAGAGCCGCAAGTTGAAGATTGGACCATCTCTCGTACAATCTGCTACTGGACAATAGCGGGTGACACGAACACAATGATCTCGCTCTGGAACTACACCAGTGCCCCAGAGGATTTAGTCCTAACGCTGTACTATCAAGGCGGCAGTTATCGCCTTCCTATCCATCTCGTTGGCGGGGCAGACCTCGATCTGGATATAGCCTCTCTTAGCAAGAGCGGCGTGCCGGATATCCGCGGCGTTAGGATTCCAACCAACATAACAGAGGGAAGTGCAATCCTGTCTTCAGCAGACAGTGATTGGTCGCGAATGTTCGCAGCGTCAAGCACCTCAACGTTCAACATACGTACGGGCACATGTACACCTCAGTGTGGAACCTGCAACGGGGTCACGCAAGAGGCTCTTTTACCTCCTCCGTCCCCGATCAGTTTGCCGGTCGGATCATCTGTCCAACTGACGGGAAGGCTAACATACAATACAGGGTGGGTCCGCGATGTCACCAATATTGCCAACTGGAGTGTGACGTCATCCATAGGTTCCATTAACTCATCCGGCCTACTATTTGGTAGTCAACCAGGATCAGGCTACTCCGGCTTTGGTTACAACGAACTTATTTATGAAGCGAACTACTGCTCCATGCAAAATTTCGCTTGCCCGGCGGGAAATCTTGGGGCATCCCAGCCAACCGCGGTGAACCCGACGATAACACAGGGACAGAACTTATGGTTCTTTGGGTTCAGCAATCCCACCCCTCCGAATTTCACATTAGGATCCGTACAAACCACGTTCACTGCCTCAGGAGTATCCAGCGGAACGTTCTCATGGACGCTTTCAGACGGCTCTAAAGCTAGCTTTGCATCAGGTGGCACAGTCCAGACCTCTATTACAACTACAACCAACACCGTAACCGTGTATGGCGCCGGGTTTAGCACCTCCTTAGGGGACGAGACTCTAAGCCTGAGCGTGGATACTGGAGGAGCAACGCTCACAGCAAGCAAGTCGTTTACGGTCGATTCTCCTTATAAACTGTCCTCCGCCGGCGCAACAGGTCCGGACGCCGTGGGCGACTGCGCTCCAAGTTACCCTCCAGGAAACATTGGCTGGCATTCCCGCTACAATTGGCAAATGCTAAGTAGGTTTAGCACTGCACTCTCAGGCATGAGCCTCAACGAGAATTTCACCAACGTGCAGGATTACCAGGCGAACAATCTGGGATTCACCCCTAACGGATCACCCGGCATATCGGGTGTGTCCACATTTCACGACGATTACTGCTTAGCGAACCAGATAGCAGCTAGGCCACCTAGCAAGCCACCCCAGAGTCCTCTAACGACGGCGCCGGTGGACTCTGCAACCCAGTTCTACAATCTTGGCTCGAATGTTGTAGGAGAGGGCGTCAATGTGCAGACTCAAACGCTCACGCGATATCAGGATCATGCAACAGTAACCAGTGTTGTTTCTCCGGTGCGCAACTAAAGTTGATGAGGTCAGAATGAAAGTGTCGGGATGGCTGCCTCGCGTCGTGCTTTTGTATCTTCTGACTGTTAGCGCGGGTGCGCAGATCTCGTTTAAGCCGCCAACCTTCGATGAACGCTTTAAGGAGGCCGCGATTGTTTGTCGCTGTCGTGTACTAAACGAAATGGAGGCGAGGGTCCATGATGGGTCTGACGCAAAAGGGGATCCGCTCAATCGGGATGTCATAGTAAGTTTTGAGAACTTTTATAAGGGGGGATTGGCGAAGGATAGCCGCACACTAGTCGCCGAGGTCGCAGCACCTGTTCGCGGGCAGTCACCGCTCAGAGCCGACAATACTTATGTACTATTCCTATCACCTACTCCGACCGTGAATCATTACAAACTCAGCAACGTGCAAGGCTCCAGCGTACCGCTACTAGGTGCAAGTAGCTCTACTCTGACGAGTATGACTGGCGTTCGAGGCTTAGAGCGTGATCTCGGTTCTCTTCTTGAGAGCTCCCCCACTGAACCCAATAAGTTGTATTTTCTTGGTCTTATCGCCGATCTTGCGAGTCCGGGACAGGAGACCATCGCTGCTTTGGATGGGCTTGCTGACAATACATCACGAACTGTGAGCACGATGGCGTTATCGATACTAGTGCGTTACAGACCTGAAAAGTACATGCACCTTTTTCTTATACGTGTAGCGGATCTTGGAAGAAGTATGCCGCCAAACATTGACTCAATAGGTGAAACCGTAGCCAGCCTTCCAACCAACACCTCGATTGAGGACGTCGAGCGTGTCGCTACTTCTTCCAACTCCTATTTGCGTAGAAGCGCTATGTTGAATATCCGTCATAATGCATCGGCTAATGCCGTTCCGTTTCTCATCTCTCAGCTTTCATCTACGGATCAGGATGTGCAGTATCTGGCGGTCATTACCCTTGCCGAGCTGAACCATAAGACTGGAGATTATGCGCCGGACCGTCCATCTTTTGGAGAGAAGCCAGATGTTTACGTTGAGCTGTGGCGAAGATGGGGCCTGTCTAACGGAATTAAGCCGAGTGAAATTAGTGTGAGCGAGCAGTCGAAGCAGAAACTGGCTGGGCACACTAATAGTGCCCCCGCTCGCAGATGAATGCGGTGTCAGATGAGAATGGGACTGAGCAGCGGACCTCTCTCAAGCCCGTTGGTGAATATCCGGGCATTTACCAAAGCGAGTGGTCCACATTCCAATACCTCTGGAGCGGGCCTTCCGCAGTTCGGAGCATCGTCGTTACGACAGAGCCAACATCGAAATTCATTCCGCGTGCCTTTACTCTTTTCAGGAGCCCTTTACTTTAGGTGCCATAGCTGCGTTCGCCGGTCCACCGAAGCGCGTGTTAAGTGCCAACTCCAACGTGAAGAAGGACCGGAATTCACTTTCGAGTGCCGCCCGGTCACCTGCCAGTTCGCTGTATTTAGGAACTTATCGCGCTGGGACGAGCCGCGGATCCGATTGAGCTGCCGGACGTCGATAGACTGGGCGGCCCGGGCGAGGGTATCGGAATCCGATGTGAAGCCCTGGACCATGTGCAGCTCGTTTTCAAAGGACGAACAGCGCGACCTGTTTGCCGGGAGGCAGAGCACGGAGGAAGTCGATCATGCGCTCGCGCGCGAAGGCCTGGTCGGAGGGGTCGGTATCGAGCAGGTCGAAGAGAACGATGTTGAGGGAGTTGTCGCTGCTATTGGGAGGGAGGTTTGAGAACTGGCGGGCGCCGGTGGGACGAGGACTGGAGGTGTGTGGGGCGGGTGCGGAGTGTTCGTCGAAGAGGCTGATACGTTGGGGCTTGCCATCCTCGCTGAGGTTGAAGGCGCTTGTCGTTTATCTAATTATTGGTTCTTCCGCACATTTGGTGAAGCTCGTTCATGTGGCGGGGTTACGACATTAGAGCCTGTTTTCAGGCGTCTTGGAGTACTCGCAGCCTGAGCAGATCGAAGCTGGCGCGGCCATACATCTGCCGCTTGATCAGCTTGAGTCGGTGTACCTGTCCCTCGACCGGGCCATTGCTCCACGGCAGATGCAAGGTGGCTTCGACGGCGTCTCGGTCCCGTGTGAGTCCGGAGACGAAGCGGCTTAGAGTGGTGTGCCGGGCGGCTTCAAGCCACTCGGGCCAGGCGGCAAAATCGCGACTGCGAACGATGCGGAAGAACTCCTTTCCAAGGCGCGCGAGCTGGGCGATCTCGAATCGTGAGCCAGGAGTTCACGATCGAAGGTTTTGCCTAGTCGACTGCGGGCGGAGTCAGTGAAGGTAACCACCACGACCTTTCTCCTGCCAACGGTCGACATAGGACGTAAGCGTGTGGTGTTGGCCGTTGCCTTTGCGACCGCATTCTGAGAAGCGTGGAAATAAGTGTCCACATACTTTTATGTGGACACTTATTTAGTGACTGCAGGTGTGGGTGGGGAGTTCGACGTTCCAGGGCAGGAGCTCGGCGATGCGGTTGATGGGGTAGTCGGCGATGCGTTCGAGGACGTGGTGGAGGTAGAGTTCCGGGTCCTGGCCGTTGAGCTTGGCTGTGCCGAGCAGGGAGTAGATGGCGGCGGCTCGTTCTCCGCCGGCGTTTGAGCCGGCGAAGAGGAAATTCTTGCGGCCGAGGGCCACGACGCGCAGAGCGCGTTCGGCTGTGTTGTTGTCGATCTCGAGCTGGCCATCGTCGACGAAGCGCGTCAGGGCGGTCCAGCGTGAGAGAGCGTAGCGGATGGCGGCCGCGGTGTCGGACTTGCGCGAGAGCTTGGCGAGTGTGAGTTCGAGCCAGCTTCGGAGGCTATCGAGCAGAGGGCGAGTCCGCGCCTGTCGGATGGACATCCTGATCTCCGTAAGTGTTTGATCTTCCCATCTGGCGGGAGAGCGCTTGTTGTGCAGTGCTTGAGCTGAGTGTCCGCTTATTTTAGGTGGACACTTATTAAGCGTCAGTCGTTATGCCGTGGTGTCAGTTGACGG
>JAABUQ010004955.1_pt1 | contig 21948 bp, 17 predicted proteins | sample 5560001 | NCBI WGS metagenome assembly JAABUQ01 (sample SAMN10711888, study PRJNA513371) | rock metagenome | isolation source: Antarctica rocks | place: Antarctica: Victoria Land, Finger Mt nord | collected 2015-12-18 | reverse complement strand
TCCCTCGCCCTCACCACCCTCACCACCCTCAAACGCATCGCCCCCACCACCGCCTCCCCCCTACTCTCCCGCCACAACCCCAAAACCATCCCTTTCTCCTCCAACGCCCTACACCGCTCCCTGGACCACACCCCAGATTACGGCCAAGGCCGAGATCGCCCCATCCGGTGTTCACACTGTGAACACACAAGTCTCCACGCCAAAACCACAGAGATACGGCAGCGCATGCGGAAAGCGAAAAGAAATGGCGATCACAGCCGCAGAGCTGGAGAAGGCCGCGCATGCGCTCTTTGTAGGACGACGATGGCGCACCACGAACGCTGATAGAAACGCGTCTGCGACGATGTTGGCCCGGGATTTCGGAGGAAAAAGCGTATCTTGAGACCCGGAGTGAGGGGGCGATGGAGAGGCTAGCTTGCATGTGCGGAAACGAAGTCGTTGGTTAAGGGGTTGAGGATACCGCACCGCTGCTTGTGAGTGGAGGGTGGGTGGGGAGCGGTGCTGGCTTGGGGTGGAGATGGGGGAGTGTGCGCGGGGGGGGAGGGGGGGGTTGTGTTCGTCATGGGAGGGGGGCGGGCAAGCTTGTGAGGGAAGAATGTGGTGGAGGGGTTGGGGGGGCGACATTGGGGGGAGAGGGTAACGGATGGATGTGCTGGGGGTATGATCGAGCGAGGCGACTTATTTTGTAAAGAGTGGGAAGAAGGGAATATCAGCGCTCTGCGCGTCGATGCGTCGACCATTGCGCTTTACTATGCTGTAAAGACTCCATTCACGATAGCACAAGAGGTATATAGAGATATGTATTCGCCTCTACCGGCGCAGAAGAAAAAAGGGTATCAGAAAGGTATATGTACACATGAAATCCGCCAAAGAACCACCAAGATAAACCCCCCCATCTCACCCCAAAATGCCAACACACTCGAAAAAGAAGAGAAAACACAGTTCAAGCCAAGGACGACGATGACCAGCCCGCGCCCCACCGACACAGCATCAGGACCTCTTCAACCCGATGACCTCACCCAGCTGGTGCCTCCTCAAATGTCTCCCAACCCTGCTTGTGACAACCGCATCCCCCGCCTCTCTCTTACTGATTGGATGCTCGGACAGCGTTCCCCCAGGGGTGGTACTACCAACGCCCACAGGCCCTCCACCAACAGGGTTTTCCGTCAGCGATCCTCCGGGGGTTGTGCTACCGATGCCGACGGGCCCGGAGGAAGATGGCTGAGTGGAAGGCGCAGGGGCGGGAGAGTTGACGGGAGCGGGGGAGGAGACAGGCGGTGGTGAGGGCGCTGGGTTTGGGGATGGGGAGGGAGAGGCCGCGGGACTGGAAGTGCCGGTGTTGGTGTAGACTTTGAGGGAGTTGATGGTCCAGTAGGCTTGGCTGAAGGCGGAGGGGTTGTTCTGGACGTAGTCTTGGCAGGTGGCTGCTTTGGCGGAGCAGGTGGCATCTTGGCCCCAGACTTGGCCTGCCCAGTCGCCTGGGAGAGTGTTAGTGCGCGTGGTTTGGGGGAAAGGGAGAAGTGGGCGTACCGCAGAACGTGGTATCGAAGACGATGTTGTTGTTCTTGAAGTGGTCGTCGATCTTGCAGCTTGAGCCGCCTTGGAAAGAGGCCAATGCGCTACCCCAGGTCGATGGGTCAGGGTTGCTGCTTAGCACATTGTTCAGATTGCCACCGCGGCCGAAGAACCAGATGTTGATTGCATCGCTGGTCCATTCCATAGCATAGACACCTCCCTTAGCAGAGTTGAAACCGTCACCATAGGAAGCCGAGCCACCTTGCTGAACACCGCAGCCTTGGTTGCCAGTGCAGTCTTTGCCAACCATAGAGCAGCCTGAGTTAGTGTGCATAGTCATTGCGTTTTGAGATTGGTAGCTGACGCCTTCGATGATATCGATTTCGCCGTTATTGGGCCAGCTTGGGCCCGTCATCCAAAAGGCAGGCCAGATACCGCAGGCATTGCCAGGCATGTGTTCGAGGTCGAGGATCACGAGGCCGTGGGTGTATTGCTTGCTGCTCGTGACACGGACGCTGTCACGGCCGCGACCAGTGGCAGTTTTGGTGGAGTCGGACTTGATTGTTACGACGCCGTTGTTGACAGCGACCAGACCCTCGGACTGGGCGGTATTCTTGTCAACATAGTTGACGTAGCCATGGGTTGGGTCATTTTCCTATCAAGGGTCTTAGTCTTGTACTCAACGGCGCTGCTAGGCCAAACCCACTGTGTCAAAGGTGAAAAGGTTCATGAAGTTGTCACCAGAGTAATCATCTTGAACGGTGTAAGCAGCACAGGCAAGGGAAACCAGTCCACCGCCAAACAGCAGAGTAGAAAAATGCATATTGATAGTAAAGAATGACTATATGCTGGTACTTAAGGAGTGTAGAGAAAGATAAATACAAGAGACTCAGGAAAGAGTCTTCTAATCCTTGAGCAAGACAAAAAGCTGGGAGAAATGTACTCTACGAGGCCGGAGACATACTCAGCAGAGGCCACAAGGCTATATGTACCATCTGCATGGCGTCCCAGAACCGGGTCGAGTCTCGGTGAGTACCAAGGGGGCGGATCACCGGACTTCTCCTGACGGAAATTCCAACCTGAGACTGAGGACGTATGCAAGGCCATGATTTGTTCAATGTCCAGATTGCTCAGGTGGAGACATGTAGAAGAGTTTGGTCCTTAGGAGTGAACCCTGCCACAGCTGATAGACGGAATATGGACATTTGCGCGCGGCCTCAGGGGCGTAGGGGGGTCAGATGGAGGCCGGCGTCTGCTGAAGTCTGATTTGCGCTTCAGGGGTAATGGATAGGGGAATTAGCAGGATTCGCAGATTTGAGGTGTGGGTGGTGTGATCAGTGAGGTCGCATGTCTGGTATGTGGGTACTATCTGGTATGGAGATGGCTGGTATCGACGGGAATTTGGTGGAGGAAACGTTCAGAGCCTGCGGTCCATTCAAAGGTCGAGACAGAACAGACTCTCGGCCCGCTAATCCCTAGTCTCGGCTAGCTCCCTTCATTCCAGCCAGTCACATCCAGAAGCGCCATGTTTCAAGTTGAACCTCTTCTACACCACAAATCGACAAGATTACTTGATGCATGATGGGAGATAAAGTAATCTCGATGTTGTCAAAGAGCCGAAATCAGGCAGGAAGAGGGCCCTGCTGCCTTGATATCTGGTCAGGGCAAAGTTAGCAGAACGTCGAGACCGAGTTGATACATGGCACCAAATCCCAATAAGCGCCAAGAATCATGCAAGATTCCATCAAGTAGGGGGAAAATCCAGCTATGATGGGTCGATGCGGGGATGTTTCACAATCCAAAGCATGGTTGAATCCCCGATCATGGTTCTAATCCACAGTAATCGTGGAAGCTCAAAAGAGCTACAGTAAGTAGTGTGGGATCGTAGGGATCCAATAGCGACATTCCCCCACCTCCATCAATCATTTCAATCATTGAATCCTCCAAGGCTTACACCTCCAAAGCGCCCACAATGCAAGTGTCAAGATGTTGGGCACAAGAAAGAACAGGGTACAGGTATCCTACAATACTATTCCGGCGCCAAGTTGCTCATGTACATAATGGACAACTCAGGTCGAGGCCAGCCGGTCGACCAATCACCTCAACGCCGTGATCTTGCATCCTTTCTAAGCAACTCCGGTGGAACAAATGCCGACATGCAAAGATTACAATAGCCCCCGTCTCATCTCCAATAGCCTCCCCCTCATCTCCTGTGCTTCTTTCAGCTTCCGACGTACTCCGATCATGCTTCGTACTGGCTTTCCCTTTGCCGTTGCTAGCCCTCGACGAAGACCCAGAGGCAACTTTTCCCGTGCGCACTGAACAAGCACTTCGTCTGTCATTATCTTGTTGCCAAGCATCCCAGATGTAGCCACCAGCCCCAGGGCCCCACACTCGTTTGCCACATCCTTCGCATACCTGGCCAAGTGGTCTCCATCCTCTTCGTCGAAGGGTATCTGCCTCGGTGACACGCACAAACAGATCCTTGTCGAGAAGCCGATTAGACAGTGCAAGCAGTGATTCCTCGTAGGAGTATGCTGAGAATATCGCAGCCAGTACCGCCCGGAGATTGGACAGTGACGGAGATGACAATGAGGCTCGGCTAAGGAAGGCCCGCAATATCCGGAGGAACGACATGTCGGTGCGATGCGAATCTGTCGTGGCCGGAGCGCTAGTAGTAGTGAGCAGAGCTGTAAATGTCTCTTGGACGATAGTTCGCAGATCCGTTATTATTTTGGTCGCGCCGAAATGATCAACTCCGTCCTCATCGTTGGATTCTTTGCCGCGGCCTTTCCTCTCCAGAACCCCAGTAATCTGCTTTGTTACTACGACGACAGTGTCGACCAGGTCCAACCACAAGTCTTCGTCTGCCGACAAGGCATCGTTCATTGACTTGATGCTCTTTGCTCGAGAGAAGTTGGGTTTCCTTTGCTTGACGGCTTTTGACTGGGTCTGACATAGCCAAACACCTACCCTAACATACTTCTGGATCGACGCAGTCAGATCTCGCCCAGCTTCCGTCGTATTTGCAATATCTGGACTATCCTGAGCTCCATCTATGAGGCCGAGAAGTGCGGATTCGAGCGTGCCCAAATGCTGTACCAAGCGATCGATGCCTTCTCGAATCTTCCCTTCTCTAGCCATAAGAACGATAGCAGCATCAATGGCTCCACTATCTTCCAATGCTGGTAACACCTCTTCTAGGCGCAGGGCCCCAGTCTTGAGTCGTTCAACGTAATCGCTAACGTGCGATGGACTGTAGTCGCACAGAAGGCGTACGTATTGCTCGACGAAGCGACGAGGAGGTAGAACAATTCCGTCGCCCTCGGCTTTGGGGATGGAAGGCTCAAGGACTGTTTGCAAGTATCGAAATTGTGCCGCCTCGTCTTCACTGAGCGCCGCCAACATGATTTCGTGAAGATCCGGTGCGACCTGGTCGATACTGCTTGCTGACTTAAACACGTCCATAGCGACAAGATTATTTGCATGTTCAACAATTACTGCTCGAACTTCTTCAACTTGCCTTTCATCGAGTCCAGAACCTGGCCTCAAACAATTTTGGATGCAATCGAACACGGCGCCTGGGTTACTATAATCATCGAAGCAAGTTTGAAGGAGCTTCGCATATTGATTGTCTGCCTTATAGACTCCCTTCAAGACGCGATAGAAACGTGCTTCTGAAAGCAATGGTATCAGAGACCCGAGGTCCGGCGGTTGATACATTGAAAGAAGATACTCAACGCTCAGCTGACAATCATCGGCTACATCGTCGCTTGGATAATTGCACAAGCCCACCAATACTCGATGGAGTACATGGCCAGGGAGAAGGATGAATTGAGGAAATTTGGGAAGATTGCGAGCTATGAATATATCCAGATAGATCGTGTCATCAGGTTCGTAATACGGAGGCGTCATCACTTCCAACAGAATGCTAACTATCCATTGCCGGTTGACGGACAGACCGAACTTTTGTTGCTCGGTCAATTGGCCAGGTTGTTCACCGGCCATCCGTTCTTGAGTTCCATTCAAGAAACTGTCCTCAAAAGCCTCGTTGATCATGCTGAGGAAGCTGGGTGCATCGAATTCAAGTACTCTTCGCAGATTTGGAAAAGATGCCTTTGTTTCGGACATATGAGAATGAACATTACTGTCACGGCCCGAGAAGAAGAAATGGTAAATTTCTGCTTTTGCTAGATTGGCCGCGTCCTCGGCTATAATACGACCAGTTGGATAGATTCGGCTTGTCAGAATGTATGATAGATACGGAAAGATCTTGGAGGCGATCGCTGTATTCTTCTGTTCTGTTTGGGGATCTAGTTCTCTGTCTTGTCGGGCATCTGCGAGGTCCAAGAGGTCGTTCAAAAGCGTTGTATAATCGCCTAACGCTTGGCTCCAGACATAGAGAAGGGCATCATAGAGGCCATTCCTTTTGCACAAAATGGTGACTTGGTCAATGTCCATCGTCCGAGGGTCTAGACGGCATATCATATCCTCCAGTCGGGCATTGAAACCCTCAGCAGTATAGTGCCCTACAAGATCTTTGATGACGGTTGGTGGTATTGTGCTAATCTTATTGTCGTCAATGTAGGACTCTAGCTTTTCCAAGAAAACACTCTCCTGGCCTTTATCGTGATACCAGCTGTAGACGTCGTCGAACAAGAAGTCCATTTCATCCATGCTTACGCATGCAGTGATGCAAGCCGAAGCTAGCTGCTCTAATTGCTGCTCACCAGCTTGATTCGAGGTCGTATCCTTGCTTTTGCCAAATGCGAACTTGAGCGATGCAAGCATCATGTCCGACAGTTTTTCTTGTACAAGCCTGTGTCTTGATTCGTCATCATCCGGGAGACCTACAGTAACTGTGTCGGTTTGACCAGTGTAGTAGCCAGTCGCTAGCTCAATGGCTCCAATATAATTACCATCTTCCATCAAAGCAAGTAGACGATCAGCCCAATTCGACAATGTCCCAAAGGAAATCTCACTGTGGCCTAGCAAGAATAGCCGGCCCTTGTAGGCTCTAAAACTCATATAGAAAGCATCCGCAACTACGCCATGCATTGCTGCAACTTCTTCGTCCTCCAATTGGTCGACGAGATGATTTAGCTGTTGTGAGAAGAGATCTTTGTGGTAGATGTGCTTTTGTATGAGGTCGGAAGAATCTGTCACTATCATCGAAACATCCTCCAAAATAACGAGCTGCTGTGTAATAGTCAGGACGGCCAAGACGGACCGACTGAGCCACTGTACGCCAACAATAGCCTCTTGAGCCTTCCATCTGCTTCGTGGTTTGAATTGCAAGTTAGGTGGCTCACTTTTCCCGCTCATTTCTGAAGGCTCAATTTCAGCAATCTCAAGGACAGTGAGGATGTTTGACCAGCAGTACACAAGCTTTGTTCTAGATGCCGACTCTGACGTAGCACCATTGGTAGACTTTAACTTGACGCTAGGAAACCAAGCCAGAGCAGCTGTCATTGCGCCATGAGCCGCCACTTCCTTCGGCCTGGGAGCTTTATACTGAGTCTGTGCTATTGGCATTGTCGAGACAATCACTAAGAGGTACGGGGTGAGCATTGCGACTAATCCCATGTTGTCCGCTCCATGTTCTGCATTGCCTAGAGGCAAAGGCGAAAATGATAACACTGAGCTTGGTTTTTTTTGTCGAACGTCAAGTGACGTAGACTCGGAATACCTCCCAAGTATCCGAGTGGTCTTCACTGAGCGTGCGACCATTCCCATGCCTCTGGTAGCAAGATGTGAGAATGCCATGCCCTTGTCATCCGCAGATGCTAACGCAGTGTGTCTAATACCAAGGAATCCAATGTGCAGAATAGCAACGTCCAGGGTATGACCATCTGCATTAGGTGCTCGGTTTCTATCGATCGGAGGAATATGTAGAAATGGCTTCGCGGTTCTTGCCACCTCCCAAGTAAATATACTGCCAGAGGCATGTCCGCCAGCAATAGTGGAATGATCCGCTGAGATGCTAATGGAGGTGACAGAGCCAGACTCAACCGCTTTTGTACCGGGTCCGATGACTGACTTGAGACTCTGGTTGTAGTCAAACATTAGAATATAGCCTTTTGAAGTTCCCAATGCGATCGAGGCTGATATCGCAATGCATGTTGGCCTCCCGAACTTCCTCTTGCCGACCTCTGAGAAGGCCTCCCCTGTAATTTTCCTCAGCCGTGTCCACCTAACGACGTCCCAGGGAGCTTCGACTTCCGTGTCCGCGGTGTCTGGGATTATATAGGATGTTGATGCTTGGCGTGAGTGTGTGTTGAGGAAAGCTGGTGAATTGGCTCGAGACGAGCTCAGCGGAGACGAGGAGATACGGGATTGGAATCGACGATCGAATGGGCGCAGAGATGGTGTTGGGCTCTGGCTGTGGCTGCCGAGACGGCCACCTCTGCTGGGAGAGGATGCTAAGGAGCCTTGAATGGAAGGCGTGTCATCCGGGATTGAAAGAGATCCATCAGCACTTGATGGCCTCTCAATTCCCGTTTGTGGACCTGATGAAGTCTCATCTGCTCCTGAGTTTTGACGCCTTTTGCCATTGCCTTTGAAAGTGACGCCATTGGAAGGCAAGCTACCTTCCTCTGGATCGTCTTGTTGCTGAGATTTGTGTAATGTAGGGCCTTCAGCTGGGGGTCGCTCGATTTCCCTGCTTATATCTCGCCCCTGCTCCTGGTCCTCGTCATCGCTGTCGAGATGCTCCGGACCATTAGTGGCCTCATCTTGAACAGCGCTCATCGGAGCCACTCCGCATATCTTCAACGGTGTTCATTAGAACTTAGGTAACTGTCTGCACTTGCTGAGACACGAAAAGCAAGACATTCGGCTTGAGAAAGCATAGAGCGTTTGGAGCCATAGAGGAACGGAACGGTGGCATGTGCAAGGCCGTATACTCGGTCTGTACACCACACTACCGACTATCGCATGAGCTGTTTGAACGTTCGATTTCGACGAGAACATCTATATAGGGCTGAGCATCCAGCTTTCCCTTACGAGTAAGTACGCCCGAGGGGCCGCTAATCTACAGTAGCGTGATGGAATCAAAAGTTCGCAATTCATTCTCGTAGATTGTTGAGACGATGATTTCCAGCATAATCTACGAATAGCATCCTTAACCATTGATCGACATTCAATCTCTGAAAATCAAATCGTTAGCTTTTCTTGTTACCGCACTCACTAAGCAAAGAATAACTCAGGACAGATTCTTGACACGTGATGTGATACTCACAGACCCAAAATGGCCGGAGTATGCCAATGCTTGATCCTCTCCATCAGCTTCTCCAATTTGTTCGTTGGTGGTCCAAACCCCTCCAAAGTAGGAATCTCAAGCTCCGCAACAGTGCAACTACCGACGCCTCTGAACTCCAAAATGGGACACAGTATCTTGTTATTGCCAATCAGAAACTCCACCTTGTTTCCCAAGTATCCTATCTGCGGCTCAGGATATCTTTTAACCATTTCCGCCATAGGGTCCGATTTGCCTTCTGCGAGTGCTTGAAGCCAATGTGCAACGGACAGGTTCCATGCGCTCGATGTTTGAGTTGTTGGTATTGGTGCTCTTGGCGCCTTCTTTGCCGTCGTCGAAGGTGAGCCCTTTGCTGGCGGAGTGGGGCTTGGGTATTGGGGTGGGGCCTTTGGCGGTGCCGGCGGCGCTCCTGTCTGCGTATTCTGCAAAGCGGGAGCTGCAGCAGACGGAGCCTTCCGGTTCCAGTTGAAGAACCGATTTTCTAGATCTCCAACCCCGGTCAATTCCTTGACAATGTGCGTAAGATTTTGTGCGAATAGCGCAGCCGAGGGGGGCTCCATGAGACCAAGTACAATGTCTAACATTGCCCTGAAATCCGTCCTTGGCATCAACGGCGTTTGGGTCTTAAGAATCATGTCTCTGTCTGTCGGAGACGGTGCAGCCTTTTGGGCATATGAACATATCAGCGTCAATAGCCCTGCCACGCTGTTATTGCCATATGTAGCCCCCATCGTTCCTGCAACCCACTGTACGCTGGTTAAATTGAAAATCTCGGGAGTGATCTGCGTTACAGATATACATGTCATTTTCCCTCTTTCGGTTTCGTTTCCAAACAGCATCTCTCTCTTGTTCTCTTCACTCAACATCAACGGAAGCGCGGCCAGTGGGATAGGTGCTGTTGCTTGAAGACCCAATTCATTCGAGGGGTTTTGCGCCACCCATTTAATATGGGGATTCTCAGTATGCAGGGTGACTAGATTTACTGGTACCGTATAACACAGGTTTTCCTCACTGGCTTTGAGTCTGCTTTTTTGGGCGTCCAATGCTTGCAGGAATCGAGACATCTGCTGTCCTACCTTTCCAAGCTCCCCAGTAGCAGTTGCAACTGGTGTTCCTGTTTTCTCTCCATATATGAATTCGAGCCTGATGGTTTTGAGACTGTTCATAATTTCTGCTGTGGGAATCCAATGGTTTGGGGAGATTTGATTCAGCACAGGGTCCACTGATTGATTCGCAGCATCCGATGAGTAGAATTTCAAGAGTTCGCCCTTTGTATGGTCCTCGTGTGCCAAAAGCAGCTTGTCCACTTCAGTTGTACCCACAAGACTGAACTGTACACTACTACTCTCGAGCTCAAAGCCGACTTTTGGTTCTGTAGGGCATCAGCATCCCAAGAGCTATAGGGTTTTTTCTAAAGTCTTACCACTTGTTGTAAAAGACCAGGCATTGACGGCAGGCACACGGGCTGGACTTCCTTGAGAGACCATGGGTTGAGACGTAGTCATTGTTTCAGCCAGTGTGCTTATCGCGGTGTCTGTTGTAATCTTCATTGTGGTAGGTGCCACGACTTGGTTTATGAAGATCTCCTTGCTCGCTGGTTGATCACTTGCGTTCAACATTATGATTCCTGTTTTCAGCAATTTTAAACCAAAACCTGACTCTGGCTGCGCGATGTTCAAGCGATTTAAAAAACCAACGTGGCTGGCACTCAACCTCAGATAGCTAGAGCAGTCGAGTTCGCCGGAGCGCACATCGGCATGCGCTTCACGTTTGGAATGCACGCGCTACTGCTGAATCATGTCAGCCCCAGCCCGAAGTACTTATTCTTTTGCATTCTCGGCCCTTTTGGAGAGCCTATGCTAGCTGCAGAAAATATGCCGTAGCCACCGTGACTACTTTGTATAAGCTTACGCTGGCTTCGGATATTGCCTCCTTAAATTCATGAGTTGTATCATGTTCCTTACATATTGGTCATCAACTGCGCTCATGCTTTGCTCCTGGTCAGATCTTACATTCCTTACTCTCAACAGACCTCTCCCACTAAGGTATGTATCGAAATATCCTGCTGACTCATCTATCCCTCAGATCTTGGGACATCTGTCGAAGTTGGATGCGTTCACTAATCTCCCGCTTGAAAATCACAGCGTTCTAACTGCACGCCTCGATATTGTATAACCCTGGAGACCCAAATTCCAGGATTGGCTTTCTCACCAAGCCAACACCATGTCATATGTAATTGCAGGTAGATATTCCATGCAATTCTTGCCTATATCTTTCTGACAGAATGCAGCCGCCCAGGGGGCCCAGGCCGTCACCCAGACCGTGAGTGTTCTTTTTCGGCGACAAGAATCCCACCCCAATGATGTCTCATCAGGTAGTGGGCATGGCCGATGCCGCAGCTCATCTCGACGATGTCGTCCGCTCCGAAGCCACAAAGAATAAAGAGACAGAGCGGAACAATGACAACGAATTCAACACTCGCAAAAACTTTCTGGACAAGGCAGTCAACGCCCTCAAAGAAGCAACGTATTCACAGTTCAACATCGTCATCTGCACAGATCAGGCCAGAGACGATTTCCAAGACCTCCAAGGCCAGATCCTGCCAATGAATCTCCTGAACCTGGAAATCTCAGCAGGTAAATTTGTCGATTTCCAGGTCTATGTCTTTGATACAGGGAAATATCTACGTCACGGCAAGTATGAACGAGATCATTGGTGGTATTGGGGCAACAACAAACAGTTCTACGACCCAGCCGCCATGCACGTGCATTTCGAGGTCGCGCAGAAGAAGCTCGACACAACTGCGATCAAGGCAGCGCAGGATCAGAAGACCGCAGAAGACAAGACTGCGGCGGATGCTGCAGCTGCGGCAAACACGACCCAAGCTACTGCTGCAGCAAATGAAGCCACAACTCTAAAGACAGAGGCGGCGAAGAAAGCCGCGGATGCACAAACAGCGGCCCGAAATGGACAATCTGATCCCAGTGTTGCATATGGAGGAGGGGCCCCTGTAGGAGCTAACTATGGCTCTGGCGCAGCCGGAGCGGGAGGGTATTCCGACGCGTCTGCCCAAGCAGGAGTGTACGCAGATCTGTCTGCTCGAGGAGGCAATTCATCCCTCCCTAGTAACACAAAGTCATCTAGCTGACGTTCTGACAGGTGGTCATGGACCTCCAGGCGAAGCAACGAGCGGAATGGCCACAGGACCGTTTCCGGGATTCATGAGTCGTGCGTCCCATTCTAAAGTCTTCGCTCAAAAGACCGCAATCGAACTAACGCGTAATCTTCTCAGACATGGCTGGAGTAGCTGCGGGCCCTGCGATGCAGATGCTCATGGGTTAAAGTATCACTCAAGTCGGAAGGAGCAAGGGCCAAGGTTTGATCCTTCAGTGACTGGACCCTTGGTGAATCTCTCGAATACAGTGTATGCGTGTAAAATTAGAAAGTGCATATCTCTTTTTCTCTGAGTCTCTCTTTCCAAGAGCACAGCCTGCTTAAAGAATGAGACTTTGTGCGGAGAGAAACGTCAAGCAAAGCTATTTGAACACAAAGATGAAAATGGCAAAAGGTTGTCCGAAAAGACTGCATCGGCATTAGTAGAGCAAACACAATCTAGAAACATGAAACAATGTACTCCACACTCAAAAGGACTCCAGCAAATTGGTAGCAGCTCCGCCCAGACTTTCCGCGAGATTCTTCTTCTCATCATCCCTTGTCTTCCTATAGATTACGAAATGGCGGATGGCAAAAAGGACCTTAACTACAATCTCTGCAAGCGACACGCCCCAAGAGTCCGTCTGATCAAACAATCAGCATAATACCGGAGGAATCTGAGTCGAGGGGTACTTGCCTGGATATTACACAGAACATTGAAATTCGCTATTCCATTGAATTCGTCCTGAATGGCGTCCGCTTTGTCAGAGCACGACCAGCCCCAAAGATCGTTGTTGTTTCCATTCAAGCCCTTTTCGATACGGTATATCGCAGACGCGATGATCCAAACTCCGATGTGTATCGCATATTTCGCGACAGTGAGTTTCCAACTTCTCCTTGCTCTGTGATAACAGCAGCAGTATGAAAAGAGCGTGACGAACGATAGCACCAGAGTGACACCAGACACAGCAAGGAACATGAACGTAGGCCAGGGTTTCGGGTTGGCAGGCCAAGCGGTTCGACCGTTGACGAAATTGTTGTTTGTGGTTTGGAAGTTGATCGTTATATACGCGCTGCTGGCGAATGTGACGGTAGCAAACATGGCTGTCAGGACTTTGGTAACGATTTTGCCAACATGCAGAGCTTTCTTGAGATTCTCGTATCTTCTGTGCTTCCGCCTGTCTTTCTCTGGGCTTGCGATCTTCAATGGCTTTAGGGGCTCAGCAGCGTGTCCACCGTATGCACTACCTGAGTAGAGTTCGGACTGCGAGCGCTGATAGGGTGAAGGCTGCAAGCTTGCGTACCCCATGTTGGTGTCATTCTGCGGGTAAGGAGATGAGATAGGGTTGAAATGTGGAGATGCCATCCTATGGAGCGTTGGGAATAAGAGAATGCTGTAGGTTTTAAGAAGAGGATGGTATTTTCTATACGATGAGGGTGTTCTTGAGCAATTGCGGTCAAGAAGTCTGCTACAGGCAAATTAAGGGGATATCTCGAGCAAAGAGTGATCAGATCTTTGAAAGACTTCAAGAATTATTTTGTAGACATGTAGATACGATGGGTATAGGGTAATAGTGCATGCTAAGCACGTCTCAGCAGGTGGGAGAAGCCGAAAGGGTCGGCAATGGAACTGACCCAGAATTTCTTTGCGTCTGGAAAGCCACACCAGGCTGAGTCAACAAGCATCGTTGCATGCTTGCCATTGAACCATGTCGAGACCATAGCACGACCAAAGCCTCAGCCTAAATCGGTATCCAAATGCGAAATATGAGAACGGGTAAGACCAATCAAAATGAAGCCCCAATTGCTCAGCGCCGAGAAGTGAATGTGGCTTCATGCTGGTGCAGGTCCACATGTCCTATCATATCAACTTCCATCGTACAGTCGTAGCTCGTGATATTGAGACAGACAATATGCGGTCAGCTTAAGATGAAGGATGACATTAGTGCTGATGAGATTGGAGGCTCCACTTCATCAGACGAGGCCCGAGGCGCCGCAACGGATGACCTTTGAATCCTATACGAGTGTGACAAAAGCAGTCTACCTTATCTTATCTACATCATATGCGAGAGAAGTTTGCAGCTGCAGCGTAAGTTTGATGCGCTCTAGACTCGACCGATTGTGATGATGATGATGACCCTCGGACCTGCTTCACGATATACTACAGTACAGCCGAGGTGGGCGGTCAAGGTGGGGAACTCGCAAACCGGCTCTGTAGCCAAGGCACATGCCGTCTCCGTTGGACATGATTTTTCTCAATCCTCACCTGTAACAGAGCCATAGATGAGGCCATCTTGAGTGAGTTAATACTTGGAAATGAATGTGTTCAAAGACAGATCATCTCTACTCACATCGACCGAACGAGGAAATGTTCAAAAAACAAGGTCATGGCGCTAAGATTTACTAGGGGTTAGGGTTCTTGGTGGCTCAGGAAATTTTCATCTCTACGTAGAGTACTGCAAACTTTACAACAATGAGCCAATATAACAACAGTCAAGCAAGTACATGCGTAGAAAGCACGAAGTCATGGTTCCCTCATCCAGTGGTACTCCACATCTTTTTGACAGCTACTTGCCACCCGTAATGAAAGTCCACCATCCAACAATGTTGACGTGACCAGCGTGGCCGATCATTCCTCATTGATATTTCTTGTTCAATTTGCCCCCGGAAGCGGTAATGGGCTCTGTCGAGGAGGCGTAAAATTTTCCACAGGCGCCAGTCCGGGTGTCAGTGGTCTTTGGCTGATATAGTGTTCGTTGGGATTCATCGGTGGACGTTGTTGCTGCATTGTAGGTATGGCTGGAACATGTCCATTCTTTCCTCCTTGAGGATTTGGACCGGGACCTGGCGGAATGTTGTGCCCTTGCTGCAATGGGCCACTACGTGGCGGTGGATATTGCTCTTGTTGCACGCCAGGCCAAGAATTAGATGGCATCGATTGTGCACCCTGGCTGCCTGGGAACGCTCCAGGTGCTGCATTCTGTCCGCCTCCCATGTTCGGAGGCGGTGGATGCTGCGGCTGCTGGAATGGCTTCGCTGGAGGGCCACCATCTTTGACCGGCCGTGATTGAGGGTTTATTGGCACTGCACCTGGAAGTACTGGCTGCATTGACTGAGGAAACTGTGAATTTTTCTCCCCCGGCTTATTAGGTCCCAAGGAGAGATTCTGAAATTGCGGCGCTTGCTGCGCCGAATTAGAAGGTCGACTTTGCATGTCCTCGCGATCGAAAGAAAAGCGGCCGGGCTCTTGGGATCGGCCCTGCATATCAAGGCCTTCTGAAGGTCCATTCATTGGTAGCTGGCCATGACTATACGAATCATCGTCGCGGGAGCCCAGTTGTTCTTCCATTATATCGAGGACAGTGTCGGCCCAAAGCTCGTATTGACTCCGCCACTGCGAGATGATTGCTTGGTGTCCAGCCTCCTGGTATCCTTCGAATTCTTGAGAGTGCTCGAGTCTTAATATCCACAGCTTTCGGGATAGCCCCTCAAGTTCGTAAGCTAATTTCATCACTTGAGGGTTACGCTCTGAATGAAAGTCAGCAATGATAGTGCCAGCATTCGCTTCGTGCATTCACGAGACTTCGCGTTGAAGAACAACAGTTTCGTCCTCTCCCAATCTAAGAATAGACGATGATAGGACTTTCGAGCGGACTCTGCCGAATCTGTTGGTCTTGTGTTGGCCAGAGATGCTTTCTGTCCGAAGCTTTCTCTTCCCTGAGCGTCGCTTTGTATGTTTTCAAACTGGTCATGCGTTTGCAGCGGGATGTTTTGATGAGAGGGATAAAACTGTCCTAGATTTGGGCTTGCTTGGTGTGCCATTGGATTTGCAAAAGGGGGGTTGGCAGACATTTGCCCTTGAGAGCCATTTGGAAGTTGCACAGTCGAGTTGGACATATCACTATTAGTGAGATTGGAAGCTAAGTATGGTATTCCAGAGGACACTTGCAAAGACTGAGCCGGTTGAGCGTCCGTTTGCTGCGGAGGGGATTGAGACGCTGAGTTCATTCGATTTTGCTGTTGCGGTGGAGGCTGTGGCCTCATGGAATTGTTATGAGACTGATTCCCAGGCTGACTAGGTGGTGCTTGAGTTGGTGCCTGTAAGCCACCGTTCTCGCTGTTCATCGAGTTCATCGGTATTTTCCCGTTGCCGAAATGGCCCTGCTGCTGTGAAAGTTGGTCTTGGGGAATATTGTCTGCAATGTAAGTCATGACCGTGGCCTTGGGATCCATCACGAACTTGCGAAAGCTAGCACTTCGTTCTGTCATTGTGAAGATTTTAGAGACTGCAAGGGGATTATATGGTAACCGCAGTGAAACCTGAGACTGTACGAGTGGCTAAAGAAAGAAATGGAAATGGCATCGAGGGGCCGACATAATATGGTGACAGAGGTCAGATGAATTTCTCGGAAGCCGTGGTGCTGACTACCTTACATGTGCAACATGCAGAAGGTTTCTGAGGCTGACTTCTTGCTTATGACCTACCTGCTTTTCACACCACATCAGGTTAGTAGCAGCGCGTAAATGAGATGGTTGTAAATTGTTACTCACCCGAACGCCACCTATTGCTGGCCATGTGGCGCCCGTACTACTTCTTTCATTCCAGATAATTTGAAGCCGCCAAGTATTCAGCTAATCTACCATGTTCATCTATCTATAGATTTTTAAGAAATAACTCATGAGTATGGTAAGGACGTTACAAGCAGGTACGTCACAGGTTCTTTCCACTGCTACTCTTTCGACTTTCAATGCTCAGGGTCTATGAGAAAATAGGTGTGCATTTGCTATGAAACCAGACTTTCTATCTTAAAAATCAAACAACGCCCGCCCACCCTCTGAGGCTCGCAACCTCTCAGTACCTCGTACGATCATCCTCACTTGCCGAAGTTAACATTCTCGTTGAAGCTCGTGGTAGATGGAAAGCTGTGTTGTCCCTGGCCGTTCATACCGCCTTGTTTACCATAAGCACGTCTATGCTGGCTCTGCTCCTTCTCCTGGTGATGCTTCTTCAATTTGTCTTCGGCGAAGCTGCCCAAAATCGCACCCCCGATCGTGCCGAGGATGCCATGCCCAGCGGCATGGCCACCCCATCCGCCTGCAAGGCCTCCTGTAATGGCACCACCAAGACCTCGTTCACCGTCAGCGGGCCGTTCCCCGTCCTGAGGGTATTGTTGCTGGCCCTCCATCTGAGGCCTAGGGAGATTGTTAGTATGCTAATGGGCAGAGTGCGTTGCTGACTTACTGTTGCTGTTGGCCATTGTATTGATGCTGCTGTTGTTCTTGACCATATGGAGCAGCTTGTTGAGGGTATTGCTGGTTGTTTTGGTCATTACCATAGGCTTGACCCTGCGGCTGCCCATTGTAGGCACCGTACTGAGCTTGTTGATTGTACTGGTCAGACATGGTGATTGATGGAAAGAAGTTGATTGTCGATTGACGTTGTGTTTCGAAAAGATGTTGGATGCTGATGTCTGGTTGCTGGTAGATAATTAGGCGATTTTTGTTTTTGTGGCCGTGATGTTGGGGCCTTTATGTTGTCGGTTCTCCAGAGAGTGAGCTAGTGACGCTTGTCAGCGCTTACTACGGACGCCATGAACGTCTCAAAGCGGTTGAAAACCCGAGCTCGCTATGTTCTCACTGCATCATGCTAGAGTATGCACAGCCCATAATAAAGTTGTGACTTAGAATTGGGTTTGTCAACTCTCATTTACGCCATCTTCGACTCTTGGAAGCCAATCAGCCAACAATGATAGTTCTGGAACACGCAGTAAGATCCACCATGGAGATAAAATCAGCTCGGCCCTGTCCGCTTATTTACTGTGTGTAGGTCGCGTAGATGATCCTGAGTACCCCGCCCACCGCACTGCGGGGCTTATGCATTATGCAGGCTCATCAAATCTACATTTTGCGCTCTAGCGAGAGTCTAGACTCACCTCAGATGCAGGTTACGACTCCAGAGGCTTACGGGGAGTCCGAGTTGATGTAGAGTGTCTCCGAACCTGGCGGTTGACTTCCTACTCTTGGAGGGAGTAAGTCACTCTCCTCAGCCAGCCACAAGAGTAAGAAAGTGGCAATCAGCTTATCTAGTATCTTGCGAGGTCCAAGATGCAATGCACGAGGTCATCCTGATTCTCAACATGTCTGTTGAATTGTGATGTCGATTACAGCACTCGTATCACAAGAGGAAGAGAAAATCCGCCGACACTATTGACGAACAATAGTCGCACTAGATCTGCGATTTCGTAGACTAATCACACTACTTAGGTCCATACTTGTCTTCTATCACTTCGCTCGCGTGAAAAGTGCAGGGTCGAAGGATGCCATAACGAAATCAACAGTTGAACAAGGAATAACGCCTGCAAGATGAACAGCGTGAGCAACAGCAGCAGCATGGCCAAGGTCAAGGCTAGAACGACCGCCGCCCCGAATACCATGACTCGCCGCAGCCCCCAGCGCTGGAGGTTGCCCACGATCTGATCCAGGCCAACGCGCCGTCATTGCTGGGCTTGAGCTTCGTCAACAGGTGCAGCAGGCGCAAGACCGTGCGTGTTTGCTAAGGCACCCATAGCGTAGGTCCATAAATGGAGAAGGCTGTCGATGTGCTCGGGGGTGAAGCCGTTGCCTAAATTTTTCGAGTCGGTAAGAAGATTCTGAAGGCAACGGATCTGAGACTTGGAGATACTCACTTGCAGCTTTGCCCATGTGATGCAGGGCGTTGAGATGGGAAGGATGGTAATTGAGGCCGCGAAGATTAGACTGCGGTGCTACCTGATTTTGATCTTGAGCTCCTCCCATCATTCCGCTAGCGGCTCCCATCATTCCACCCTGAATTGGCTTGGACATAGCATTCGAATACATTCCTTTCTTCGGGTCCATGTCATGGATCCCCTGGCCTTGCTTGCTTGAAAACCGCCGTTCTTGCCTTGCTGATAGGGTTGAGCTGCCTGCTGGCTCTGAGCGGAGTTTTGGTTGGTTGCGTCAGCACCGCCTTGGTTCTGCTGCATGCCGTTGGTCTGCCCTCCATACGAACCAGATATCTGTCCGGCCTGTTGAGGATCCTGTTGGCTGGGGTTCTGCCCTGCATACTGAGAAGGATCCTGCTGGCTTGCATTTTGCCCTCCATATTGAACAGGGTCTGGCTGACTAGGATCCTGTGCACTGTACTGAGAAGGATCGGTAGGCATCTGCATCTGGGCTTGCCCTCCGATCTGACCCTGCTGGCCTTGGCCATATGCTGCTTGTTGTCCGTACTGAGACATGGTTTTGGAAAGCTGTGACTGAAGTATAAAGTGACGAGCTAAGGAATTTCTGGAAGTAGATCTTCTATGAGAATGTGTTCTTGGCAAAGCGAGGCGATCAGGTGAGTCGGAAGAGTCCGTGATGAAGATATTGAATATTCAGAAGGTTGAAGATTCAAAGGGAGGCTGGAGCATCAACGGTTGTTTTTGAATAGGATGAAGGTAATAATTACAAACAGTAAGAGAGGCAAAGTTACGGCGAAGGTGAGACCATTTTCAAAAGACTTCACATAAGAAAGCCTCTCACCGTGTGTCTCGGTTGTCACCTTACTCATCCCACCTAAAGTCTTCGCCGAAAGCTAAGCTGACTGCTGACTGCCGACAGCAAAGATTTTGGTGACGCGTGTACATCTCTATCCCTTCCTTATGCTTCTGCAAAAATCGGAGATGACGGAGAAAGTTTGTCGACCGACGCTGTTTCTTAAGGCCCGCGCCTGCACCCAAAGAACCGTCTTACGTGCAGTACCTAGTTCTCTATGCTGCGCCAACGCCGCGATAGTTTCAGCTAGCATAGTGGCGCCTGCGCTCAGCTTATTTATCATTTTCCATCGATTACATTTGCCTTCTATGCAGTGTACAACAACGATGATGATTATTTTGAGGGCATGTCCGTTCGATAGGCACAGATTCCTGCAAAAAAGTAATAATCTTAGCTGATGTCGCCACCACCATGGGCTGCACCAAGACTTGGCATTCAGCCAGCGCGAAAACAAGTCTAGAACAAAGAAGCCCTCGGCTAATTGATGTTCTAGGTCGGAGTTGACAGCAATGGGAACACGTACTCTTGTGTGAAAATTTGCGCTCATAGACGCCTCGAAAATTGTCGAGACACGAAACAAAGATTCATTCAGCATGGACGGGCCTATCTCAAGACAAAATACGCCAAGCAGTATACCGTCTCAGCGCAATTCTCACGTATATTCCTCGACAGTACCCAGCTCAGAGACGAGTCCCAATAAGACGTTTTCGACCACGTCCCCATTCATGAATGGAAATGCCGACGTAAATCTCAAAGGCCGACTTGGTTTGAGAGAGCAAAACGACCCTGTACATTCCACTCTGGATTCCCATCGACCGGAAGAGGCTCGATCTCCAAGGGTACAATCCACTTGGTCGAGACCGCAAAGTAGAAATTCGGGTACAAGGCCTGTCGTCAGCGCTGAAACCCGTGCTCGATGGGAATTGCTGAGATCACTAGCCGGAGTCTCTAGGGTAGATGATGGAAAAGAAAATCACGATTTCACATCTCCAAATTATCAGAACGATACCTTATTCCAGAAGAAGGAATCCAGGAGACCGAGTGCTTCCGAGAACAGCGATCCATCGACGAAATCAAAGATCGAACGCTCAGGAAAGGTCGGTGCCGCGACTTTTGCAGAAGACTCGATTAGCATAGAAAAGTATTTGCAGAGTTTAAGGCTGGATCCTCATTTAGATATCAGAGGTCTCAACCCTGCACTTAACAGGGGTGAACGAGGCCCGGTTGGCAGCAGCAGCACTAACGGGGCTACTCAACCCTCCGGAAAGCCGTCCCAAACCAACGCTCTACCCATTGAGAAAGGTACTGTACCCGAAAATGGTGTCATGGGACATTTTTCTCGAACTCTTGTGAATGAAAATGCACACCTCTCGTTGGGCAAATTATTCCCCTCTGCAGACTTTGCAAGCCAGTCCAAACCGCGAATAAATCTTGACGCTCCATCACCTGTTCGGTCGGGTTTCAGCCCTGCGGAACCACTTTTAAATTCCTCGAGTGTCAAAGAGAGCACGAGTTCCTTGACTCGTTCCGCATCTGGGATTTCTCATACGGATTCCGATATTCATCGCGCGGTTCGAACGTCACTAGATACCAGGAGATCGTCCGATGCTGGCGAAGTAACACCGTCCAGTAAGCCACTGATAATTCCATACCCCCAGGGTCAAGTGTCAACGGATTGTTTCGACGGCCAAGTATCCGGTGGGAGTAGCATCGAAATAGCAGAAGAATTGTTGGGAGACCCAAGTGCTAGCGCCATATCAGTGCAGCGTCGGTCTCGAAGCCCTTCTGTCCGCCGATCATCCGGCCACAGGTTAAGGGGCAATTCCATATTACCATTACAGCTTCCTTCTTCACACGCACCAATTTCCAGACTCCAAAGCACGGACACTGAAGGCTTCCAGATAGCCCGGAAAACACCACGTGTTCTGCCGGAAGTAATTGCTCCTCCAAATCCGAGAATTGCATCGAAGCAGCCAAACGACGCTGCTTCTCATGTACCATTACTTGACGTGGGCCGAGCATCCCAAAGTGTCACCAACACACCATCCAACAACAAACCTTCCACTCAACGGCCCAACCAAGAGTCACAACTAAGAGGCAGCGAGAAATCCACCACAGGTCCCCAAAGATTAACAAGCCAAAGCGATCGCCTGTATCCTCTCTTAACCCCTGCATCCCACCACCCAGCCCAAGGTATTCCTCCTCCATCGGGCAACGCAATAACAGCCCCCGAAGTCCAAACCTCAACATACCCACCTCTTCAAAAACACCCGACCCAGTACAGCAGCTCCCACCATACCCTCGCATCGCCTACCCGAAACCCTCTCACCCAACCCTTAGCCCCCGGCCCCCTCCAAACAAACCTTCCCCCAGCCCAAACCCTCCCCCTGCAACCACGAACCACCAAGCAACCACGAACCACCAAACAACCACTCCCTTATCCCCTAACCCCAACCCACCCGCCC
>JAABUQ010004954.1_pt1 | contig 21948 bp, 21 predicted proteins | sample 5560001 | NCBI WGS metagenome assembly JAABUQ01 (sample SAMN10711888, study PRJNA513371) | rock metagenome | isolation source: Antarctica rocks | place: Antarctica: Victoria Land, Finger Mt nord | collected 2015-12-18 | reverse complement strand
AGAGAACCGTCACAGCAACGTGGAAACGCATCGGGTCTCTGCTCGATAGCTTCTCTTCAACAGAGTGCAGAAACTATCTCACCAACTCAGGTTATGTCGCAACGTGATACAAACACGCTCTAGAGCATGGTCGGCTCGACCATGCTCCGCTTGACTGAGGAAAGAGCAGTTTCATCAGTCAAGTGGAATCGCAGAGCGATTCCACTTGAACCGATACTGCTCTGACCCGCCATGCTCACGCCGCCGCCTCCGGTGCGAAGATCGCCACCAGGTCGGACAGGTGGCCGATCTCGTTCAGCCGCAGCCCGTCCGGGGCGACCAGCTTCTGCGCGCCGCGTGCCAGCCGGCGCGGCAGCAACGCCTGCTCGAAGCCGAGCTTCTGCGCCTCCTTCAGGCGGGACTCCGCCTGCGACACCTGGCGCACCTCGCCGGACAGCCCGACCTCGCCGAAGAACACCGAGCCGGCACTGGTCGGCTGCCCGGTCGCGGCCGACACCAGGGCGGCGGCGACCGCGAGATCGGCCGCCGGCTCCAGCACGCGCAGGCCGCCGGCGACGTTGAGATAGACGTCTGAAGCGGCGAGCTTGAGGCCGCAGCGCGTCTCCAGCACCGCCAGCAGCATCGCCAGCCGGCCGGAGTCCCACCCCACCACCGCCCGCCTTGGCGACGATCCGCTGTTCGGCGAGAGCAGCGCCTGAATCTCCAGCAGCACCGGCCGGGTGCCCTCCAGCCCCGCGAACACCGCCGAGCCCGCGATGTTGCCACGCCGCTCGGCCAGGAACAGCGCGGACGGATTGGGCACTTCGGCCAGGCCGCGATCGGTCATCGCGAACACACCGATCTCGTCGGTGGCGCCGTAGCGATTCTTGGCGGCGCGCAGGATGCGGAACTGGTGGCCGCGATCGCCCTCGAAGTACATTACCGCGTCGACCATGTGTTCGAGCACGCGTGGGCCGGCCAGCGAGCCCTCCTTGGTCACGTGCCCGACCAGGATCAGGCCGAAGCCGCGCGACTTCGCCAGCCGGATCAGCTCGAACGCGCAGCCGCGCACCTGGCTGACGGTGCCGGGCGCGCTCTCGATGGTATCGAGCCACATGGTCTGGATCGAATCGATCACCACCAGGGCGGTGTCGCGCTCGGCCTCCAGGCTGCCGACGATCTCGGTGACGTTGATCGCCGCGGCCAGCTCCAGCCGGGGCGCGGTTAAGCCTAGCCGGCGGGCGCGTAGGCGAAGCTGGTCGACCGCCTCCTCGCCGGAGATGTACAGCACGCGGCGCTCGCCCTGCGCCATCGCCGCGGCGGCCTGCATCATCAGGGTGGACTTGCCGATCCCCGGATCGCCGCCGACCAGCACCACCGAGGCCGGCACCAGCCCGCCGCCGAGCACGCGGTCGAACTCGGCGATGCCGGTGCTCGCGCGCGGTGGCGGCTCGGCCTGGCCCTCCAGCCCGACGAAGGCGATCCGGCCGGGACGCACCTTGCCCGCTCGCGTAGCGGTCGCACGCGGCTCGGCGGCCTCCTCGACGATGGTGTTCCACTCGCCGCAGGAGTCGCAGCGGCCGCTCCATTTCGAATGCACCGCCCCGCAGGACTGGCAGACGAAGCGTGACGTGGGGTGTTTCATGAAGACGTTGGCTGCAGCATGACCGATAGATAAGGTGTCAGCCGAGCATACGCAGTGCCTCGCCGAAGAAGTCCTCGCCGCCGAAGTTGCCCGACTTGAGGGCCAGCGTCAGGCCTGGGTGATGCGCCCCGACCGTGTGCAGCACCGGCACGCCGGGCGCGATCGCCGCCCCGATCAGGAAGGCCTCCAGCCCGAGCCGGTCGACCACCGCGCCGGAGGTCTCCCCGCCGGCGACGACGAGCCGGCTCACCCCGGCCGCGACCAGCGTCTCGGCGAGATCGGCGAGCGCCTGCTCGATCGCGTGTCCGACCACGTCCGCGCCGTGCTGCTTCTGCAGCGCCTGCACCGATTGCGGCGTGCCGCTGCTGGCGATCAGCACCGGCCCGGACCCGAGCCGCTCGCGCGCCCAGGCCAGTGCCGCTGCGGTCTCCCCGCCGCCTGCCAGCAGCCCTTCGACATCGAGCCGGAGGCAGGGCATCTCCCGCTCCGCGGCCGCGATCTGCCGCAAGGTCATGGCCGAGCAGCTGCCCGCCAGGATCGCGGCGCCACCGCCCCTGGCGGCCGGCAGGTCGACCGGAGCCTCCGCGGCGCGTGCGGCTCCCCGCGCGACCAGCGCGCGCGCCAGGCTGGAGCCCAGGCCGGACGCGCCGGTGGAGAGCGGGGTGTCGAGGGCGGCCTCGCCGATCGCATCGAGATGGCGCGCGGCCACAGAGTCCGCGATCGCGGCACCGGCACCCTTCCCTGCGGCGGCGGAGAGGGCGGCGCGCACCGCATCGGCTCCGGCCTCGACCACCGCGAACGGGATCAGCGCCACCGGGCTGGCGCTCTGGCGACCGAGCACGCGCACCAGGCTGGAGTCGCGCATCGGGTTGAGCGGATGGTCCTTCAGCGGGCTCTCGTGCAGCGGCATGTCGCCGACGAACAGGTGGCCCTGGAACACGGTGCGGTTGTTCTCTGGGAATGACGGGTTCACCAGCACGATGCCGCCGCCGGCACGAGCGCGCAGCGCGTCCAGCACCGGGCCGATATTGCCGGCATCGGTGGAGTCAAAGGTCGAGCAGATCTTGAACAGCACGTGTCCGGCACCATGCTCCCGCAGCCACCGCTCGGCTTCCAGCGAGACCGCCACCGCCTGCGCCGCCGGGATCGAGCGGCTCTTCAGCGAGACCACGACCGCATCCGCCGCCGGCAGGTCGAGGCTCGCGCGCGGCACGCCGATGGTCTGCACGGTGCGCAGGCCGTTCAGCGACAGCATGCTCGCCAGGTCCGAGGCGCCCGTATAGTCGTCGGCGATGCAGCCGAGCACGATGCTCACGCAGGCTGTTCCGGCCGGCGTGCCGCGAACGGCGCGAACCAGCCCAGCCCGTCGCGGGTGGCGCCGCGCGGCCGGTACTCGCAGCCGACGAAGCCCGGATAGCCCAGCCGGTCCAGCTCGCCGAACAGGAACGGATAGCTCAGCTCCTCGCCGTCCGGCTCGGCACGCGACGGCACGCTGGCCACCTGGACATGGCCGATCATCGGCAGCAGCCGGCGCAGCGCCATGGTCACGTCGCCATGCATGATCTGCCGATGATAGAGGTCGAACTGCAGCTTGAGGTTGGGCATCGCCAGCTCGGTGATGAGCTGCTCGGCGGTGTCGAAGCTGTTGAGGAAGTAGCCCGGCATGTCGCGGCCGTTGATCGGCTCCAGCACCAGGTCGAGGTCATGCTCCTGCAGCCTGGCGGCGCAGAGCTGCACGGCGTCGCGGTAGGCGGCGTGGGCGGCCGGAGCGCCTGCGGGAGCGATGCCCGCCATCACGTGCAGCCGCCCGGTTCCGGTGGCCAGGGCATATTCCAGTGCTCGCGACAGCCCCTCGGTGAGTTCGGCGGAACGGGCGGGCAGGGCGGCCACGCCGCGGTCGCCCGCCGACCAGTTCCCGGGCGGCATGTTGAACAGCGCCACGGTAAGGCGGTTGCGACGCACCCGCTCGGCGATCACCTCCGGCGGCGCCTCGTAGGGGAACAGGAACTCGACCGCGTCGAACCCCGCATCCGCCGCCGCATCGAAGCGGTCGAGGAACGGGTGCTCGTTGAACATCATGGTGAGGTTGGCGGCGAAACGGGGCATCGTGCGGGATCCCGGAGCTGTGGATTCAATCGGCGGACGGCAGCGACAATCCCGCGATCTTCGCATAGAGTCGAGCCACCGAGGCGTCGTCGTCGCGCCCCATGCCGGCCGCCGCGGTCATCAGGTACATCTGCAGCGCGGCACCGGCGATCGGCACCGGGAACTGCGCCTCGCGCGCCATGTCGATGACGATGCCGAGATCCTTGGTGAAGATGTTGATCGCACTCCTGGGCGCGTAGTCGCCGTCGAGCACGTGCGGGATGCGGTTCTCGAACATCCACGAATTTCCGGCCGACTTCGTGATCACCTCGTAGACGCGGGCGAGATCGAGCCCCTGCCTGGAGGCGAAGGCGACCGCCTCGCAGGCGGCGGCGATATGCACTCCGGCCAGGAGCTGGTTCACCATCTTGAAAGCGGCTCCCTGGCCGGCCGCAGCACCCAACTCGTAGAGCGTGCCGGTCATCGCATCCAGCGCGGGACGGGCGCGCTCGAAAGCGGCCGGGCTGCCGGATGCCAGCATGGTCAGGGTGCCGTCCGCCGCGCGCGCCGCCCCGCCGCTCATCGGCGCGTCGAGATAGTGCCGGCCGGTAGCCTCCAGCCGCGCCGCCAGCGTGCGCGCCATGTCCGGCGCCATCGTCGCGGACGAGATGAACACCGCGCCTTCCTGCATGGCGTCGGCACAGCCCTGCGTGCCGAACAGCACCGCCTCGGTCTGCGCGGCGTTCACCACCGCGGCCACCACCGCCTCGGCGTCGCGCACGGCATCGGCCGGGCTCGACGCGACGGTGCCGCCGGACTGCACCAGGCGTTCGGTGGCGGCCTGCGAGACGTCGAACCCGGCAACGGCGAAGCCATGCCGGAGCAGCGACTGGGCCATGCCGAGGCCCATCGAGCCGAGGCCGATCACCGCTGCGCGACGCGCCCCGCCTGACGGTTCGGCCGAATGGAGCTGCGTCATGGCGACTTCCTTCCTGGAAGTTTCGTGGGGGTGTTCATCGCTGGACGATCATGCAATGCATCCCCCGGCATCGCGACGATGACGTTGATGAGCGCCGGGAGAGTATTCTCGTGACCGAGACGAAACTGCGAGAGCAGATCTGCATGTTTTCCCGCTCGCTGTTCGAGCGCGGGCTGACCGCCGGGTCTTCCGGCAATGTCAGCCTTCGCCTCCCGGATGGCGGCTGGCTGATGACGCCGACCAACGCCTCGCTGGGCTTCCTGGACCCGGCCCGGTTGTCGCGGCTGGATGCGCAGGGACAGCTCGTGTCCGGCGACGCGCCGAGCAAGGAGATCCCGCTGCACCAGGCGCTCTACGATACCCGCCACGGGGCCGGCGCCATCGTGCACCTGCACTCGGTGCATTCCGTGGCGGTGTCCATGCTGCCGGAGATCGATCCCGCCGACGTGCTGCCGCCGTTGACCGCCTACTACGTCATGCGCGTGGGCGGGACGGCGCTGCTGCCCTATTACCGGCCGGGCGATCCCGACGTCGCCGGCGCGATACGCGGCCTGGCCGGACGCTACGCCTCGGTGCTGCTCGCCAATCACGGGCCGGTGGTGGCGGGCGCCACCCTGGAGGCGGCGATCTACGCCACAGAGGAGCTGGAGGAGACCGCGCGGCTCTATTTGATGCTGCGCGGGCTCAACCCGCGCCGGTTGACGCAGGCGCAGGTCGACGATCTGGTGGCCCGTTTCGGGCTCGAACTGCCTGCGCATCTGACCGCCCACGATGGAAAGTGATTGTGCCGGACGGGGCGGCGTGACCGGCACGTCGTCCCACGCGATTCAGCTGGCGTTTTTGACGTATTGGCGCCAGTTGTGCTTCTCCTTGAAGCCCAGCTTCTCGCGCACCTTCCGGTTCGACAGCAGCCCCTCGTACTCGCCGAGCTCGCCGCGCACCGGCACGTTCGGATAGTAGCGTTGCAGCAGCTCCTTGGTCGGCAGGTCCGACGAGGTGTGGTCGTTGGCGGCGTTGAACACCTGGTAGCCGAGCCCGTCGGTCTCGATCCCCAGGCGCACGATCTCGCCCAGGTCACGCGCGTCGATGTAGCTCCAGGCGATCTTCTTGCGGAAGTCCGGCTTGGCGAACCAGCCCGGGAACAGCGCGTACTCGCTCGGCTCGATCACGTTGCCGATGCGCAGCGCGTAGATGTCGGTCTTGCCGCGCAACGCGAAGCCGCGCGCGGTGCGCTCGTTGCAGATCTTGCTGACCGCGTAGCTGTCCATTGGATCGACCGGATACTCCTCGTCCAGCGGGAAATAATCCGGCTCGCGCGGCGTGTTGGCGAACACGACGCCGTAGGTGGTCTCGCTGGAGGCGATGATAACCTTCGGGATGCCGAGCTTGGTCGCGGCGTCGAGCACGTTGTAGGTGCCCATGACGTTGATGCGATACACCTCGTTGTCCGGCACGATCATGATGCGCGGGATGGCGGCGAAATGCACCACCGCGTCGATCTTCTGCGGGCGCAGGTCGGGATCGAACTCATGCAGCCCGGTATAGGACGAGAAGGCGTTGAACAATTGCCCGGCATCGGTGATGTCGGTGATCAGCGTACGCACCTTGGGATTGTCCAGCGGCTTGGTGTCGATGTTGAGGACATCGTAGCCCTGCTCGACCAGGTACTGCACGACATGACGCCCGGCCTTGCCGCTGCCGCCCGTGAAAAGAATTCGCTTCATGCGTCGGGGTCCTTTGCAGTTTCATCAGGCCCGCGCGGCAACCGCGCGGGCGTCGTCATCGATCAGAAGTGGTAGTTGTCGATATTGTCCTTGGTGAACACCAGCGGCTCGCTGAACACGATCACGCGGTCCTTGGCGGTGAAGGTGCCGAGATCGCCGGCGGTGAAAGTGCCATCGGGCTGGATCGCCTTGTTCGCCGCGAGCCGTGCGACGTACATCACCAGCATGCCCTCCTTGACCTCGTCCCAGAGCGGGCTCTCGCGGATGATGCCCGACTTCACGTACTGGCGGATCGAGTCCGGGTCGCTGCAGCCGGTGACGAACACCTTGCCGGTCATGCCGAGCTTCTCGACAGCCGCCGCGGCACCCACTTCCGCCGCACCATCCGGTGCGATGATGCCGGTCACGTTCGGGTTCGCCTGCAGGATGTTCAGGCCGGCGGTGAGCGACTGCGACGGGCTGGACTGGCCGTACTGTGTGGTGACGATCTTCATCTTGGGATAGGCGCTGGCCATGTAGGTCTTGAGCGCGTTGATCCACTCGTTCTGGATGGTGGCGTCCGGCGTCGATGACAGGATCGCGACCTGGGCGTCGCCGCCGGTGTACTTGGCGACGGCGTCCACCAGCGCCTTGCCATGCGCCGCGTAGTTGGTGTTCTGGATGAAAAAGTCGCGCGCGTCGGGGGCCACGTCGCTGTCGTAGGAGACCACCTTGATGCCCTGCTTGCGCGCGCGCCGCAGCGCCGGGGCGAGCTGGGTCGGGTTGTTCGAGGTCGTGGTGATCACGCTGAAGCGCCGGGCGATCAGGCTGTTGAACACGTCCACCTGGCCCTGCGCCGAGGCGGTGACGGGTCCGGTATAGAGGAAGCTGATGTTCAGCATCTTGGCGGCCTGCTCGGCGCCCTGCTGGTTGGCCTTGAACACCGACAGGCCGACCAGCTTGGGCACCATCGCGACCTTGATGGACTTGCTGGTGTCGATGTCGGCGGCGTGTGCCACGAAGCCCGCGAGCAGCAGCGGCACGGCGGCGATGGCGGCTTTGTACCCGCAGCCCTTTGGGCTGACGCGGCGGATGGTTCTGGTCATGGCTCCCGATCTTTTCTTCAGTTTATGGTTGGATGAATATCGCGCGCGCCGGCTCAGGCGGGCTTGCGGCGATGCAGTCGGCCCAGCAGCCGCGCGAACCCGGTTCCGCGTCCGGCGAGCGTGTTCTTGATGGCGATGGCGGCGAGCAGGATGGCGCCCGTCAGCATCGTCGTCAGCATGTCGGAGAAACCCGCGATCAGCATGCCCTGTCGCAGGAAGCCGAGCACCAGCACCGCGATCACGACGCCGGCGATGCTGCCCTCGCCGCCGAAGATGCTGACGCCGCCGAGCACGACCATGGTGATCGTGCTGAGCAGCAGCACGTCGCCCATGTCGGCGCGCACCGCGCTGTAGTAGGCGGCGAGCACGATGCCGGCGAGGGCCGCCATGGCGCCGCTGATGACGTAGGCGCCGACCAGGATGCGTCCGACGCGCACGCCTGAATAGCGCGCCGCCTCGACGTTGTAGCCGATCATCACGATCTTGCGGCCGAACTTGCTGCGCGACATGGCCAGGCCGAACAGGACGGCGAGCACGGCGAACAGCACGATCTGGAACGGCAGGATGTCGGCGATGGCGCCGGTGCCAAGCTGGGCGAAGCTGTCGGGGAAGCCCGAGGGCGGCGTGTTGCCGGCGAGTGCGACGGCGAGGCTGCCGTAGATGAAGCTGGTCGCAAGCGTCGCGATCAGCGGCTCGACGCGCAGCCGCGTGATGATCAGGCCGTTCACGGCGCCCAGTGCCCCGCCGGCGATGACGCCGGCCAGGGCGGCGATCCAGATCGAGAGGTGCAGGCCGCTCCACAGCTCCGCCATGACGATCGCCGACAGCCCGGCGGTGGCGCCGACCGACAGGTCGATGCCGCCGGTCAGGATCACGGTCGAGAGCCCGAGTGCGACCAGCCCGAACGGCAGGAAGTTCTCGGTCAGCGCCAGGAAGCTGCCGAACCCCGAGTAGAAGCCCGGCACGATCGCGATCAGCGCCGCCAGCAGCAGCACCAGCAGCACGACCAGGGACCGCTCCCAGCCATCGAGCGGCAGGCGCGTGGTGCGGCTGCGGCCCGCGGTGACGACGTTGCTGGCACTCATCTCAAGCTCCCGCTTGCTTGCGTCGTCCGGACGCCACCGTGACCAGGATCATCAGGCCCTCGCCGGCCGAATACCAGATCGGCGGCACGTGCACGAACACCAGCGCGGTGAGCACCACGCTGAGGAACAGGCTGCCCAGCACGGTGCCGATCATGGAGGCGCGCCCGCCAGCGATCGCGGTGCCGCCGATGAGTGCCACCGCGATCGATTGCAGCTCCATGTGGTCGCCGGTGCCGGTGGTGACGGTCGCCGAGCCGGTGTAGCAGAGGAACATCAGGCCGGAGAGCGCGGCCAGCAGGCCGGACAGGGCGTAGGCGCCGATCTGCGTGGAGGTCACCGCGATGCCGGCATTGTAGGCCGCGGCACTGTTGTTGCCGATCGCCAGCAGGGCGCGGCCGAAGCGGGTATGGCTGAGCATGAACCAGGTCAGCAGCAGCACCACGCCGAGCACCACCACCGGGATCGGGATCGGCAGGTACGGCGACAGCAGGCCGTTGCCGAGCACGCTATAGGCGTGCGGAACGCTGTCCACCTGGGTGCCGTTCGAATAGACGAACATCAGGCCGCTATAGAGGCTGTAGGTGCCGAGCGTGGTGATGATCGGCGGGATCACCAGCCGCGCGACCAGGAACCCGTTGATGGTGCCGAGCACGAGGCCGATCGCCAGGGGGATGCCGAACGCGCCGGCCAGCGGCAGCCCGCTCGATTGCGCGAGCAACCCGGTCACCACGGCGGTCAGGCCAAGCACCGGCGCCACCGACAGGTCGATGCCGCGCGTTGCGATCACCAGCGTCTGGCCGAGTGCGAGCAGCGACAGCACCACCGAGTTGAGGAGCATGAAGCGCAGGTTCTGCACCGACATGAAGTTGTGCCGGAACAGGCTGACGATCAGGATGGTGGCGAAGGTGGCCACCAGCAGCGTGATCTCGCGTCGTTCGCGATGCCTGCCGCCGGCCTTGCGGGACGGTGCCACGCGCGACAGGGCATCCTGCGGGAACGTGGCCGTCTGCATCGAGGCCGGCTTCATGGCGCGGTCCCGGAGTGGCTGAGATAGGAGTGCCCGACCCGGTCCGGCGTGATCTCGTCGCCGCTCAACTCGGCGACGATGCGGCCCTCATAGACCGACAGGATGCGATCGCAGAGCCGCACCAGCTCCTCCATCTCCGAGGATATCACCAGGATCGCCATGCCCTCGCGCGCTAATCCTTCGATCAGCTCGTAGATCTCGTCCTTGGCGCCGACATCGACGCCGCGCGTCGGCTCGTCGAGGATCGCGACCTTCGGGGACAGGCCCATCCACTTGCCGAACACCACCTTCTGCTGGTTGCCGCCGGAGAGACGGACCAGCTTCTGGTCGATGCCGGCGCAGCGCACGCGGTACTGCGCGACGGTGGTGGAGCCGATGCTGTCCTCGTGCGCCTGGTCGATCAGGCCGAGCCGCTGTCGCACCCGGTCGAGCAGGCCGGAGGTGAGGTTCTCGGTGATGGTCATCGGCAGCACGGCGCCGTGCTTGGCGCGGTCCTCCGGGGCGTAGACCAGGCCGCGCCGGATGATCGCGTGCGTGGACAACCCGCTGACATCCTCGCCCGCCAGGGTAATGCGGCCGGCATCGCGCGCGCGTATGCCGAAGATGGTCTCCGCGATCTCGGTGCGCCCGGCGCCGACCAGTCCCGCCAGGCCCAGTATCTCGCCCTTGTGCAGGGTGAAGCCGATATCGCGAAATCGCGGGGCGTGGCTCAGCCCCTCGACCTGCAGCGCCGGCGTGGTGGTCGCCGACGTCCAGTCGCGTCGGGGGATCACGCGCATCTCGCGCCCGACCATACGCGACATCAGCCGAACGCGGTCGAATTCCTCGCGCTCGACGCTGTCGACCAGCACGCCGTCACGCAGCACGCTGATGTCGTCGCTGATGTCGAGTACCTCGTCCATGCGATGGCTGATGAAGCCGAGCGTGCAGCCATCGTCGCGCAGGCGGCGCATGATGCCGAACAGATGCTGCACCTCGTGCGTGGTCAGCGGCGAGGTCGGTTCGTCGAACAGGATGACGCGGCAGCCGCGCAGCAACGCCTTGGCGCACTCCACCTGCTGCTGCTGGGCGATCGACAGGTGACGCGCCTGCTGGTCCACGTCGATATCGAGGCCGAGCGAGGCCAGCGCGTCGCGGGCGCGCCGGCGCACCTCGGCCCAGTCGATCCGGCGCGGCAGCCGGCCGGCGGTGGGCAGCTGGCCCACGAACATGGTCTCCGCGACGCTGAGCTCCGGCATCAGCGCCGGCTCCTGCGGCACCAGGTAGATGCCGTGCCCGTGCGCCGCGTGCGGCGAGGCCAGCACGAGCGGCGCGCCGCCGAGCGAGAGCTGGCCGGCGCTCGGCTGCACCAGCCCCGACAGGATCTTGAACAGGGTCGATTTGCCGGCGCCGTTCTCGCCCATCATGGTGTGGATGCGGCCCGGACGCAGCGTCAGGCTGATGCCGCGCAGCACCGCGACGCTGGCATAGTCCTTGGTGACGTCGGTGGCCTGGTAGATGCCCTGCATGGGCATATCGGGCATGGTGGCGTGCTGCGACATCAAGCTGTCTCCTGGACAGATCCCAATCCGAAGGCACGCTTCTCGATGCCGCGAGGCACGGGCGCACTTGCCACCTTCCGTTCGTCTCAGTCGATGGTAGCGCAACCATAATCTGGAACGGATGGTAGCGCAACCATAGAATTTGCTCTACGCTCGAATCAGATGGGAACGGCAGCCATAACGGGTCGCACGGCAGGGCGCAGGCGCACCCATGAGGGTGCTACGACCCTGAAGCACGTGGCCGAGCGTGCCGGCGTGGCGCCGATCACGGTGTCGCGCGCGCTCAACACGCCGCAGAGCGTATCGGCGGCGTTGCGCGTCCGGATAGAGCGCGCGGTCGCCGAACTCGGCTACGTGCCGAACCGGTTCGCCGGCGCCCTGGCCTCCGCCGACAGCCGGATCATACCGGTGATCGTGCCGTCGCTCTCGAACGCGGTGTTCATCGAGGTCATCCAGGGTATCCAGGAGGTGCTGGAGGCGGAGCACTACCAGCTGCTGCTGGGCAACACCCAGTACGACCTGGCGCGCGAGGCGGAGCTGGTCGGAACCCTGCTGGGCTGGTCCCCGGCCGGCCTGATCCTGGCCGGGCTGCGTCACGCCGAGCGCACCCAGCGGCTGCTGCGCGGCTATGGTCGTCCGGTGGTCGAGATCATGGAGTATGGCTCCAGGCCGATCGACATGAATGTCGGGCTGTCGCACCTGAAGGCCGGCGAGACCATGGGCGAGCACCTGATCGCGCGCGGCTATCGCCAGATCGGCTTCATCGGCGGCCGGCTCGAGGCCGACTACCGCGCGGCGCAGCGCTTCAAGGGGCTCGACCGCGCCATCGCCAGGGCCGGCCTGCAGCGGCGGCCCGCCTACAGCCATCCGGAGAAGTCCGGTGCGGGGCTCGGCGGGGACAAGCTGATGGAGGTGCTGGCGCAGTGCCCGCGGCTCGATGCGCTGTTCTTCGCCAACGACGATCTCGCGGTCGGGGCGCTGCTGCGTGCGCAGCGTGAGGGCCTCGACGTGCCGGGCCGCATCGCGATCGCCGGTTTCAACGGCCTCGGCATCGGCGCGCTGACTACGCCGGCGCTCACCTCGATCGTCTCGCCGCGCCAGCAGATCGGCGAGATCGCCGCGCGCAAGCTGCTCGCGCGCATCCAGGGCAGGCCAAGCGGCCCGGCGCGGATCGATGTCGGGTATCGCCTGGAAGTCAGGTCCAGCACCTGATGAGATCGTTGATAATTCTACCCTGGCGGTCATCCGACGCGGCGTTCTGCGCTTCCGGTGCTCACGGACATAAAGTCCGCTCCGGTTCTCGACCACCACGCCGGACTGCTCGCCAGAGCGAATTCTGAACGATCCCTGCGAGAGACAGACAAACAAGGAGAAATATTCATGTCGGAGAAGATCGGTTTCATCGGGCTGGGCTACATGGGGCACGGCATGGCGGCGAACCTGGTCGGGAAGGGGTTCCCGCTCGCCGTGCTGGCGAACCGCAAGCGCGAGGCGGTCGAGGACCTCAAGCAGCGCGGCGCCACCGAGGTCACGTCGGCGCGGGCGCTCGCCGAGGCCTGCGACATCGTCCTGCTCTGCGTGACCGGCAGCGTGCAGGTCGAGGCGATCCTGACCGGGCCGGAAGGGCTGGCCTCGGCGGGCAGGCAGCTGCTGGTGATCGACTGCTCGACGTCGGAGCCGGCGATCACGGTACGCCTCGCGGGCCAGCTGGCCGCACAGGGCATAACCCTGATCGACGCGCCGCTCAGCCGGACGCCCAAGGAGGCGTGGTCGGGCACGCTCGACGTGATGGTCGGCGGCGCGCCGGCCGACGTGGCGCGGGCGCGTCCGGTGCTGGAGTGCTTCGCCGGACGCATCGTCGAGACCGGTGCCACCGGCACCGCGCACATGATGAAGCTGCTCAACAACTTCGTCTCGCTCGGCTACGGCGCGATCTTCGCCGAGGCCCTGATGCTGGGCGCCAAGGCCGGCGTGTCGGAACAGACCTTCCACGACGTGGTGCGCGGCGGACGCATGGACTGCCCGTTCTTCCAGACCTTCTTCGAGTACGTGGTCGGCGGCAACCGCGACGCGCACAAGTTCGCGCTCAGCAACGGGTTGAAGGACCTGACCTACCTCTCGAACTTCGCCAATGCCAGCGGCGCCGCCAACCCGGTCAGCGCCGCGATACGCAACAGCTACGCGCTGGCCGTCGGGCTCGGCCATGGCGAGGAGTACGTGCCGATGCTCACGGACGTGGTGGCATCGGTGAACGGCGTGACGCGGGAAGCCAAGCCGCCGGCCTGACGCTTCCTCCGATGCGGTCGCTGACGCTGCGCCTGTTCGGGCTCTGGCTCCTGTCCCTGATCGCCAGCGTCGCGGTCGGCATCCTGCTGGTGCAGCTCTCCCGCCAGTCCGACCAGGCCCAGGTCAGCCGCGCCGAGGCGGTGATCGCCCGCGCCTGCGACCTGATACGCGACCGCTACGGCTTCTACGTCTCGGGGTGGTCCGGACCGGTGCCGCCGCTTTCCGACGCCCGCCTGCGCGCCGACCTGGCGGCGGCGGTCGGGCTCGCGCTGGTCCGCCAGGAGGGGGTGGAGGGCGGCTTCTGGCAGGCCGATGCCGGGCCGCTCGCCTACGCCTTCCCGACCTACGAGGGCACCGGGCCAAAGACCGACCTGCCGGCGGCGGAGCGCGACCGCATCCAGGCGGTGAACCAGCAGGCCGCGCGCGACGAGCAGCCGGTGGCCCGAGCCGTGACCTCGCGCGCGCAGACGCTGCTTCTGCATGCCTGCCCGCTCGGCGGTCCCATCGCCGGCCTGACCGCCTGGACCATGACGCGGGTCCATAACGCGCGGGGATTGCAACCCTTGCAGCTCGGTCTCGGCGTCCTGCTCGGGCTGATGCTGCTGATGTCGGCCTGGCTCGGCCGCACGGTGCTCGTCTGGGGCCGACACATACGCGGCATCGAGATCGCCCTGGGCGGCGACGGTACGGGTGGCATGCCGGCGGTGCGTCGCACCGGCGAGCGCGAGCTGGACCGCATCATCGACGCCCTGAACGTGGCCGGCTCGCGCCTGGGCGAGGCGCGGCGGAACTCGGACGAGATGGCCGTCCGGGTGGCGCGCGCGGAGCGGCTGGCCGGGCTCGGCCGCATCGCGGCGGGCGTCGCGCACGAGATACGCAATCCGATCGCCGCCGCACGGCTGCAGGGCGAGAACGCGCTGGCCGGAGACGACGCCAGGCGACGCGAGGCGATCGGCGACATGCTCGGCCAGATCGACCGGCTCGACGCGCTCGTGGCCGAGCTGCTGGCGATGACGCAGCGTGTCGAGCCGCGGCCGGTGCGCGTCGACCTCGCCGCCTTCCTCGCGCAGCAGGCGGCCGGCCATGCGGCGGTCGCGGGCGCGAAAGGGGCCGCGATCGCCGTCGAAGGGGCCACGGGCAGCGCGCTGCTCGATCCCGCCGTGATCGGCCGGGTGCTGGACAACCTGCTGACCAACGCGATCCGCCACGCGCCGGCATCCGGGACCGTCCGGCTCGCAGCCGTTCGCGCCGCCGGCCTGCTCATCCTGACCGTGACGGATACGGGCGCCGGCGTGCCACCTGGCATGGCAGACCGCCTGTTCGAGCCGTTCGTCACCGGCCGCGCGGACGGGACCGGCCTCGGCCTCGCGATCGCGCGCGAGCTTGCCGACGCGCATGGGGGCCGACTCGTGCTGCGCCACGCAGGCGGCGAGACGGAGGGCCATGGTGCGATGTTCGCGCTGGAGCTGCCGCAGGAGGACGCATGGCCACGATCCTGATCGTCGATGACGACGTCGCACTGTGTCGCGCGCTCGCGACGGCGCTGCACGACCTCGGCCACCAGCCGGCAGAGGCGGCGGATGGCGAGGCGGCGCTGGCCTGGCTGTCGCGTTACCAGGCGGACGCGGTGCTGCTCGACCTGCGCATGCCCGGGATGGACGGCATGGAGGTGCTGCGACGTGTCCGCGCCAGGCCCGGGGCGCCGCCCGTGGCGGTGCTGACCGCGGTACCGACGAGCGACAACACGATCGAGGCGATGCGTCTGGGCGCGGCCGACCACCTCGCCAAGCCGATCGGGCGCGACGGGCTGCGCGCCCTGCTGTCGCGCATGCTGCCGCTGCCCGACGCCCCGCCAATGGCCGCCGCCTCGGCCACCCGCGAGGGCGACCTGGTCGGGTCCAGTGTGGCGATGCGCGACGTGCAGAAGGCGATCGGGCTGCTGGCGGACAGCGACGCGACCGTGCTGCTGCTGGGCGAGACCGGGACCGGCAAGGAGGTGGTGGCCCAGGCCATCCACCGGCACGGCAGGCGGTCGAAGGCGCCGTTCGTGCCGGTCAACTGCGCGGCGATCCCGGCCGAGCTGCTGGAGAGCCTGCTGTTCGGCCATGTGCGCGGCGCCTTCACCGGCGCCGTCTCCGACCGGCCCGGCTGCTTCCGCGAGGCCGAAGGTGGCACCTTGTTCCTGGACGAGATCGGCGACATGGACCTCGCCATGCAGGCCAAGCTGCTGCGCACCCTGCAGGAGCGCGTGGTGACGCCGGTCGGCGGCCGGCCGGTGCCGATCGACGTGCGCGTGGTCGCGGCCACCCATCGCGACCTCATCCAGGCGGTGCGCGACGGGCGGTTCCGCGAGGACCTGTACTACCGGCTGGGGGTGGTGCCGCTATCGCTGCCGCCCCTGCGCGAGCGGCTGGCCGACATCATCCCGCTCGCCGAGCATTTCCTGGCGCTGTCGGCGGACGCGAGCCCGGTCAAGCGCCTCGGCGCCGAAGCGGCGGCGCGTCTGCTGGCGCACCCCTGGCCCGGCAACGTGCGCGAGCTGCTCAACGCGATGAAGCGGGTGGCGACGCTGGTCCGGCGGCCGGTCATCGGCGCCGCCGACCTCGATTTCCTGATCGTCGGTCCGGCCGGCGCGGCGGCGGCGACCGACTGGCTGACCGGGACGCTGCCGGAGGTGATCGCGCGCATCGAGGTCGAGTTGATCCGACGCGCCCTCGTCGCGTCCGGCGGCAATCGCGCGCAAGCCGCGGAACGGCTCGGCATCCGCCGCCAGCTGCTCTACCAGAAGCTGACGCGCTACGGCCTGGAGGTGTCCGCAAATGATACCGATGCTGTCCCCGAAGCGGACGGGCACGCGGCCGAGATGCCATCCCCCCTACGAGTGATATCAACAGATTAAGGATGGCACGACGCTTGCGATCCGTGTGTCGGGCCTGAAGCCCTGAAAGACCACGGACATCATGAGGACATCACGCATCCTGCTCGCCGCGACATTGCTCGCGGGCGTCTCCGGCATCGCACTCGCGCAGAACGCGGCGACCTACGATCCCGGCCAGCTTCCGGCGATCCACGGCAAGGTCGCCCAATATAGTCTCACGCCACGCGGCGACGTGGACGGGCTGATCCTGGCCGACGGCATGGAAGTGCACCTGCCGCCACACCTCGGCACGCAGCTCGTCTACGCGGTGAAGCCGGGCGATGCCGTCACCATCCACGGGCTGCGGGCACGCGCGATTCCGATGGTGCAGGCCATGTCGGTCAGCAACGACGCCACCGGCAGCTCGGTTACCGATACCGGTCCCGCAGGTCCTGGCAGCCCGCGTGGTCCGCACGCCGCACAGCAGGCGCTGACCGCGCAGGGACACGTCAAGGTGCAGCTGCACGGCCCGCGCGGCGAGCTGAACGGTGCGCTGCTCGATGACGGCACCATCGTTCGCCTGCCGCCGCCGGAAGCGCAGCGCCTTGCATCCGATCTGGCGCCGGGTGCGCCGGTCTACGTGCAGGGCGACGGCTTCGCGGGCTCGCTCGGCCACGTGATCGAGGCGCGGTCGATCGGCCCGAGCGCCACCCAGCTCGCGCAGGTCGCGGCCCCGCCGCGTCGTGGACCCGGGGGACGGCCGCCCGGTGGGCCAGGCATGGCGCCACCGCCGCCTCCGGCTCCCTTACCCTGAGCAGGAGGCGATGATGCACTGGATCGATCCTGACTTCCTGCCGGAGACTTCCGGCGTGGTGGACCTCTACCTGCTGAACGCCGAGGGCGAGGCGGACGGCCTCGTCCTGACGGACGGCACCGAGGTGCACTTCCCGCCGCACATGGGTGCTACGGTGCTCGGTGCGGTGAGGCCGGGCAGCACCGTGCGCATATGCGGCATCCGGCCACGCGGGGTCGCCATGGTCGCCGCCGTCGCGGTGCAGCCCGAGGACGGCGCCCGCATCGTCGATGCCGGACCGCCGCACGGCGGCGAGGCTCGCAGGCCGGCGCATGCCCGCCGCACGGCGGTGGAGGTGGAGGGCGTGCTGCGGCAGAAGCTGCACGGCCCCAAAGGCGAGGTGCGCGGCGTGCTGCTGGAGGATGGCCGCAGCGCGCGCTTTCCGCCGCGCGCGGGGGAGGGGATCGAGGCCCTGCTGGCACCGGGTGCGCGGCTGCTGCTGCGCGGGGATGGCTTCGCGACCGAGCACGGCACCGTCATCGCGGTGCGCGAGATCGGCTCCTCGCGTGACGACCTGCGGCGGGTGCGATGATGTCGGAGGACGCCGTGCTGAGCTGGCTGCATGTCGGCGACCTCCACATGGTCGACGCGGGAGGGCAGAACCACCGTGACCTCCGGCGCATCGTGTCCCTCGCCGACGCGCTGCCGCCGGGCAGCCTCGACTTCGTCCTGTTGCCCGGCGACAACGCCGACGACGGCACGCCCGCGCAGTTCGATCTGGTCCGTACCGCGGTGGCGCCACTCCGCCTGCCGCTGCACGTCCTGCCCGGCGACCACGACTTCAAGCCGGGCAGCCTGGAGGCGTTCCACCAGGGGCTCACCGCCCGTCGGCTGCCCTACGCGATCACCGCGAAGGGATGCCGCTGCCTGTTCCTGGACGTGGTGTCGATGGGCGCGGGCGGTCCCGATTTCCGGCTGGGCGACGACCAGCTCGCCTGGGCGGAGCGGGAGCTGGACCAGGCCGGGGCGTCCGGACAGCGCGTGGCGATCTTCATGCACACCTATCCGGCCGACCTGCGCGAGGGCGGCGAGCGGCTGGGCGCGCTGCTCGGCCATCCGCACGTGTTGTGCGTGGATATGGGACACACCCACTACAACGAGCTGGCCAACGATGGCGGCACCATCTTCATGGCCACGCGCTCGACCGGCTAGGTCGAGGAGGGGCCGTCGGGGTTCTCCATCGCGGCGCTGGACGGGGGTTGCGTGAGCTGGCGCTTCAAGCCGCTCGAACAGGCATGGCCGTTCGTGCTCATCACGCGACCCGCGGACCGACGGCTCACGACGCAAGCCAGCCGGATTTCGCCCACCATTCGCGCCCCCACCATTCGCGCCCCCACCATTCGCGCCAGGGTGTTCGGCGATGCCCCGATCGAGCGGGTGGAGGCGTGCCTGGACGATGGCGGCTGGACCCCGATGGCGCCGGTCCCAGGCGACGCGGCGCTGTGGGAGGTCCTATGCGACAGGCCGGTCCGGCGCATAGGCGTCCGTGTCCGCAATGCGCGGGGGCGGCAGGACCAGGACGAGGTCGAGCCCGCGCAACCGGACTGGACGCCGCCCGAACGTGCCGCCGACGGCAGCGACCGGGACCGGATCGGCGCCTGGCCGGAGAAGGGCATCCTCGGCACCCAGCTCGGCCCCAACCGCCAGGGACGCAAGTGGTGAACGCAGGCGAGGGGCAGCCCTCCGCGCGTTCGCTGCGCGGCCTCGACGCCATCACCTTCCTGATGGCCGACGTGCGGGACGGGGTAGGTCCCTACCTGTCCGTGTTCCTCAAGGGCGGCGAGCACTGGAGCCCCGGCGCCATCGGCATCGCCATGGCGGCGTCCTCGATCACGGCCGCGGTCTGCCAGGTGCCGGCCGGGCTGCTGGTGGACGCGACGCGGGCGAAGCGGCTGCTAATCGTCGCCTCCAGCCTGATGGTGGGGGCGGGCTGCCTGCTGATCGCGTTCTTCCCCCACTTCCTGACCGTCATCGCGGCGCAGGCGATGCTGGGCGCCTCGCTCGCGGTCATCCCGCCGGTGTTCGCGGCCCTCTCGCTCGGCCTGGTCGGGCGGCGTCGGCTGGACGCGCGGATCAGCCGCAACGAGAGCTTCAACCATGGCGGCAACTTCGTCGCCGCCGGCTTGGCCGGGACACTCGGCCAGTACGCGGGCTACCACTGGATCTTCTACCTGGTCTGCGCCTTCGCGCTCGCCAGCGCGACCGCGGTCACCCTGATCGACCCGGCCGAGATCGACCATGCCCGCGCACGCGGCGGCGACGACGTGGGCCAGGGCGGCGAGCCGATGCCGTTCCGCGACCTGCTGAGGCGGCGCGACCTGCTGGTGTTCCTGGGTTGCGTGGTGCTGTTCCATTTCGGCAACGCGGCGATGCTGCCCATGGCCGGGCAGGTGCTGGCGCTCAAGCATCCCGGGTCGGACACCATCGCGCTGTCGGCCTGCATCATCGCGGCACAGCTGGTGATGGTGGGCGTCGCCTGGGCGGTGGGACGCGCATCGGCGCGCGGCACCGGCCGCAAGACGATCTTCCTGGTCGCCTTCGCCGTGCTGCCGCTGCGCGGGGTGCTGTTCTCGTTCACCACCAGCCCCGCCGGCGTGGTCGCGATCCAGCTGCTCGACGGCGTCGCCGCGGGCATCTTCGGAGTGGTCTCCGTGCTGATGGCGTCCGACCTGATGCGCGGCACCGGCCGCTTCAACCTGGCGCAGGGACTGACCGCCCTGGCCGTGGGCATCGGCGCGGCGTTGAGCAACGCCACCTCGGGCTACGTCGTGCAGTGGTTCGGCTACGCCACCGGCTTCCTCTACCTCGCCGCCATCGCCCTCTGCGCGCTGGTATCTTTCGCCCTGTTCATGCCGGAGACAAGGATGTCCGAAGCCGACCTGCCCTCCGGCACGCCCCGTCCGGCACTGGCATGATCGGAGCACTCGCCGCCTCCCCATGGACGGTCTGGGGCATCGCCGCGGCGGCCACGGCCGGGGTGATCCTACGCCCGTTCGCCTGGCCCGAGTATGTCTGGGCGGTGACGGGCGCCGTGCTGCTGGTCGCACTCGGCCTGTTGCCGGTCGCGGATGCGTTCGCCGGCGTGGCCAAGGGCACCGACGTCTACCTGTTCCTCATCGGCATGATGCTGCTGGCCGAGCTGGCCCGGCAGGAAGGGCTGTTCGACTGGCTCGCCGCACGCGCCGCACGCCTGGCGAAAGGCTCCGCGACGCGGCTGTTCACGCTCGTCTTCGCCGTCGGCACCGTGGTCACCACGTTCCTGTCCAACGACGCCACCGCGGTGGTGCTGACGCCCGCCGTCGCAGCCGTCGTGAAGGCGGCGGACGCGAAGCAGCCGCTGCCCTATCTGTTCATCTGCGCCTTCATCGCCAACGCGGCCAGCTTCGTGCTGCCGATCTCCAACCCGGCCAACCTGGTCATCTACGGCAGCCACATGCCGCCGCTGCTGCGATGGCTGCCGCGCTACGCGCTGCCGTCCCTGGTGTCGATCCTGGTCACCTACGCCGTGCTGCGCTGGACCCAGCGCGGGCAGCTGCGCCAGGAGATCTCCGCGGAGATCGAGGTCCCCGGCCTGTCCTCCGGCGGCAAGATGGCGGCGTTCGGGATCGCGGCCACCGCCTGCGTGCTGCTGGCCGCCTCCGCATTCGACATCCAGCTCGGCCTGCCGACCTTCCTCGCCGGCATCGCCACCGCGATCCTGGTGCTGGTCCGCTCCAGCTCCGGGCTGGCGACCGTGCTCAGGTCGATCTCCTGGGGCGTGCTGCCGCTGGTCGCCGGACTGTTCGTGCTGGTCCAGGCGCTGGAGAAGACCGGCGTCACCGACCGCCTCGCCGGCCTGCTGCACGAGCTGGTGCAGCGCTCGGCCATGCTGGCCACCTGGGCATCGGGCGTGGCGCTGGCGGTCGGCTGCAACCTGGTCAACAACCTGCCGGCCGGACTGGTCGCCGGCCGCGTGGTGCAGATCGCAAAGGTGCCGGACCACGTGCGCAGCGCCGTCCTGATCGGCGTCGATCTCGGGCCGAACCTGTCGGTGACCGGCTCGCTCGCCACCATCCTGTGGCTGACGGCGCTGCGCCGCGAGGGTCAGAGCGTGGATGCGTGGACCTTCCTCAAGCTCGGCGCGCTGGTGATGCCGCCGGCGCTGCTGCTGGCCATCGCGTCGGTGTTCGCGTTCGGCTGAGCCCATAAAACTGGAGACGATGTATGCAGAACATCAGCGCCGCCTGGCTGTACCCCATCATCCTCATGGCAGGTATCCTGCAGGCGTGGGGTTCGCCGATGAACGGCGCGCTGCGCAAGTCGCTCGGCAATCCGTGGCTCGCCAGCACGGTCTCGTTCCTGCCGATTGTGGCCTTGATGGCGGTGGTGTTCTTCTGCCTGCCGAGGCCGCTGCCGACCGTCGAGGGCATCTCCGGCATGCGCTGGTGGGCACCGCTGGGAGGGCTGGTCGGCTCGCTCGCGGTGATCTGCGGGCTGCTGTTCGTGGACAAGATCGGCGCCGGCCCGTTCGCCGGACTGACCATCACGGCCAACATCCTGATGTCCCTGCTGATCGACAAGTACGGGCTGTTCGGGATGGAGGTGCACCCGCTCGGCGTCTGGCGGATCGTCGGCGGCGCGCTGATGGTATGCGGCATCGCCCTGATCGCCCTGTTCTGATCGGCATGACCGAGGACGGCGCTCGCGGCGAGGCCGGCCGTGCCGGGTTCCGGCCGGCATCGCTGGACGCTGTCAACTTCCTGCTCGCCGACGTACGCGGGGCGCTCGGTCCCTACCTGAACGTGTTCCTGGTCACCCGGCAG
>JAABUQ010004953.1_pt1 | contig 21949 bp, 19 predicted proteins | sample 5560001 | NCBI WGS metagenome assembly JAABUQ01 (sample SAMN10711888, study PRJNA513371) | rock metagenome | isolation source: Antarctica rocks | place: Antarctica: Victoria Land, Finger Mt nord | collected 2015-12-18 | reverse complement strand
GCATCGCCTTCAGCGTGCCAGAATACCACTCCGCCAGAACCGCTTCAAGGCCAAGCCCTCCGGGCGCCTGCGGCGGCCTTGACCCCGGCCCCGGCTACGTGGACAACCAATCAGTCAAGAAGGCGATGCGGCAATCTATGCTCCGCATTGTCGTATAACTTAGTGGACGGAAACTGGGGTCACGGCGGGTTATTAACGATAGCCGAAGCCGCTGTCTACCTCTCCATCTCCGAACGCGAGATTTACAATATGCTTGGCAACAAAGAGCTCGTCGCCGTGCGACATGGACGACGAGTTATGCTCGACATCCGGGACCTAGAAGCTTGGGTGGAAGCTAACAAGACGATCGAGGAATAAGGCAGTGAAACAGGACTTCTCTAAGGTAGTAGCGTGTTCCAGAAGACCTATAAGAATAAAAACTGGCGGAGATGCTGTGGCGACAATCAACAAAGAACTAACTTTGGCTCCGACGGGTATTTAAGCTGGGGGTGCGACATGAGCCGACGCTTGTCAAGCATGTTCCCTATTTCCTATCCCCGAGCCCGACAACGTGCGCGAAGGAGTCATTCCTCACGAGAAGTACCGGGCGGTGCGCGACTCACTACCGCTCTACGCCCGCCTATCTTTCGTAATTTCCTATCACACCGGCGCTCGGAAAGGCGAAATACAAATCCGCCACGAGATGATAGATCGGGGTGCTTCTCGAATAGAGCTGCGTAAAAAAACCACCAAGAATAAGATCTCGCGCTATCTGCCAACCTATGGGGACATGACAGCCGAGATCGAGATGGCCATCGCGAAAGCGGATCCCAATGCCCGTTCCTGATCCAAGAGGAAGGCGTGCCGGCTTTGACTTCGAAAAATCTTGGAAGACGGCCTGCAAGGGTAGCCGGCCTTACGCTTTATCACGATCTTCGCAGAACGGCCTTAACCAACATGATTGAAGCCGAATTCTCAGAAAACGAGGCCATAACGGTGAGTGGCCACGAGACCCGGAACGTATTTGACCGCTATCATAGTTTTCTCGTCTCGTCTTGTCGCCTGAAGGAGCTCAACAAGAAGATGGAGGATCACTTAAATATATTGGAAGCTTCGGTGCAAGCCGGTGGTGCAAGTCAACAAAAGCAAATCAATTAAGTCTTTTAAATCTGGTGAGCCGGCCGGGACTCGAACCCGGGACCACCGCATTAAAAGTGCGATGCTCTACCAACTGAGCTACCGGCCCGAAAGAGTACCGTCGCGGGGACCCGCTCGGTACACCGTCAGGATAACATTCATAGGTTTTTGTTAACGACAGCGGCTCTGCTCCAGAAGCATGCTCGAAAAAATGCCTGCGAGGAGCGGCGAAACGTTCATCTGGTAGATGTATTCTTCACTGCAATGACAAGTTTTAGACGAGGTCTGGACGTTCGGCAACTAATCGGAGTGGCTGGGATCTGCGCGGGGGCGATCTTCGCAGCGCGTCGTTTTCTGGTCAAACCGCATAGGGCCCAATCTGACCTGACCGGCAAGGGCGTGCTCATTACGGGAGGCTCGCGTGGTTTCGGCTTGGCTCTGGCCTACGATTTCGGATCGCGCGGCGCGCGTTTGGCCCTATGTGCACGCGATAGTGGTGAGCTCGAACGAGCTTGCAGTGCTCTTCGAGCAAAGGGCATTGAAGCCCATCCTCTGGTGGCTGATATTACGCAGAGCGGTCAGCTGAATAATCTGATCAACCAAGCCGTTTCTGTGTTGGGTTCGATCGACGTGCTGGTAAATGACGCGGGGCGCATCACGGTAGGGCCATCTGAATCGTTCACCCAGCAGGATTTCGAAGACGCGATGAATCTGATGTTCTGGGCGCCGGTTAACTTGACGCATGCGGTTTTGCCCCACATGCGAGAGAAGGGCACAGGGCAGATTATCAACATCACGTCGGTCGGAGGGCGGGTGAGCATTCCTCACCTGCTGCCGTACTGCTGCGCCAAGTTCGCTTTTGTGGGTTTCTCAACGGGCTTGAGCCGGGAACTGACGCCGGAAGGGATTCGGGTGTTGACAGTAGTTCCGGGTTTGATGCGAACTGGTTCTTATCTCAAGGCAGAGTTCAAAGGCGACAGCAAGGATGAATTCGCCTGGTTTGGGCTGCTTGGGAATCTACCTGGATTTTCGGTGGATGCGGGGTATGCAGCAAAACAAGTTCGCCTAGCGGTTGAGAACGGCGACGGAGTGTGCACGATTTCTTTGCCGGCGAAGGTACTAGTTGCGCTGGAGGGGATAGCCCCGGAAGTGAACCAGGAGGTTTTGAGCCTGGTGAATCGCTATTTGCTTCCACAGAGCAGTTCGAAACGCTCCAGTCGTGGAAAAAATTTGAACCCGGCGTTAAACGCGCTGTATCAGGGTGTAACGGCGCTCGGGAGACTCGCTGCTACGCGCCTGAACGAGAAGTAAAGACGGGCTTAAAACGAGTGCTGTAGAAACGGTACAATCAAGGGGTAGGAACCTAGTAACCGATCTGCAGTATTGTCATCTAACGTTCGTTAGGCGTAAGAGGATACTCTTCCCTTACGAAACACAGTTCTGTTTTCCCGGCAGGGCGTTACGCGTTGGGGGACAGGTGTCTACGTCTTGGGTAAGGACTTTTGTTTTTGGATCAAGATCTCTCATTTCAAAGTTTTCTCCAGGCTGGATTTGAATCTTCGACGCATAAACGGCGCACGGGAGAACGTCTTGATCTTACAAAGTCTACGGGTCATGATCAATTTGCAGAGCAGGATTTCCGCCGAATTCAGCAATACGGCATTCGAACAGTGCGCGAGTCTGCGCGCTGGCATTTAATAGAGCCCATTCGAGGCTACTACGATTTTTCGTCTCTTGCGGTCATACTCGACGCGGCGGCCGAGACAAACACCGAAGTGATCTTGGATTTGATGCATTTTGGTTGGCCGGACTACGCCGAGCCTCTCAGTGCCTCGTTTCCGGAAAGCTTCGGCGCGTATACCGAGGCCGTTGCGACTTACTTGAAGACACGGGCGGACCGATGCCGCTTTATTGTGCCGGTGAACGAGATTTCCTTTCTCTCCTGGGCGGGTGGTGAAGCGGCGTGTGTAAATCCATACCGAACCGACTGCGCCCATGAGTTGAAACGCGCGCTGGCACGAGCGGGGATACTTGCGAGCGAGATCTTGCTTAACAGGTTACCTGGCGTTCGACTCCTCTCTCCTGAGCCGGCGATTCACATTGTCGAAAACCCGGACATTCCGGGCAGCGGGCCCGACGCCGAGATGTATCGTCGGGCTCAATTTGAAGCGTGGGACATGCTTTCGGGGCGATTGGCGCCCGAGTTAGGCGGCAGACCCGAATATCTGGACATCGTTGGCGCTAACTTCTATGACCGCAATGAGTGGGTGCATCATGGCGGCCGTTTACTTCGCTGCGATCCACGCTACCGGCCGTTCCACCAGATTCTACAAGAAGTCTGGACGCGCTATAAGCGACCGATTGTGGTCTCTGAAACGGGCACGGAAGATGACGAGAGAGCGGAGTGGTTCGACTATGTCTGCGACGAGATAGCCACTGCCATTGCTGCAAACATACCGGTACGCGGTATCTGTTTGTATCCAATTCTGAACCATGCAGGCTGGGAAGATGATCGCCATTGCCAGAATGGCTTGTTCGATTACTGCGACGAGTATGGAAATCGCAACACGCACTGGCCCTTAGCGCACGCGGTCCGCGCGCAACAGCGGAGATTTGAACGGAGTAACTCAGGACCAAATGAATTACACAGGCACCGATCTGATTTGCTTTTCACACCTTCGCTGGAAGTTCGTCTTTCAAAGGCCCCAGCATCTCATGAGCAGGTTTGCGAAGAACGCTAGAGTCTTTTTCTTCGAGGAACCTATTTTCGAACAGGGCGAACCCCATCTTCAGTCTGTTGTGTGCCCCCAAACGGGCGTGCTCGTACAGACATCGGTTCTGCCGCACGGTTTAGCCGCAACCGAGATTGCTGTCCAGCAAAAACGATTATTGACTCAACTACTTCGTGAGAAGCGCCTTGAGCAGTATGTTGCGTGGTATTACACGCCAATGGCGCGTGAGTTCACGAACGACTTACAGCCTGCCGTAACCGTATACGACTGTATGGACGAACTTTCTGGCTTCGCCGGTGCACCTCCGGCAATGGCTGCGAATGAGAAAGATTTGTTTGCGGCGGCTGACTTGGTATTCACGGGTGGCGCGAGTTTATTTGCAGCCAAGAAAAAGCAACACAAGGCGGTCTACCTATTTCCGAGCAGCGTAGACGTTGCGCATTTCGCGCGCGCGAAGACGATTGCTCGGGAGCCTGCCGACCAGGCGGAGATTCCACATCCTCGAATCGGCTATGCCGGTGTGATTGATGAGCGAATGGATTTGCCATTACTCCGGTACGTTGCAGAGCGCCGTCCGGATTGGCAAATTGTGCTACTTGGTCCGGTAGTGAAGATCGACCCTCAGACGCTTCCCAAAACCCCTAATATTCATTACCTGGGCATGAAGCCGTATGCGGAACTGCCTGCCTATTTCTCAGGCTGGAAAGTCGGGTTATTGCCATTCGCTCTGAATGACTCGACCAAGTTCATCAGTCCAACGAAAACGCCGGAGTATTTGGCAGCAGGTCTCCGCGTTGTAAGCACCCCAATTCGCGATGTGATGTCGCCCTATGGGGAACAGGGTCTGGCGGCGATCGGGAAGACACCCGATGAGTTTGTGGAGGCGGCCGGTTCCCTTTTAAGCGAGTGTTCTACATCTGGTTTTGAACGCCGGGCAAATGCCTTTTTGGCGCAATCCTCTTGGGATAGAACCTGGCGCGAGATGAACGATCTGATCACCACGCTTTTACCAGCGAAGGAAAAGCCGTTTAAGGCGGCGCAGAATGCACAGAAGGGCTTGGTCCATGTTTGATTACCTAATAGTTGGTGCAGGTTTTGCCGGGGCGGTATTAGCCGAGAGGATGGCTCGCCATGCGGGCAAAAGCGTTCTCTTGATCGACCGGCGCGACCATGTGGGCGGCAATGCGTACGACCACTTTGACGACGCGGGAATTTTGGTGCATCGCTATGGGCCGCATATCTTTCACACAAACTCTCCCCAGGTGTTCGAGTATCTTTCCCAATTCACCTCGTGGAGAGCGTATGAGCATCGCGTGCTTGCATCGGTGGAGGGCAAACTGGTACCGGTCCCGATTAATCTCGATACCGTTAATCTCATTTACGGACTAAAGTTGACGACGGAGAAGCAGGTAGAGGAGTTCTTTGCCGCGCGCGCGGAGACGCGCACTGCGATTCGCACCTCGGAAGACGTAGTTGTAAGCAAAGTCGGCCGTGACCTTTACGAAAAGCTGTTTCGAAATTACACGCGGAAGCAATGGGGCAAGGATCCTTCGGAGCTGGACGCGCAAGTAACGGCGCGCATCCCGGTTCGAACAAACCGCGATGACCGGTACTTTACTGACCGTTATCAGGCCATGCCGAAAAATGGTTACACGCGGATGTTTGAGAATATGCTGGACCATCCGAAGATCCAGATTCAGCTTGGGTGCAGTTACTCGGAAGTTATTAGGGACGCTAAGTTTCGGGAAGTAATTTACTGCGGTCCAGTGGACGAGTTCTTTGACTTCCGGTACGGCGAGTTACCATACCGGTCGCTGCGGTTTCAGCACGAGACCTTAAACAAAGAGTTTGTGCAACCATTGGCGGTGGTGAATTACCCGAACGACCACGCTTACACACGGATCACTGAATTCAAGCATCTGACCGGGCAAGCGCACGCGAAAACAAGCGTTGTTTATGAGTATCCGGCGAGCGGAGGCGATCCATACTATCCTGTGCCGACTCCGGAGAATGCAGCGTTGTACAAGAAGTATGCAGCGCTAGCTGCCGCGCATCCCAGCGTTCACTTCGTTGGCCGCTTGGCCACATATCGTTACTACAACATGGACCAAGTGGTGGCGCAGGCGTTGACGCTTTATAAGCAAATGGCAGCGGGCTGGGAATCTGCGCTAGCAGTGAAGGCCACGGCGGCGGCTGTTGGTCAGACACTTGCAGCAAGGCCTGCCCTCGCTGGCTGATGCACTCGATCGCGGTGCTCTCTCCTCACCGGGACGATGCTGCGTTTTCTCTTTTCGTTTGCATGGCTAAGTGGAGCGCTCTGCGGATAGAGTTGCAAGTTATAAACTTCTTTACCGAGAGCGCTTGGGCGCCCCGTGCCGGTGCGACACATGCAAACGCAGTAACGAACATCCGCAAGCGGGAAGATCGTCACGTCCTAGCCCGTATCAGCAGTAACATTCGAGTGTTGGACCGAGGCTTTCTCGATGCACCGGTCCGCTTAGGCATTGCTACATCCCAGGTTTTCGAGCCGCAAACGGCGGCGTTCATCTCGGACGATCTACTCGACCAGCTCAGCCCTTCAGTGCGTAGTCGCGGGGCGGGACTCATTCTGGCTCCGTTGGGGTTGGGAGATCATGTAGATCACCTAGCGGTACGGGAGGCGGCTATCCGTAGTCACCGGCGCGGGACTCTCGGTTTTTACGAAGACCTGCCGTACGCGCTGTGGACAGGCGAGAGGTGCCTTCGCGAGCGGGTAAGAAATGTCGAGAGGAAGATTGGACGACGGCTCAAACCGGTGATCGTGCGGGCCCAAGCTGCGTGCCAGAAGCGCGAAGTGATCTCAGGCTACCGGTCGCAGATTACCGCGACGGACGCGGCTGCGATTGCAGAATGGAGCAGGCATTACGGAGGAGGCGAAAGAATCTGGATACCGGCTCACTCTAGCAGATGGCAATTCGTACGCTAGTCAGTCCTGAACCTTGCAGTCAGCCCTGAACTGTCCAGAGCGCTTCAGCAAATGGCCATTCTCGATCGATCCACATTTCCGTGGGCGCAAAGCGGCCCGTGCGCGCCAGATCGAGCACTTCCGCCCCGGTGAATTTGTGGGACGACTCCGTCCAGATCGTTTCTCCTGCTTCAAACCGGACCCGAGTATCGAGCGCTCGTATGTGAACGGTCTGCTTTCGACCGGAAAGGAGATGCATTTCGATTCTCCGCTCGACAGAGTTCCAGCGTGCTTCGTGAGCAAAGGAACGCAAGTCGAAATCGGCGTCGAGCTCCCGGTTTATGCGGCCTAGCAAATTCAGGTTGAATGCCGCAGTAACTCCCGTGGGATCATCGTAGGCCGCGAGCATCGTATCTACATCCTTGACGAGATCAGCGCCGAGAAGAAAGAAATCACCCGGGCGCAACGTGTAACTGATACGCTCCAGGAACTCGGGGATCAGGCTGCGCTCGATGTTTCCGATGGAGCTACCTAGAAACAGCAACAAGAGCGGGCGATCGGATTGTCTCAGAGAAGCTTCGCGCAATCCATCCATCCAATCCGCACAAATGGGGCGCACATCCGCGAGCGAGCCGATTTCTTTTTCACATTCCGACAATGCCGCCGCAGACACGTCGATCGGTTGATAGACGAGCGGGCCGTAGCTCTCGCGAAGCGCCTGCAGAACGTAACGCGTCTTTTTTCCGCTTCCGCTGCCGAGCTCGCACACAGTTCCAACTGGACCTACGGCCGAAGCGATCTGGGGGGCGTGTCTTTCAAGGAGTCGCTCGTCGGCGCGTGTTAAACCATACTCGGGAAGCAACGTAATAGCTTCAAACAAGGCGCTTCCCAGATCATCGTAGAAGTATTGTGACGGAATTCGCTTCGCTCCGGTTCGGGAAAGCCCCTGCGCGATATCTTGCGCGAATCCGGACAGCGCGGGATTTGCGGTGGTGGTCAAGAGCTAATTCTCCACGCAGCGAAAGCCAGCATAGACATAGGGATAATCACTGCGAAACCAGTTGCGGAAAGATCTCCGAAGAAGCCGATCTGCTGTCCGAGCGGAGCCGCCCTTCATGACAAAATGCTCGCCGTCGAAAAAATTTGCCGAGTACCCGGGGTAGCTGGGGCGCGGCTGGAATCCGGGAAAGGGACCGAAAATCGTGCTGGTCCATTGCCACGCATTGCCGGCGAGTTGATGAACACCGAACTCACTTTGACCCGTCGGATTCGCATCGACCGGTTCCGGATCCCATCGCCGGAGATTGAAGTTGCCGCGGCTTGCAGAAGGCCGGCTGCTGCCCCAGGGAAACTGACGCTGCGCGCCAGCGAGGCTTCCAAAGGCTGCCCGATGAAACTGCTCTTCGGAAGGCAGTGATTTACCGATCCACTTCGCGTAGGCTTGTGCCTCGCGCTGCGCCACATAAACCGGCCAATCGAGCGGCAGCGGAATCTCCTCAAACATTCCGCGGTAGTGAATCGCGTCTCCATGTCTGGCCCAAAAGTGAGGCAAAGGAGCACCGGCCTCGACAAAGCGTAGGTATTCGCCATTCGTCACGCTGTTTTGTTGGATGCTGAAGGCCGGGACACTTCGTACACTTTCGTCATATTCGTTATCCCAACCGAAGGTACCGTCGTGCCTCTTTCCAAGTATCGCTTCCCCTGCCGGGATGTCGATCCAGTAATTGACGGGGCTGGCTCGGCCAGTTTGCTCAAGGGGGGGTGCCGCATCAACATGCTTCAGCCGGTAATCGAAATTGTGGAACATGTAGGCCAGTGTTTCGAGATGCATCTGCCGGTGCTCAAGCGCAATGCTGACCTGATCTTCGGAAGTACGCCCCAGATTTTCATCTACATGCCTGCGGCAACGTGCAACGTACTCTTGTACCTGTTCCATTGACGGCCAATCTTCCGGCCTGTCACGGGGAAGACTCGAAGAATCAGGATCGATACCTGCCTGAAAGAGTGCATCGAACGTGGAATCGGGCGAGCGAAGGCCCAGGCCTTCGCGACAGATCTGAATCGAATCGAATCCATCAAGATGCCCGATGTAAAAGAGCACCCGATGGCGCTCCGCAATTGGCCTTTCATAGATCGCCTCAGGAGTCAGGATGGTAAAAAAACGGTCACTCTCTGCACGTACTGCTTGCAACTCTGCGAGTAAATTACTGGTGGCTTCCAATACCGGCATGGAGATCAATTCCTCTTACGTGGTGCTTCGCGCCACAGATTGTTGGATGCAGGACAAATGAGTCGAATACCAGAATTAATGACGATGACCGACTAGATAAGTTTAACGGTTTCAAGCAGCCGCTTGATCCAGTACTGCTCGAGCTAATGCCAGCGCCTCATCTCGGCTTTGGATTTCACCTTCGAGCTGTGCTGTTTCGACAGCATCGAGAGCCCGCCGAAAAGCAGGACCAGGCTGGTAGCCAGCTTCTATCAAATCGCGCCCACTCAGCAGGCGAGGAGGCGTCAGCTCGGTCTGGACAAACTCGCGCAGTTTCGTTTGGACGAAATCGTAAGCGGCAGTGTACCCGTTGCTCGAAAGGCAGTCAAGCCTATGGAGTTCCAGATGCTCGTCGAAATTAGGCAGATTTAGGAATCGCTTCAAAGTGCTGAGCCGCATTTGCTGAACATCTTTGAAACGCATGTGATTTGCGACGAGAGCTGTAATGTTCTCCAGATCGTCATTCGAGAATTTTAGACGCCCGAGAATTTGCTTCGACATCTCGGCGCCTATTTCGGCGTGCCCGTTAAAGCGGATGCGGTCCGCCACGGTGAAGGTGGGAGGCTTGCCGACATCGTGCAGAAGGACACCGAAAGCCAGCGTTACGCTCGGATCCCGAAGCGCATCGAGCATCAGGAGCACATGAGTCCAGACGTCACCTTCGGGATGGAATTCAGGAGGTTGTTCGACGCCCTGAAAGACTTTGACTTCGGGCAGAATATGCGCGAGGAGGTCGCATTCATCCAGCAGTTCGAGGCCGCGCTTCGCTCCACCTTCGGTGAGGATGCGCACCAGCTCTTCGCGAATTCGCTCCATCGAAATCTTGGTGATGCAGTGTGCGCGAGCGCGGATGGCGGCGAGAGTTTCGGGGTCGATGGAAAATCCGAGCCGCGCTGCAAATCGGACGGCCCGCAGCATGCGTAGATAATCTTCCGCGAAGCGCAGTTTTGGGTCGCCGATGGCACGGATGACACGCGCGGATAAATCAGCTTTGCCGCCCACGAAATCAAGCGCCTCGCCGGTCAGCGGATTTTGCATCAGCCCATTGACGGTAAAATCGCGCCGCCGGGCATCGAGGGTGGGATCTGTCTCGAAAGTGACTTGATCTGGCCGGCGGCCGTCCGCATAGTGGCTCTCACTACGGAAGGTTGCGACTTCTACTTGCGCGCCTTCGGGCCCTCGCACCAAGACGACTCCAAAGTGTGCTCCGACCAGCAAGGAGCCGGGGAAATAGGCGGCTATCTGATCGGGCTTCGCATCGGTACCCACGTCATAGTCTTTGGGCGGGATGCCGAGGAGCCGGTCACGGACACAACCGCCCACGAGCAAGGCCTGGTGACCTCGGTCCTGGAGCGAGCGAATGATCTCGAGCGCTAAAGCTTCGCGCGTCACACTGGTTGGATGCGAAAATGACTCAGCCGCTTGCTGCTTTTTCGGTCTCGGAAACCGGCTGCTCAGATGTCTGATCGCCTTCCGCTGCAGCTGCGGCAGCCTGCGCTTCGGCTTCTAACTTCTTGAGCTCTTTCTTCGAGGGAGGAGCCTGTTCGTGACGGTAGTCGTGATCGTGGTAACAGGTCCGGCAGCGTACTTTCGCGGCTTGGCCATCCACTAGCGAAACAATGGAGTGGTTTGTGACGCGGCGGCATTTGATGCAGTGATCGTCGATCACATCACCTAATCGCATTTCATCCATCTTGAGTCCGTTAAAGCGGAGTATATCAAGTCAGCGAGGAAGAATTGCATTTGCTAGACTGAAGCTTCAGCCGAAGCGGCCAGGTAGCTCAGTCGGTAGAGCGCAGCCCTGAAAAGGCTGGCGTCGGCGGTTCGATTCCGTCCCTGGCCACCACAAGTTTGAACATTCGGGCTGATTCACTTCCCTTCCCCGTCTGAGGCTGAGTGCGCCGATTCTCTGGTAGTTTATGCTCTAGGGATTGACCACTAGACGCTCCGTTTTGCTGTCTTCCGCTGCGCTGCTCGCATTGCGTCACGGCGCGACCAAATCGCCCACACAGCCGATGGCCATAGGCGTGATGATCTCACCGGGCGACGATCCCGCTGCAGCTCTTTCCAGAGTTCGAACGCTCGGGCTTTCGAACTGTTTCCTTTCGCTCGACGACTACATCGGGAATTTCAGCAAAGCTCGCGCCGGGAAGCTGAACGCTCTGCTCAGGCAATTCGAAATCGAAGCGACCGCTGTGGAAGTGGTCGGCCCGGGCCGGCTGGTATGGGATTTCGAGAACGGTCCATCGACTATCGGGCTGGTTCCTCGGGCGACGCGTAGAGCCAGGATCGATGTGCTGAAACAGGTCTCCGACTTCGCGATGCAGCTAGGTGTCGCGAAAGTTCAGACGCATTGTGGCTTTATTCCAGAGAATCCCAGAGATCCGCTTTATCCTGAAACGGTTCAGGCCATTTGCGAAGTGGCTCAACATTGCGCCGGCAACAAGCAGGAGTTCCTGATGGAGACTGGGCAAGAGACTCCGACTACGCTATTGCGGGCTATTCAGGATGTAAACTTGCCAAATCTCGGAGTGGGGCTCGACACGGCGAATCTCATTCTTTATGGGAAAGCGAATCCGGTCGATGCTCTCGAGATCGTTAGGCCACATGTGAAGAGCGTTCATGCAAAGGACGGGATGTGGCCGACTGACCCGATGCAGCTCGGAAAAGAAGTGGCGATCGGGAAAGGCGCTGTCGACTTTCCAAGAGTGCTTGCAAAGCTTCATCAGCTTGGTTACCGTGGAGCGATTACCATCGAGCGTGAGATTTCCGGTCCGCAGCAAATGGAAGACATAAAGAGAGAGAAGGCGTACCTGGAGCAGATCCTTTCCACAATCGGAAGTCAATCATGAAAAAAATATTTTACGGTGTTGTTGTATTGGGCGCTACTTGCCTTTTTAGCTTGTTGAGCCACTCACAGGAGAAACGGAAACTTCCAGGTGAAGACTGGGTTTCACTCTTTAACGGGACCGATCTTTCGGGCTGGGGAAAAGTGGGCCAGGAGAGTTGGACGGTCGAGAACAGCGTGATTCACGGGAAGGGCTTGACCAAGGATTACGGGTATCTTCAGACTGCCAAGCCATACAAAGATTTTCAAATGGCGCTCCGGTTCAAGTGCGTGGGCGACGGCAACAGCGGAGTGTTCTTCCATTCAGCCTTTAAGCCCGGAACGGCCGATGTGACGCAAGGCATGCAGTTCGAGATTGATTGCAATATGATGCACCACACGGGCGGCGTCTATGCCGAGGATGGGCGTCAATGGGTGGTCTGGCCAGCTCCGGAAAATGAGAGTGTGGTCCGTACGGGCGAATGGAACGAGTATCTCGTGGAAGTGAACGGCAACAGATATCGCTCAAGATTGAACGGCGTTCAGATGGTTGACTTCACCGACCCGAAACCCAGTTCTTTCGACGGCACGATCGCGTTACAGCTGCACGCGGGCGGTCGCGGGAACATGGAGTTTAAAGATATTTGGATTCGAGACTTGTCGCACCGCTAACTTTCACTCTACGGTTTGATCGGTTTAGCGGTGCCACTCAGGATGGCAGTCAGCCTGCGATTTACTTCTTTCAAGTAGGCTTCGTCGCCACCTGGCAATTCGACCGTCGCTGTGCCTTCGAAGTGAATGTCGCGAAGAGCTTTGTAAATATCGGCCCAATCCAGATCGCCTTCGAGCAACGGTACCCAATTGGCTACCGTTTTGTCGCTGTTGGGCTCATGTCGGAACGAGAAGTCCTTGATATGCAGCTTGACGATGCGCGGACCGAGCGTGCGAATCCAATCCTCGGGATATCCGTATAGCTTAACGTTACCGACATCGAAATAGGCGCGGATCCAAGGCGTTTTGAATTCATCGATGTAATGCGCGAACTCGAGAGGGCTGAGCAGGAATTTGTTCCAGACTTCTTCGAGAGCGATGATGACCCGCAGCTCTTCCGCCAACGGCAGCAGCTTGCGAATGCTCTCCTGAGAACGGGTGTACGCATCGCGGTACGAGGTGGCCGCATCGACTACCGCCGGAACGACAAGAACGGTATCGGCTCCCCAGAGGTGAGCGTTGCGGAGCGACGTGCGAGCGCCGGACAGGCTTCGCTCGACAACCGCCGGGTCGGGTGAAGACAAAGGGTATTTCCAGTGATCCATGTTCATGACGGAATGGATCTTGATGCCGGCTTTTTCGGCCGCGCTCTTCATCGATTCGGCTTGCGCCTGATCCGGCGTGGTAGGGCACTCAATCCGTTCGAAACCCGCATCTTTGGCCATTTGAAAACGCTCAGGAACCGATGCGCTTTCGGGCAGCATGCTGTATTCGACGGCTTCGTGAATAGGCAGCCGTCCTTCGGGCAGGGATGGCAACGCAAGTACTACGGAGGATTCGATGAAAGTTCGACGAGTCATAAAAGATTGGCGATTGCTAAGTCTGCGATCACGTTCTAGTATCGTGTGATATTAGCTCATAAAGCAAAGCCGAAATCAAAATGATTCCAATCCCAAACGGAAACGATGACGCGGTTGATAAGCAGCAAACGCTATCTGATCGTCGTGACTTCATAAAAACAGCGACAGGGGCGATCGGGAGCGCGCTTACTCTGGGGTTCCCCGCGATTATTTCAGCGCAGACCGTTACTAAAGCGCTTAAGGTGGGGCTCGTCGGTTGTGGCGGGCGCGGAACAGGTGCAGCCAACCAGGCGCTGCATGCGGATGATTATTCGGAATTGACAGCCATGGCGGAAGTAAACCAGCCGCAGATCGACAGTGCCCTTTCTACATTGGGGCACATTCCGAAGATTGCGGATCGAGTAAAGGTCGACAAAGGACACCAGTTTGTCGGGCTTGATGCTTACCAGCGGCTCATCGATTCCGGAGTAGATGTGGTGCTGCTGGCAACTCCTCCCGGCTTCCGGCCTCTGCATCTGGCGGCTTGCGTGGCGGCAGGAAAACACATCTTTTGCGAAAAGCCGGCTTCCACGGACGCGCCCGGGATTCGATCGGTTCTGCAATCGGTCGATGCGGCGAAAAGCAAGAACCTGTCGCTGGTAGCGGGTTTCTGTTGGCGTTATAACGACATGCTTATCGAGACGTTCAAGCAGATTGGGGACGGCGCGCTTGGTAAAGTTGTCGCTTATTACGCGACGTACTACACGAACCCCGTGAAGCCCATGCCCCCGGCGAGCACGCGCCCGGCAGGAATGGGCGATACCGAGTGGCAGATCAGAAACTGGTACAACTTTGTCTGGACTTGCGGAGACAGTCTGGTAGAGCAAGCTGTTCACAGCGTGGATAAGATTGCCTGGTTGATGCATGATGAGCCTCCGGTGAGTTGCGTGGCTGTCGGGGGACGCGTGATTCCGGCCGAGGGTGGGAACATCTATGATCACTTTGATGTGAACTACCTGTACCCTAATGGGGTGCGGGCGTTTCTCGCAAACCGGCAAATTGAAGGCTGCTACAACGAAAACGCCGATTACATATTGGGCTCGGAAGGATCGTGCACGATTGGCCGCTCGCCTATTCCGCGCATCGAAGGCAAAACGAACTGGACTTGGAGCGGACAGAAGTACGACATGTATCAGCGCGAGCACGACGTACTGTTTGCATCGATCCGCAAAGGGCAGCCGGTAAACGACGGCAAGCGTTTGGCAACGAGCACACTGCTCGCGATCATTGGACGAATGGCGGCCTACACGGGCCAAGAGGTTACGTGGGAACAGGCGCTCAATTCGCAGGAGAAACTGTTTCCCGAACATCTCTCGTGGGATAGCAGCCTGCCGGTTGCTCCGCGCGCCGAACCCGGCATTACCAAGCTCGCCTGAGGCTTCTTCCCGATGCCAGGCAAGCGCCCATTCGTGATCAGCGTGGCGGCTGTATTCTTGAGTGCTGCACCATTGTTTCCGCAGGCAAACGCAAAGGTTGATTTCGCACGCGATGTTGCGCCGATTCTTGAGAAGAGCTGCTCAGACTGCCATCATGCCGGTACTTCGGGCTCTTCGCATCTTGAACTGACATCACGCAAAGAGTTGTTGGAGCGCGGCCTGCTGATTCCCGGTAATCCGGATAAGAGTTCATTACTCGGAGCCATTCGGAACGGCTCCATGCCACCCAAAGGGAAACTGCCGGCGGATCAGATCGAGGTCATTCAGCGCTGGATCGAGCAGGGCGGAGTCTGGCCGGCTGCTGTGTCGTTGAAACAAATACCCCAGCCTCCGGCAGCGACTCCTGCGCCGCACGCTCAAAATCCGGATAAGGGTCGTGAACTGGAAGATATCGGCCGCATACGCGATCGCATACTGGCGAATGGACAGAATCCGGCAGGCACCAAGACGTACAAAATCACGATCCCGAACACGACCGTTGGATACGAGATGGTCGCTATAGCAGGCGGTGAGTATTTGATGGGTTCGCAAGAAAAGAAAGACGAGCAGCCTCCGCATAAAGTGAAGATCTCTCCTTTCTGGATGCAGACACATGAAGTGACGTGGGACGAATACCGGCTTTTCATGTTCGCCAACCAAGCGGGCGAGATCGCGCACAAGGACGAGTTAGTAGATGCCGTGAGCAGGCCGACGCGGCCCTACGTGGAGATGAGCTTCGGCATGGGCATCAACGGCTTTCCTGCAATCAGCATGACCCAGCATGCGGCTAACAAGTATGCCGAATGGCTGAGCGCCAAGACAGGCGAGTTCTACCGTCTGCCGACCGAAGCGGAGTGGGAGTATGCGTGCCGCGCTGGCAGCACGACGACGTATTACTTTGGTAATGACGCTTCTCAACTCGGCGATTACGCATGGTATTCGGCGGATAGCGGTGGTAAATACCAGAAAGTTGCGACGAAGAAGCCAAACAGTTGGGGCTTGTTCGACATGCTTGGCAATGCGATGGAGTGGACTCTCGATCAGTACGCGCCTTACAAAGATGGAGCGGAAACAGATCCCTGGGTCAAGCCAACCCAGCCTTACCCAATCGTGGCGCGCGGAGGCTCCTGGAACGATCCGGCGCCTGCGCTTGGATGCGCGACGCGAGTGGCCTCCGACCCGTCCTGGAAGCAGCAGGACCCGCAACTGCCGAAGAGTATCTGGTATGAGACCGACGCACAGTGGCTCGGGTTCCGCTTGATTCGATCGGCGAAAATTCCGAGTGTCGAAGAGTTGTATCAATACTGGAATAACGGCGTTGAGCATGATGAGTAGTAGTCTATTGCTTGCGGGTGCCTGGTTTGCGGCAACGAATGCCGTGCTTCACCCGTACGAAGCTGTCGAGCCTCATATGGGCACTTTGTTCCGTATCAAGCTCTATGCGGCGAACCAGGCGGATGCGCAGCACGCGTTCGCAGCAGCCTTCGCACGCGTGGGCAAACTCGACCGCACTCTCTCCGATTACAAGCCGGATAGCGAATTGAACCGGCTTTCTCAATTAGCCGTGAGAAATCCGATCCATGTAAGCGACGATCTGTTCCGCGTTCTTGCGGCATCTCAGCAATTGTCGGAAAAGACAGGCGGGGCGTTCGACATCACGGTCGGGCCACTGACGCATCTCTGGCGTGAAGCTCGAAAGAAGGGCCGGGTGCCTTCGTCGGCTGAGATCAAGCAGACGCAGGTAAAATGCGGCTATCGCAAACTTCGTATCGATCCGGTCGCGCAGTCGGTCGAGTTTGCGGAAGAGGGCATGCAGCTCGATGCAGGCGCGATTGCGAAGGGTGATGCAGCCGATCAGGCGCTGCTTACAATCGGGCGATGCGGAATCCGGAGCGCACTCGTTGCCGCGAGTGGAGACCTGGCTTTTAGTGATGCGCCGCCCGGTGAAGCAGGCTGGAAGATTGGGGTAGATTCGCTCGATAGCGCGCAAGCCCGGTTTCCGAAAACTCTAGTGCTCTCGAACGCAGCCGTTTCAACTTCGGGCTCGACAGAACAGCATCTCGATGCAGGTGGCGTGCGATATTCGCACATCATCGACCCACAAAGCGGCCTGGGAATCACGCGCGATATCACGGTATCGGTAATCGCTCCAAAGGGAATCGAGGCCGACAGTTTAGCCACCGCGGTCAGCGTGCTTGGCGCCGAACGGGGGCTTTCGTTCATCGAGCAGCAGCCCGGCGCGTCCGCGGTGATTCTGGTCAATGAATCTAGCCGGCCGAAGCTTCTTGAATCCGCAAGGTTTCAGACCCTGCGAACCCTGCCGTGAAGTTCGCGCTTTTCCTGCTTATTGTTCTCTTCGTGGCGGCAGAGACGGCCCGGTTAGCTGGGTCATCTGAAACAGCGCTCTCTCCGATCCGGTTTCAGGATATGGCTGCCCAGAGCGGCATCGACTTTGTACTGCATAACTGCCCAACACCGCAGAAGCACATGATCGAGACCATGGCGGGAGGGCTGGCCGTGTTCGATTACGATGGCGACGGCAAAGCAGACATTTTCTTTACGAACGGCGCTGATCTGCCATCGCTTCAGAAGACCGGTCCGAAATATTGGAACCGGCTTTACCGCAACGAAGGCAACATGAAGTTTCGCGATGTAACCGAGGATGCCGGCTTAGCGGGCGAAGGTTACTCGATGGGGGCAGCAGCTGCGGACTTTGATAATGACGGCAAGCCAGATCTGTTCGTAGCGGGAGTAAACCGCAATTTCTTGTATCACAATCTGGGCGGCGGCAAATTCGAAGACGTCACGCGGACGGCGGGGATCACGAGCGGCGAATGGGCGATTGCGGCAGGGTGGTTCGATTTCGACAGGGACGGCCGGCTCGACTTGTGGGTGGTGCACTACGCCAAATGGTCGATTGACGAAGATCGTTATTGCGGAGACAAGCCGCGCGGTCTGCGTATTTACTGCCATCCGAAATACTTTCAGGGGCTTGCCAGCACGCTGTATCGCAACCGGGGTGACGGCACATTCGAGGACGTTTCGAAGCGCGCCGGTATTAGCGGATTCGCAGGTCGCGGCATGAGTGTTGCGTTCGCCGACTACGACGGGGACGGCTATCCCGATGTCTTCGTAACGAATGACAATATGCCGAACTTTCTATTTCACAATCGCGGCAACGGAACTTTCGAGGAGGTTGGCTTGCTTGCTGGCGTGGCTCTACGTGAGGATGGCAAGGCGGTCGCGAGCATGGGGACCGATTTTCGCGACTACGATAACGACGGTCTGCCGGACATAGTAGTAACAGCTCTGGCAGGCGAGACTTTTCCACTCTTCCGCAATCTGGGGAAAGGCAATTTTGCCGATGCGACGTATTCGAGCAGGCTTGCCGGATTGAGCATACATCACAGCGGTTGGGGAACGGGGCTGTTTGATTTCAATAACGATGGCTGGAAGGATCTCTTCACTACCAACTCACACGTGAATGATCGTGTCGAAATGTTTGAAGCGGCGCTTTACAAGGAGCCGGATAGCGTTTTCGCGAATGGTGGAAACGGAACGTTCCGCGACGTATCGGCCGAAGCAGGTTTGACCGAAGCCAAAGCGCATCGTGGCAGCGGCTTCGCGGATTTCGACGGTGATGGCAAGGTGGATGTAGTGACCTCATCGCTCAAAGCGGGCGTTGAGCTTTGGCGCAACATCAGCCCCCAACCTAATCACTGGTTGGCAGTTCAGTTGAGCGGCTCGCGCTCGAACCGGGATGGGATTGGCACGCATCTGCAAATTGGAAAGCAGTGGAACGATATGACCAGTGCGGTGAGCTATGCTTCGTCGAGCCTTGTGCCTGTACATTTCGGATTAGGCTCGCAAGCGAACGTCGACGCGCTTACAATTACTTGGCCGGATGGGAGAAGCCAAGTTGTGAAAAACGTGAGCGTTGACAAGATCCTGCATGTGCGCGAAGAACTTAAGTGACTAGTGCGGGGGCGGAGCCGAGATTTCCGCTTCCTTGGCCAGCCGGTCATTGATCTGCTGGTTCTTCTGTTTGATTTGTGCGTACTCGCGCATGGTGTTTTGCGCCTTCGCCGTGTTGCCCGCGGCCTGGTACGCGCGCGCGAGGCTGTAGTGCAAGCTTCCGTCATCATCCAGGCTTTGCGCTTTCTCAAGATGCGGCACAGCTTCCGCGGGCCGGTTCAGCAGCGCCTCCACCATGCCGAGCGCTGCATGGGCGGGCAGCATTCCGGGGTCGGCTTTAAGCGCGGCCGTGAGATAAGGGACCGCCTTTTCGGGCTGCTGGGTTCGCCACAGACTTTCACCCATCATGAAATTGAGATCCGGCGCTGAGGGGTCATGAACGAGCATCCCGGCCAGCATCGGCATGACTTCGTCATAGTTATGAGCGAGAAATAAAGATCGGGCTAATTCCGTTTCGAGGCGGGGGTCACCGGGCGCGAACGCGAGAGCGGCTTTCCATTCGGCGGTTGCCTCGGTATTTTGGCCGTGCCCCTGCAGGATCTGAGCTTTGAGCGCATGGATCTCGACCGAGTCGGGCAGTTTGCCGAGCTGACCAAAGGCGTTCACCGCGAGTTGATTGTAGGCCTTTGTCGCCCAAAACAGTGCGGTCGGATTGGGAGAGCCGGGTCGAACGTTTGCTGCTGCCCCGAGATAATCGGCCTTGCGAAAGCGGCACTCGGCTGTTTGCGCCGTACAGGGCTGGGCTTCTAGCGCATGTTCGGCGTGCTGCTCCGACGACGTCCAATCCGGGTGGCCGGTATTCTGATAGACGCTCGCGAGACCCGCGTGCAAACCGGGCAGATTGGGAAGTTTTGATTGAGCTTCCCGGTAGAAGAAGAACGCGCTGCGATATTGCCGACGTTGGAGCCTGGAGTCGGCGAGTAGCGCAGCCACATAGGGGGATTGCGGAGCGATCTTGCTGAGACTCGCGAAGGCGCGGGTTGCGAGGGCTTCGTATGCTTTGCCCAGACCGTACCAGGCTTGCGGATCGGCTGCGTCCGCCGCTGCTAACTTGTGATACATGTCAGCGGCTTGCTCAAACCGGTTCACATTCGCGTAAGCTTCAGCCAGAGAGCTAAGAGCGGGGACATTATCCGGTTGAGCTTTGAGAACGGCTTCGAAGTTCGGGATAGCAGCCTGCGAGTGCCCCGCCATCTCTTGCGCAAGGCCCAGGTTCAGCAGCAGCCCGGCATTATCGGGCACGGCCTGCAAGAGACGTTGGTAGATCGGAATGGCTTCGCCGAAACGGCCAGCGCCATCAGCTCTCTGGCGCGATGCGATTCAGAGGCGAGGTCTGCGGTTTGTGCATTGGCAATTCGGCCAGCGAGGTAAATGAGAAAGGCGGCTCCGTATAAGAGCCGCCTTGTTTTGTTTTGCGAATCCAGCACTACTACATACTTACCAACTGAAGCGCCCGGCAAAACGTACGTTGCGTTCGCCGTACGAGCTCGTGATCTGCATGAAGTTCGAGTCGTTCACATTCGTACTGGCAGGGTTATTAAAGTGTGACGTATTAGGAAGGTTGTAGAATTCCGTACGGAACTCAAAGCTGAGTTTCTCACGAATCGGGAACACGCGGCTGATACTCATGTCCGTGTTCCAGATACCCGGTCCGACGAGCTTGTTGCGCCCACTTGTGCCGAAGCGCTGGTCAACAACGGGTGCGAAAGCGGCAGTGTTGTAGAACGGATTACCGGGGCCTATACCACCGGTTCGCTGCACATTCGACAGGACCTGGTCAGCTGTCTGTAGATTGTTGGGAGCATTCAGGGAAGTTCCGTCCGCAGTTACGGTAAATGGAGTTCCGGTGTAAGCTGATTCGATTCCGCTGAATTGCCAGCCACCTACTAGCTTTGCGGTGATACCAGAGTTGACGAATGTCTTACCCGGGCCAAAAGGCAGCTCGTAGACCCAGCCAAGCTGGAAGACGTGGCGGCGATCAAATCCGGCCGTAGCGCGATTGCGTTGGAAGACCGGCGCCCAGTTCCAATTCACGCTGGCCCAGCCGTCATCGTCGGTGTAATCGATAGCGTGCGACCAGGTGTAAGCACCTTTCAACATCAAGCCATTCGAAAACTGACGATTAAAGGCGACCTGCAGCGAGCTATACTCGGAGCTCAAATAGCCATCCCACATATTCGTTGCGGTAGTCCGGCCGAACGTAGCGTATTGGGGCAAGCCTGTTGTTCCCGAACCTGGGTATCCGGCGTTGATGTCGCGGTCGGCGAGAAGGTGAACCGAATGCTGCCCCACGTAACCGGCTGACATGACAATCTCAGCAGGTAATTTGCGTTCCATGGTGAAGTGGTAGGACTGGACATAACCGCGGTGAATGAAGCTGTACGGGCTGCGCTCGCTGGCAGTGGGATCAAGCTGCACCACACCAGTCGAGAGGTCGGGTCCGACGACAGGTGGGATTCCATTCTCGAGGGAGCCCGGCGTCCCTCCTCCCAAATCGGCAGCCACAAAGCTATTCGGAGCTGAATAGTTGTTGTTTATAGTGAGCGGATAAAAGCCTCGCAGGGGGCGCGAAAACGGGATTGGATCGTAGTTCAAGCCGTACCCTGTGCGGACCACCGTTTTGTCGTCAATGCGGTACGCCAACCCCACCCGGGGCGCAAACAGCTTATGGCTGACACTGATACCAGCATCAACCGGAACATTGCCACGGCCGCCCAAGTAGACGTTATTCGTGCTTGGATCATAGCGCTCGATCCCTTTGCCACAACAGCGCGTCATGAGCGGATACAACTCGTAACGGAGGCCGAGCGAAACTGTCAGCTTTTGCGATACCTGGCAGCGGTCTTGCACAAACCAACCCAGCTGCCATTCGCGGCCAGTCATCAGGATGTACTGCTCACCTTTCTGCGTGTTGTCCGAGAGCCCTAGGAGGAACTGGGCATATGCGTTGTATTGACTGATCGGCGTAGCATTGTCATTACCCAGGTTGTTCGATGTCACGGAACCACTGAAGTCAAAGTACCCGCGCGGCCCACCGGCGCTGAGTTCCGGCTGCCAGTGA
>JAABUQ010004952.1_pt1 | contig 21956 bp, 24 predicted proteins | sample 5560001 | NCBI WGS metagenome assembly JAABUQ01 (sample SAMN10711888, study PRJNA513371) | rock metagenome | isolation source: Antarctica rocks | place: Antarctica: Victoria Land, Finger Mt nord | collected 2015-12-18 | reverse complement strand
GAGGCGATCCGCACCTGACAAACACCATCATCGCCGATCGATCCGTCGTCCCGACGATCGCATTGTCTCAACCAAGCGGGGCCTTTTTACACGGCCTCGGTCAGAAGCCGTCGGTCGGCGCGTCCGCAGGAACGGCAGCTATCCTGCATTCGACGCCCAAAAGCCGCCAGACCGCTTCCGGCCAAACTCTGCCTGCCGTTTTATCGCACGCCCGACGCCGTCCAACTTTCCGCAATCGAGTCCTGCCGAGCCGCTTTACGCAACAGCGACCGTCGAGAGCCGGTTGTGGTGGCCCGACTCGCTCGCGCGTGGCGTCGTCCAAAAACGGATTCCGAGGCTGTACGCCTGCAAACACCGTTCTAAACACCGTTCTAACTCCATCCGCTAGAACGGTGTCTACCCGCTAAGTCATTGAAAAGATTGGTGCGCCCGGAGCGATTCGAACGCCCGGCCCTCAGATTCGTAGTCTGATGCTCTATCCAGCTGAGCTACGGGCGCGACCCATCTCGTTTAAGGCGATCGCGCGGTACGCACAAGTCCGCCTTGTCGTCCCGCGCCGCGCGCTCTACGCCCGCGCGGTGAAGCGCGCGTTGCCTTGGCTGTTCCTCGCGAGTGCGTGCGCGCACGATGCGGGAGGATGGCCCAGCCTTGCGCCGCGTCGGGCGGAGCTGCTGCGCATCGACGGGGGAGGGGCGACGATGGTTGCCGATCCCGCGCCGCCCGAGGCACAAACACCGCCGCCTACACCCGTCGATCCTAACGCCGCCTTGGATTGGGCGAAGTTGCGGCCACGCGTCGCGCCCGTGCAAGCGGCGCTGACCAGGGCGCTCGCGAAAGCCGCGCGCGCGCCGAGCGGATCGGACGCGTGGGCGAGCGCGCAGGTGGAGCTCAGCCGCGCCGAGCAGCTGAGCGGCGATCTCGAAGATCTCGCGACGCGCTTCGGCGCGACCTTCGATCACCCCGCTGGTCCCGCCGACCTCGCCGCCGCGCGCGGCGATGTAACGCGTCGGCTGGCGGCGGCGAAAGCCGCGCTGGCGCGATGAGACGCTTTCGTCCAATCTCCCGTTTTCACAGCGTATCAAGGACCAGCATGGCGACCGCCCATATCAACCAGATCGCGACCGCCACCCCGCCGCACGACGTCCATGACGCCTATATCGCGATGACCGATCAGGCGCTGGTCGACCGGCGCGACCGGCTGATTTTCAAGCGCATGGCGACGCGCTCGGGGATTGAACATCGCTTTAGCTACTTCAACCCGATCGTCTCGGATACGACGACGACCGACACGGAAGGTTTCTACGTTCGCGGCCAATATCCCACGACCGCGACGCGCATGAACTATTACGAGGCGAACGCGCCGCGCCTCGCGCTCGAGGCGATCGCAAATATGGACTTCGATCGGGACTCGATCACACATATCGTCGTCGCATCGTGCACGGGCTTCGTCGCGCCGGGGCTCGACCAGATTATCGTGCGCGATGCGGGCCTGCCCACCTCGGTTGAGCGCACGGTCGTTGGCTTCATGGGCTGTTACGCGGCGGTGAACGCGCTTCGCCTCGCGCATCACTTCGTTCGTTCGGAGCCTGCGTCGCGCGTGCTCGTGGTCAATCTCGAGCTCTGCACGCTCCATCTGCAGGAGACGCAGGAGATGGAGAAGCTGCTTGCGATGATGCTGTTCGGCGATGGCTGCGCGACGACGCTGGTGACCGCCGAGGAGAGCGGCCTTGCGATGGAGGATTTCCGCGCCATCAACTTGCCGCGCTCGGACGAGCTGATCACGTGGCGCGTCGGCGACCAGGGGTTCGACATGCGGCTTTCGGGCGACGTACCGCAGCGCATCCTGACCGCATTGCAGGCTGAAATGGTCAAGAACGATACCGATGGCCTGCTGCGGGGCTTACGTCCCGAAGCCTTCGATAGCTGGGCGGTGCACGCGGGGGGTCGCTCGATCCTCGATGCAGTCGAGAATGGCTTCGGGCTGGGCGCGCACGCGCTCCAGCGCAGCCGCGCGGTGCTGCGCGATTTCGGCAACATGTCGTCCGCGACGATCATGTTCGTGCTGCAGCAGATGCTGGGCGGAGCGGATAAGGTGGCGAACGGGCTCGCGATGGCATTTGGTCCGGGGCTCGCGGCCGAGACGTTCCGCTTCCGGCACGCCTGAACTCCGTGCGATCGCTCGCGTCCCGCTCGCGCGAGGAGGAGTGGATGGACGGGCCGGCGGTCACATCCGCCGAGATGGCCGCGTGCCTGCGCGATCTGGCGACCGTGAACACCGTCACGCTCGGGCGGCGGCCGACACTGGGCTGGCTGAGCCGCGTGACGCGGGGCTGGCGCGACGATAAGACGTTCCGGCTGATCGATGTGGGCGCGGGCGAGGGCGATATGCTGCGCGCGATTGCCGCCTGGGCCGCGCGGCGCGAACTCAGCCCCACGCTGATCGGCTATGATCTCAATCCGCGCTGCGCCCAAGCCGCGCGCGCCGCCACGCCGCCCGCGCTCGGTATCGACTTTATCGTCGGCGACGCGACCACGATGACCGAGCCTGCGGACTTCATCATCAGCGCGCTCGTCACGCATCACATGGACGATGCGTCGATCGTCCGCTTCCTGCGCTGGATGGAGGCGACCGCGCGCAGCGGGTGGATGGTCAACGATCTTCACCGCAACTGGTTCGCCTATCACGGCTTCGCGCTGCTCTCGACCGTGGCAGGCTGGCATCCGTTCGTACGTCACGACGGCCCGCTCTCGGTCGCGCGCGCGTTTCGCAAGCGCGACTGGTCGGCGTTGCTGGCGCGCGCGGGGGTGAGCGGGGCGAAAGTGGTCTGGCGCTTTCCCTTCCGCCTGTGCGTGGAGCGACTGAAATGAGCGCGCCCACGATCATCGGCGGGGGCATCGCGGGTGCCGCCGCCGCGTGCCACCTTGCCCGCGCGGGCCATCCCGCGCTGGTGATCGAGCGCGAGAGCGGCGCGCATCACAAAATCTGTGGCGAGTTTCTGAGCGTGGAGACGGTTGCCGAACTGCGTGGGCTGGGGATCGAGCCGCTGTCGCTTGGCGCAAAGCCGATCACCCACGTCCGCCTCGCGCACGGCACGCGGATCGCGAGCACGCGCCTGCCCTTCAATGCGCTCTCGCTCTCGCGCCACCGGCTGGACGAGGCGCTGATCGCACGCGCGACGGCGCTCGGCGCGCGGGTGGAGCGGGGCAGGGGCGTCGCGCGCGTTGACGAGGTCGCCAGCCCGCACGGCGTGTTCGTCGCGACGGGCAAGCACGCGCTGCGCGGTGTCGCGCGGCCCGATGGTGGCGGGCTGACCGGCCTCAAGATGTATTTCCGCCTTCTGCCAGATCAACGCGCCGCGCTGGATGGTGCAGTCGAGCTGATCCTGTTCCCCGGCGGCTATGCGGGCCTGCAACTGGTGGAAGACGATATCGCCAATCTCTGTCTTCTAATTCGCCGCCCCGCCGAGGGCATCGCCGGTGCAATCGCCCGCGCTCCCCACCTGCAAACGCGCCTCGCGGGAGCCGAGCCCCTCCTCCCCCGCCCGCTCGCGATCGCCAACCTACCCTACGGCATGGTCGCCAAACCCGAGCCCGAGCATCCCGGCCGTTTCCGCCTGGGCGACCAGTTCGCGATGATCCCCAGCTTCACGGGCGACGGCATGGGCCTCGCGCTGACTACGGCGCGCTGGGCGGCGCAGGCGTGGGTGGAGCGCGGCGCGGTGGGCGCGGAGGCTTACGCCGTCACCACGCGTGGGCGGCTGCGTGGGCAAGTCCAGCTCGCGACAAGGATGGCGCGAGCAGGGCTGTGGCCGATGCTCGGCAGCCCCATAACCGCTCTGGTCGGTGCGTTCCCCCAAATCGCTCGATGGGCGGCGAACAGTACCCGCGTCCTAGCGCATCGGTAGAGCCGGCATGATACTTCGTTAGCGTCACGTTGGAGTCGGGGTTGGAATATCGCGCGCGAAGCCGATGATGCCGGGGCGCCGGCAGGTAAACGCAATGCCAATAATTAGCCAGGTCGCGAACCGGCATCGATCGTAAGCCGCGTGAGGCGAGCGAGTGAAGGCTGCATGTGCGATGCGGCTTATTGTCGACAAGGAACTCGACATAACCAATTCCTGTTGGACTGCTGCTTACCTTCAGGACGAACCATGGCGGAAATCTTTGACACGACCGGCCGATCGCTTGGTGATCCTAACGCGCCGGAGAAAGCGGGGGGACGATCGGACAGCGACCGCGCCCGCGATCTTCCGAAGCACCAGCCTGTCGAAGGCGCGGCCGCTTACGATCCGGCGGCGCGCGGGACGATGGGCGGGCAGTCGGGGGGAGGCGATTACGAGCATCCCGCGATGGGCAACGCCGAGCCGGGTCACGCCGAGGGCGGTCAATCCAATCCCGGCTACTCGGGAACCGGGCGGCTGGCGGGGAAGAAGGTTTCGGGCGGTGCGGACGAGAATGCCGTGACCCACGGCGATCATGACCGGAAAGCGCCGTAGCGTTACATGCGGCGCGAGCGTCTGGTCGGACGGTGATCGTGGGGCATAAAGCGCACCAGGCGTCGTCGACATGGGCACGGGCACTTATCGCGACCGCGCCCTCGCAGCCCACCGTAGTAGGTTGGGCGGTGCGGCCGTTCCCCGCAAAACCGCAAGATCATGCCCAGGTCGAGCGAAAACACAGGCTTCAGCCGGTCGCCCGGTTAGGTAAAGGATCCATCCTTGGACAAGCGCCAATAGAATGACATCGCGCTGAAGCGCTTCGAATTCGTCGACTACGCGGGCGAGAAGGTGATTGCCGCTACCCGAGCGCGTCTGTTGTTGGCCGGCGGCAAGCTAGGCCTGCTTCGCATGCGCGGGGAACATTCGGCGCACTCTACTTTGTAACTGGAAGGGATGTCGGTCCAATTATCTGAACAGTTGCAAGCAGTTTCAAGGTACTGGCGCGACAGATATGTACGCGAGTGGACAATTGTTTGCGCAGGAACCCCATTTAGTCATGTCCGTTAATGCCCCTCAATATGTCGGAGCGGGGCGTCGATGAAACGTGCAAGCTGGGCGCGTGCTGCCGTGCGCGCATTAGAGACGTGCGTATCTGCTGGCGATGGCATTGTGCGCGACGCCCGCCGAACGAATCTGGACTGCTCGCGCGCGTGACTGTACGCGACCTCATTTACATACGGTTCCAGCGCACAGGCGCATTTCACAACAGGAGTTATTCATGGCCGTTCCCTCGACTCCCTCGGTCAGCGTTGAAACCGCCGACGATGAAATTCAAACCAGCCTTCTCAACCGCATCTCATGGGGTGCGATCATCGCGGGCGTTGTCGTCGCGCTCGTGACGCAGCTCATCCTCAATATGCTCGGCATCGGTATCGGCGCGTCCGCGCTCGAGATCGGTCAAGGCGCGAACAACTCGGGCTCGGGCTTCTCGATCGGCGCGGGGCTGTGGTGGACGTTCTCGGGCATCGTCGCAGCGTTCCTCGGCGCTCTTGTCGCCGGACGCCTCGCCGGCGCGGCGCGCGGTGACACGGCAAGCTGGCATGGCATCGTCGTCTGGGCAACGACGACGCTGCTCGTCATCTATCTGCTCACCTCGGCGGTCGGCGGCATCCTCGGCGGTGCCTTCAACGTCGTCGGCAGCGTCGTCGGCGGCGCGGGCAAGGCGGCGGCTTCGGCCGCGGGCGGTCTCGCCAAGGTGGCCGAGACGGACACGGTCAGCAGTCAGGCGCGTCAGCTTGTCGATCCGAACAGCGTGCAATCGGTGCAGGACGATGTGACGACGTACGTCCGCGCGTCGCTTCAGGGCGACCGCGAGGCCGCCGCTGAAGCCAAGCAGCGCGCGGTCCAGGGCATCTCGCAGACGACGCACGTGACCCCGGCGGAGGCGCAGGCGAAACTTGATCTTGCCGAGGCCAAGGCGCACCAGACGCTCGAAGTGGCCAAGCAGAAGGCGACCAAGGCGGCGGACGAAGCGCGCCGGGGCGTATCGTTCGCGACGCTGCTTGGCGCGCTGGCCCTTGCGCTGGGCGCGCTTGCATCGTGGTTTGGCGGCGCGCGCGGTGCGCGGGCGCACGAGCGCGCGGGCATTCTGGTCGACGCCCGGCGCGGTGTGAGCCGGTCGTAGCGGATGCGGGCCGGAGCATGTTGCTTCGGCCCGTCTACAACGTCGTGGCGCAGCTGCGCGATTGCGATCGATCGCCGCTCAATCGGTGATTGAACATTATAAGCCTATCCGACAAGGCGATCCCGCCTGGGTCACCCGTGTGTGAAGCTGCCGCCCGACGCGGCCTTATCGAGCAGCAACTTGGCGGGGGCGAACCGCGCACCGTAGCGCGTCTCCAGCGTGCGCAAGGCGTCTACGATCCGGGGTAGCCCCACCGTATCCGCCCAGAACATCGGGCCGCCGGTGTAGACCGGCCAGTTATAGCCCAGGATCGCCGCCACATCGATGTCCGACGCGCGGATCGCGACGTTCTCTTCGAGCACCTTTGCGCCCTCGTTCACCACCGGATACAGCAGGCGCGCGAAGATTTCGGCATCGGTCTGCGGGCCGACATCGGCAGCGCCGCTCTCCCTGGCGACGTCGGCGATGACCTGTGTCGCGATGGGCGAAGGCGTTGCCTTCCGGTTCGCGTCATAATCGTAATAACCGCCGTTTTTCTTCTGCCCCAGTCGGTCCATTTTCACGAGGTCACCGCGAACCGTTCGTTCGGTATCACCCCGGCCGATCACGTCGAGGCCGACGAGATCGAGCATTTCGAACTGCCCCATAGCAAAACCGTAATCGTAAAGCGCCTTATCCACCTGCTGGGGAGTCGTCCCTTCGAGGATAATCGCGTCCGCTTCGCGCCCGCGCGCCGTCAGGATCCGGTTGGCAATGAAGCCGTGGCACACGCGGCTCAGCACCGGCACCTTGCCGATCCGCTTGGCGAGTTTCATCCCGGTGGCGATAACCTCGATCTTGGTTTTCGCGCCGCGCACGACTTCGAGGAGCCGCATGACGTTGGCGGGCGAGAAGAAATGGAGTCCGATCACCCATTCGGGCCGCGAAGTCGCCGTCGCGATTGCGTCGATGTCGAGGTAAGAGGTGTTGCTCGCGAGGATCGCGCCCGACTTTGCAATATGGTCGAGCTTACCAAAGATGTCTTTCTTGACATCCATCGTCTCGTACGCCGCCTCGATCACGAGATCGACGTCGGCCAGCCTATCCAGCGACAATGCCGGCGTGATCAGGGCCATACGCTCCTCCACCTGCACCAACGTTATCCGGCCGCGCTTGGCGCTGATCTCGTAGTTACGGCGGATTACCCCGATGCCTCGATCGAGCGCTTCCCGCGTCATCTCGACCAGCGTGACGGGAACGCCGACGTTGAGGAAATTCATCGTTATACCGCCGCCCATCGTTCCCGCGCCGATCACCCCGACCTTGTCGATGGGGATTGTCGGCGTGCTCGCGGGTACGTCGGGCACCTTGGAACTCTCGCGCTCGGCGAAGAAATAGTGGCGTTGCGCTGCACTCTCAGCCGAGCTTAGCAGTTCCAAAAACATTGCAGATTCGCGCTTCATGCCTTCGTCGAATGGAAGCGCCACGGCCGCCTCGACCGCCTGGATGATGTTTTCAGGTGCCTTGAAGCCCCGGAACGCGCGCGCGTTTTCCTTTCGGAAACCGGCGAACACCTCGGGGTGCGCGCGCGCGGCATCCATTTTGTCTTGCCGGTCGCTCACGCGCTCAAGCGGCCGCCCCTCTTCCACCACGCGCCTCGCGAACGCGACGGCGTCGTCCTTGAGCCGGCCCTCCTCGGCCAGCATGTCGATCAGGCCGAGATTCAAGGCCTCGTTCGCGCCCACCGGGCGACCGCTGGTCAGCAGGTCCAGAGCCACCTCCGCGCCGACGACGCGCGGCAGACGCTGCGTCCCGCCCGCACCGGGCAAGAGTCCGAGCTTGACTTCGGGTAGGCCGACTTTAGCCGAGGGCACCGCGATGCGGTAAGAGCATGCGAGCGCGAGCTCGAACCCGCCCCCAAGCGCCGTACCATGGATCGCGGCGATCACGGGTTTGCCTGCGTTCTCGGTCCTGGTAACAACGTCGAGGAGGTTGGGCGCGTTAAGCGGCTTGCCGAATTCGGTGATGTCCGCGCCCGCGAAAAAGGTCCGGCCGCCGCAAACAAGCACGATCGCCTTTACTTGATCGTCGGCGGCGAACCTGCGCAACCCATCGTAAAGCGCGCGACGAACTACGATGCCGAGCGCGTTGACGGGCGGCGAGTCGATGCGGATAATTCCGATACCGTCCTCGATCGTGAACGTCTCCACACTGCTCACGGCAATCCTCCTGGCGCGCTTTGACACGCCGATGTCGGGTCCTGACACGCCGCCGATCAGTAAGCAACCGGCACCCGGTTGGCGATCTGGCCCGCAAATCAACCTAAACAGCCCATCGACGACGGGAACTTACGCGCTGCGGACCAGGGCGGGCCGCATTTCGCGGACGCAGCCACGTCGCGTTCGAGGTACCGGGCGGTTGCCCATCTCACACCCTCTCCACCACCATCGCGATCCCTTGGCCCACCCCGATGCACATCGTGGCGAGCCCGTAGCGGCCGCCGGTGCGCGCGAGTTCCTCGGTCAGTGTCAACGCCAGCCTTGCGCCGGACATGCCGAGCGGGTGGCCGAGCGCGATCGCGCCGCCGTTGGGGTTCACGTAAGGCGCATCGTCGGGCAGGCCGAGTTTGCGCATGACCGCGAGCCCCTGCGCGGCGAAGGCCTCGTTCAGCTCGATCAGGTCGATGTCGGCGATCGCCAGCCCCAGCCGCGCGAGCAGCTTCTGCGTCGCGGGGGCGGGGCCGATGCCCATGATGCGCGGTGGCACGCCCGCCACCCCCGCGCCGACGATGCGCGCGCGCGGCGTGAGGCCGTGGCGCGCGGCCGACGCCTCGCTCGCGATGATGAGCGCGGCAGCGCCGTCGTTCACCCCGCTCGAATTGCCGGCGGTGACGGTGCCGTCGTGGCGCACGATGGGTTTCAGCCTGGCGAGCGAGTCGGCCGTGGTGTCGCGCGGATGCTCGTCGCGGTCGATGGTGACGTGATCGCCCTTCTTCTGGGGAATGTGCACGGGGACAAGCTCGGCGGCGAAGCGCCCGTTCGCCTGTGCAGCGGCGGCGCGGGCCTGCGAGCGCGCGGCGAACGCGTCCTGATCGGCGCGCGACACGCTGTAATCGTCCGCGACGTTCTCGGCGGTCTCGGGCATCGAATCGGTGCCGAAGCGGTGCTTGAACGCCGGGTTGACGAAGCGCCAGCCGATCGTGGTGTCGTGGATTTCGGCATGGCGGCCGAAGGCCTCGTGCGCCTTGGGCATAACGAACGGCGCACGGCTCATACTTTCCACCCCGCCCGCGATCACGAGTTCGGCGTCCCCGGCGCGGATCATGCGCGCGGCGGTCGCGACCGCATCGAGGCCGCTGCCGCACAGCCGGTTGATGGTGGCGGCACCTGCGCTTTCGGGCACGCCCGCGAGCAGCGCCGCCTGCCGCGCGACGTTGCGGTTGTCCTCGCCCGCCTGATTGACGCAGCCGAGGATCACATCGTCCACCGCATCCCAGTCGATGTGCGGGTTGCGGTGCTTGAGCGCGGCGATCGGAATCGCGGCCAGATCATCGGGCCGCACGCCCGCGAGCACCCCGCCATAGCGGCCGATCGCGGTGCGCGCCGCATCGCAGATGAAGGCGTCTGGCATGGGGCGGATCCTTGATGATGGGCGGCCGGGTTGCGCGGTGGCGCTCGAACATGGCGATGCGCTCCTGGTCTTCGCCCATGACGCTGGCGCTCACAAGTATTGCGAACAGAGATGACCAGATTGTTCTGACCCGGGCCTACGGCGGATCGCAGCCGCCGTGATCGTGTCGAGCGCGGACCCACGATGGGGATGGACGGCTGATTCCGGGACGTCGTCGTGTCGCTAGAGCGAGAAGGATCGTGCCCAGCGTGGTGCAACTGACCAGGTGGCTATCGATCTCCGGCGAGGCCGGGGACGAGGGGGGCGTCGACGGACTGTCAGTCACTCTTACTGCAATACCGCAGGATCGTTGCGCGCATCCGTGCGCCGCGCAGTGCGGCGATCAAACGCGATCTTCAAGCTCCAGCACGCAGCCGCTCGGATCGGCCTCGATCTGGACGGTCGCGTGGCCGATGCCGTGATGATGATCCAGATCATGCGCGATCCTCGCCAGCAGGGGATCGTGCGGGCCGGGGCCGGGGACGCACAGGTGCGCGGTCAACGCGGTCTCGGTCGTGCTCATCGACCAGATGTGGATATCGTGCGTCGCGATCACGCCGGGGAGCGCGCGCAGGTAGCGGGCGACGGCGGCCGCGTCGATGCCGGCGGGCACGCCGTCCAGCGTGAGCCGGCCCGATTCGCGCAGCAGCCCCCAGGTACCGCGTACGATCACGACCGCGACCACGATGCCGACCAGCGGATCGACCCACAGCCAGCCCGTGAACCGAATCACCAGCGCGGCCGTGACCACGCCGACCGAGATCAGCGCGTCACTCGCCATGTGCAGATAAGCGGCGCGGATATTCAGATCATGCTTGCGCCCGCGCGCGAACAGCCAGGCGGTGAAGCCGTTGACCGCGATGCCGATCCCCGCGACCGCCATCACGGCTCCGGTTTCGATCGGCACGGGATGCCTAAGCCGCTGGGCCGCCTCGGCGGCGATGACGCCCACCGCCACGAGCAAACCCGCCGCGTTCAGCAGCGAGGCGAGGATCGACGCGCGGCGGTAGCCGTACGTGAACCGCTCGGTCGGCCTGCGCCGTCCCGCCCACGCCGCGCCCCAGGCGAGCACCAGCCCGAGCGCGTCCGAGGCGTTGTGGCCCGCGTCCGCGAGCAGCGAGAGCGAGTTGGAGAGGAGGCCGTAGACGACCCCCACCGCGACGAAGCCGAGGTTGAGTGCGATGCCGATCGCGAAGGCGCGGTCGAAGTTGGCGGGGACGTGGCTATGGCCGTGGCCGTGGCCGTGCGAATGATCGTGAGCGTGCATCGTGGGCGGGCGTAGGATGTCGATCGCGCGACGGCTAGGGAGCCGCGTAACTCAGACGATCATGGGCAGGCCGTGGCGCTCGCCAACCGCGTCGAGCACCGCGAACAGCCGGGCGAGTTGGGCGAGGCGGTCGGGCGCGGAATCGGTACCCCCAAGGATCGGTAGCGGGTCGGGCGCGCGGTCGGCGATCGCCGCGTCGGCACGCGCGAAAGTCGCGCACCTCCCCGGCCGATCCGACGAGCACGAACCGCAGCTCGGGCATGTCGCGCCGCTGCTCGGCCGCGTCCAGCACGACATCCAGCGCCTGCGTCGCGCGGAAATTGTGCCGCAGCCACGGCTCGATCCGCCCCGCCTTCAGCATCGCCCACGCTACTCGGCGATGCGCGATCGCGCGTGCCTCGTCCGCGCGGGGCCGCAGCCATTCGGGCACGAACGACTCCAGGGTCTGTTCAGGCAGTTCAGCCATGTCGTGCACCTGCGATGCCGACCGCACCCCATTACAAGGGAATATTGTCGTGCTTCTTCCACGGATTGCTCAGCTGCTTGCCACGCAGCTTGCGCAACCCCACCGCGATCCGACGCCGGGTCGCGTGCGGATAGATCACCTCGTCGATGAAGCCCTTGCTCGCCGCCACGAACGGGTTGGCGAACGCCGCCTCGTACTCCGCGGTGCGCGCCGCGATCTTGGCTGGATCGCCCACGTCCTGCCGGAAAATGATCTCGACCGCACCCTTGGCACCCATCACCGCGATCTCGGCGGTGGGCCAGGCATAGTTCAAGTCGCCGCGCAGATGCTTGGACGCCATCACGTCATACGCCCCGCCATAGGCTTTGCGCGTGATGACCGTGATCTTGGGTACGGTCGCCTCGCCATAGGCGAACAGCAGTTTCGCGCCATGCTTGATGATGCCGCCATGTTCTTGCGCGGTGCCGGGCAGAAAGCCGGGCACGTCGACGAAGGTGACGATGGGGATTTCGAACGCGTCGCAGAAGCGCACGAACCGCGCCGCCTTCTTCGCGCTGTTGATGTCGAGCACCCCCGCGAGCACCATCGGCTGGTTGGCGACGAACCCCACCGTATGCCCCTCCACGCGCCCGAAGCCGGTGATGATGTTCGCCGCGTGGGTGGGCTGGATTTCGAAGAAATCGCCTTCGTCCGCTACGCGCGCGATCAGCTCGTGCATATCGTAAGGCGTGTTGGCGCTGGGCGGGATCAGCGTATCCAGGCTCGCGTCCTCGCGCGTCGCGGGATCGCTGGTGGGGCGGTCCGGCACTAGCGACCGGTTGGAGAGCGGCAGAAAGTCGATCAGGTCACGCGTCGCCAGCAAGGCTTCGATATCGTCGTCGAACGCGCGGTCCGCCACGCCCGAGCGCGTGGTGTGCGTGACAGCGCCGCCAAGCTCCTCCTGCGTGACGATCTCGTTCGTCACCGTCTTCACGACGTCCGGCCCGGTCACGAACATGTAGCTCGATTGCTTCACCATGAAGATGAAGTCGGTCATCGCGGGCGAGTAGACCGCGCCGCCCGCGCACGGCCCCATGATCAGGCTGATCTGCGGGACCACACCCGACGCAAGCACGTTGCGCTGGAACACCTCCGCATACCCGCCGAGCGACGCGACGCCTTCTTGGATGCGCGCGCCGCCGCTGTCGTTCAGCCCGATCACCGGCGCGCCGACCTTCATCGCCATGTCCATGATCTTGCAGATCTTCTGCGCGTGGCGCTCGGACAGCGATCCCCCGAACACGGTGAAATCCTGGCTGAACACGAAGACCAGCCGGCCGTTCACCGTGCCCGATCCGGTCACCACCCCGTCGCCCGGAAAGCGCTTGTCCGCCATGCCGAAATCGACCGCGTTGTGCTCGACATACATGTCCAGCTCCTCGAAGGAGCCCGGATCGAGCAGCACATCCAGCCGCTCGCGCGCGGTCAGCCGTCCCTTGGAATGCTGCTGCGCGACGCGCTCGGCACCACCCCCCTGCATCGCGGCCGTGCGGCGGCGTTCGAGTTCGGCGATCTGTTTGAGCAAGGCGGCACCCATCGAAGCGTTCGGAGTTCATTGCCGGTCAACCGTGCCCCTCGCAAGCAAGGGTGCGCGCGATTATCTGCGTCACACGAAACACACGAGGCTCGTTCGATGCGTCTAATCCCGGTTCTGGCGCTGACACTGGCGCTCACTCCCGCGCTCGCCGCCGCGCAGGGCGTCGATGTGCCCACCGCGCCGCGCCAGCGGTACGTGACGGTGTACGGCAAGGAAGCGTGTCCCAAGTCGGCCAATTCCGACGAAATCGTCGTGTGCTCGCGCCGGCCCTACGACGATCAGTTTCGCATCCCTTCGTCGGTACGCAACGAACAGAAGATCGAGAAACGCGACGACGTTGGCGCGCGGATCGGCTTGGCCGATCATTCGATCGCTCCCGATAATTGTAGCGCCGTCGGCACGGTCGGCCAGTTCGGCTGCAGCCAGGGGCTGAACATCCTGGGTGCCGCGAAGAAGGCGAAGCAGGCGATCAACGGCGATCTGACGCCCGTGCCGGACGCACCTCCGCCGCGATAGACCATTTTCGTCGCCTGGCCTTGTGCCGAGGCCCGAGAAGAAGTGAGGTCATTGCGGCGATCAAGGTGCATCCGCGCCTCGGAGTCCCGGCACAAGGCCGGGATCACGGATGCTTGGGTGTCACCGGCGCTGCGATGTCATCCTAATAACTCCAGGAACCGCGCCCCCGCCATCAACGCCGCGCGCCGCTCCTCGCGCGACGCCGCCGCTAGCGGATCATCGCCCCATTGCTCGGCCTGCCACGCCGCGTCGATCTCGCCCGCCGTCCACGCGCGCTGCGCATCCAACGCGCCTTCCGCGACTGCCAACCCGAGTACCAGCGAGCCCGTGACGCTCACCACCGGATGCACCCCCGCCAGCGCGAACGGCCCCAGCGCGTCCACCGCCGCGCCCAGCCGGCCGAGCGTGGGCGCGGGCTGATCCACCGCGAGAATAGCCGCCGTCACCGCGAACACCACGTCGTAGCGCCGCGTCGCCCATGCCAGCCAAGAGTCCCACGCCGCACGCTGGCGTTCCACCAGCGCCCCCGGCCCTTGCGCGCGATAGCAGAGCAGATCGTGCGCGCCGTAGGCCGCGATCGCGGCGGCGATCTCCGGCCCGGCACGGTCGATCGCGGCGTTCGCGAGGCCCGTCATCACCATCTCGCGCGGCCGCACCTCGCCGTCCTGCGCGCGCCACTCCGCCGCGATCGCCTCGGCCAGCGCGACGCTCGGCACGACCGGCGCCGCGCGGGCGGGCGTGCGGACCGGCTTGCCGTCGAGCGCGACCGTCCAGCCCGCCCCCTCGGCCATCACCGACACATCGCTCCAGAACCGCTTCACCGCGCGCGCCGCCACATCCGCCGCAGCACGGCGGGCACCACGGTCAGCACGAAAACGCCGACCGCCACCACGATCCGCCCCAGGTGCGGCTGCGTCACCCCCACCCAATCGGTCCGCCACAGCACGAAGCCAAGCGCGATCAGCGCCAGCCCATAAAGCCGCAATGTCCCAATGATCAGGAACCGCTGCCGCGCGGGATCGGGTCCACTCACCTCGCCTCCAGCAAACCAGGCAATTCGGCGTAGGTCCGCGCCACCGCGCGCGCACCCGCCGCGTGAAGTTCGGCTGCGGGGTGATAGCCCCATGCCACGCCCACCGCGTCCGCTCCCGCTGCGATGCCCATGTGGATATCGAACACCGTATCGCCGATCATCGCCACATGGTCCGCCCCCGCCTCGCGTGCGGCCTCGTGCAGCATCGAGGGGTGGGGCTTGGACGGGTGCCGGTCGGCGGTCTGCAGCGTGACGAAGCGCGCGTGGAGCCCGTGCCCGCGCAGGCACAGATCGAGCCCGCGATCGGACTTGCCCGTCGCCACCCCCAGCAGCCACCCGCGCGCCTCGAGTTCGGCCAGCGCGTCCAACGCGCCGGGATACAGCGGTTCATGTGCCCGGCCCGCCGCGCGCAGCCTCCCGAACGCGGCCTTGTACCGCTCGGCCAGCGCACCGTGCAGCGCATCGTCCCCGTCGGGCGCCATCGTGCGCATCGCCTCGGGCAGGCTCAGCCCCACGATCCGCCGGCTCGCCTCCGCGCCGGGCCAGCGCACGCCGACCGCGTCGAACGCCATCGCCATCGCCGTGCAGATCGTAGCGGCGCTATCGACGAGCGTGCCGTCGCAGTCGAACACGGCGAGGCGGATCACGCGCGCGCCGCCCGCATCGCCGCCGCCACTGCAGGCGCGGTCCGCTCGACGTTGGCGATCAGCCGTTCGCCCTCGTGCGCGGGCGTGTTCTGGCTCAGCTTGCGCGTGCCCCGCCATAAAGACGGCGTCAGTTCGTAAAGCGTGATCGCGTCGAGCATCGCCTCGAAGCGCGCCGGTTCCATCTTGGCCCGCGTCCAGTCCTCGCCGACGCGCGGCTCGAACACCGCCGACGCCTCGTCGAGAAACGCCACTAGCGCCGCACGGTCCAGCCGCGCCACCGGCCCCTCGCACTCGACCGCGACATAGTTCCAGCTCGGCACATTGCCGCGTGCGTCCGCGTACCAGTTGGCGCTTAGATACGCGTTCGGCCCCTCGATCAGCGCGAGCGCGGTCGCACCGTCCAGCCAGCGCGTCAGCAGGTTGGCGTTGGCCAGATGGAAGCGCAGCCGCCCCTCGGCCGTCACCAGCACCGCCGCGTGCGCCACACGCGGTCCGTCGGGTGTGCCCACGAATAGGCGCGCAAAGCCAACCTCGCTCACGAAGGCGAGCATCGCGATTTCGTCTTGCCAATGAAAACTGGGCGAGGGATGCACCTAATCCCGCTCCCCGCGCGACCGCCGTTCCCCGCGCCGCGCCAGCCGCCGTTGTTTCGCCTGTGCCGCCTCGTGCCGCGCCTGACCCTCGGGCGTATCGCGGAACTTCACCTCGTCTATCGGCAGCCGATCCCCGTCCGCCTCCTGGAAACCGAGCAGGTCGAGCGACTGCGCGAAATGCTCGGGCAACGTCGCCATCACGTCGATCTTAACCCCGTCCAGGCTGTCGATCACCAGGCGGCGCGCGTGCAGGTGCAGCTTACGGCTGATCCCGCCGGTCAGGAACGCGTCCGCGAGGCCGTATTTGCCGTCGCCCACGATGGGATGCCCCATCGCCACCGCGTGAACGCGGATCTGGTGCGTGCGGCCGGTCAAGGGCTGAAACTCCACGAACGCCGCGCGCGGCCCCGCCCGGTCGATCACGCGAAATCGCGTCCGCGCGGGCAGGCCGTCCACCGGGTCGACGTGCATCTTCTCTCCCCCGCTGCCCGGCTGCTTGGCGAGCGCGGCCTCGATCATCCCGGCGTCGAGCGAAGGCGATCCCACCGTCAGCGCCCAATACACCTTGCGCGCCGCGCGCCCGCTGAACTCCTTGGAAAAATGCGCCGCCGCCCGCGCCGAGCGCGCCAGCAGCAGGACTCCGGATGTATCCTTATCCAGCCGATGCACCAGCTTGGGCCGTCCGCTCGCCTCGAATCGCAACCCGTCGAGCAGCCCATCGACGTGCCGGAACGTCCCCGTTCCCCCCTGCGTCGCCAGCCCGGCCGGCTTGTTAAGCACGATCGCATGCGTATCGCGGTGAATGACCAACGACTGTATGTAGGCGATGTCCTCCGCCGACAATTGACGCGCCACCGCTACGCCGTCCTTGGCGGGCGGGGCAGGGGGCACGCGCACGCTCTGCCCGGCGGTCACCCGGTCGCCCGGCTCCACCCGCTTGCCGTCCACACGGATCTGCCCGGTGCGCGCCGCACGCGCCACCGCGCCGAAGCCGAATTCGGACGCATGGCGCTGGAACCAGCGATCGAGCCGGATCCCCTCATCGTCCGGCCCGACGGTCAGGATGCGCGCTTCGCTCACAGCGCGGTCCCCAACGCTTGGCCCGCGTAACACGCCAGGGTTGCCCCCAGCACGGACGCCGCGACATAGGCTACAGCGCCCGCGGCGTGCCCGCCCGCTATCAGCGCCACCGTCTCCATGCTGAACGCCGAGAAGGTGGTGAACCCGCCCAGCACGCCCACGCCCAGCGTTAGCCGGGTCGCCTCTCCCGCCACCCCGCGCGCCATCAGGGCGGCGAGCAGGCCCATTAGGAACCCGCCTAGGATATTGATCGCCAGCGTCGGCCACGGCCAGTCGCCCGCCACCGGTCCCGCCAGCGCGCGACCGACAGCAAAGCGCGTGCCCGCGCCGAGCGCGCCGCCGGACATGACAAGGAGGAGGGGAGGCATCGTATGTCCCTTAGCGGCGCGGGCGCGCTCACGCCACGCCGAACGTCCACCCCTCGGTCTGGGCAATCTGCGAGGTGAGGCCGGGCGGCCGCCACAGCCCCTCCTCCATCGCCGCGTGGCGCAGCCCCGCCGCCGTGACCAGCGCGTCGCTCGCGTCATCGCTGATCGCGCCCGGCACCGTCCATGGCCGCGAGCCCAGCGCCGCCAGCGCCCCGTTCAGCCCTGCCGCGTCGCGCAGTTTCAGCCCGCGCCCGCCCGCGCGGCGCAGAAAGGCGCGCGCGTAGATCTCCACCAGCACCGGGCCATGCGCGGGCGCGGGATCGAAGGGCCACACCGGAATCGCGCCGCTCAGCATATGCAGCAGCCGCATCCCCGCGAAACTTCCCTTGCCCACCTGCGACGCGCCCACGCAATCAAACACGCTCGACGCTTTGCCACCGCCGCTCACGTTGAACGCCGCTTCGCACACACGCCATCGCTGGAACGCCGCCTTGGGCCCGCTTGCCGCGCCATGGTAGAACCGGCCCCGCCACGCACCGCCCAGCAGCCCCGCCGCACCGAGGTCCGTATCGGCGGTGGCGGCGGCGTCCACGAACGCCCAGAACCCCTGCGCATCATCCGGCGCGGTGATCCCCGGCAGATATGCGCCCCGATCCACGAACGGCGGCGCAAAGCTGAAATCGATGCCGATCAGCGCGCGCTCGCCTCGCGTCGCCAGCGCGCGCAGCCACGCCAGCACTCCCATACGCGACCAGGTTCGCCCCGGTGGCGACACGATCATCGGCGCCGCCTCGCCTGCGGCCACGGTCGCGACCACGATTCCCGGGTGGCTCGCCCCGCGCGCGCCCGACCAATCGATGCCGACAAAGCGCTCAAACCCGCTCATATGGACGTGGTCGAGCGCTGGATCAGGCCGCGATCTGGTTCGATTTCAGCCGCTTGGCGAATGCCTTCCTGAACTTCGCCAGCTTGGGCGCGACTACCACGGCGCAGTAGCCGTTCGAGCCCGCGTTGTTGACGAAATATTCCTGATGATATGCCTCTGCGCGGTGCCACTCAGCTAAAGGCTCGATCGTGGTGACGATCGTTTTGTCCCAGTCCGACTGCGCGCGCGCCTTCGCCGTCTCTACCGCCGCGCGCTGCGCATCGTCCAGCGGGAACACCGCCGAGCGATACTGCGTGCCGGTGTCATTGCCCTGCTTATTCAACTGCGTCGGATCGTGCGTGTGAAAGAAGATGTCGAGCAGCTCGTCATAGCTGATCATTGCCGGATCGAAGTCGATCTTCACGGCTTCGGCGTGGCCCGTGTCCCCGTCGCACACGCGCTTGTACGTCGGGTTGGCCATGTGCCCGCCGATATAGCCGCTCTCGACCGCCTCCACGCCGACCACCTCGTCGAAAATGGCCTCGGTGCACCAGAAGCAGCCACCAGCAAAAATCGCGCTCTCGGTCATAGTCGGTCTCCTCTACCCCAAGATGGCGCGCGAGGGCGAAGCCGCAAGCCGCTATTCGGCCGCCATTCGCACCGGGGCTTGCGCGACCGGATGCCGCGCGCGGCCGACCGAGTGGTACTCGAACCCCGCCGCCGCCATGTCGGCCGGTCGATAGATGTTGCGCAGATCGACGAAGACGTTCGAGCGCAAGGTGGCCCGCACGCGGTGCAGATCGAGCGCGCGGAACTCGTTCCATTCGGTCAGGATCACCAGCGCGTCCGCACCCTCGATCGCCTCATACGCCCCGGCACGCATCTCGACTTGCGGCAGCAGTTCGCCCGCGCTCTCCATGCCCTGGGGATCGAAGGCTACTACGCGCGCGCCGGCTTTCAACAGCACCGGGATCACGTCGAGCGATGGACTGTCGCGCATATCGTCCGTGTTGGGCTTGAACGTCAGCCCCAGCACCGCGATCGTCTTGCCCATCACACTGCCACCGCACGCCTCGATCACGCGCGTGGCCATCGCCTGCTTGCGCGCCTCGTTCACCGCCACCGTCGCCCCGATCAGCTTGAGCGGCCGCGACGCTTCCTCGCTGGTGCGCAGCAGGGCGAGCGTGTCCTTGGGGAAGCAGCTTCCACCATAGCCGGGACCGGCGTTAAGGAACTTCGGCCCGATGCGCCCGTCCATGCCGATGCCGTTTGCGACATCCTGCACGTCGGCCCCCACCGCCTCGCACAAGTCCGCGATCTCGTTGATGAAGCTGATCTTCATCGCCAGAAAGCCGTTCGCCGCATATTTGGTCAGCTCGGCCGTTTCGCGGCTGGTGAACAGAATCGGCGTCTCGCGCAGGCTCAAGGGCCGGTAAATCGCACGCAGCACTGCTTGCGCGTGCTCGGAATTGACGCCGCAGACCACCCGGTCGGGCCGCTGGAAATCCTCGATCGCCGAACCCTCGCGCAGGAATTCGGGGTTGGACGCGACGTGGATGTCCTTGCCCGGCGCGACCTCGCGCGCGATTGCCTCCACCGCGCGCGCGGTGCCCACAGGTACGGTCGATTTGTTCACCACCACGGTGGGCGAGGTGACGGCGGCCGCGATCTCGCGCGCGGCCGCGTGGACGTAGGTCAGGTCCGCGTGCCCGTCGCCGCGCCTTGACGGCGTACCCACGCCGATGAACACCGCGTCCGCGCCGGGCACCGCCTCGGCGACCGAAGTGCTGAACGAGAGCCGCTTCGCCGCCACGTTGCGCGCGACCAGTTCCTCCAGCCCGGGCTCGTAGATCGGCATCCGTCCGCCACGCAGCCGCTCGATCAGCTCGGGATTGGCATCCACGCACACGACATGGTGGCCGAATTCGGAGAAGCACGCCCCCGACACGAGGCCCACATAGCCGGTGCCGATCATAGTCAATCGCATGGGACGCAGGGTTAACGGCTTTGTGGGCGGGCGGCAACGTCGCTAGTCACAGGGCCATGGACGAATGGAATGTGAGCGTCGGCGTGGTCGCCGTCGGGATGGCGATCGTGCTCGCGGGCCTGGTGGCGACGCGGCAGCGGCGGCGTGTAGCACTGGGCGAGGTGCGGCTGCTGCCGTGGAACAGCATCATGTTGGTGGGCATGATCGCCGCCGTGTTCGGCGCGGTTCATCTACTGACACTATGGCGGGGTGCATGAGCCCTCCCGCTAAACCCTTCCCCAGCGCCGCCGAGGACGTGTCCTCCGCCGCCGCCCACGCGCGCGCCACCCCGCAGACCGCCGATCCGGCGTATCGGCTGGCCTTTCAGGACAATGATTTCTTGCTGCGCGAGGACCTGCGCCCGGTTCGCTTCCAGCTCGAACTGTTGAAGCCCGATCTGCTGCTGCGCGAGGCGGGGGTGCTTTCCACCTTCGTCTTTTACGGCTCGGCGCGCATTCCTTGCACGATCGACGCGCCCGCGATCGTCGCCGGCACCACCGGGCCGGGCAGGGCGGTGGCGCAGCGGCTCGCGGCAAAGGCGCGCTACTGCGAGGAGGCGCGCAAACTGGCGCGGATCGCGTCCGAACACGGCGCAGCCACGATGAACGGGCGCGGGCGCGAATATGTCGTGTGCTCGGGCGGCGGCCCCTCGATCATGGAGGCCGCCAACCATGGTGCCGTGGACGCGGGCGCGCCCAGCATCGGGCTCAACATCGTGCTGCCGCACGAGCAGGCCCCCAATCCCTATGTCACGCCGGGGCTTTCCTTCCAGTTTCACTATTTCGCGCTGAGGAAAATGCACTTCCTGCTGCGCGCCCGCGCGGTCGCGGTGTTCCCCGGCGGGTTCGGCACGTTCGACGAGATGTTCGAACTGCTCACCCTGATTCAGACCGGCAAAATCAAGCCGATGCCCGTGCTGCTGTTCGGGCGCGATTTCTGGCACCGCGTTGTCGGCTGGGACGCGCTGGTCGAAGAAGGGGTAATCTCCGCGACCGACCTTGACCTGATTACGTGGGTCGAGACAGCCGAGCAGGCATGGACCTATGTGCAGGCATGGTACGCGATGGGCGACAACACGGAGGCGAGCGCATGAAACTACTAATTACCAAGCCCAGCCCCTTTGCGCGCAAGGCGTGGGCGGCGGCGATCGAATGCGGGCTGGAGGGCCGGGTGGAGCTGGCCTTTCTGGAAGCCCGGTTGCCCACGCAGCCAAAGCCCGACCTTGAGCCCGTCAACCCGCTCGGCAAGGTACCCGCGCTGGTGCTGGAGGATGGCGCGCTGCTGATCGACAGCCGGGTGATCGTCGCCTACTTCGACGCGCTTGCGGGCGGCGGTCGCATGATCGCGACCGGTCCCGAACGCTGGGCCGAACTGACGCTTGAGGCGCTGGCGGATGGGATGATGGAGGCGGGCATCGTGCTCCGCCTCGAGAGCGTCCGTCCCGAAGCCGAGCGCCGCCCCGAGATGATCGCTGAACAGCTCGCCAAGATCGCGCGCACGCTCGACGTGCTGGAGGCGGACCCGCCCGCGTGCGACCGCTTCCACGTGGGCAAGCTCGCGCTGATCTGCGCGATCGACTGGCTGAGCTATCGCCAGCTCTGCCCCAGCCCGCTTGGCGGGAGGCCCGGACTGGCGGCGATACACCGGCGATGGGCGGAGCGGCCCTGTCTCGCCGCAACCGCGCCCTGACCCAAACGCGAAAAGGCCGGCCGGGATCGCTCCCGTCCGGCCCTTCCGTGACGAACTGT
>JAABUQ010004950.1_pt1 | contig 21961 bp, 15 predicted proteins | sample 5560001 | NCBI WGS metagenome assembly JAABUQ01 (sample SAMN10711888, study PRJNA513371) | rock metagenome | isolation source: Antarctica rocks | place: Antarctica: Victoria Land, Finger Mt nord | collected 2015-12-18 | reverse complement strand
GGCACCGCCCCCAACCGCGACAGCAACAGGCCCAGCGGGGAGGCGCGCACCGCCGGCTCGCCGAGCCATACGGAGAGATGCCCGATCAGGAATGGCGAGATGATGTCGCCCAGGGCGTGAATCAGGAAGATGTTCACCGCGAAGCCGGCGGCTCGCCTGGTGGCCGGGACGACGTTGGCCACCACGGTGTTGCAAGGCCCGAGCACCGAGGCCATCAGGACCATCCCGACGAAGACCAACGCCAGCGACGACTTGACTTCAGGGTCCAGCAGTCCGAACAGGACGAAGGGCGTCGCGATCGTCGTGGCGAAGCAGGCCCAGAGCAAGTAGGCCCGCCTGGTGAACTTCTGGAGGGTGTCGGCCGCGCCGATGCCCAGCACGATCCCGACCAGTCCGGCCGTGGCGGTCAGGCCGCCGATCCAGTAGCTGGCCAGGTCCGACCGCATGTGACGGACCTCCTCATAGAAGATTGCCGTGAAGCTGGCGTAGGCCCCGGTGGCGAACGTCACGGCCGCCATGCCGGCGATGTTGTACAGGTAGCTGCGGGTTCGGAAGAGCGTCAGGTAGTCGGCCAGCGCCGGCCGGGCCTTGATTCCGGCCGCCGCGCCGTCGGACGCCCCGCGGCCAGGGTCGTTGATGACCAGCGCCAGCGCCGCGGCCAGCAGACCCGGGATTCCGACGACCCAGAAGGCGTGCGTCCAGTGCCCGTGCGCCCCGAAATACCCGCCGATGCCAAACCCGACGGCGCCGCCGAGCGGCAGGGCGAGATAGAAGATCCCGAAGACCCGCCCGCGCTGCTTCGGTGAGAAGAGGTCGGCCAGCAGCGTTGGCGCCACGATCCCGTAGCTGGCCTCCCCCACGCCGAGCAAGGCCCGCCAGAAGAACATCTGCCAGAAGTTCTGGGCGAACGCCGTCCCGACCGTCGCCAGGCTCCAGAGCCCGACGCCGAAGGCCAGCAGCTTGCGGCGGCTGTAGCGATCGCCCAGCAGGCCGATGCCCGGCGAGACGATCGTGTAGACCGCCATGAACGCCCCGGCCAGCACGCCGAACCCGGCGTGGTTGATGTCCAGCCCCGCCTCGATGCGCTTCCCCAGCGACGAGAAGACGTAGCGATCCACGTAGTTCAGCAGGTTCATGCTGAACAGGACCGCCAGGGCGAAGCCGGCGCCCCGGACTGCCGCCGGGGGGACCGACTCCTTGGCCGCGAGGCCCTGCGCTTCGAGGGATGGGTTTGACATGGAGGATCGACGACTCGCGGGGCGGGCGGGGCATGGCGTGGCATGCAGCGGGACAATTGTCCTGTTATACCCGCCAATCCCTGGACGGGCGAGCCCCCCACGACACGTCAGTCGCGGTTGCGGGGCTGGCGCGCCGGGGCGTCGACGATCTCGGCGTCGAGGAAGACCAGAAGCTCCGTGGTCGTCGGATACGTGCCGGGGATCTTGAGTTTCAGCGGGCCCGACTTGGACTGGAGGATGCCGGGCTGGATGCCGGCGGCGATCACCAGGGTCTGCCCGACGGGCCAGCCCTTGACCGTCTGATTGAGCCGGGTCTCGCAAACCTCCGGCACGTCGATGGTCATCTCCGCCGGGCCGATCTCGCGGGGGGCGATCACGCGCGTCTTGTGCAGGTGCCGGACGGTCTCGGCCTTGAGGTCGATCGCCGCGTCGATGGCGTCTCCCTCGTAGCTCAGCAGCGGGCTGAGGCGCAGGACGACGCCTTCTTCGAGCTTCTGGGCGCCCGGCTGGAACCCCTGGCCGACGGCGCCCGTCCGCTGGAGGCCGGCGACGAAGCTGTGGGGGGCGGTCGTCTCGACCTTGATCTTCTGGCCGTTGACCACCTGGATGGTCTGGTCGGTGAGCGGCTTCCCCCCCTGGCTGATGCCAAGTTGGGCGATGACCATCCCGGCGTCGTCGGCCTTCACCGTCCAGATCTGCTGACCCTGGGGGCCGCTGCCGATCGGGTTGAGCCTGGAGAAGATCGCGTACCGCCACTTCGGGCTGTCGGCGGCGACGAATCGGACGCGAATCTTGAGGATGTCGGCATAGGAGTCGATGAACCGCTCGACGACCTCGTCGACCTGTTCCAGGATCTTGGGGTTGTGGTAGGCCCGCAGCTTGGCGCGGTTGGCCCCGAGAACGGCGATCTTGTCGCCGTGCCACTCGGAGGTGCCGGTTCGCCGGAAGATCCACTCGATGAGGTCGGCCTGCGGGCGACCCTGGTTAGGCGCCTGGGCGGTATACCGGGAGATGTCCCAAGATTTCCACTGGTGCCCGGCCTGCTCGGGGAAGTCGGCGGGTGGCGTATCCGGCCCGTCTTCGCCGGGCGCCGGGGCACCCTCGGGGTCGTCGGGCTCGGGGCGTCGGTTGACGCGTTTCGGGGCCGCCTTGGGGCGCCTGGGGATGTCGGCGAGGGGGTCGGCGTCGGCCTCGGGGTCTCTGGCCCTCCTGGCCTGTGCCAGGAGTTCCGCGGGGGCCGCGCCGCCGGCCAGTAGCGTCAGGAACAAGGCTTCACGACGGTTCATGCCAGGGGCCTCCTTGCCGGGCTGGCGTGTCGATCGGTCCGAAATGGCTCGGCAGGTCCCCAGGCGGCACGCAATGCCGCAACCCCGGGCGCGGAAACCTTAGCAAAGGGGCCGGAATGGCTCAAGGGCAATCGCGCGACCCGCGGCTAACGGACCAGGCGCGGCTCAGACGCGGCCGTTGAGCTCGTAACGACCGATCAAGAGGCTGGCGTTATGGCCGCCGAAGCCGAAGCTGTTGGACATGACGCGGTCCACGCGGCTGCGGCGGGCGACGTTGGGGATGTAGTCGAGGTCGCAGCCGTCGTCGGGGTCGTCGAGGTTGATCGTCGGGGGCAGCACTTCGGTGACGAGGGCCAGCGCCGAGGCGATCAGCTCCACGCCGCCGGAAGCGCCCAGCAAGTGGCCCAGCTGGCTCTTGGTGCTGGACACCTGAAGCTTCGCGGCATGCGGGCCGAAGACGGTCTTCATCGCCTTGGTCTCGGCCAGGTCGCCCAGTCCGGTGCTGGTGCCGTGCGCGTTGACGTAACCCACGTCCTGGGCGGCGCAACGGCCGTCCTCCAGGCACATCCGCATGGACCGGGCGGCGCCTCGGCCTTCCTCGTCGGGGGCGGTGATGTGGGAGCCGTCGGCCGACATGCCGTATCCCAGCAGTTCGGCGTAGATGCGGGCCCCCCGGGCGCGGGCGGTCTCCTCCGCCTCGATGATCAGGATGCCGGCCCCCTCGGCCAGGACGAAGCCGTCGCGCCCGCGGTCAAAGGGGCGGCTGGCGCGCGCGGGGTCGTCGTTGCGGGTCGAGAGGGCGCGCAGCGCGGCGAACCCGCCCAGGCCCATCGGGGTGATCGCGGCCTCGCTGCCGCCGGTAATCATGACGTCGGCGTGGCCGGCCTGGATGACCTTGAAGGCGTCGCCGATGGCGTTGGTGGCGCTGGCGCAGGCCGTGGCGACCGCGGAGGTTGGCCCGCGCAGCCCGTAATGGATTGAGACCTGGCCGCTGCCGGCGTTGACCATCAGCTTGGGAATCGTGAAGGGGCTGATCTTGCTCGGCCCCTTGGTCAGCATCGTGGTGTGCTGCGTCTCGAACTCGCTGAGGCCGCCGATGCCGGAGCCGATATACACGCCGGTGCGGTGCGGCTCCATCGCATGGAAGTCGATGCCGGAATCCGCGACGGCCGAATGACTCGCGGCCATCGCGAACTGCGCGAACCGGTCCAGTCGTCGGGCCTCCTTGGACCCGAAGAGGGCTTCGGGGTCGAAGCCGTGGACCTGGCCGCCGAAGTGGACCTTGAAATCGGTCGTGTCGAAGAGGTCCAGCGGCGCGATCCCGCTCTTGCCCTCGCACAAGCCCGACCAGAAGCGGTCCAGGGTATCGCCGAGGGCCGTGACCACCCCCATGCCGGTGATGACGACGCGCCGCGCCATTACTTACTGTGTTCCTCGATGTACTGGATCGCCTGGCCAACGGTCTGAATCTTCTCGGCTTCCTCGTCGGGGATCGTGATGTCGAACTCTTCCTCGAACTCCATCACGAGTTCGACGGTGTCGAGGGAGTCGGCCCCCAGGTCGTTGACGAACGACGTGTCCCTGGTGATCTGATCCTTGGCCACGCCCATCTGCTCGCTGACGATCTCGATGACGCGTTCTTCCACGGACACGGGCAGACCTCCTGTAATCGCATTTGAAGACGCCCGGCCCTCGACCGGCCGCGTCGGAACGGAGTGGACCGCCCGTACCGAGGACGGCGCGCCACCAGGCTCCCGGCGACGAGGTGTCCTCGGATTTCGGGCGTTCAACCCCTCCGGATCAACCGAAGAGCAACCCCGACACCCCAGAGCGTCTCAAGTTAGCAACCCCCCCCGGCCTTGTCTAGGGGTCGTGGGCCGTGCGGGCGGCCCGGCGAGGGCTCAGCTCAGGCGGTCATGCCGCCGTCGACGGCGATCACCTGGCCGGTCAGGTAGCCTGCCCCCGGCCCCGCCAGGTAGCAGACCAGGTCGGCGACATCCTCGGGCGTCCCCAGCCGACGCACCGGCACCCGCTCCTTGACCTCCGCCTTGACCTTCTCAGGCAGCACGGCGGTCATGTCCGTGGTGATGAACCCCGGCGCCACCGCGTTGGCGGTGATCCCCCGCGACGCCAGTTCCCGGGCCACGGTGCGCGTGAACCCGATCACACCGGCCTTGCTCGCCGAGTAGTTGGCCTGCCCGGGGTTCCCCATCAGACCCGAGACGCTCGTGATGTTCACGATCCGCCCGTACCGCTGCCGCATCATCATCGCCCCGACGGCGCGGCAGAAAAGGAACGTGCCCTTGAGGTTGGTGTTGACGACCTGGTCCCACGCCTCGTCGTCCATGCGGAGCATCAGGCCGTCGCGGGTGATCCCGGCGTTGTTGACCAGGATGTGGATCTTCTCGAATTTCGCCTCCACCTCCTCGATGATCCGGCCCACGTCGGCGGACTCGGCGACGCTGCCGGCGAACGCCTCGGCCGTCCCGCCCGCCTCGCGGATCGCCGCGACCGACCCGGCCATCGCCTCCAGCGTCCTGGCCACCCCGGCGACCTTTGCCCCGCAGGCCGCCAGTTGCACCGCGATCGCCCTGCCGATCCCGCGTGAGGCCCCCGTCACCAGGGCCACCTGGCCGTTCAGGTCGACCTTGCAACCCTTCGAAACGTCCGCGTCGGCCATGGCTCGCACCCTCCTGTCCGTCATCCTGAGAATCCGGATCCATCCGGAGGAATCACGGCGACTTCTTTGTCGCCTTCCAGTCATCGGCGACCTTGAGGAGCCGGGCCATCGGCAGACCGAAGCCCGGCAGCAGCGGCGTGCGATACGTCCCGTCGGCGGCGATCACCTGCTCGGCCGGCTCCGCGGGGGGCTGGCGATAAACCGTCAGGACCCGTCGGAAGCGGTCGATGATCCAGTACTCGGCCACGCCCAGAGCCAGGTACTCCCGGCGCTTCTCCTCGTAATCCCGCACGCGGTCGCGCCTGGATTTTGAAACAAACTCCACGGCGATCGTGGGCACGTCCTTGGAAGGGTCGGGCAAGCGGCCCAAACCAGCCCAGATCACGCAATCGGCGCGGCGCCTCCCGTCGGGCACGGCAATATAACGCTCGGTGAGGGTCGCGTCCAACGACGAGCCCCGCGGATGACCTTCTTGATAGGAGAGCAGCATGTAGCAGAGTTGCAGAACGGGTCCCGCTTCCATCTCCGAGGGGATCGGCGACACGATGAGGACTCCGCGGATCAGCTCGTAGTCGTACCGATCGTCGAAGTCACGGACCGCGTCGAACTCCTCCGGCGTCAGGATCATGCCGTTGGAAGAGCGACGCAGCTTCGGTGCCTGGACCTTGGTGCGGCGAGTGCGGGTGTTCAATGGATCGTCCCTCGGCCGTGGCGGAATCCCGCGAGGTGTCGCCCCAATCTACCCGCCTGGGACGGAACAGGCCATCCGGGCCGTCCGGCAGGTGCCTCACCGGGTCTTCGGGGGCTGCTTCGGCCGTTTCCAATCATCGGCCACCCTCAGCAACCGCGCCATCGGCAGTTCGAAGCCCGGCAGCAACGGCGTGCGATACGTCCCGTCGGCGGCGATCACCTGCTCGGCCGGCTCCGCGGGGGGCTGGCGATAAACCGTCAGGACCCGTCGGAAGCGGTCGATGATCCAGTACTCGGCCACGCCCAGGGCCAGGTACTCCCGGCGCTTCTCCTCGTAATCCCGCACGCGGTCGCGCCTGGATTTTGAAACAAACTCCACGGCGATCGTGGGCACGTCCTTGGAAGGGTCGGGCAAGCGGCCCAAACCAGCCCAGATCACGCGATCGGCGCGACGCCGGCTGCCGACGAGAACGACCTGACCTTCGGGCAAGGTCCTGTCGAGGGCCGATCCCTGGGGATGATCGTCCCGGTATCTTCGGAGCCAGTAACCAAGTTCCTCGTTCGGGTCGCGCTCGCCCGCGGCCGGGGGGGGGCTCACGATGAGGACTCCGCGGATCAGCTCGTAGTCGTACCGATCGTCGAAGTCACGGACCGCGTCGAACTCCTCCGGCGTCAGGATCATGCCGTTGGAAGACCGCCGCAGCTTCGGTGCCTGGACCTTGGTGCGTCGGGTTTGCGTGCTCACAAGATCGTCCTCCGACCGCGAGGGAGGGACGGGCGTCGTCGCCCCACGGTATCCCACCGATCGACTTCTCGCCTACCGCGCCGGGACGCTCGTGCAGGGGGTCTTGCGGTCGATCCGCTTGAGGAGGCCGGTCAGGACGCGGCCGGGGCCGACCTCGTAGAAGGTGTCGAAGCCGTCGGCCAGCATCCGGCGCATCGATTCCTCCCAGCGCACGCCGCCGACGACCTGCGCGACCAGGGTGCGGCGGAGGTCGTCGGGATCGGTGTGGAGCGCGGCGTCGACGTTGGAATAGACGGGAAGGCGCGGGGGCCGCAAGGGGGTGGCGGCAAGGGCCTGGGCGAGCCGGTCATCCGCGGGCTTCATCAAGGGGGTGTGGAACGCCCCGGCCACCTTCAGCGCGATCACCCGCGAAGCCCCCAGCTCGGCGGCGATCGGCTCCAGGTGCGCCAGGGCGGCGGTATCGCCCGAGACGACGATGTTGCCCGGGCCCAGCAGGTTGGCCTTCCAGAGCCGGCCGTGCCCCTCGACGCGGCGGCAGAGCAGGTCGACCGCCGCCTCTTCCAGCCCCAAAACGCTCGTCATCCCGCTGGGCGTGGCGGTCGCGGCGGCCTGCATCGCCCGGCCGCGGAGGTGGACGACTTTCAGGCCGTCCTCGAAGTCCAGCGCCCCGGCGAAGACCAGCGCCGTGAATTCGCCGAGGCTCAGCCCGGCCGCGCCGGCGCAGGAGGCAACAACTTCGGGGGCGCTCGCCTTCAACCCCTCCAGGGCCGCGAGGCTCGCGACGAAGATCGCCGGCTGGCTCACGTCGGTCGCTTCCAGCGCCTCGGCCGGGCCGTCGAAGCACGCGGAGCGCAGGTCGAACCCCAGGATCGCACCGGCCCGGTCGAAGAGTTCGCGGGCGGCGGGCACGTCGCGGTCGAGTTCGCGCCCCATCCCGAGGACCTGGGCCCCCTGGCCGGGGAAGAGGAAAGCGATCTTGGGCATGATTCAGGCCTGCCCCTCCGCGTCCGAGGCCGCCTGCGCCGGCGCCTCGGCCAGTTGCTCGACGATCTGCCGATTGATGCGGTCCTCGGCCATGATGGCGGCGACGCGCAGGGCGTTCTTGATGGTGCGGGCATCGGAGGAGCCGTGGCAGATGATGCAGGCCCCCTGGATGCCCAGCAGCGGCCCGCCGCCGTATTCGTGGTATTCGAAACGGGTTTTCAGGTCCTTCAGGCCCGTGGCGATCTCGCTGGCGGCCTTCGGAGGCAGGCCCGGCAAATGCTTGACCATCTCCTGCTTGAGCGCCGAGAAGAGGAACTCGACGGCCCCCTCGCCGGCCTTGAGCAGCACGTTGCCGACAAACCCCTCGCAGACCACGACGCGGGCATGTCCTTCGTAGATGTCGCGCCCCTCGACGTTGCCGACGAACCGTTGGGCCATCGGCCCGTCGCGGAACATGGCGCGGGTGGCGCGGATCAGGTCGGTCCCCTTCTCCTCCTCGGAACCGACGTTCATCAGGCCGACCTTCGGGTCGGCCACGCCCAGGACGTGTTCGGCGTAGATCGCGCCCATCACGCCGTACTGGTACAGGTCCTCGGCCTTGGCGTTCATGTTGGCGCCCACGTCGACGATGACGACCGGGCCGCGATGCGAGGGGAAGATGGCCGCGATCCCGGGGCGGCGGACGCCCGGCAGGAACATCTTGGCGTTGAACAGCGCCGAGGCGACCATCGCGCCGGTGTGCCCCGCCGACACGACCGCCCGCACCTCGCCCGCGGCCATCAGGCTCCAGCACTTCGAGATCGAGTTGTCCCGCTTCTTGCGTAGGGCCTCGACCGGCTTCTCGTCCATCCCGACGACCTGGCTGGCGTGGGTGATCGGCAGCCGGTCTCGGGGGGCGTCCGGCTCCTGGGCCAGCAATTCCTCGATGCGGTCGTGGTCGCCGACCAGCACGACGGTCAGCTCGGGCTGATCTTGGACGGCCTCGACGGCACCCTTCACGATCGGGCCGGGGGCATGATCTCCGCCCATGGCGTCCAGGGCGATCCGCATGGGTGGACCTCGATGTCAAGGGAGTCCGGCCGGGCACTCTCGGGCCCGCGGGGACCCGGCCCTCCGGCCCCAACGTCCGCCGGCCGGGCCGGGTCTCGGGGCGTAATCCTATGGGCTACGTCCGAGGCCTGTCAAGCGCCCACCTTGGGCCGCGCTGCCGTGAGGGTGCGCCCGCGGATTCCGGCATTCCGTAGGGCCGGTTCCCACCGGCCCTCCGTGGGACTTCCGGGACGAGGCCCGATTCCAGGGGCACACCCGCTCGCGGGCCTGTCTTGATCGTACCGGCGGATTCGCGCACACTGACTGATAGTCTGCAACGCCCTCGGAAGGCTCCCGCCGACTCCGCGAATCCCTCCCACCGCCCTCCGGCCGATTCGAGGCTCCTCCATGCCAGACGAGACATCTGACGCGCCGCCCCGCGGGGGTCGGCTCCCAGGGGGTTGGGGCCCGGTCGTCGTCCTCGCGCTGGTGGGCGCGGCAGGGCCCGGAGCCTTCGCGGTCGCCGGGGAACCGGAGGCGCGGCCGATCGATTTCAATCGGGAGATCCGGCCGATCCTCTCGAACCACTGCTATGCGTGCCACGGCCCGGACGCCGGCAAGCGGAAGGGCCTTTCGCAGCCGCTGCGCCTCGACACGCCGGAAGGGGCCTTCGCCGACCTGGGCGGGTACGCGGCCATCGTGAAGGGGAATCCCGAGGAGAGCGACCTGATCCAGCGGGTCAACTCCGACGAGCCGGCCGAGCGGATGCCCCCTCACAAGGCGGGCAAAACGAAGCTCTCCGCGAAGGAGATCGAGCGGTTGACGGCCTGGATTCGCCAGGGCGCCCCGTTCGCCAAGCATTGGGCCTACGTCAAGCCGGCCCGGCCGACGCCCCCCGCCGTGCGCGAACGGTCGTGGCCCAAGAACCCGATCGACAACTTCATCCTCAACCGTCACGAAGGTGAGGGGCTCGCCCACGCCCCCGAGGCCGATCGGCCCTCCCTGATCCGCAGGGTTTCGCTTGACCTGACCGGCCTGCCTCCAACCGTGGAGGAGGTCGACGCCTTCGTCCACGACGCGAGCCCCGACGCCTTCGATATTCTCGTCGATCGTCTGCTGGCCAGGCCGTCGTATGGCGAACACTGGGCGCGGATGTGGCTCGACCTGGCCCGCTACGCCGACTCTTCCGGCTACGCCGACGACCCGCCGCGGACCATCTGGGCGTATCGCGATTACGTCATCCGAGCCTTCAACGCGAACATGCCGTTTGATCGATTCACGGTCGAGCAGATCGCCGGTGACTTGCTCCCGAACCCGACCGACGACCAGCTCATCGCGACCGCGTTCCACCGCAACACGCCCACGAACAACGAGGGGGGCACGGTCGACGAGGAGTTCCGCAACGTCGCCGTCGTCGACCGCGTCAACACGACGATGGCCGTCTGGATGGCCACGACGGTCGCCTGCGCTCAGTGCCACGACCACAAGTTCGACCCCCTCTCGCAAGAGGAATACTTCAAGCTTTTCGCCTTCTTCAACAACACCGCCGACACCGACACGGCCGACCTCAGTCCGGTGCGGCCCCTCTTCTCCGAGGAGCAGGAGCGGCGGAAGGCCGACGGGGCCCGCGAGATCCTGGCTCTGGAAACGACCCTCAAGACCCCCACCCCGGAACTCCTCGCCAGCCAGGGCCGCTGGGAGCAGTCATTCGCGACCGAATTGCCGTGGGAGCCGGTCGCCCCGACCTCGGCGACGTCCAGGGGCGGCGCGAAGTTGACGACGCTCCCAGACAAGTCGATCCTGGTCGAAGCGGCCGGCAAGGACGACGTGTATCGCGTGGATTTCCCCCTCGGCAAGCGAAGGCTGGCGGCGCTCCGGCTGGAGGCGCTGCCCGACGACTCCTTGCCGAGCAAGGGGCCGGGACACGCCAGCGGGAATTTCGTGGTCTCGCGCGTGCTCGCCTCGATCACGCCCCCCCAAGGTCATCGCACGACCGCGCGGTACGTGCGGATCGAGTTGCCCGGGGCGCAGAAGTATCTCTCGCTGGCCGAGGTCGAAGTGTTCCAAGGCTCGATGAACGTCGCCCCCCAAGGCGTGGCGACGCAGAGCAGCACCGCTCTCGACGGCACGGCCTCCAAGGCGATCGACGGCAACACCGACGGCCGCTACGCCGAGGCCAAATCGACCACACACACCGCGCTTTCGGACGACCCCTGGTGGGAGGTCGACCTCAAGACCCGGCAGCCCATCGACCGCCTCGTGGTCTGGAACCGGACCGACAACGCCCTGGAAGGTCGTCTCGCCGGCTTCCGCATCGCGCTGCTGGACGAGGATCGTCAACCCGTCTGGACGCGGACGGTCGCCGAGCCGCCCCGGCCGAGCGCCGATTTCGCCCCGGGCGGAGCGCGGTCCTTGACCTTCGGCGCGGCGTACGCCGATTATTCCCAGCCGATGTTCGACGCGGCCAGCGTGCTCGCGACCAAGGAGAAGGAAACGGACGCCGCGACCCAGGGCTGGGCCATTGGCGGGCAGACGGGCCAGCGGCATACCCTGACACTGGGCGCCGCGGCCCCGGTCGACATCGAGCCCGGCTCGACCCTGACGGTGAACCTCGAACAGCTCTCGCCGTACCCGGCCCACACCCTCGGGCGGTTTCGGATCGCGGCGACCGACGACGAGCGGGCCGGGGTCATCGCCCGGACGCCGGCCGCGGTGCTCGCCCTCCTCAAGCGGGAACCGGACCGTCGCGATGAAGCACAGCGGGCGGAGCTGACCCGCTATTATCTCGGCACGGTCGCGCCGGAACTGGCGGAGGCGCGGGGTCGGCTCGCGAGCCTCAAGGCGCAGTTGGCCGCGTTGAAGCCCGCCACGAGCGTGCCCGTCCAGGCCGAGTTGCCGGCCGGCGGGCGCCGCAAGACCAAGATCCAGCATCGCGGCAATTACCTCGACCTCGGCAAGGAGGTCACCGAAGGCGTCCCCGCCGTCTTCCCGCCCCTGCCGGACGGGGCACCACGGGACCGCCTGGCCCTCGCGCGTTGGCTGGTGGACGAACAGAACCCCCTGACGGCCCGCGTGGTCGCCAACCGTTACTGGGAGCAAATCTTCGGCGCGGGTCTCGTACCCACGAGCGAGGAGTTCGGCTCGCAGGGCGAACCGCCGACGCATCCCGAGCTGCTCGACTGGCTGGCCACCGAACTGGTGCGTGACCACTGGGACCTGAAGCAGTTCCTCCGGCTCCTGGTCACGTCGGCCACCTATCGGCAGACCTCGCGCATTGATCCCGAGTCGGCCCGGCGCGACCCGGAAAATCAGATCCTGACGCGAGGGCCCCGGTTCCGGCTCGCGGCCGAGGCGATCCGCGACCAGGCGCTGGCCGTCGGCGGGCTGCTGAGCGCGAAGATGTACGGTCTGCCCGTCAACCCACCGCAGGCGGCCACGGGCCTGGCCGCGGCGTTCGGCGGCGGGATCGACTGGCAGACGAGCATGGGTGAGGATCGCCACCGTCGCGCCCTCTACACGACCTGGAGGCGGTCCAACCCCTACCCTTCGATGACGACGTTCGACGCCCCGAATCGCGACGTCTGCACCATGCGCCGCACGCGGACGAATACCCCCCTCCAGGCCCTCGTCACCCTCAACGACCCGGTCTATGTCGAGGCCGCGCAGGCGCTGGCCAGGCGCATCGACCAGGGCGGCAAGACCGCCCAGGAGAAGGCCCGATTCGGCTTCCGGCTCTGCCTGGCGCGTGAGCCCGCCGTCGAGGAACGAGATCGCCTCGTCCGGCTCTTCGAGGCGACCCGCGAGGAGTTCGCCGGCCACCCCGCCGAGGCGGTCAAGATGGCGTCCGACCCCCTGGGCCCGGCCCCCGAGGATGCCAACCTCGCCGACCTGGCGGCGTGGACGGTGGTCGGGAACGTGCTGATGAACCTCGACGAATTTCTGATGAAGCGCTGATCTGATCTGACCTCCACAATCGCCCAGGGCGGGACCGGACCGGGAGAACGACCGATGCATCCGCGACACGAACGCCTGCGGCACATCACGCGCCGGCACTTCTTCAAGCAGAGCCAGGCGGGCCTGGGAGGGATCGCGCTGGCGAGCCTGCTGGCGAAGGACGCGCCGGCGGAGGCGGAGAGCCAGGCGAACCCGTTGGCGCCCAGGGCGCCGCACTTCGCGCCCAAGGCCAAGCGGGTGATCTACCTGCATCTCACCGGCTCCCCGCCGCACCTGGACCTCTTCGACTACAAGCCCGAGCTGGTCAAGCGCACCGGCCAGGAGTGCCCCGACGCCTTCCTCAAGGGGAAGACCTTCGCGTTCACCTCCGGCACCCCCAAGCTGCTGGGCACCCCCCGCACGTTCGCGCAGTACGGGAAGGGCGGAGTCTGGATGTCCGACGCCTTGCCTCAGATGCAAGGGGTCGCCGATGAGCTGTGCGTGATCCGGTCAATGAACACCGACCAGTTCAATCACGCCCCGGCCGAACTCCTGCTCTACACCGGCTCCGCGCGCACCGGGCGGCCCTCGATGGGGACGTGGGTGACCTACGGCCTTGGTTCGGAGAACGCGAACCTGCCAGGGTTCGTGGTCCTGATTTCCAGCGGCGTGCAGCCCAACGGTGGCAAGAACTCCTTCGGCAGCGGCTTCCTGCCGTCGGTCTATCAGGGGGTTCAGTGCCGATCGAAGGGCGACCCCGTCCTGTACGCCTCCGACCCCGCGGGCATGGACCGTCCCTTGCGCCGGCTGAGCCTCGACGCGCTGAAGGACCTCAACGAGATCCAATCGCGCGAGCTGGGCCATCCCGAGACGCTCACCCGCATTGCGCAGTACGAGCTGGCGTTCCGGATGCAGACGTCGGTCCCCGAAGTCATGGACATCTCGCGTGAGCCGAAGAACCTGCTGGAAGACTACGGCGCCCAGCCGGGGGCGTCGAGCTTCGCGAACAACTGCCTGCTCGCTCGCCGGCTGGTCGAGCAGGGCGTGCGGTTCGTGCAGCTTTTCGACTGGGGCTGGGACTTCCACGGCACGGGCCCTGGCGAGGACATCCGCGACGGCCTCACCAAGAAGTGCGCCACGATGGACCGCCCCGTCGCGGCCCTCATCAAGGACCTCAAGGCACGCGGGCTCCTGGACGAGACGCTGATCGTCTGGGGCGGCGAGTTTGGCCGGACCCCGTTCCGCGAGGGGCGCACCGCGGGCGGGGGCGTCCTGGGCCGTGACCACTACCCGGACTGCTACACGATGGTGCTCGCGGGCGGCGGCGTGAAGCCGGGGTACACGCATGGCGAGTCCGACGAACTGGGCTTCGCCGTCGCGCGCGACAAGGTCCACGTCCACGACCTCCAGGCCACCATCCTCCACCAGCTCGGCCTGGATCACGAGCGCCTCACCTACCGCTTCCAGGGCCGTGACTACCGGCTGACCGACGTTGCCGGAAAGGTGGTCAAGGAGATCCTCGCCTGAGCTGAGGCGAGGGCCTCGCTTCACTTGCCCTTCGACCAGGCCGACCCTAGTTCGTGGACCTCCAGCTTCGTGACCCGGGCCTTGCCGCCGCGAGCGGTCAGAGAGAGCGAACGGTCCTCCGCGGCCGGGATCACGGGCAACGGTACGTACGACAGGCCGTCGGCGGCGAAGACCTCGATGCACGTCCGGTCGAGGAGGATCGTCAGCCGCTGCTTGCCGTCGCGCAGGGGGGCCGGCGCGCGATGGCCGTTGACGACGACCTCTTGCGTCTTCACGTCGTAAGCGACCGCGATGCCGCGGACCTGGAAGGTGACCTCCTCCGCGTCGCCAGGCTCGAATTCGGCGCGGACGTCCACCAGTTCCGCGGAAAGCTTGGCGAGCGGGTCATCGCCGGGGGCCAGAGCCCTTGCTGGGAATTTGTGGGATTTCGCGCGGAGCGATTCGAGTTCCTTCACCGGCGTCCAGGCCAGGCGCGGGCCGTCGGCGGTCGACTTGAGCGCGAGTTCCATCGGCACGCTCATCGCCTGATTGAACGGCATGCCGGGCGAAGGCGCCTGAAGCCAGCCGATCTGGATGCGGCGGCCGTCGGACTTCGGGATGTCGGCGAAGGTCTGCGCCGCGTAGAAGCCCTTCCCGCGATGGCCAGGCAACTTCGCGGACGATGGGGTGAAGGACTTCCCGTCGAAGCCGCCGACCCTGTACTCGCTGCTCGCGGCCGTCAGGACCCACTGCTTGTTCGAGGGGTCGCCGTCGACGGGAAGCTCGAACAGGTCGGGACACTCGAAGAAGCCCGAGATGCGGCCCTCGCGCGTCCATTCCTTGAGGTCCGGGGAACTGAGGAACTGGATCGTGTGCGGCGAGCTTGGCTCCGTCCGATCCGGGTTCGGCTGCTCGACGTAGAGGGCCATCACCCAGCGCTTCGTCGGCTCGTGCCACGACACCTTGGGGTCGCGGTTCCCCCCCGTGATCTTCGGGACGACTGGATTCTTCCGGTACTTCTCCCAGGAGCGACCGCGATCGGTGCTGGAGGCCACGCACTGCACGTCATGCCCCGAGGCGGTGTAGATCAGCACGATCGGCGGTTTGCCGACCTGGCCGAACCCGCTGGTATTCTCCCGGTCGACGACGGCCGAGCCCGAGAACATCGCCCCGAGGTCGTCCGGGTAGAGGACCTCGCCGATCTCCGTCCAGTGGACCAGGTCGCGGCCGACGGCGTGGCCCCAGTGCATGTTGCCCCACTCCGCGCCATAGGGGTTGTGCTGGAAAAAGAGGTGGTATTCCCCGTCGAAGTAAACGAGCCCGTTGGGGTCGTTGAGCCAGCCTCGTCGGGCGGAGAAGTGGAATTGCGGGCGGAGGGCCTCCTTGTACAGAGCCTCGCCCCCCTTGGGGCCATCCCCCTGCGAGATCGCTTTCAGCGCCTCGGAGTCCTCACGGAGCTGGTCCACCCGCACTGTGAGCGTCTTCCCCTTCCAGGCGGAGATGTCCAGGACGGCCCACCACTCGGGCCGCTCGTCCGCCAGTTCGGCCTCGAAGCGACGCTCAACCTTTCCCGCGATCGACACAGTCACCTGGCGCTTCCTGGCCCCCCGTTTGATGGGGATCTGAAGGTATCGCTGCTCCGCAACCAGCTCGCGCGTGGCGTCGGCGACGACGGCGGGAGGTTTGGCGTCGGTGAAGGCGATTTCATCGACGTTGACGTGACCCCAACCGCCGCTCGCCTCGTCCACGATCACGAGCCTTGCCACCTTGCCCTTCAGGTCGCCAACGTCCCACGCCGCCGGCCCGAGTTCCTCGCTGCCGCCGGGCTCGGTGTTCAGCCCCGTAGCCGTGCGCACGACCTTGCCGTCGACGACGAGGTCCATGCAGGTCTTGCCCGCGAAGCCCCCACCGCCGATCAGGAAGGTGATGGACTGCCGCCGGATGGTGAATTCCGGAGACGTGAGCCTCCCGGTCGGCTCATCGCCGCCGCTGAAGGAATTCACCAGCCTTTTCCCTCGGAACCCGCTGACGGGCATCTGGCCGGGAAGGGTGCCGGCCGCCGGCCCCTTGCCGAAGGCCGCGCCCGTCGCCTTCCAACCGCCGTAGTCATCCCCCTCGAAGTCCGCGAAGACTTCGGCGACCCCCTGGGCCTGCGCGACCCCCGGCAGCAGCGCGGCCAGCAGGGTCAGGGTCGTCGCCAGGCGTCCGGTCACCATGCGGCCTCCGGGTCGAGCGTGGATCATCTCGTCCTCAAATGTCGGGGAGAGGGACGGGGACGAGGTGTCGGGCATGGGAAGCACCCCTGGCTTTCGCGTGCAAGGACTCAATCAGTTTGTGGGCCGTCGCGTCGGCCTTGGCGCGGACGCTGATGGGGTCCTCGCCCGCCTCGATGGCGGCCAGGTGGGCGTCGAGCTTGGCGGCCCAGGCCCGGCACTTCGCGACCAGCCAGGTGCGATCTTCGGGAGAAAGCGGCCGATGCTCGGCGAGGATCACCTTCGAGCAACCCTGGCGGAACTCGCCGATCCGCCCCGCGAGGGCGGGGGCCTCGGCCGGACGTTTCGCAAACCATTCGCCGGCCGCGTCCGCCAGGTGGTCCAGGTACGCGGCCGGCGGCAGGTCTTGTGCCAAGGCGCCCGCCCGGCTCCATCCCCACTCGGTGGACGCGACGGCCGGGGGCTTCGCGCGGTCGTAGATGGCGACCGCGGCCAGGACCGACGCCGCCAACGCCAGGCCGACCAGCCACGGGCGACGCGGCCGCGCGGCGGTCGTCAAGGGGAGGACGGCCCGTGGCGCATCGAGCGAGGCCAGCCCGGCGCGGCCGCGCTCGTACAAGGCGGAGAGTTCGGGATCAGTCGCGGCGACGCGATTCCAGTACGCTCCGCCGCCGGTCAGCACGTGGTCTTGCAGCTCCAGCAGCAATCGGGGCCGTCGCAAGAGTTCCCGCAGGAGGGGCGGTGGCAGCGCTGAGAGTCCTTGAGACGCGACCGCGTCGAGCCTGGGGCCGAGCAGGTCGCGGAGCGAGCGCTTGCCCGCCGAGCCGGGTCCGTGCGTGGCCTCCAGCTCCGCGACCAGGGCGGCCAGGTCGAGGCCCGCCAGGTGCCGCTCCAGCCAGCCGGGAAGCTCGGTCGGGTCGTCGGGGATGTCGATCACGTGCAGCATCATCGCTCGTCCCCCCCCACGCACGCCCGCAACTCGCCCTTGGCCCGGTGAAACACCTTGTGGGCTCTGGCGGGCGTCATTTGGAGGGCCTCGCAGATGGCCGCGTAGTCCTCACCGCCGAGCCGCGCCCGCACCAGTGCGGCGGCCTCGGCGTCGAGTTGACCCAGGCATCGTTGCAGCGTGGCCATCCGCTCGTGCTCCAGAAGTGGCGTGTCCGGTGCCCCGTCCCGGCCCTCGGCGAGCGCCTCGCCCCGCTCGCCAAGCGGCTCGGGTCGGCGCTTGCGGGCGTGATCGATCAGGGCGTTCCGGGCGATCTGATACAGCCAGGCGCGGAACTGCCCGCCGTGAAAGCCGCCGGGCAGGTGGTCCCAGGCTCGCTTCCACGCCTCCTGATGCAGGTCGTCCAGGTCGGCTCGGGGGCATCGCGAGGCGAGAAACGCCAGCAGCAACCGCGCGTGCCGACGGTAAAGCTGGTCGAAGGCGTCGCGGGCCGCGTCCATCTCCCGGCCCGAATTCGCGCGGAGAGCGACGACCCCGGCCAGTTGCTCGTCGTCGAGAGGGGTGGCATTCATGCCCCCGAGTCTGGAGACCCCGGCGGCGCAAATCAAGGGGGCCTTGTCCCAGCGTGCCAGCTACCGAAGGGGAAACGGACCCAACGCCCCGATCTTCCGGATTCCGGGCGAAGATCGTGGATCGGGCGACCAACTCCGCGTTCTCAAGTTCATTGCATCATGACGTTTCCTCGGACCCCCGAAGCTCGGGCCAGGGACGCTCGTCCGGTCAATCGGGCGCTTCCAGCCCCGATCCGCGGCGATGCGGCCATTTCGCGGGAGGACCGCCCCCGGCATCCGTTCACCCTGAGAAGCGTCTGATGACGACGAGGGCCAGGCCACGCCAACCCACGCGATCCGGCCGGCGGATTGTCGTTCGCGGGAGGGAATTCCGCGGCGTTGGGATGGGCATCCCCGATCGCCATTGCGAGGGCTGCCGGTTATGCTCATCCGACCCGCGGAACAATGCGGGGGTGCGTGAGCGGATTCCGGCGTTTCGTTGGGCGGGTTCCCAACAGCAATCCCTTCCGCGACCCAGGACGGCCTTTGAGAACCCGCCGGAGGGGGAATTTCCGATCGGATGCCGGAATCCGCTGACTTACCCCAATGCGGCGGAAGGGTGGTCATCCGGGCATCTTCACAGGATCTCCGCCCGAGATTCCGGGCTTCGCGAAGGATTTCGGGAAGTTCCCGCCGACCGATCCGTTGACTCGAAGGGCACCACGAGCCCACGGCCTATCAAGGGTGATCACGATGACGATAGCGAACCGCCTCCGAGCCGCCGCCCTGCTCGCGATGGCCGCGACCGCCTCCCCCGCCGAGGCCGCCGACGCGGACCTGGCCAGGCAGGGCGTGGCCCTGTTGAAGCAATACTGCCACCGCTGCCACGGCGTGCGGTTCGAGGTCAAGGGCTACGACGTGCTGGACCGCGACACCCTCGTCGCCAAGCGGGGCGAGGGGGAGAAGCCCTACGTCGTCCCCGGCAAGCCGGAGGACTCGGAGATGTGGGAGCGGGTGGGGGTCGAGAAGGACATGCCCCCCTCGGGCGCCAAGCCCTCGGACAGCGACCGCGACCTCTTCAAGCGGTGGATCGCCGCCGGAGCGCCCTTCCCGGTCGCCGAGGCGTCGGCCCGAACCGTCAAGGCGGACCGCGACGTGCTGGCGACCCTGCGCGACCACCTGGGCAAGGCCCGGGCCGAGGACCGCCCCCACCTCCGGTATTTCTCATTCGCCAACCTCCACAACAACCGCGGCGTCCGCGACGACGAGCTGCGGCTCGCCCGCGGGGCGCTGGCCAAGCTGGTCAACAGCCTGAGCACAAAGCCCGACGTCATCGTGCCGCGGGCGATCGACGCCGATCAGACGGTTTTCGTCGTCGACGAACGCGACCTGGGATGGGACGAGAGTGAGGCGTGGAAGGAAGTTCTCGCGGTGTATCCTTACGGGCTCAAGCACGACAAGGACTCCGCGCGGGAGGACCGGACGCTGGCTGAGGACGTCGTCGAGAAGGCCGGGACCAGCATGCCGTTCGTCCGCGCGGACTGGTTCATCGCCAATGCGTCGCGACCCCCGCTGTATCACACCCTGCTGGACTTGCCGAAGCGGGCGATGGACCTGGAAAGAACGCTGAAGGTCGACGTCGAGGCCGACTTCCTCCGCGACAAGCTGGCCCGGGCCGGGTTCGCCAAGAGCGGCATCTCCAGCCACAACCGGCTGGTCGACCGCCACGCGTCGGCCCAGGGCGCCTACTGGAAGAGCTACGACTTCCGCCGCAGCGAGGGGACCGGCAACCTCTTCAAATTCCCGCTCGGTCCGGTTTTCGAGGCCAACCCGTTCCCGAAGCAGGCGTTCGAGCACGCCGGGGGCGAGATCATCTTCAACCTCCCCAACGGAATGCAGGCGTACCTGCTCGTCGACGCCAAGGGGGACCGCATCGACGCCGGGCCGACGGACATCGTCGGCGACGACGACAAGACGGCCGGGACCTCGGCGGTCGTCAATGGCCTCTCGTGCATGGCCTGCCACCGCACCGGCATGCAGCCGTTCAAGGACACCATCCGCACCGGCCTGGCCGTCTCGGGCGGCGCCCGCGCCAAGGTCGAACGCCTCTTCCCCTCCCAGGAGGGCATGGCCAAGCTCCTGGCCAAGGACGAGGCCCGGTTCCTCAACGCGCTGGACCAGGCCGCGGGCGCCTTCCTCAAGCAGGGGGACGACAAGGACAAGGCGATCCGCGATTTCCCCGAGATGATCGGCGCCGTCGCCCGGGGATACCTCAAGGACCTCAACGCCGACGACGTCGCCGCGGAGCTGGCCCTCGGCGATCCCAAGACGCTGCCCGCGCTGATCCGCTCCAACGCCCGGCTCCGCCAGCTCGGCCTCGGCCCGCTGGTCGATGGCGGCACGGTCAAGCGTTCCGAATGGGATTCGCTCGAAGGGCGATTCCTGTCCACCTTCCACGAGGCCGCCCTGGAGCTCGAGCTGGGGACCCCCTTCCGAGCCTTCTGATTCCTCGACACCGAAACCCCAACCCAAACGTTTTTCCCCAATCTTCGAACGCAAGACGAGGTGCACGATGTCCCGCCCCGGAAACCGACCTCCCCGTTCCCTTTCGCTCGCCACAGCGGCGATCCTCGCCCTCCTGGCGACGCCCGCCGGCCCCTCGCGGGCGGCGGCTGACCTGGACAAGGAGATGACGGTGGTGGCCACGCAGATCAAGAAGCTGCTCGACCAGAAGGGTCAGGACTCCATCGCCGTGGGCGAGTTCCGCGGCCCCGCCAAACTGGCCTCCAGCGCTGGCCCGGCCATTGCCAAGGCCCTGGAGGACGAGCTCAGGAAGATGGGCGTGACCTGCAAGCGGCGGGCGGAGCTTGAGGTCAACGGCGAGTATCGCGATGTCGACGACCGCAAGGAGAAGTTCTTGTCCGTGCAGATCAAAGCCCACGTCGTCGACAGCAAGGGCACGGAGGTGGTGGCCATCGAGCCGCGGGGGATCTTGAACATCTCGACGATCGCCTCGCTGATCGGCGTGACGGTCTCGCTGCCCGCCGACGCCGACCCGAAAGTGCGCAACGAGAAGCTCGTCGAAGCGGTCGAGAAGCCGTCGGTCCACCTGGCGAGCACCCGCATCGCGGCCGATTCCCAGAGCCCCTACGCCATCGAGGTGCTGGTCAAGGTCGGCAACGACTTCCGCCCCCGCGCCGCGACCCCGGACGACGACGGCTTCGCCTTCCTGAAAATCAAGCGGGGCGAGACGTATGAGGTCCGCCTCATCAACGACTCGCCGCACGACGCGGCCGTGACCCTGACGGTCGACGGGCTGAGCGTTTTCGCCTTCAGCACGAACAAGGGTTACACCCACTGGATCGTCCCGGCCAAAAGCTCGCTGACGGTCCCCGGCTGGCACGGGACGAACCTCGTCTCGGACTCCTTTCAGGTGGGCGAGTATTCCAAGAGCGCCGCGGCCGAGAAGCTGCCCAGCTCCGCGAGCGTCGGCACGATCACCGCGGGCTTCGCCGCCGCCTGGATCAAGGGCTCCCCGCCGGTGGACGAGGGCGCGAAGTTCAAGGGCGAGCGGTCGAGCGACGCCACCATCCGAGGGCCGGCCGTCAACACGAACTTCACCGAGGTCGTCCGCGACACCGGCCGGCTCCGCGCCTCGGTCAGCGTCCGCTACACGAAGGAGGCCGATCCCAAGAACCTGCCCGATTCCAAGCCCTGAGTAGGAACTCACCACGGAGGGTCGGAGAGCACGGAGAATAAATGGCAAATTTCCGAGATTTCTCTCCGTGTCCGCCGACCCTCCGTGGTCCATTTCTCAGCTCCGCCGTCCGTCGTGACGACCCCACCCTGTCGCTCCTTCATCGAGAGGTCCCCCATGCGTTGCGTCGTCCTCGGTGTCCTCGGGTTGCTCCTGACAACCGCCGCCGGGGCGGACGAGGGGCAGGAGAAGCCGATCCTGGCCCTCGACACCGGCGGCCACACGGCAAGGGTCAATAAGGTCCTGTTCACCCCGGACGGCCGGGAGCTGATCTCGGTCTCCGACGACAAGACCATCCGGTACTGGGACGTGGCCAGCGGCGAGCCCCTGCGGGTGCCGCGGCCCCCGATCGGCACCGGGTATGAAGGGATGCTCTACGCCGCCGCCCTCTCGCCGGATGGAC